>Ga0315273_10005983_pt1 | contig 15097 bp, 14 predicted proteins | sample YL17G02_0_MG_FD_205753 | JGI IMG/M metagenome (GOLD analysis project Ga0315273, IMG submission 205753) | Sediment microbial communities from Yellowstone Lake, YNP, Wyoming, USA - YL17G02_0 | ecosystem: Environmental > Aquatic > Freshwater > Lake > Sediment | place: USA: Wyoming | collected...
TCAAAACTCATTTTCATGATGTTTTTTTTGTATCTTTTTTGGGGATAAAAAACAAGCCAAGAAGAGTGAAGAAAGCGAGAAAATAGAAAGAGGCTGAGTAGGAAAAGAAGTAAACAATTGGCAAGGCGATAAGAGGAGCCAAAACGTAGGAAAATGAACGAACCATACGGAAAACACTTATCTCACTCACATCTTTTTCTTTTACATGCTTGAAAAAGTAGCTTTCACTGGCCACTTCCACCAAACTTGCACCGATACGGGTGGCAAAAAGAACAGCTGCCCAAACCCAAAATACCGGAACGGAAATAATCGGAATGAAAAATGTGGCAACAGACATTATAATAAGACCGCCAATTAAAATTTCTCTCTCGCCGAATTTTTTGTCGGCCAAAAAGCCGGCTGGCCATTGAAAAAGCAAAAACGGCAGAAGCATTATAGTAAACATCACCCCTATCTTATCCCAGCCAAAACCCATCTCCTTGCTCAAGAGCAGAGGCATATATATGACCATCCAGGAATAAAAGAAGTTAAGAACAAATTGGACAAAAGCAATCCTAAATTGGTCTTTCTCTCTCCACAGCAACTTAAAACCGGAAAATATTTCGGTTTTAGCGGCGCTGACCTTCTTTATATTTTTGAAGGAGAAGCCGACTATCGGCAATAAAATAATCAAGACCAATCCCGCCGAAAAATAAACCCGGCTGAAATTGTTTTGGCTTATTAAAAAAGTCAGAGCCAAGGGCGAAATAACCCATGCAATATTTGAAAAAGTTAAAAGACCGCCTCTCTTGTTGCCTGTGGTATTTTCGGCTCTTGTCTCCTGTTCCAGGCAAAGGTCGATCCAAAAATAAAGGACTGAAGCAAGCGCCAGCTGAATGATAAAAAGAAAGATAATCAGCCGGGCGGAAGTTAAAAATCCCATACCAAAAATCACCAAAGTTTCTAGGGCAATAAAAAAAAGAAAAGATAAAATACTGCCATAACGGCGCAGCAAAAAAGGAGCCAAGAAAAGCAAAAAAATATCCAGCAAAGAACCGGCAATGTATAAAGCACTCAAAGTCCCTATACCGACAAACTGCCCAAGAAGAGAAGAATTAACATAAGAAATCAAAGCAAAATGTGCTGCCAACAAAAACCCCGCCAAATACACCAACCCCAACCTTCTTTTTGAATTCATAAAATAATTCTACCATAAACCCCACTCAACCCTCCTCTGATCAAGGGGAGGGAAGACATAAAACAAAAATACAAAATCATCCCCTAACTAGCCGATCGGCAAAATAGAGGATGATAGAAATAACAACATACCAAAAAAGCCAAGGGGAACCCTTAACACTTTGTATAACAAAAAGACGGTCTGCAGAACCCGCAAGACCGTCTCGAGAAAGGCAAAAGCAAATTTTCACTTGCTCTCGTCCTTTACATCTCGATAAAATTCTTCGATTGCCCGGGCATTTTTGCCCAAAGGTCCATCTGACCGTTTCGCTCTCTTGAAGATTGCGAGAGCCACCTTGCGGAGAAACTCCTTTTCTTCGCCGTTGCACTGCCCATAGACTGTAATTGTCCGGCGGGCGGTGAGTATCACTACTACAATCATCGCTGCAAATGCGAGCAAAAATGCCGGTATGCTCGCGAGAAACGGGGTCGGTTCTCCCGAACCAGAAAAGATGTGGTTGATGAGGGTAAACGCACAAATACCCAAATAACTAACTACGACAACCGCTATGCTGACCAGAAGCACTTCCGGCCAGGCACTGCTGGAAGAATCTTTCATATTCAACCTCCTGCTCTACATTATATCAAAGCCAGGTTAAAAAGTCAAACCAGCTAAAATTTTAACATTACACCTTTCCGCTTAAGAGATTTTCAATATCCTCAATATGTTTGTATGCCCTTTTTGATTTTTCTATCATTGTCCCAATCCAGCCTTCCTGTTCGATAGTCTCTTCCTCTTTTTCGGTTGGTTTTATTCCACCGATACTGCTAAAAAGTCCCGTTGGTATTGAAACATCATACTTACCGGCAGCTTTCAATGCTCCCCATAGTACACCACACGTAATAGCTGCAACCGCCTTATCTCTTTGGGAGATTCCTTCCTGTTCTTCTTGTTTATTTATATTTGGTCCTTCGAGCATAAAATTATTGATTAGTTTTCTCTTTTTGCAAAATCTCATCCCATTTATTGAGGTTTCCATTTTCAACTGCCACGATTTTCTCTTTAAGATTTTCAGTCAAAAAACCCAGTTGACTCGGGTCTTTTTCCAAAGCAAGTAGAATTTGTTGTGACAGATTTTCTGGGAGATTATTCAAAACATTTTCCCACAAACCAATCTCGTAAGGAGAAAGTGATTCTTTGTTAATAATTGCAATAATTTTTTCTTTATTTGTATCCATTCTGTAAATTATAACATAAAAGAAGAGTGGAGTTAAACCCCTAAAATAACCGGAATGACAATGGGATGTTTGGCGGTTTTTTGGAAAAGGAAACCGGCGACAGCGTCAGTAACATTGCCTTTGATAAAATCAAAATTTATTGGCCTCATGTCCCGGGTGCTTTCCTCAACGGTCTTTTTTATAATGAGACGGGTATGGTCCAGGAGTTCCTGGGATTCGCGGAGATACACAAAACCGCGGGAAATGAGGTCGGGCGACTTGCGCAGCTTGCCGGTTTTCAAATCGACGACAGCCACAATAACAAACATGCCATCATCCGAAAGCATCTTTCTGTCCCTCATCACCACCTCCTGCACATCTCCCACCGCAAAGCCGTCCACCATAACAAGATCACTGGGGGCTTTTTCTTTCAGTATTTTTATCTTATTGCCTTTGTCCTGGATTTCTATGATGGAACCGTTATCGGGAATGACAACGTTTTCTCTGGGCGCTCCCAGAGATTGGGCAAGTTCGGCGTGCTGACAAAGCATATAATGATTGCCATGCACCGGCATAAAAAATTTATAATCTATTCTCTGGTGAATCCACCTCAGCTCATCGCGGTTCCCGTGGCCTGAAGCGTGAATGTCTGAATCAAGATAGGTAATGACTTTGGCTTCGGAACGATAGAGATTATCCTTAAGTTTGACGATGGATTTGTAATTAGTGGGGATAATGGAAGAAGAGAGCAAGATGGTGTCTGTTTTTCGCAGGCGGACATATTTATGGCTCTTGTTGGCAATGCGCATAAGAGCGGCAAATTCCTCGCCTTGAGAACCGGTTACGAGCATTACTATCCTGTCAGGAGGATAGTTTTCTATTTCTTCTACGGGAATTATATTTTTGATGTCGGAAAGCTTCAGAAGTTTGATAATCTCCAGATTGGTCTTCATGCTTCTGCCTTCAACTACGATTTTTTTATTATATTTTTCCGCAGTCTTGATGATGGCGATAATGCGCTCAACTTGGGAGGCGAAAGTTCCTATAATAAGGCGGCCCTTGGTCTGTTTGATGAATTTTTCTATATTTTCGGTCACCACATTTTCTGCCAGGGAAAAACCCGGTTTCTCAATACTGGTTGAGTCCATGGTTAAAAGAAGTACTTTCATATTCTTAAATCTTTCATATTGCTCCTCTTCCTCTGCCGTGGGCACCCCTTTAACGTTGTCCACCCGCACGTCCTCAATAAAAACGATGTTGCCGTAGGGAGTCTTGATTATCAGACCCATCGAATCTGGAATAGTGTGGGAGATGGGGAAAGTAGAGACTTTTATTTTGCCGCAGACAATAGTCTCGTCGCCGTTCACCACTTTTATATCCAGAGGTTTAAGGCTGGTGAATTCTTCCTGGCGTTTTTGAATCATGATAGCGCTGAACTGCCGGGCATAGATGGTCGGATTGCCGATGCGGTCCATAATATAAGGGATGCCCCCGATATGATCGAGATGGCCGTGAGTGATGAAAATCCCGCGGATTTTTTCCTTTCTTTCCTCCAGATATCTGGTGTTCGGCAATATGTAATCAATGCCGGGAGAATCTTCGTCTTTAAACTGAAAACCGACGTCAACGACTATGATGTCATTTCCTATCTCGAGTGCCGTCATATTCCTGCCGATTTCTTCCGCGCCGCCAAGTGGAATAATTCTTATATTCTCGCCGACTGGCGGCAGAGAAAGAGTTTCCGCTTTCTGTTTAGGTTCCTGCCTTCGATTTTCCGCAAGGCCAAATCTGCTGTTTGTATTGACAAAGCGCTTACGGGAAAAAGATCTGGGATTTTTCCCGGGTGGAATTGGATGAAGAGGTGGTCTGGGAACCCTTGGTTTTTCCGGAGCATGAAAACTTCTTATCCTGCTCCTATTTCTATTTTGGCTTATCATTTTTATTTATAATCAACTTATCGAACTATTCTTTATTTTTGGCAAAAACTTTCCAAACTTTATCGGTTTCTATAAACCAGTCATCGATGTAGAGAAACCTTTCGTTTGGAGAAGAGACGTCTTTCAATATGACATTTTTTATTTTTGGGGTTTTCGCATATAGGAGATGCGGGGAAAACAAAAAAATGACCGGTACATCTTTTCTTATTTCGGAAACAACAACTTCTTTTTTTGTTGCCCCGTTCTGATTATCGCTTTCGCTCTGGATTTCTTCCAGCATTTTGTCCACAGTTATATTTGCATAAAGTGAAATATTCAAACCGGGATCGTTTCGTTCTGAGGAATGCCAGAACGGATAAAGATCGCTGTCTTTTCCCACCACTTCCCCAAACAAAAGAGCATCATATTTTCTTCCCTTTATTACATTCTGGCTCAAATCTCCGGCCTCAAACACCTTTATGGAAACGGAAGCCCCTATTTTTTCCCAAGCCTCTTTCAAAATTTCTGCGGTTTTTTTAAGTTCCGGCGCATCGGAAGTGGAAATGGAGAAACTGAAAAGCACAGTTTCTTTTTTCGTCTTTTTCTCCAATATGCCGTTTTCGTTTTCTTTCCAGCCGGCTTTCAGTAGGGAAGCTTTAGCTGCCTCAGTATCTCCCGCTGCTTTTTGGGCATCTTCTTCTGTATAATTTGGTGTCGGTCCGTTTAAGACAGAACCAAAGCCATAAAGGACTTCATCAACTATTTTCCTTTTGGGGACTGCCATATCCAACGCTTCTCTTATCTCTTTATTTAAAAATACAGGAGCAACATTTTGGTTTAGAAACACTCCAAAGACTCTGGGCAGGGAAATTCCGTCTGCCAAGTTTCCTACGCCTATTTTTTTTGCGGCGGCTGGGCTTATAGCCGCAGCATTTTCAATGGATTGTTCATCATAAGCTTTCATGAGTTCGGTTTCATTCGGGAAAAATTTGAAAATGGTAGATTTTATTTTCGGCCTTTCCGGAACATATTTTTTCCAGGAAGAAAGCGTTATGGTCATGGGTATGCCCCCTGAATTTCTGGAAATCTTTTCTATTTTATAAGGCCCGGAACCGACGGGATTTATATTAAATTCACTGAAAGGAAATTCTTCCGAAGAAACTTTCTCCCATATATGTTTTGGTAAAACACCCAAAGTCAGAGCCTGCAAGAACGGAGCGTAAGGTTTTTTCAGGGTAAATTTAACTTCTTTCTCGCTTATTTTCTCCACCAAAACCCCTTCCCAATTTGCTTCCTTCGGACTCTTGATAATCGGATCCAGAACTTTTTCAACGGTAAAAATCACGTCATTCGCCGTTACTTTCTTCCCGTCGTGAAAATAAATGTCATCTTTTATTACGAAATCATAAACCGTACCACCGTCTTTGACCTCGTAGTAAGCGGCAAGGTCCGGTTCAAAACCGCCCTCCTTTGAGGCTTTTAAGAGTCCGGAAAATACGAGAGAAACCATATCCTTATCAGTATCGGAGATGGCAAGTACCGGATTTATAAATCTGGGACTGCCAATAAGCCCCTCGGTAAAACTCCCTCCGAAACTCGGCACCTCTACAAGAAATGAATCGTTAAGGCGGAACACGAGCATCATACCGCTTATGACGACTACTAGGGAGACAATAAAGAAAAATATTTTCTCTGAATGCTTCATTTTTCTTACCACTTCCTCTGTTTTTCTGATGAAATTAAAGTGGCGGGGATCAACAAACAGAGTATAAAAAAAGGATACAATTTTATTTCTGGGTTTCATTAATTTATACCACAATTGAGAGGTTTAAGTTTGGAGTGAATTTTGAATCTTTAGTATAGCAAATTTAAGACAGCGGAAGCAACAAAGAGGCAAGCGATGACAATGGTGCCCCTGAAAATCCAGAGTTCCGGGCCGCGTCTTGTCCTGCGGGCGCCATCCATGCCGCTGCCGCCAAAAGCCGCGCCAAGAGAGCCCTCAGACTGCTGAATGAGTATAAGAGCGCCCAATATAACCGCCAAAACTATTTGAATATAAGATAGCATTTCGTTACAAAACAGTATAGCATAACCGTAAAAGACTGCAAACTCTCCCGTAGGGCTTAGTCTTGCAAGTATTCCAGAATATATTATAATGCTCACACCTTACAAGCCATTTTAATTTTGTCAAACATATGAAAAAGAAAACCAAAGCCAAAAAAATAGTCAAAAAGGTGGTTAAGAAAAATAGGAGTAATCAAAAACAAAAAAGCAAAATTACCCCCTTGGGCGATAAGATTTTAATTAAACCCGCTTCGCAAGATGAAATGAATACTACCGCTTCGGGCATTATTATCCCCGATACTGTAAGCAAGGAAAAACCGGAGCAGGGAACAGTAATAGCTGTAGGCGAGGGCAGATGGGAAAACGGCAAAAGAATACCTCTTTCCGTAAAAGTCGGCGATAAAGTTGTTTTTTCAAGGTATGGATATGACGAGGTAAAACTTGATGGGGTTGAATATTATATTCTGAAAGAAGAAAATATATTAGCAATAATCAGATAAGCACTATGGCAAAAGTAATAATTTTTAACGAAGAAGCAAGAAGATCTTTAAAGCGCGGGGTAGATGCGGTAGCTAATGTTGTAAAAGTAACTATAGGCCCCAGAGGCAGGAATGTGGTTTTGGATAAAGGATATGGCGCGCCTATGATTACAAACGATGGTGTTTCTATTGCCAAGGAAATAACTCTTCCTGACAAATTTGAAAATATGGGAGCTGAAATTATAAAGGAGGTAGCGAGCAAAACCAATGATGTGGCCGGAGACGGCACCACCACTTCTGTCATTTTGGCCCAGTCGATAATAAGTGAGGGGCTAAAACACACCGACATGGGTGTGAATGCTATGGGTTTGCGTTCCGGCATTGAGGAAGCAACAAGCAAAGCGGTTGTTATTTTGGGACAGATTGCCAAGCCTATAAAAAACAAGGAAGAAGTAAGGCAGGTAGCCGCTCTCGCTTCAGAATCGGAGGAAATGGGAGCGATTATTGCGGAGACGATAGAAAAAGTGGGAAAAGACGGTGTGGTTACTGTTGAAGAATCCCAAACTTTCGGTGTTGATTCTGAAGTAGTGGAAGGCCTTGAATTTGATAAGGGCTATGTCTCTCCCTATATGATTACTAATGCGGAAAGAATGGAAGCTGAGTATAAAGATGTACCCATTCTTTTGACTGACAAAAAAATCTCTTCTGTCAAAGAAATTTTGCCTCTGCTTGAATCTCTGGCCCAGAGCGGCAAAAAGGAGCTTGTTATTGTGGCTGATGATGTTGACGGGGAGGCTCTGGCCACTTTTTTGGTTAATAAGCTTCGTGGCGGTTTCTCTGTTTTGGCTGTCAAGGCCCCCGGCTACGGAGACAGAAAGAAAGAGATGTTGGAAGATATCGCTGTCACCATCGGGGCCAAAGTTGTTTCCGAAGACTTGGGGATAAAACTTGAGAGCGCTACGGCGGATATGCTCGGCCGCGCCGTAAAGGTGGTGTCAAAAAAAGACAGCACTATTATTGTCGGAGGCAAGGGCGGCAAGACGGCTATTGATAACAGAATAAAAGCCCTCAGAAAACAAAAAGAAGCCTCGGATTCAAAATATGACAAGGAAAAAATAGACGAAAGAATTGCCAAACTCTCCGGTGGCGTGGCGGTCATCAGAGTCGGAGCAGCCACCGAGACTGAAATGAAATACTTGAAATTGAAAATTGAAGACGCGGTGGCGGCAACCAAAGCGGCTATTGCCGAAGGCATTGTAGCTGGCGGGGGCAGCGCCCTTATTAGAGTCATAAAAAAGATGCGATTGGAAAAGACAAGAGAATTTGCTGCTCCGGAAATTGCTCTCGGATATGACATTGTTTTGCGTTCTCTTGAAGCTCCTCTCAGGCAGATAGTTCTCAACACCGGGAATGCTGACGGCTCAGTGGCTGTGGAAAAAATAATGAATTCAGAAAAAGAAAACGCCGGCTTCAACGCCATGACAGAAAAATTTTCTGATGACCTTATTAAAGAGGGGATTATAGATCCAGTAAAAGTAACCCGTACAGCTCTCCAAAATGCCGCCTCTGCCGCTGCCATTCTCCTTACGACTGAGGCCGCTATCGCGGATAAACCGGAACCAAAAGAACCTCATAATCATGGACCGGAAATGGGCGAAATGGGATACTAAAATCAAAAACCCAAAATAGCTTCTTTCGCTCGATACGGAAATTTCTGGACTAGAAATTTCCTTGTCCTCGGCTCAGTCAGCCTGCGGAATCTCGCTCAAGAACTATTTTGGGTTTTTTCCCTCTTAAAAATATGGTATACTGTCCCCAATTACCATTAATTTAAAAATATGGGATTCTCAACAATTATTTTAATAGTGATAGCGCTACTGGTAGTTTGGTTTATCTTTGCTTACAACCGTTTTGTCCGCCTTATCACCCGCGCCAAAGAAGCTTGGAGTGATATTGAAGTGCAGATGAAACGCCGCTATGATCTTATCCCTAATCTGGTAAATACGGTCAAAGGTTATGCTGCTCACGAATCAACTGCCTTTGAAAATGTAACCAAAGCCCGGGCTATGGCTATCGGTGCCGGCACTTTGGCGGAAAAGGCAGGGGCAGAGAACATGCTCTCTAGTGCCTTGAAATCTCTTTTTGCCGTAGCGGAAGCATATCCCGATTTGAAAGCTAACCAGAATTTTCTGGAACTTCAGCGCGAACTTTCCGATACAGAAGACAAGATCCAAGCGGCCAGAAGGTTTTACAATACCAATGTCCGCGACCTCAACATTGCCACTGACACTTTTCCCTCAAACTTTGTGGCAAGAATGTTTAACTTCTCAAAAATGGAATTTTTTGACTTAGAAGGCAGCGAAGCTGCCCGCGAACCGGTAAAAGTGCAGTTTTAAAATTGATTGAATAACACGAAAAATCATGGACAATAATACAAATGCCCAGGCTAAAAGTGTCATAATATATTCAACACCAACTTGCCATTTTTGCATTTTAGCTAAGGAGTTCTTCAGGGAGAAAAATATTCAGTACACCGAATACAATGTTTTGGCCGATTTGGGAAAAAGGCAGGAGATGATGGACAAAACAGGGCAAATGGGAGTGCCGGTCATCATGATAGACGGACAGACAATAATCGGCTTTGACCAGGCCGAGGTTTCCTCATTGTTGGGAATTTGATATAATAAAAAAGAAATGAGTCGCACTCCAAAGGACGGTATCGTGCGACATGATTTCGCTAAATCACATGCAACCTGAAGAAAAAGAAATGCTTAAAAAAACTCTTGAACTTGCCCAAGAGAATAATAAGATGCTGCATTCTATCCGCCGAGGAATGATGTGGGGCAGGGTTATAAGAATACTATACTGGGTTGTTATTATCGGCGCTGCCATCGGAATCTACTATTACATCTCTCCATATATTGACAGTGCCATCAGCGCCTATGGCAATGTAAAAGGGGACCTGAAAAGCTTTACCGATTTGTTTAAATTGAATAAATAGGTGCCTAGGGGCGGGCTCGAACCGCCGACCCTTCGCTCTTCAGGCGAATGCTCTAGCCAACTGAGCTACCTAGGCGCAGTTTTTATTATACACAAAAATTTAAAATCATCTAATCTCCTCTGACTTTGAGGCGGGTGGAGCGGTTTTTGTCCAGTTTGGGAAGGCGGATGATGAGAAGGCCGTGTTTCTCTATGGCTTCGGAAGCGTCTACGTCTATTTCCTGAGGCAAAACAACGGTGCGGGAAAATGTGCCCCAGTAAAGCTCCTTGTGGAAATAATCATCATCGGCGATGGTTCTTTCATTTTCTCTTTTGCCTTTTACGGTGACCATGTCGCGGGAAATGGATACATCCAAATCCTCCGGCTTTACCCCGGCCACCATTGTTTTAATCACTATTTCGTTCTGATTTTGGTAGACATCAACATTAAGCTCGCCTTCCTCGGGAGTATTATTTATCCAATTTTCTTCTTTTGTGCCTGAAAGCTCATCTTCCGCATCATTCAGCAGAGAAACAGAACCGGTAAGCCTCTCAAAAAAAGATCTTTTGTCCTTTGCCATATTTATGAATTAACTTTTTTAACTTTTTCTATCAACACTATTAAAAGAACGATTAAGACCCAAATTCCGGCAAAAACAAAAAATAAATCATTCTCAAGTTTAATTATAAGTAAATTGAAAATAGTATGCAATAGGACTGAAATGCCTATACCTGTGAACAAGAAAATTTTTTTCACCAGAGGTTTTTTGTAATAGGAGAGACCGATCATTACTCCAATAGCAGCTGAAGAAGCGACGTGGAGAAGAGTTGCCCCCAAAAATCTGGAATTGCCGGTAATGATGCTTTGAGAAAAAAGCCCGACATCAATCAGATTGGAGATAAAGAGGGCGTTTTCAAGAGCAGAAAATCCCAAGGCGGCGGTAATCATGTATATAACAGCGTCAATAGGCTCATTGTTGTACCTATTTTTCCAGAACGAACTGAAATATGCCGCAATAAATTTAAAAGCCTCCTCGGTTATCGCCCACAAAATGATAAGTAACAGCCCGGGAGTGACACTCCCCAAGCATACTTCCGGTGCAGTGTGGATACAAAGAAATTTTTCCAGCCAGATTGCCGGCCATACTGCGAGCATTCCGGATATAAACGAGAGAGCGATTCTTGATTTTGGTTCCGGCTGGCGTTTATCTTCTTTTCGCCAAAACCAAAGCCACAACAAAGCGGGTAAAATACCACCCAAAAGAGATAAAAATATAGTATTAAAGGGGGACATAAAATTTTAATAAACTGGCCACTTTTCAACCATGAGGAGATTTTTTGAATCTGGAAGCAAAGACCAGATTTTTTCGGTTATAAACGGCATAAACGGGTGCAAAAGCTTTAACTGTTCTCTCAACAGAAACCCTAAAAGATTTTTTGTTTTTTCTGCTGTTTCTCCTCCTTCTTTTATTTTTGTTTTGCTTTCCTCTATTATTATATCGGCAAAAGTATGCCAAGTGTAGTGATAAAGTTTTTCAGCAGCCAAGTAAAAACGGTAATTTTCCATATCATCTGTAACTTCTTTTGCCAAAGCTTCAAATTCATCCATTTCTTTGCCGGCGGAAGGTGTTGAAAAATTCGAAGTATTGTCCAAAACAAAACGGGTGATGTTCCAAATTTTATTAGCAAAATGTTTGTAAGCCTTCAATTTATCATCTGATATCTTTGTATCATTGCCTGGTCCGGTGCCGACTATAAGCGCCATTCTCACGCTATCAGCGCTGTATTTCATCGCCATATCCAAAGGGTCTATGTTGTTGCCCAGGGATTTACTTATTTTCCTGCCTTGGTTGTCGCGGACTAGCCCATGCAAATAGACATTTTTAAATGGAACTTGATCAAGAACATAAGTGCTCATAAGTATCATACGAGCAACCCAAAAAAACAAAATGTCATACCCGGTTTCAAGCACGGTGGTTGGGTGGTAATTTTTTAGGTCTTCCGTTTTTTCCGGCCAACCGAGAGTAGAAAATGTCCAAAGACCTGACGAAAACCACGTATCCAATGTGTCCTCATCCTGAAGCCAACCATTTTCTTTGGGAGCTTCAACACCACAATGTATTTCATCTCCTTTGTACCAAACGGGGATGCGGTGCCCGTACCAAATCTGTCGGCTTATGCACCAGTCGCGCAGATTTTCTATCCAATGAGTGTATTCTTTTTTGAATCTCTCCGGCATTATGTTTATGCTTCCGTTTTCAATTGCAGAAAGCATCAATTTTTTAAGTGTTGTTTCCTTTTCGTTTTTAGTGAACTCTTTATTAACGTTTATAAACCACTGATTCATGATTTGCGGCTCAATGATTCCACCCGTCCTTTCTGCTGTGGCGATATTGTGGACATAATCTTCCTCTTTTACCAAAAGGTCTTTTGATTTTAATTTTTCTAAAATTTTAGATCTGGCCTCGGATATTTTCATTTCGTTAAATTCTCCCGCGATTGGCAGAAGCTTTCCGTATTTATCAATAATTTGTTCTTTATCAAGATTGTGCCGGCCGGCAATCTCAAAATCTACAATACTATGCCAAGGGGTGATGGTCATAGCTCCCGTCCCAAATTCCATATCAATGGACTCGTCTTTTATGATTGTTGCCGTTATCGGTCCGTTTATCCACTCCAAATTAATTTTCTGTCCGTGTTTGTATTCTTTATATCTCTTGTCGTCAGGATGCATCACGACATACTTGTCTCCAAATTTTGTTTCCGGGCGTGAAGTCCCTATCACAAATGGCCCGTACTTGAAATAATAAAATTTTGTTTTTTCCTCGACATAGACTATTTCATCATCGGATATTGTTGTCTGGCCTTTTGGATCCCAGTTTACTATCCGATGGCCTCTATAAATAATTCCGTCATCATACATTTTTTTGAAAACAGTTTTAACTGCCAAATTTCTTTTTTCATCCAAAGTGAAAGCTTCTCTTGACCAGTCAAGAGAACACCCCATTTTTTTCATTTGTTTGATTATGGTGTCATGGTTTTCTTTGGCGAACTTTTCTACTCTCTTCAAAAATTCCTCTCTGCCCAAATCATATCTGTTTTTTCCTTCTTCTTTTTGGATCATTTTTTCCACTTTTGATTGGGTGGCTATGGCAGCGTGGTCTGTACCCGGCACCCACAAAGTTTTTTTGCCTTGCATCCTGTTGTAGCGAATCATTGTGTCTTCAAGCGCCAACATAAAAGCGCTGCCCATATGTAAAGTGCCCGTCACGTTTGGCGGAGGCAGAACAATTGAAAAATAACCGGCATCTTTTTTGGTGATGCCTTTATCAACACAAACATCTGGATTGAAAAATCCGCTCTCTTCCCATTTTTTATAAATAACTTCTTCGTGTTTGGTCGGATTATATGGCTTCTTTAATTCTTCGTTCATATGATTGGTTTATATAATAACACATTAAAATGTCTGTTCACCCTAGACCGTGTTATTGCCCCTGCCCGGAGAAAATTAATAAAAGACAATTTTTCCTCATCTCAAATGTCCTTTAAATATTAGCCTGTCTTTGTTAGTTTAAAACGTTCTTATTAAAGACGTTTTTTTATCGTAAAAGACATTATTTAAAAAATGGCTTAAAATATAGCTATAAATGAAAAGTAAAAAATGCCCACACTTGACCTTTCTTGTCAATTCTGGTATGTTAATTCTATTGATATAAAGTAAAAAATAATAATTATAAATAATATGAACAGCAAAAATTCAAAAATTATCGGTATAAGCATAACAAGCTTGGCAATAGCTCTGATGTTTTTGCCAACCATGCTGCTGGCTTGCGAGGATGAGCATGACGGAGATGAGCATCATCATGATAACAATCCTCCCGCTATCACTATCATCGGAGATAATCCTCTTAATCTGACCGTTGGAAATGCTTTCACTGACCCCGGAGCCACCGCCACTGACTCAGAAGATGGCGATTTAACTTCTGCCATCATCACTACCGGTACAGTTGATACTACGGTTGCCGGTTCATACGAAATTACTTACTCCGTTACAGACAGTGGCGGACTCTCTGCTTCTGCCACCAGGACAGTGATTATATCGGATATTATTGTCCCCCCGTCACTAGTTGATATTAATATTTCTGCCTCCAAAATTATTTGCGATTCCGAATCTGACTTGCCAAACTGGGGATTGGGCGGTCCCGATGTTACTGCTAACACTGCCAGTGAATTCTTAAACTCTCGCCCTAATTGCCATCTTCAATCAGGTTGGAACTTCCAATGGGCAGACAGTACCGCCTCTGATCCGGGTAAATCATTTATCGGCGAAGCCGGTGGCTGGAATACTTTCGGCTCCACTAACGAGCAGGGTGTCGCAGTTACAACGATATCGATTTCTCCCTCCGCTTCATATATTTGGATGAGGGAAGTTCTAAAAGACAATTATCTAACCTTTACGTATCCTGGCGATAACGATTCATACAGCGCTGAAATGTATTGCCGTTCTGACGTTTTAAATTATGATAACTATGATAGAGTTGACAGCCCGTTTGTTTCCGGGGAGACATATTATTGTGTAGCTTTTAATGTCAGTACTGCCACCACCACTCCTCCCGTCAACACTCCACCGATCATTACTCTCATCGGAGCAAATCCATTCAACATTACTGTCGGAAATACCTTTGCTGACCCGGGGGCCACTGCTACTGATACGGAAGACGGAGATCTCACTTCTGCCATCACTTCTACCAGCACAGTCAACTCTGCGCTGGTCGGCACTTATAGTGTAATATATTCTGTTACTGATTCCGGCGGACTTTCTGCCAGTACCACCAGGACAGTTATTGTAAATGCCACCACCACTCCTCCCGTCAACACTCCACCGATCATTACTCTCATCGGAGCAAATCCATTCAACATTACTGTCGGAAATACCTTTGCTGACCCGGGGGCCACTGCTACTGATACGGAAGACGGAGATTTAACATCTGCTATCGTTAAAACTGGGGATGTTAATGCTTCCACTACCGGCACTTACATTCTTACTTATGTTGTTAAAGATTCCGGTAATCTTTATGCCACCACAACCAGAACAGTTATTGTGAATGCCAAGCCTATTTGTTCTGATGGGCTCGATAATGACGGTGACGGCAAAGTAGATGCAAATGATCCGGGTTGCCACACTGACAATGATTCAAATAATACCGGTTCCTATGATCCGAATGATAACGATGAAGCGGATAATCCTCCTCCCGTTGTTCCTCCTCCTTCAACTGATGGTGGCGG
>Ga0315273_10005985_pt1 | contig 15096 bp, 8 predicted proteins | sample YL17G02_0_MG_FD_205753 | JGI IMG/M metagenome (GOLD analysis project Ga0315273, IMG submission 205753) | Sediment microbial communities from Yellowstone Lake, YNP, Wyoming, USA - YL17G02_0 | ecosystem: Environmental > Aquatic > Freshwater > Lake > Sediment | place: USA: Wyoming | collected...
AGCATCGCCCCCCCTTCCGTGACCGACGCCCACTCTGTCAGGACGCCACCGGGGCAAACGACCGACGCATGGATTCCGGTCTCAACAAGCTCGAGCCGCAGTGCGTGAGTGAAGCCGACGCAAGCATGCTTGGCCGCCACGTAGGCGCTGTTGTAGGGGAAGCCCAGCTTTCCCGCCATACTTGCAATATTGATAATATGACCGCTCCCCTGCTTCTTCATCTGGCGCAGGGCGGGGCGGCTGGTATACCAGAGCGAGAAGACGTTCACCTCGAACATGTTTCTGATTGTCTCGTCGGTGGTCTCCTCCACGTTTGCGCAGTGCCCCCGGCCGGCGTTGTTGACGAGGATATCGAGGCGGCCGAAACGTTCGATGGTGACGGCGATCAGACGCTCGGCCTGGATCCGGCTGGTGACGTCGGTCGGTATCGAGAGGGACGAGCCACCGGCCGCATTGAGCGCCGCGGCGAGAGCATCGATCTTCTCTTTCCTCCGAGCGGCCAGGACGACAGATGCTCCGTCGTGCGACAATCGTCTCGCGACGGCGGCGCCGATCCCCGATGATGCGCCCGTGATGATGGCGATCTTACCGGTCAGCATGGTTGGAGCTCCGGTCAGTTGGTGGAAGGAGGTGGGATATCCCGGTTCTGCGCGGGGAGCCTGTCCAGCGACCAACTCTGGCCGATGGCATCGATGACAACGCGTCCCGGCTCAGCCGCGGCGGCCTTCTTCAGCCTGGCGATCGGTTGGTGTGTCGGCTCCTCGCTCTGCACGAATGTGTTCCAGTGGATGGGGAGCATGAAGGCCGCCCCCATCTGATCAGCCATCGCGAATGCCTGCTCGGGGTTTGCGTGGTTGGCGATCCACGGATCGTAGGCGCCGATAGGCATGATGGCAAGATCAACAGGCATGTTCCTCCGGCAGAGTGATGAAAACCTGTCGTGGAATGCCGTGTCTCCTCCGAAGACGATATTGTGTCCGTTGTAGGTGAGGAGGTAGGCGTTGTAGCTCCTCCCCTCCGGGTTGCCCCTGGAGCGATCCTGCTCCCACGGATAGCGCCAGCCGAAGTGCTTCACTTCGAGAGCCTCAACCCGCAGCCCGCCGAGAGTCGTCCAGCGTCCCCAGTCCAGCTCGTAGATGGTCGCGAAATCGAGGTCATCGATGACGTCAGCGGTATTCTTCGCCATGATGACGGGGGTTGAGCGGGGGAATCGCTTGATCGAGGGGGTGTCGAGATGGTCCATATGCGCATGGGAGAGGAGAATCAGATCGACCGGCGGCAGTTCTTCAAACGTGAGGGCCGGCCGCACGAGACGGCGTGGACCCAGGGTGAAGAGGCCCGCGACGTTCAGACCGATGCGATCGGAGAAAACGGGGTCGGTGATGATTGTGAGTCCGAAGAAATTGATGAGGACCGTGGCGTGACCGATCCACGCGGCGGTGATGGTGGCATCATCCCACGTCGAGGGCTCGGGTCTGAACGGCGCATCCAGCATCGGATCGTCGTTTGCGATCATCTCCCAGCGGGCGCGCCGGTGGACATTCTCCTGCGCCAGCCCAGCGGGGGCGCCGAGCAGGGCGGTCACCGCCGTTCCCAGGAATCTCCTCCGCGACGTCATCATCCTCTCCAGTGCAGAAATAGTGGCATCTCCTATTATAACAATCTCACGAGGGAATTGATTCCAGCCAGTCTCTGGCGGCCGCCTCTCCGGCCACATACCCCGTGGCATAGGCCGCCTGCAGGTTATAGCCCCCGACGCGTCCGGCGACATCGAGAACCTCTCCTGCAACAAAAAGTCCCTTTACCTTGCGTGACCGCATTGAGGCGGGGTCGACCTCGTCCAGGGCGATGCCCCCCGCAGTGACCTCCCCCCGGTCGATCGGCACGGCGCTCACTCTTCCGAGTTCCCACGACTTCATGAGCCGCACGATTGACCGGCGTTCGTCGCGGGTGAGGCGATATCCCCGTGTGTCGGCCGCCACATGGATCGACGCGAGAAGGTGGGGGACGAGTCTGTTGGGGAGCCAGGCATCGAGTATCGTCGATATATGCCGGCCGTGCTGGACGAGGAGAAGAGAGGTGAGTTCCTCGTCCAGCGTGGAGAAGTCCCGGTCGGGGAAGAAGTCGAACCGGAGAGTGACCTCCCCCTTCCCGAGCGCCGCTCCCGCGGTGCGGCTGACCTCGAGCGCAGCGGGCCCGGAGATTCCTTCGTGCGTGAAAAGGACATCATCCTGCCAGCTGTCGATCTTCTTCCCATGGGCACAAACGTCGAGCCTTCCCCCGCGCAGAGCGATGCCCCGCCAAGCGCGGGAAACCGGCGAGACGCTGATGGGAGCGAGTGCGGGAAGAACGGGAATGATCGTGTGTCCGAGCTCCCCGGCCCATGTGAATCCATCCCCCGTGGTCCCCGTCTTCCGGTACGATCCCCCCCCTGTCGCAAGTATCACATGCCTGCTGCGAAGGGGAAGGCCGTTGACGCGCACACCGGTGACGGCATTCTCTGCGGCCAGAATTCGTTCAACCTTTGCACGAAGCCTGATCTCCACCCCCGCATCGCGGAGGCACTCCATCAGGGCAGCAACCACATCGGACGCCCTGCCGCTCACGGGGAAGACGCGTCCGTTCGGCCGGGTGAATGTGGCGACTCCTTTCCCAGCCAGCAACCGGCGGATGTCATCATTGGAGAAGCAATGAAACGCGTGCCTGAGAAATCTCGCCTCGCGCAGACGGAACGTCCTCCGCATGTCTTCCATCGGTCCATCATGCGTGATGTTGCATTTCCCCCCTCCGGAGATCAGGAGTTTGATGCCGGCTTTGATGTTCCGCTCAAGCACGACGACGCGAGCCCCCATGAAGGCAGCCCGCCATGCTGCGATGAGCCCGGCTCCGCCGGCACCTATGACGAGGATGGGATCTTTCTCGGTTTTCATCGTCAAGTATACGGAAGAGCCTTGTGAGATGGTATCGGGCTGACCGGGGCTTGCCTGAAGCGTTACTTTAGAGATCAGTCCAAAGTCCTTGGCACGAAACGCCATTTTTGGCGATTAGCAGAAATAAAAATATCACCTAAATTTTGCGAATCCTTGACTAAATAGGAATAAAATCGTAGATTCCTTCCACGGGACACTATGATGCACGCCTCTGAAGGAGAACACCCGATGAAACAGAACCTTGTATATTCCTCCCCCATCAAGGAAATCATCCGCGTTGCGGAGAAGTGCATTGAAGCGCGGGAGTTCGAGCGCGCCATGGACCAGCTTACCGCTGCCCAGCGGATGGACCCTGATAACTTTTACATCAACGCGATCATCGAACGTATTCACCGCCTCGCGTCAGAGGAGTCGAACGGCGGCCGGTTCCTGGCCCTGACCATCGGTGACGAATTTGAGACGGGCATACGTCCCGGCGACAATGAGGGGAAATCCGGTGAAGAGCTCGACGCGCGGGTCAAGAAGCTGACGAGCAAAGCCTCGGAGTTGCTCCGCCGGGGAGCATATGAGACGGCATTCGATTCGTTGATGAACGCATATTTGCTCGACCCGGTCAGCCCTGCCGTGATTGAATCGGAACGGACTCTCCTGCCGGCGATCGAAATGATGCGGAAGCGGGGAACGATCAAGGAAGGAAGCCAGAGAATGAATCCCTACGACACATTGCCCCCCTCGGGGCGCAGGCCGGAAGGCGCGACGTTGAGTGCCGACGATGCCCGCCGCATTGATGAGTTGAAGCGTCAACGGGAGCAAGAGCGTTTCGAGAGCGAGCGTGCAATGTGGCGTGAAGCGTCCCGTGCCCCCCACGTGCCGGAGACTCCCCTCCTTCCTGAATCAACCGTCCAGGAACCCGGGGCGGCTCCACTTCCCGAGAAGGAACACACCGGATTCTTCGCAAAGCTTCGCCACGGCAAGCTTCTGGGCTGATCCTCCAAAGAAATTACAAAAGAAATAATCCAGGGGTGCCTTGCTTTGCAGGGCACCCTTTTCTATTTTCCCTCACCACTCCCCCCTGAGGGGGCAGACCTTCCTCGCCCGGAACCCTATGCGCATCCTGCTTGCCCTGTCTTTGTTCAGCCTCCCGGTCTTCGCCGGCTCTACCGGCCTCCCCATCGTCCCCGACAGATTCACTCTTGCCGGGTCCGTGAGGGACAGTGCCACGGGGGAGATACTCGCCGCGGCGAACGTCCGTATCCTCGGCACCTCGCGCGGGACGATCACCAATGCGGGAGGAGAGTACACACTGGCTCTTGAGCCGGGCGACTACCGCATTCTTTTCACGATGCTCGGCTACAGAGCGGACACGGCGAGCGTCCGCGTCACTGCCGACACCCGCCGGGACGTGCTCCTGGAGCAGTCCGCGATCGTGCTCCCTGAGGTCGTCGTCTCCTCGGAAGACCCCGCCATGGAGATCATACGCCGCGCCATCGCCAACAAGCAGCGCTGGATCGACAGGCTCAGAACGTACGAGATGCATGCATTCACACGGCAGACGATCTATCGCGACACCGCGATCGCCGCCATCAATGAATCGTACACCAGAGGCTACTGGCAGGCGGGTGACACGCTCCGCGAGATCGTCACCCAGCGCCGTCAGACAGCCAACGTCCCCTCGGCCGTCAACTTTGCGTCGGTCGGCCGTATTCTCAATTTCCTTGACGATGAAATCAGGTTCTTTGGATACACGTTTGTCGGACCGACCGCGCAGAACGCTCTCGAGTATTACGACTACAAACTCCTGCGGACGCGCTCCGGCCACGGGGGCGAGATCTACGACATCCGCATGCTTCCCCGAACGCGGATGGCTCCCCTCTTCGAAGGGACCCTCATGATTGCGAACGGGACGTACGCCCTCGTCGGCATCGATGTATCGCCCAACGCGGCATTCCGCATCCCGTTTGTCAAGGCAAGCAAGCTCCGCTACCGGCAGCAATTCGGTTTGTACGATGCCACGTACTGGATGCCGGCCGATATACGGATCGAAGGAAAATTCACCATCAGCATCGTCGGTCTCTCCATACCCCCGGTGGCCTTCACGCAAACGTCCGTGATCTCCGACTACGCGATCAACACCGTAATCCCGGATTCGATTTTCAGGAAGCCACGGCTCGTCATCGATTCGAGTGCGACCGCCTTCGATTCCACCACATGGCAGGCAAACCCGGTCCTCCCCCTGAGCAGGGAGGAAGAACGCGCGTACAGGACGCTCGACTCGACACAAACGCTTGATATCCAGTTCCGTCCCGGCGGAGCGGCGATGACCCTCGGTGGGGATGCGGGGGGCGCGCTCGGGGCGATTCTCTCCTACGGCGATGTGTATTTCAATAGGGTGGAAGGGTTCCATCTCGGCGCGAAGATTGACCTCGAAGACCTCACACCGCAGCTCTCCGCTGCTGCGGGAATCGCCTACGGGTTTTCCGACAGGCTCACGTCCTATCGCCTTGGCGCGACGCTTTTTGCCACCCCCGGGAGGATCTTCGGCGCGGGGGCTGAGGCATATCGCCGTATCGATCACCGCCCGGACCGCGGGTATTACAGTCCGCTCTTCAACACGTTCACGGCTCTCCTTGTCAAGAACGATTACCGGGACTACCATCGCGCCGAGGGGGGAAGAGTCTTTGTCACCTACCGCCCTTTGCCGATCCTAACTGCCGACCTTTCGTACGTCGCGGAGATGCACGACTCGGTGGCAGGGAGCACCGACTTCAGTATCTTTAAACGTTCCCTCTCCTACCGGGCCAATCCTGCAGCTGTGTCGGGAAGGCTCCGCTCCCTGAAACTCGATGCGCGATTGGGCCGGGCTCCCGTTCCTTTGGACATCGTCTTCGAGAACTCGCTGGAAGTTTCGATCGAACATTCCTCCCCATCCTTCACGGGGGGCGACTTCGATTTCACGCGATATGACGCGATCGCATCGCTAGGCATACCCACCTTTGGGCAGAGCTTCATGCTCAGGCCGGGATTCCATCTTCGGGTGTCAGCCGGAACATCGACGGGCTCTCTCCCCCTCCAGCGCTGGTTCGACATCGAATCGGCATCGAGCGGTGTGGCTCCGTTCGGCGTGATGCGTGCGATGGACGTGAAGGAGTTTAGCGGCACGCGGTACGCAGCGTTCAATCTCGAGCACAACTTCCGGACGCTTCCGTTCCTCGCGCTCGGCATTCCCTTCCTGGAAGCGAGCGACCTCGACCTCATCGTCCACGGCGGTGCGGCCCGTACGTGGACCCGGGGGGCCGCAACGGACAGTCATCCCGGCTGGTACTACGAAGCGGGATTTGGCGTGAGCCGGATCTTTGATCTTCTCCGGGCCGATCTCACCTGGCGACTCAGCGGCCCGCAGGCACTCCGATTCACGCTCGGGGTGGCGGGGCTCCTCTAAAGAGGAATATGCTGTCCGCCCCCCTCAAGCGACGGCTCAGGCGATCCTCCTAAGCGCTATCTCCGCCCTCTTCGATCCCTCCTCCCTCTGAACGGGGGGTCGGTTGCCCGCGCTCACCCCCCTCCTTGGAAATATCCTGCTAATTTCGTATTTTTATGAGCTTGAGTTGCGGTGAGGCAGCTGGCGGGTGTTTCGACCTCGGGCATTCGGTATCCGCTTGAGGCATTTTTTTCAACCCTCGTGAAGGGGTAATGGAGGTTCATGCAGCGCAGGGACGATATTCGCAACATCGCTATCATCGCGCACGTTGACCACGGCAAAACAACGCTCGTGGACCACATGTTGCGGCAGACCGGGACTTTCCGCTCGAACCAGCAGCTGATCACGCGGGTGATGGATTCGAACGATCTGGAGAAGGAGCGGGGGATCACGATCCTGGCCAAGAACACGGCGATTCATTACAACGGCACCAAGATCAACATCGTTGATACGCCCGGGCATGCTGATTTCGGCGGCGAAGTGGAGCGGACGCTCACCATGGTGGACGGCGTGTTGCTGCTCGTGGATGCGGCGGAAGGCCCGCTCCCCGGCACGAAATTCGTCCTGAAGAAATCACTCGACCTCAATCTGAAACCGATCGTCGTCATCAATAAGATCGACCGCAAGGACGCCCGACCTCACGAAGTGCTCGACCTCATCTTCGAGCTCTTCCTCTCGCTCGGCGCCAACGACAACCAGCTTGACTTCCCCACCATCTACTGCATCGCAAAGCAGGGGATCGCGAAGAAGGAGCTTGACGAGGAAAGCGCGAACCTGATCCCCCTGTTCGACGCGATCGTCAGCCAGGTTCCTCCTCCCCCCGGCGACACGACGTCGCCGTTTCAGATGCTTGTCACGACCATCGACTACAACGATTATCTCGGCCGGCTCGGGATCGGGCGCATTCACCGCGGCACGATCCGGCTCGGGGGGCCGATGAAGATCATTCATCGCGACGGCGTCGTGGAGGACGCACGGGTGACCAAGATCTACACATTCGACGGCCTCAAGAGAGTCGAGGTCGACCAGTCCGCCGCGGGCGACATCATCGCCATCGCCGGCATGGAGGATGTGGATATCGGCGAGACGATTGCCGACGAGGCGGACCCGGCGGCGCTGCCGTTTGTGGCCATTGAGGAACCCACCCTCTCGATGAACTTCGTGGTGAACAATTCACCGTTCGCGGGCCTGGAAGGGAAGTACGTCACGACCCGCCATCTGAGCGAGCGGCTCACGCGGGAGCTGCGTTCGAACGTCAGCCTGCGCATTGAACTCACCGAGTCGCCCGACACCTTCAAGGTGAGCGGCCGTGGCGAGCTCCACCTGGCGATTCTCATCGAAACCATGCGCCGCGAGGGGTTTGAGTTCCAGGTGTCCCGTCCGGAGGTGATCTACAAGCGGATCGCGGACGTCCTGTCGGAACCCATGGAGCACGTGATCATCGACGTCCCTGACGAATTTGTCGGGGTGGTCATCGAGAATCTCGGCCGCAGGCGGGGCGAGATGAAGAACATGGTGGCCAGCAACGGGAACACGCGGCTGGAGTTTATCGTGCCGGCCCGCGGTCTGATCGGCTTTCGCGGCGAGTTCATGACGCAGACGAAGGGAACCGGCGTTCTCCACCACAACTTCCACGGCTACGAACCCTTCAAAGGGGACATGGCTCACCGGACCAAGGGTGCGATGGTGGCGATGGAGACGGGCGAGTCGGTTGCCTACGGCATGTGGAAGCTCCAGGAACGGTCGGTGTTCTTCATCGATCCCGGGACCAAGGTCTATTCGGGCATGGTGGTGGGTGAAAACGCACGCGAGCACGACATGACGGTAAACGTCTGCAAAACGAAACAGCTCACCAACATGCGCGCCTCCGGCTCCGACGAAGCGGTACGCCTCGAACCGGCCAGAATCATGACGCTCGAACAGGCGATCGAATGGATCGGCGACGACGAGTTCGTTGAAGTCACGCCGAAGAGCATCAGGATCCGCAAGAGGTTTCTCGACGCGAACATGAGAAACAGGATGTCGAAGAAAAAAATTGAAACAGTGGAGGAGGCGACCCGGTAGTGATCGTATGGGTCACACCGTATTCCCCGAACGCGATGACACGGGAGCGACGACCCGCCGCATCGGTCCGGGGTTTTTGATTTCTGGAAGAACCGTGGAAGCGTCCACTCACCGATCGGAGGAATGAAGGCCAGCGTGGCGAACAAGAAGATTACGGACAAAGCGGTCGCACGAGCGGCGGACGATCTTCGTGCGCTCGCCTACAATCTGTGGTGGTCCTGGAATCCCGCCGCGCAGCAGATCTTCCAGGAACTTTCGTCGTACGTCTGGGAAGAGAGCAGCCACAATCCGGTCGAAGTGCTCCACTGGGTGAGCGGACACGAGTTGCGGGCCCGGCTGAAGAACGCGGACTTCTTTGTGCGGGTGGAGAAGGTGACGGCCGGTTTTCGCGCCTACATGAGTGCCCGGCGCACCTGGATGAAACGGGAGGCGCCCGCGCTGAAAAACGCACCGATCGCATATTTCAGCGCGGAGTTCGGTTTGCATGAAAGCCTCAGGGTGTACTCCGGGGGCCTTGGAATCCTCGCAGGCGACCACGCGAAATCGGCCAGCGATCTCGGTCTTCCGCTCGTCGGGGTCACGCTCTTCTACCGCCACGGATATTTCCAGCAGCAGATCTCCGGTGACGGGTGGCAGCAGGAACGCTATCCCGGGTACGATCCGACGCGTCTCCCGATCATGCCGGTGCTCGACAAGAAAGGGAACCGCGTCGTTGTCCATGTGGAGATCGGCGACGAGACGGTCAGGCTGCAGGGGTGGGAAGTCCATGTCGGGCGCATCATCGTCTACCTGCTGGACACCGATCTGCCCGACAACGAGCAACGGTTCCGTGACCTGACCGCACACGTTTACGGAGGCGACAATTGGACCCGTATCGCGCAGGAGGTCGTGCTTGGCATCGGCGGCGTCCGCATGCTCCGCGCGATCGGCATGAAGCCGGCGACATTTCACATGAATGAGGGACACTCCGCCTTTCTGACGCTTGAGCTTCTCCGCGAACAGCATGCAGCGGGGAAACCGATGGCCCAGGCCGAAGCGTTCGTGAAGCAGCATTGCGTGTTCACCACCCACACGCCGGTCCCGGCGGGGCACGACCGGTTTGATCAGGGACTGATGAACGTAGTGTTCCCGGCCTTCGCCCGCTCGATAGGCATGTCCATCGACGAGATCATGCGTTACGGTCGCGAGGAAGTGAGCAATCCGGCCGAGCCCTTTACCATGACGGTACTTGCCCTGAAATTCTGCCGCGCGGCCAACGGCGTGAGCGAACTCCACGGGCATGTCAGCCAGGAGATGTGGAAGGGACTTTACCCCGGCACGCCGGTCGGGAAGATTCCGATCGGCCACGTCACCAACGGCATCCACACGGCCGGATGGGCGAGTCCCACCGCCCACCAGTTCTGGTCGACCAGGCTGGGAGATGGCTGGCTGGCGAATCTCCGCAACGAGAAGTTCTGGCGTGAGGCCATGTCACCGAGGACCGTTCCGGACGATGAACTCTGGGCGCTTCGAACATCGCTGCGGCGGGAGCTGATCGAGTTCGCGCGCAAGCGCTTGCGCGAGCAGAGCCTCCGCTACGGCGGCGACGATGTGAACATGGTCGAGACCGTCCTCTCCCCCGACGTTCTCACCATCGGGTTCGCGCGGCGGTTTGCGACCTACAAGCGAGCGCCCCTGTTCTTTCGCGATTTCGAATGGGCGATCCGGACTCTCGCGTCGAAGGAAACGCCGGTCCAGCTCATCTATGCCGGGAAGGCACACCCCCGCGACGACGCGGGGAAGCGGTTCATCCAGGAGATCGTCAATATCAGCCGACGTCTCGACCTGTTCGGGAAAGTCGTCTTCATTGAGGATTACGACATCAACGTGGCCCGGCATCTGGTCGCCGGTGCCGATGTGTGGCTCAACACCCCCCGCCGACCGATGGAGGCCAGCGGGACAAGCGGCATGAAGATTGCGATCCACGGCGGGCTGCACCTCAGCACAATGGACGGATGGTGGCGCGAGGCATACGACGGCAACAACGGCTGGAAGATCGGAGAGGACACCACGGCAAGCACCGAGCAGCTTCAGGACGACATCGACGCCGCGTCACTCCGCGCGGTGCTCGAACAGCAGATCATCCCCCTGTTCTACGAGCGGGGGAAGGACGGGGTCCCTCATCACTGGCTGAAGCGCGTGCGGCATGCGATGGCGACACTGATCCCGGTATACAACACCGAGAGGATGGTTGTTGAGTACGCCGAGAAATACTATGGCACGGGAAAGCGGCCACGATAGCGAGAGATCTCACCCCCCCCCACCATAGACCCCCATCGCAACGCCCCCATCTCCATGACCACCCGCCCAGCCGGTGGCCACGTCAAATCTGAGAATTTGGCAGAATCAAGATTCGGAATCAGACGGCCCGGTGGGGTATTTTCCGCTGAATCCCCCCTCAATTAAGGCAACGGACCATGGCATAAAATCTGCTAATTGTTAGGGAAAGACTGGGGAGGAGCTCAAAATGCACACGAACACCACATCGGCCTTGATGCGGAAGACCGGTCAACGTCTATACACCATAGGCGAGGCCGCCGACCTGATCGGTGTGTCCGTTCCGACCATCCGGATGTATGAGCGCGAGGGATTGATTATTCCGATCCGCAAGGCGTCGCGTCATCGCCTCTTTGCCGATGCCGATCTGGAGAGGCTCCGGCGCGTCAGGAAGTCCATCAACACAGGGAAGGGGGGGATCACCGGCCTCCGGCTATTGATGGCCGACCTTCCGTGCTGGCAGATGAAAGGGTGCCCGGAGGAGGCCCGAGCGGAATGCAGAGCGTACCGCGACCGGGAGACTCCCTGCTGGATGGCCAGTGAGAAATCATGGGAGTGCAAAAGCACCGAGTGCCGTCTCTGTACGGTCTACACCGGTGCGATGGATTGCGAGGAGTTAACGCAGACACTCGAGGCGTATGCCGTTATCGCGCGCCCCAGTGGCCCGCCTGCGGGATGAGCGCGGCGTGGCGGGATGTGTCAGGTCACGCCCCGGCGGATAATTTTGTGTCAAAGCGGACGGTCTTCTTCCACGTCCGCTTTTCTTTCTTGACGTATTCGATCCAGAGTGCCTTTAACACGACGTAGATCCAGAGCTGGCAGTAGGTGAAGTACATCAGAGCGAGGACCGGAAGCTGTTTCAGCTTATCCTCGCCGTCGTACGAGATGGCGAGCATCGTCTCGAAGAGATAAAGGAAGAACGCCATCACCCACACGAACGTGTAGGGACCCGGCAGCGAAATGCTGACAAGATTCGCCGCGCTGACGACGAAGAGGATATCGGAGATGACGATGGCGACGAAAAATACGTAGTACAGGGAGAGCGTGTAGAGAACATCGAACATCAGGCGCTTGCTCCTGAACTGCGGGATGTGTTTCAGGAATTTGCCCAGCACGTAGTTGTTTCCCCGCACCCACCGCGTCCGTTGCCCGATCCACACCTTCCACTCCTGCGGCTCCTGTTCGTACGTCATGGCGTAGGGAACGAATTTGATCTTGTACCCTTCCTGATAGATCCGGATGCTGAGTTCCGAGTCCTCGGTCAGCGCCTCTTCATCCCACCCTCCCAGCTGCCGGATCAGCCATGTCCACATTACAAAATTCGTCCCCGGAAGCGTCGCGATGTTGTGCATCTGCCATCGTCCCGCCTGGAGCATCGACTGGAAACTGAGCGTTTCGACATTGATAAACCTCGTCAGCAGGTTGGCATCTTTGTTGACCGTCCGGAATTTTCCAAGGGCCGCCCCCAATGCCGGATTGGTCACCAGCTGCGCAACGAGGTAACGGAGCGCGTTCCGGTCGGGGGTGTTGTCGGCGTCATAGATCGCGATCATCGCGGAGGTGACGTGCTGTACGCCCAGATTGAGAGCGCGTGACTTGCCCCGACCGCCTTCGCCCTGCGGGATATCGAAGAGCTCCACCCGGTGGTCCTGCGTCGCGTAGCGGCGAACGATCTCGCGTGTCGTGTCGGTGGAGCCGTCGTTGATCACCAAGATCTTGAGCTTGTCCTTCGGGTAGTCGAGCAGCAGCATGGCTTCGATGGTCCGGGCGATGACCTTTTCCTCGTTGTGCGCCGGGATCATCACGGTGCAGTCAGGATAATCGAGCGTCATCCCGTCGTACCGTCTCTTCTCTCTCATCGACTTGACGAAGTTGATATAGCCGAAGAACGTCAGCACGAACTGGTAACCGATCATGAACCAGATCAGAATGACGGCGACGACGAAGAGAAAGCTGAGATCGACTTCAAGGACGCTCATGCGTACCGGCGTTTGAGGATTTTGAGGAGGACGTACATGGCTGCGAGCATCAGCACGGCGACCACGCCGAAGATCGCGATGGCATTCGACGACCAGAAGGAGGTCAGGTTCAGGCCATAGGAGAACACATCGCCGGCGACGATTGACACCGAATGACGTCCGGCGGGGAGAGACATCGTGTAGCAGTCGTTCCCCTTCATGAACACGATGGCGTGCCTCCGGCCGTCGACCGTCGCGGCCGTGGGCTCGCGGTTCAACGCGACCAGGGCGCGGGTGTCCGATTCATACGTGAACTCGACGGTCCGCAATCCGTAGACAACCGAAAGAAGATTGCCGGTCAGGGAGAGGATGCGTGTCTCGAGCTGGTTCGTGGAGAACGCCGATCCCTTCTGGGGATCGGCGTCCACCAGGTGCGACCCGGCCGGTATGATGAAGACGTTCTCCCGGGACGGGGAGAGAGGCACGCCGTCGATCCGGATCTCCTTTGTCTCCGGCGGAAGCTTGAGGCTGAACGAGGAGGGGGATGACACGTGGTACCCCGCGTCCACGCGCCGGTAGCGCACGTCGCTTGCAAGAGCGAAAGGGAAAAACTTGATGTCCTGCGGGTTGACGCTTGATTCCGAGTAGATCGTGAGCCGCGGCGCGCCGAGGGAGGCGGCGTTCACGAGATGGAAGCTCTCGGTGCCTGTCTGAGTCAGCGTGGGGAACGGTGTCACCTTCTCGGGCTTGCGGAACTGACCGATATTCAGATCGAGGAGTAGCTTGGTGCGGTCGCCAAGGATTTCCGCGTACCGGTCGCCGATGCCCGTGTAGCGGAGAGGATCGGTCGACCAGAGAGGCTCAGGATCTTCCACCTGCAGCAGAAAGCCGTGTTTCTTCTGCAGGGCGATGATCGAGGACATGTCGACACCGATCTGCTCGCGCAGGAGGGGAGATCCGTAGCTGTCCATCGCCGTCACGATAATCTGGAAGCCGGGCCGGGCGGCGGCGACACCGGACATCATGCCGAGGAGCGTGTCGTACACTCCCTCCAGCACGTGAACGCGGTAGTCGGCGACATCATGCCGCGCGCCGGGATTGGTCTTCCAGAACAGGGGCGATGTCGAATCGAGCACAGCGGTGAGGTCATAACCATATTTTCTTCTGAAGTCCTTCTGGGCCGACGGATGCATCGGCGTAAAGAGATTCGGGTCCTGAAGGCCCCGGCCTGCCTCGAAGTAGAGTTCGGCCAGGTTCACGCCGTCCCAGTCGGACTGTTCGAGAAACGCCCGGAACACCGCAGTCATCGCCTCCACGCATCGGGGATCGGTCATGGCCATGGGATAACGCCACGACGGCCGGACATCTTCCCCCCTGACGTTCTTCTCGCGCCATTCCGGATGTTCAGTGTAGAATTTCAGGTTGACCTGCGGGGGCTCAAGCCATGCGTAGACGACGATGCCGTTGGCGTGGGCCAGCGCAATCAGGCGTTTGTAGTCGTACGTGTACTTGGGGTATTCGTGCCAGCCGGAGACGTGAAGCGTGCGCACGCCCAGACGGACCCACTGCTTGATGAGGGCTTCGACGCTCATCGTCCTGGCGCGTGATCCGGGCTCGAAATAGACTTCGAGATTGTCACGGCGCACCACGGGACCCAGTCTGAAATACCTGCCGATGTAGTCCAGCAGATAGGGGTAGAGACTGTATCCCTGTTTCACATAGGGATCGAACTGGGTTGAGAAGTAGATCAGGGATCCCTTCCCGCACGACATGCCGATCACCAGCGGAGCCCCGGTGGCTTCGTCGATGCAGAATATTTCCGCGATTTTATCCGCGTCAAACTTCGTTGCGAGCTGGGGAAAGCGCCAGACGATCCGTTCATCGGGAAAGTACCGGTCGCGTACCTGTGTCACCTTCAGTCTCGTGTCGCTGGAGACGATGCCGAGTTCCTTGGCGAGTTCGGTGGGCATGTCGGTCACGATATGTCCCCCCTCCCGCACGAACCTCACGATGATGTCGTAATCGTCCTCCCGGAGCGAATCGACAAACGCATAGGGGACGAACAAGAGGTTGTACCCGTCCAGCGTGAGCGGCTGACCCACGAAGATGGTATCCAGCGTGATGTTCACGCTGCGCATCACGGCGGCGAACGAGGCCTGGTCGTTGTAGGCCGCTCCCACCGCAAAATGATTCCACAGGATCACCGGGCGGGCTTCCTGCCAGGTCTCTTCCTGGCCGAAGACCCTGTCGGCGATTTTTTCCGCCCCGGCAAGCATGCGCTCGGTGAACGAAGGAGGCATCTCCTTGAATTCCACCCCTTCCGCCTTGTAGATCTGTCCGGGTTCAAGGT
>Ga0315273_10005986_pt1 | contig 15094 bp, 9 predicted proteins | sample YL17G02_0_MG_FD_205753 | JGI IMG/M metagenome (GOLD analysis project Ga0315273, IMG submission 205753) | Sediment microbial communities from Yellowstone Lake, YNP, Wyoming, USA - YL17G02_0 | ecosystem: Environmental > Aquatic > Freshwater > Lake > Sediment | place: USA: Wyoming | collected...
GCACAGACGGCACATACAGCGGCTGCTCGGCTTATAATGACTACCGCGAGCTGCTGGCCCGGCCCGATATTGACGCGGTGGTGATTGTCACGCCGGACCATTGGCACGCGCTGCAGACGATTGACGCGGCCAAGGCGGGCAAGGACGTCTATTGCGAAAAGCCCATCTCTATAACAATCGACCAGGGCCGACGGCTGGCCGATACTGTGCGCAGGTATGGCCGAATCTTCCAGACCGGGACCCAGTACCGCTCCATTCCGACAATCCGCCAGGTCTGCGACTTCGTCCGCGCAGGCGGGATCGGCAAGGTCAGGCAGGTCTTCACCATTTGGGGCAGCCTCGGCGGTTTCTTTGGGGCGCCCCGCTTTGAATCGTGCCGCCACCTGATGGACGTCGAGAATACCCAGCGCTCATACGCTCCGCTCGATTTCGCGCTGCCCGCCGAGCCTGTCCCCGACGGCCTCGACTGGGACCTCTGGGTCGGCCCGGCGCTGTATCATCCCTACAACCGAGCATATCACCTCAATCCATCGCCCGGCGTGGTGCCCTGGTCGTTCGATGAGGACTTCGGGGCGGCGTCAGTGACTTGGTACCACTCTCACGCCGCCGACGTGATTCAGTACGCTCTGGGCGCCGAGAACAGCGGCCCCGTCGAACTAATACATCCTGCCGGCGGAGAATACCCTACGCTCACCTGCAAATACGCCAACGGCGCGCTCCTTCACTTGGTTGACCACTGGGGAATGGTCAAGGACCTCTATAAAGCCGTCCCGCCAACGGCCCGATTGGCCGGCAACTTCGGAGGAGTATTCGTCGGGGAGCGAGGCTGGGTGACGTCAATGTCAACCGGCGGGCCTATTGAGGGCGGCCCGGAAGAAATCTTCGAGGAGATGAAGCTCAAGACCAGAGAGGTGAATATCGGCGAGAACAACCACCACGCCAACTGGTTCGAGTGCATTCGGACCCGCCAACAGCCGAGCTGCAACGAGGAAATCGGCCATCGCTCCGCATCGCTGGGCCACCTGACAATCATCGCGTACAAGCTCCAGCGATCCTTGAAGTGGGACCCTATCAGGGAAGAGTTCCTCGACGACGACCAGGCCAACCGCCTTTGCCGCCGGGCGATGCGCTCCGCCTGGCACGTATGATAACCACTCAGGAATCAGGGGTGTAGCCAATCTTTCTGGCACGCTGTAACCCTCTTAATGACAGTCTGTTACGCCCATCCGTCATTCTGAGCGATAGCGAAGAATCTGGCCTGATGGTGGAGAGTATATCTCGCCGGGGAACAGACTTCTCATTCGCAACCCAGATGATTCGGCAAGGCTTAATTCGGAGGACTGCTGGCTCGGATGAATAAATGTACCCTAAGGCAACGCCCAACCAGCAATGTCATAGCATCAGTCCTCGATCAAAGTGATATCCTCAGCCGGCTTCTCGTATTCCTTCTTTGCGATATACGACTTGGCATCATCCACCATCTGCTGCGTGATAGTGTAATGATGCTGGCCGTAATCATTCACCGTGATGTCTCCCACCCAGAAAAACCCCCACTTGTCAAAAAAGTCCGTCAGATCCAGCTTGGCCACATCGCAGCAGATCTTCACGAACTCAAACTGGTTCCGAATCGAATCGTCCCCGCGACCTGCATCCGGGCGACGACGCATCTCCTCCATTACGTCGGCATAAAAATCGGGCCTGCCGTTTCGGGCAAAATAAAGATGGAGCTGCCAAAAAGGAACCAAGCGGTCGAATACATCCGTACCATCCAGCAAAGACTTCTTCGGATGCGCCTCCACAATGTTCTTGCGAGCCGAAGCATAATTCTTCTGCGCCTTGAGGCGGCTCTGGTTACCCATCCCGGTGACTGTGTACATCGAGAAGATGTTGTTGCTCACTTCCGTCATGCCGCCCCAGGTTATCTGCCGCATTTGCAGCGCGTGTCCCACCTCGTGGCAGAAACCCCAGCAGGGGTCGCCGACAATCACCACGCTCGGATCGGCCACCATGCGCATCGTGCCTTTGTTGCCCAGGTACGCCACGCCGTCGCCGTCGCGGAACATGTAAAAGTTGAAGTTCACGCGTGCCAGGATGCGGTTCCTGGGCACCTTCTTATACTTTACCAACCCCATCAAAGTAAAATGATGATTGAGCATCGCATCGTAGTTGTTGATCAGCTCCACGCCCTTGCCACGGGTGTACACGTTAAACCACTCCACCGGATAGGCGACCTGGATATGCTTGCCGCGAGCATCCATGATGGGGCTCACCGCATGATCCAACAGGCGGTTCCAATCCGCATCCGTATGCTTCGACGCATCAAAAAAGCCATTCACTCTGCCCGTTGGAAAGTGAACAGACACCTTGGGCGCCTTTTCGGCATGGTCGTCAAAATAGCTCACGTACACATTGCCGCCTTTCTTTACATGAATCACATTCACACCCTCTTTGAGCGCGATCCGCTGCTTATGCAAGCCCCATCCGTTAGGGTCTTTTGCGGGATCAATTCCTTCGGCCGGTTTGCGCATCCAGTCCGGAATCAGCAGCGAAAGTTCCTTGCCCCCGGTATCCCCCACAAACACCACGTGTTCACCCGCTTCCAGACAGATACCGGTAATGTTTTCGTAACGGCTGAAGCCATCACCGAGCTTCAAGGTATTGCCCAATTCGCGGGGCGAAGGATATGCCTCGTAGCTGGCCGCTCGGTACGTCTTGTCATACGTTGCGTTCAGCATCCCGGCAGCCACCGTCTTGAGCAAATCACTCTTAAAGCCATCCAGGTCTATCAACTGCACGCTCGTCTTCAACTGGCTGCAACTGGCATCGGTAAAGAACGTCATGTCGGCCTTTAGCGCCTCCATATCGTTCGCGGCGCCACAAGCAATCAGCGACCATAACGACAACGAGACAGATAGAATAAATCTCTTCATATTTGGAGAACCCTGCTTAAACCCCGTTACTCGTTACTGTGGTGTCTGCCCAGCATGAGCGGATCACTTGGCAAACGTCATCCTCCACTCCACGGTCTTCGTTGCCGAGGGCACGATGCGAATGGTGGCGGTCTCTTTCTGATTTGCCGTCTCCACCTTCTCGCCGACGACCTCGGCACTCTCGATCCGGAAACCTTCCGGTAGATGAACGGTCATCACATACGGGTCGCCGACGACTACCGCGCTCTTGCCGGAGAGTACGTTGGCGTCGCCGTCCCAACGCTCGTCGAGCAGGCTGACGCCGTCCTGCGAGAGATGGCGGGTGGTGGAGAGCACCCAGGGATGAGGGCGGTTTTCGCGGATGGCGAAGACTTGGAGGGCGTTGTTCTCATCCTGCGCCGGGGCCTTGAACGAGCCTTTGGATTTGCCCACGAAGGTCTGCGTCCAGAACTCGAAGACCAGATATTCGCGGTCGTCTTCCAGGCCCAAGTCGGCGAATTTTACCTCCCCTTCCGGCGTGCCTGGACGCTTCCATTTCAGTTTTTCCTGCCGCCAATTGAAGCGCGCCAGCACCGACCAGTGGTCGAAGGGCCGGTCAATTTCCAGAAGCCACCAAGTGGACTCACCGCCGCGCCATGGGGGGCCGAGATCCTTGTCGTTCCGGTTGCCATAATCATATAGTTGCCCCGGGAGGGTAAACAGGACGGGCGAGCTGCGCTTCATCCCTTCCAGGTTGCTGTCGTCCTTGTAGTCCTCAACCTTGTCGCTGACCATGAGCACACCGCCGGCCATGGCCACCAGGCTGGGCTGCTCGATGGTGTCGGCCATCGCCGCAACCGCCCCAAAGGTCTTCATGGTGGTCTTTTCCTTAAAGCCCTCCGACATGATGTCACAATGGTCGGGGTCACTGCGCCACACTACGCCGTTCAATGAGTTGAATTTTTGAAGTCCAGTGGTGGTGAACCCGTCGGCCCCAAGGCGACAGCCGTCCACCAATCCGATCACATTGACACCAGGATATACACCCCAGCAGGAGAGAATATAAATTTCTGGGCCGAGTTCCTCTCGAGCTGTCTTGTCCCAGTCCCGTAATGATTCTTCCGGCGTTGAGTTGATCTTCTTGAAGTGTTCGGCACACTGGGAGTTCTTGTAGGAATAGAGGAGGTCGCCCGCGCCATCAATTTTCACATAACCCCAGCCCTGCTTTCTGAGTTCACGGTAGATCGGACGTACCATTCCATCCAAGGCTTCCGGGTTCTTGGTGTTGAGAATGTAGAATCCGCCATCCATAAAGAGGGTGCCGTTCGTTTTCTGGACAAACCAATCCGGGTGCTGCTTGCCGATATCGGCCACGTGCGGATCGCTGGGGCGGTGGACGCGGTGGACCCAGATACCGCCTTCCATGCCGGCCGACTTGATCTTCTCGATGGCGTAGTCCGGTCCCCCTGGGAACTTCTCATTCCAAGTCAGCCAATTCTGTGGGCAACTGCCATTGCCGATCTGGTAGGTGTCATCCAGTTGGATATACTTGTAGCCGAAGTCGGGGAGCTTCTTCTGGGCAAACACCTCCAGCAGTTCGTCGAGCGTCTTTTGGGTGAAGTCATACTTGTAGGCCCACCAAGTGCAATACCCGGTAACTGACCCTTTCCAGACCCGGTAAGTCCATGGCTCGAAGTTCGCGATCTCACGGTGCTTTTGATAGAACCGCGGTCGAAAGACCAATTCGAGGGTACTGCCACGGCTCTCCCAAGCAAAAGTGATCGGCTCCGCCTTTTCCGGTTGGATGTGCGTTGCGCTATCGGGCGGGCCGATCAGAACCCAGTCCCAACGACGATCATATATCGCATTGTTCCGTAGATTGTGGCTTAATCCCACGCTGTTGCGCACCAGTGGGAATCGCTTCTGCGCCCCGCTATTGGTTTCGGCTGGAAAAGCCTCATCACTGCCCGTGATGGTACCTCGCAGCACCAACTTTACGCCTTCCTGCGGATTGGCCGGGACGAACTTCAAACGCTGCTCCACTTTGTCGCCGAGTGTCTCGGTTGGTTCGAGCTTGACGGCAACACCCTTCTCTTCGTGCCCGTCGGCATCTTCGGCTTGAACCGTCGCGTCGAGAATTATGGTGCCATGATATAGGAGTCGAAGTCGTTCGTGTTCGACATCCCACTCGACCGCAGCCGGAGCGTTTGGTGGCGGCTCAATTATCTCCTGGGCAACGGCCGAGGAATCGCCGGTCAGCAGAACCAAGATTGTCAAGAGGTGGATTTGTCCCACGAACGCTCTGGCAGTCATCTTGATAGTTCCTTTTTCGGCGCTTGCTCTATCCGATAAAGCTTCGTCAATGTGCGGATGATAATGCTTCCTCGAAGCGCAGCCGGTGTCGCCATACACATTTCACTCAAAGTATTTCTGCCCAACACCCTGAACTCGGGTCCCGCTTGTATGACAAAAGTATCGCCGTCTTCACTCAGAAAAAATAGCTTGCCGTCATTTGCCCACGGCGATGCCGTAAACGCTCGTGCGTCCTCGGCCAATTGCTGTCTTTCGTAGACTACTTTTCCAGTGCGACTATCATAGCAGCTCACGGCACCCAGGTCGTACAGAATGTAAAAGAAGTCTCCGTAGGCGATCGGTGAGGGATTGTAAGGTCCGCCAAGTGTGTAATGCCAGGCGATGTACTTGGCTGGGTCCTGCTCGTCTTTGGGTGTGATATCGTCCGAAGCGCCGGGGCGAATAGCATAAACAGGCCTGTTTTCTCTGTCGCCCACGAACCCGCTGCAGATATAGAGCAGCCCGCCCTTTTCCACCGGCGTAGGGATAGCGATAACGGACATAGGCCCAAGTTCCCACAGCAATTTACCGTCCAGGTCGTAAGATCTGTTTTTGACCGTGCCGCACGTCACCAGTTCGGTGCGCTCGGCGTTTTGCCATACATAAGGTGTTGCCCAGTTGCTCTTCTCATCACGCTCAACGCGAAAGACCTCCTCGCCCGTTTTCTTGTCCAGTGCAAGCAGATACGACTTCTCGTCGTTGTCATTGACAATGAACAGCCTGTCGCCGTGAAGTGCGGGCGACGCGGCCGTGCCCCAGTCATAACGAACCTTGACCGGATCGAGTCTTGTACGCCAAAGCTCCTTGCCTTCGAGGTTAAAGCAAAACACGCCAACGTTGCCGAAATAGAAATAAACCGCCTCGCCGTCGGTCACTGGGGTCTCCGACGCATAGGTGTTCTTGATATGCACCGGCTGGGCAGGCTTGCCCTTATGAACGGTCTCTTGCCACACAGTCTTTCCGCTGTCCCAATCGAAGCAGTAAACTATCCAGTGATGAATAGCCGTAGATGGCTTGTTTCTTTCGCCGCCGAGGTAAAGTCCTTTTTTGGCATCCTCAACGCGTCCTTCGCTCACGACCGTGGTCAGAAATATCTTGTTACCCCACACAATGGGACAGGACCAGGCCCTGCCAAGAATGTCAACCTTCCACAGAACATTTTCAGTGGTGCTCCAAGAAACGGGCAAAACCTCGTCCTCGGCGACGCCACACGACGTTCCCCGAAAGCACGGCCAGTTCACTTCGGCAAACGAAGCTGGCGTGAATATGCAGCAGATAGCAATCGCGTAAGATACTCTTCGATACATAATGCTCTCCTTCGGGGTCTTGCTTTCATTCTGATTTCTTTTGGCGTTGTTGCAAACCCGCCGAACTCATACTCCAAAGATACGGTCGAACCGGGTTCTACGTGTCTTCGCACGACAAGCGAACAAGCAACTATCACGACAACTCAACGGTATTACTTGGCGGTTAGGGAAAGCGACATGGAAAGGGCCAGACAGTTCCAATCCGAGATCCTCGGGGCCGACCTGACTGACCCAAAACTGACCCACTCGGCCCCAAAACGGCCTTTTTCGAAAGGGGCACCGTGAGACGAGTCGTTGTAATCCCTTTTTTCAAAAGAGCTTACAAAACTGGGCCCGCAAGGATTTGAACCTTGGACCAATGGATTATGAGTCCACTGCTCTACCGCTGAGCTACGAGCCCCAAGCCGTAGCAAGTATACACCAGACGTCCAATCCACTCAAGATTTTTTTGCAGACAATTCCCGGCATCAGCACATCGTCCGACAGCCGGCAATCACGAAGCCCTTGGGCGTTTGATGCGTCGAGAGGCTGCAAAGCTCAAGTTCGATCAGGCCGATGAGAAGACATCGGCCTGTGACGGGGCCGAATGGATTCATAAACAATTGGAGACCAAACTACCCATGCTGGATGGCATGATACTGGATTTTTATCACTTCAGCGAGCATATATGGTCTGTGGCGAATACGTGTTTTGGTCAGGACAGCGAGCAGGCCGGGGATTTCGCCGCAGAGGTTTTGCATATTGCCAAGCACGATGGTCCGACGGCGTTATTGACAAGACTGATGGACGAACGAAAGAAGCATCTGAGCAACGGTAAACGCAAGTCGCTCAAAGAAGTAATCCAGTATATTGCTCGCAGATTTGATATGTGCGACTATCCGAAATTCATTGAACGAGGCTGGCCGATAGGTTCCGGTCCGACAGAGGCATTTTGTAAGACACTGACGGCGAGGCTCAAAGGCAGCGGAATGCGGTGGGATTGTCCCAATGCCGAGGGTATTATGGCCTTAGCGGCGATGGATCAAAGCGGCCAATGGAAGACTTACTGGGACCTGCAAAATGCCGTTGCTGCATAACTGCCAGAAAATGATTTCACACCCCTGTGAGACGTATTTCGGGAAAGTGGTTGGCAAAGAGGGCGGGGCGGTTTATAGTATTCTGTGGCCTTGCCATGGCGGGGCCACGTTTATTGTATGGCAAGATTGTGTTTTCAGAAGTGGGTGTTTCGTTTTGCAAGGAGTAGTCAAGATGGGAAAGACGAGAATTGGTCGTAGTGAGGCGGTTTGCTCGGGCGTTATTGTTGCTGTTTTGCTGTTGGTTGGTGCAGGCAGGGTTTTTGCGGATATTAAGCTGCCGGCGATTATTGGGGATAATATGGTCGTGCAGCAGGGCGGGAAGGCGGCTATATGGGGGTGGGCCGAGCCGAATGAGGAGGTTATGGTCTCTGTAAGCTGGCATGGTATGCAGTGGGGCGTCCGTGCGGACAAGGACGGCAAGTGGAAATTTCAAATGAGCGCGCCGAAGGCGGGCGGGCCATACGAAATGACCCTGGCCGGCAAGAATACGATAACAATCAAGAACATCCTGGTTGGCGAGGTGTGGGTGGGTTCGGGCCAGTCGAATATGGAGATGGCGGTTCAATCGTCGGCCAATTCGCAGGAAGAGACCGCCGCGGCCAATTATCCTAAGATTCGCTTGTTCAGCGTTCGGCGGGAGGTGGCCGACGGGCCGAAGGCGGATTGCACGGGAAGCTGGGTGGAGTGCAGCCCGCAGACCGTTCCGGGCTTTTCGGCGGTGGCTTATTTCTTCGGGCGGGAATTGCATAAGGAGCTTGACGTTCCGGTCGGCTTGATTCATACATCGTGGGGCGGCACCCCGGCGGAGGCCTGGACGAAGAGAGATATGCTCGAGAGCGATGCGGATTTTGCCCCGATCCTGAAGCGGTTTGATGACGCGGTGGCCAAATATCCGGAGGCGAAAAAGGAGTATGAGCAGAAGCTCGAGGAGTGGAAGCAGGCGGCTGAGAAGGCCAAGTCTGAGGGAAAGGAGGCTCCGGGAAGGCCGGGTGAGCCGTTCGGGCCGGGCAATCCGCACTCGCCTGCGGGCCTGTACAACGCGATGATTGCTCCTTTGATTCCGTACCGGATTGCCGGGGCGATATGGTATCAGGGCGAGTCGAATGCGGGCAGGGCGTATCAATATCGAAAGTTGTTTCCGGCGATGATTAAATGCTGGCGCGGCAACTGGGGTCAGGGCGATTTTCCCTTCCTTTTCGTGCAGTTGGCGAATTTTATGGATGTCAGACCCGAACCGAACGATAGCGCGTGGGCCGAGCTGCGAGAGGCTCAGCTTACGACTCTAAGTCTGCTCAATACGGGCCAGGCCGTAATCATAGACATTGGAGATGCCAAGGACATACACCCCAAGAACAAGCAGGACGTGGGCAAGCGCCTTGCGCTGTGGGCTTTGGGCACGACTTACGGCAAGAAGATAGTCTATTCCGGGCCAATGTATAAATCGATGAAGGTCGAGGACAACAAGATTACGCTGAGTTTCGATCACGTTGGCGGCGGGCTTGTGGCGAAGGGTGACAGTTCGCTCAAGGGCTTTGCGATAGCAGGCGACGACAAAAAGTTCGTCTGGGCCGATGCGAAGATTGAGGGGGCTGCGATTGTGGTCAGTGGCGAGGGGGTCGCCAAACCGGCGGCAGTTCGCTACGCCTGGGCGGATAATCCTATATGCAACCTGTACAACGCTGAGGGTCTGCCGGCTTCGCCGTTCCGGACCGATGAGTGGCCCGGCCTGACGGTCGATGCGAAATAGACGGCGGACGTTTTTTTGTTGTGAGCTGCAGGTTGTATCGGGGCCACGCCCCCTCCGCTGTGAGTCCTGCGCCACCCGTGCCTGGCGGGACAAGTGGGACGTAGAGTTCGGGCCTTGTGTCGGAGCGGTAAAACGGTGAAAGCGTATTCGTTTTCCAAGAGGAAGAGGCTTGTCAGCAACAGGCAGTTCAGGTCTGTCATTGCTCGTAAAATGACCGCTCGCGACGGCCTGCTCACTGTCTGCCTGGCTGAAAACGATTGCGATTATCCGCGGCTCGGTGTTTCCATGGGCAAATCGTGCGGAGGCGCGGTCGTGCGCAACCGGCTCAAAAGGCTGGTGCGCGAGGCCTTTCGGCAAAGCCAGGACCAGATTCGGCCCGGCTTCGACTACGTGGTGATGATTTCGCCTCAATGGTCGGAAGGATTAGGCGACAACAAGGCCGAAGGGGCATCAGGAGGGCCGACGCTTGAGCAGGTGAAGGCGTCGTTTCTGGGGCTGGCGGCCGCGGCGTTTGAAAAGGCCGGCAATCGGAGGCAAAAGGAAGTCCGGCCCGGCGGGACGCAAAAAGGCCCGAAAAATGACGCGGAACAGGTATAAAAACTCATCAGCGATGTTAAATCACCCGATAAAATAGACGAACCCGGCGGATGCGGGCATAGGTTGCTAAGATGGGCAAGAAAAGGGCAACGGTCTGGCCGGCGAATTTGTTGAGGGCAGAGCTTGAGTCAAAAAGACGAATTAGTGCCAATAGGGTCGGCGGCAAAAAAAGCTGGCGTTTCCCGGCAGTCTCTGCAATATTACCTTATGGTTGGCCTGCTTGAGCCTGCGGAGATTACGCCGACAGGCAGACGGTTGTTTGACGCCAAGACTATCGAGCGGGTCAAGCTGATAAAGAGGCTTAACGGCAGCGGCTACCCTTTGCGCGCGATAAGGGAGCTGTTTATGGAAGGCCGGACTGATTTGAAAGGATACAAGAAGTGAGTGACTATGAGACCATCCAGAGAAGACGCAATATCATCGTAGGCGTTTTTGTAGTGGCCGGTATGTGTGCGCTCGGATGGCTGGTGTTCAAGTTCGGGGACATGCCGGGGCTGGTTAGCCGGATGGGCTCTTATGACATCTTCGTTCAGTTTCCGAAGGCTCCGGGGGTGCAGAGAGATACACCTGTACAATTCTGCGGCTACCAGATAGGCAGGGTCACAACGATCCAGCGGCCCAGGCCAATGGAGGACTTGAAGACCGGGGAATTCTACCATCAGACATTGGTTGTGCTAAGCATTGGTGACTCGTACACGGATATTCCGGCCGACGTAAATGCAGTGCTGCTGACCCGGGGTTTCGGCAGCAGCTACATTGAGCTGCAGCTCGCGCATTATGACGTCCATGAACCCAACCGTCCGTTCCTCGGCCAAAACAGCAAGCTGCAGGGTTCGACCGGTGTAACAAGCGAGTTCTTCCCGGAGGAGACACAGAAAGAGCTCAGAGAGTTGGTTGTTGACATGAGGACTTTTGTCAATAACGCCAACGATATTCTCGGCGACCCGAATAACAAGGAGAATATCAAGGCGACTCTGGACAATCTGGCGGAGGCGTCGAAGCAGGCCGGCGACAGGCTCCGAGAGGCAAAGCAGACCCTGGAGCGAGTCGAGCGGACGTTGGCGGATGCTTCCAAGGCGATTGATCAGGCCCGCCCTGCGATCGAGGAGGCCCAACCTGCAATTGCGGATTTCAGGAAGTTCGTGAACACGGGGTCTGATGTCCTGACGAGCGCGGATGCCAAGGCCGAACGACTGGTGGTGGCGCTGGTTGATGCGAGCGGGGAGCTTGGCAAAACGCTGTCGGAGCTGCGGGCGATTCTTGAGAAGGTCGATAGCGGCGAAGGCTCCGCCGGGCGATTCGTCAATGACGGCAAATTTTACGAGACTCTGCTTGAGAATGCCGAGCAGATGGAGCTGCTGCTGAAAGAGATCAAGGCATTTGTCTCGCGGACTCGCGAAAAGGGGCTGCCTCTCAAGCTAAGGTGACGTCGCTCCGGCCGATTCATAAGGCCCGCCGGCGCATTGCAGCCAACCATCCGGTCGCGTGCAGCCGTGTTGCATAAGGTGCGTGAACGCCGTGAGATTTTCCGGGGCGTTGAGTCTAAGGCTCACTTAGACTGTTCTTGTTGTTGTTTTATCCTTTCCCTGTCGCAGGGCGCCGTAACAGCTCAAATCGGGGCTGATATCCTCGGACAGAATCCACTTGCGTTACTCGCTGTCAATTATTACAACCGTTTGGTTTGTCTGCGGCGCGCCTGCGGGGAAGACGAGCTTGCCACCCTCAGCAGGGCCTGCCCGCCCAATCAGCGGCGGGCTTGCCTCCACGTAGTATTCTATGTCGCGCTGCCGGATTTCCTCGGCGGGAATCCCGGCCGAATAGACCCCGCGGGCGACGTGGGCAAGCGAGATCATGCTGAAATCGCCGGAGCCTATCGGCCGCCAGTGCAGCGCCGCCTCCTTGTGTTCGCCTTCGGGCAAAATGATCACTTTTAGCACCAGGTCTTCGCCGGGGGCCAAGCTGCTGCGGACGGTGGGCACGAATAGCCGGGCCGGGCCTTCATATCGTTTTGAAGGCATCGCGTCATCAGGCAGAGGTTCGCCCAAAATCCCGGCCAGCTCTTCGCCCGGCTGGGTGAGCAGCGAGGGTATTACATGCTGCTGCCAGTTGGTTACATTGCCCATCGCGCCGGGCGTGCTGACGGTCGCCAGCAAATATTTGTGCACCTGAGCGATGTCGGCGACCAGCTCTTTCCTGATTGGCAGGGCGGTTTCCCTCGCCAGTCGTTTCTGCACGTCAGGGTCCTTCTGGTCCTTGACTCTTTTCATTGCCGCGTCAAAGCGCGCCCAGGTGCAGCTTACTCTGCCCACGGCCCGCAAATAGCGGAAGTTGTTCAGCCAGTAGTCAAACCGTTCGAGATTGGCGGGGCCGCTGACGAGCGGGCGCAGTTTGGCCAGCTCATCGACAAATGCGTATTCCCCGGCGGCCTGCTCCCACGGCCTTGCATCAGGCTTGACTCCGCCGGGGCCGCCGATCCAGGTGGAAGGCCGAGGCAGTTTTGTGTTGCCCTGGCCTTCGGATGCGGCCGAGGGTCCGCCATCCAGGCTTATGAACAACCTGGCGATCGGCTCGGCCGCCTGCGGGCCGAACTGCGCGTTCGCCCAGTCGGCGTAGAAATCATCGACGGGCAAATCTCGCGGCCTCGTGTCGGAGGGGGAGGCGGGCAGGTCGGCCTGGTAGTCCTGGTGCGCCGGGCCGCCGCAGTTGATCTTCCTTGTCACCCCCTCGCCCTGGATGACGATGCCGGCGATGCACGGGAACTCCACCTGGTGCACAAAGTCGATATTCAAGAAGTCCTTCGTCACCTTCACGTCGTCGAATGTGTAATCCAGCGCCCTGTTCTTGCCGACCTTAGCGAAGATATCGAGATTTTCGATGACATTCCTGCCCTGGAGCTTGACGCCGAAGACCCGCTTGCCCGCCTCGCCGTAATGCGGCTCGCAAAACTTTAATGTCACTGTGTATGCGCCGTTGGGGACCTTGAGGTGATAGGCTCTGACATCCCAGATAACCGTCTGGTAGAGCGTATCTTCTTCGGTATCGGCGATCGGGCTGTTGGGGAACGCAGCGACGTTGCCGCCTTCGCGGCCTTCGGCGAGGTTCGGCTCGGGCGGTTCGAGCTTCCTGCCGAGGTTGGGGTTCCAGCCGGTCTGCTCCCAGGCCGCCTGCGCCAGCGCCGAGACGTTGGGGCCGAGGATGCGCGTTCGCCAGTGAATCCCCAGCAGTCCGGTGCAGCCGTAGGCCAGCGCATCGGCGGCGTCGCGCCGCATTCTGCCGGCCCAGAGCTGCGGGATTATCAGGGCGGGGTCGTCCTCAAGCCAGGGAATGGCCCATTGCGCCCGACCCTTTACATTCGCAAAACCAGGCTCGACCGGGGCGAAGCCGACGTTGCGATTGATGCAGCTCATTGGCATTTCTTTCGGCAGGACGTTGTCGAAGAGCGCGCGGTCTTTGGGCGGCCCCAATACCCAGCCGCACGTGGCCAATGTAAAGGGGGCATTGACTTTCTTTGCCGCGGCGATTGCGGCTCGAAAGTCCGCCAGCGTAGAGTCGATCTGCTCATCCTTTGGGTTGCCCCAGGTCCAGTCTTCCGGCGTCCAGAACCAATAGTAATCCAGCGGATAGGCCTTAGCGATTCTCTGGAACATAGCTTCATAGACTTCCTGCATAACGGACGGGTCGGCAGGGTCCTTGCCCATAGCTTTGATGCGTTCCTTGACTGCGGTGGGTATGATAAGAGGAGTCTCCGTGCCTACACACGTTTTGACGCCGAGGGCGTGGGCGTATTCAAAGGCCTCTTTGAGCACGCCGCCCATCCGGTTGAAAAGCTCGTTGGCATTTTCCTGGGAAAGCTGCGTCCAGGGATTCATTCCCTGCATATAGTCCGGGCCGAAGTCGTCGCGTTCGAAGAATTGGGCGGCGCCGAATGTGTAATCGCCCGTCTTTGCCGGCTGGTAGCCCCAGGCGCCGGTGACGTTCGCAGCAGTGAAGTGCCTTGACGGATAGCTGAACTTCACGGTTCCGTCGTCATTGAAGTCGCCCGGCATGCCGATCCAGACGGTCGGCTCGGGGCCTACGCCGCCCTGGGGATAGGTGTGCAGCCCGAAGAAGTTCATCCGCAGCTTGGGGAGCTGCGCGATAACGGCCTTGTAATCATCGGCGTTCCACCAGTCCGGCCCCTCGGGAAAGTCGTGGAAGGGCTGGATTCCCCGCGTGCTGAACAGCGGCTTGCCTGTTTCGTCGAGGTCAGGTAGTTTCAGCGCGATGCGTTCATCCGGCACCGCATCGCCGTGCAGGTAAAACCGCACGCCCAACTTCTCCGCAAATCGATAAGCGCCGTAAAGCGTACCGGTAGCATCTCCGCCCACAATCAGTAGCGTTGGTCTCGTTCGGCCCTTGAGGGTCTTGAGCAGGTATTGCTGCGGCTCCAGCGCGTTAATGGCGGATGTCAGCTTAGGGTCTTTGCCGGTCAGCGTTTTGAGGATCGGCTGATTTTTCCGGGCGACTACAATCAAGGGGATTGCGGCGGGCGGTTTTGCATCTGTGCGGACGATAGGCGTCAGTTCGCCGGTCCGCAGATACAAGTACCGGCGGACCTCCTTAGCCGCCAAGTGTTCAGCCAATGTTGCGTCGGATGGACATAAGATCGTCACAGTGCCTGTTTCTGCAACGCCGCCTGCGGACACGCGGCAACCGATTGAAATCAGCAGCGCAGAAATCATGACAAGAACCGTTATCGTAGTGCACTTTCTCATCTGAGCGGACCTCCTTATACAGTATCGTTTATTATCCTTGTCGAATAATTCTAAGCGATAAAGGGTGTTGCTGCAATCGGGAAGATTCCTTGCCTATTTGACTGATTTCGGTTATCATAGGGCCGAAGATTTTGTGACATTTGGTGCTCTGTATGGTCATAAAGGAACAACAGTAGTGGCGCAAAAGGCCCCCTCATTGTCAATCTATTGCCATTGTGCATACTATCAGATAATTCCCGATAGCGTCAAAGCAGCGGTGCTTAACGCCATCAAGGCGGCGGGCGTCGAGTTCGAGGCCGTGCCCGACCTCTGTCGGATGTGCGCCAAGCGAGACCCCAGGCTCAAGGACTGG
>Ga0315273_10005987_pt1 | contig 15094 bp, 9 predicted proteins | sample YL17G02_0_MG_FD_205753 | JGI IMG/M metagenome (GOLD analysis project Ga0315273, IMG submission 205753) | Sediment microbial communities from Yellowstone Lake, YNP, Wyoming, USA - YL17G02_0 | ecosystem: Environmental > Aquatic > Freshwater > Lake > Sediment | place: USA: Wyoming | collected...
CTGCACAGGTATATATTTCGCGAGCTACTGAAAGTCTTTACGCTGGCGGTTATAGCGTTGACGCTGATTCTGAGCCTCGGCAGCATTCTGCGCCCGGTGCAGGAATACGGGGTGGGCCCCGGGCAAGTGCTCAGCTTAATGGGCTATTTTCTGCCGATAACGCTGACATTCGTTCTGCCGATGGCGGCGTTGTTCGCATCGGCCTTAGTGTACGGCCGGTTCGCAAGCGATAATGAGCTTGACGCCTGCCGGGCAAGCGGCATAAGCCTGCCTACGCTGGTCTATCCGGGCGTGGCGCTGGCGATTGTTGTGGCGATAGCGAATCTGATTCTGAGCTTTCACATGCTGCCGTATTTCGTGCACCTGGCGGAGAAATCGCTCAAGGCCGATGCCAAACAGATACTCTTCCGCAACATCCAGCAAAGGGGGTATTACGAGCTGCCGACCGACAACCCGTGGCTGATCTACGCCGACGAGGCCAGGCCCGAAAGCGATACGTTAGTGGGCGTGGTCGTGGCTTACGTCAAATCGGACAGGATAGAAATCTACACTGCCGAGCGGGCCAGAGTGACTTTCAATCCCCATGACAGGTTCAACGAGGTGCAGATATACACAGAAAATACGCTACAGATCGGCTCTGAAGATGGTGGGGCATTTTCGGTGGAAAAAGGTGTGATCAGCACAGAGTTCGGCTCACTGTTGAGCGATGACATCAAGTTCAAGAATATAAACGAAATGAAGCGGATTCGGGCCGACCTGATGCTCTTTCATCCGATAGAGAAGCTGGCCCGCGATACTAACGCCCAATTCACCACAGAGCTGCTGGCGCAGGAAATTGAGACGGCAATAGGCGCAGACCCGAACAATTACTGCAAACTGCACAGCGCCGATAAACTGGTTGAGTTCACCGCGCGCAAGATTGCGGTGGGTGATGAAAGAGTCAAATTGGACGAAGACATAGTTGTAGTCGAATCAGATTCGAGCGGCAGGCAGCCTCCGGCCAGATTTCGGCCCACGAAGGCCGCTTTGCACATCGAGGGCGACAAGCTGGCGCCGACCCTGACTATGGACCTGCAGAACGTGCTGGAGGAGGAGTCGGGGGATTTGAAAATGCGGCATATCATCCGCGGTCTGATTCGGCCGAGCAACACAGACGTAAGAGAGCGATTCGGGACCGAGAACCTGCTGGACGCCATTCGGCGGGCATCGGAATCGGCGGCGCTGAAAAAGGGACCAAGCGGCGAGCTGACGAACCTGGAGTATCTGCTCGGCAAAGAAATACAGGGCACGCTGCTTCAAATACGTGCTGAGATTCATTCGAGGCTGGTGTTCGGGGTAGGGTGTGTGCCGATGATACTGATCGGCATCGGGCTGGGCATCGTTAAGAGGGGAGGGCATCTGTTGACGGCTTTTGGGGCGAGCTGCATACCTGCGGCCGTGCTGATAGTGTGCATAATAGGCGGCAGACAGGTCGCGGAGAACACGAAATCGACGGTCGTCTCAGGTATGGCGTTGATGTGGGGTGGGCTGGGTTTTCTGCTATTGCTGGCGGCGGTGATTTACCGCAGGCTGCTGAAGAACTGATATGAAGATTCTGGACAAGTACGTTATTAAGAACTTCCTGATTGGCTACGTAATCGCCTTCGGCGTTTTAATGGGGCTGCGAGTAATTATCGACCTGTTTGTGAATCTCGACGAATTCACCGAGCAGACCAGCCGCGGCGCGTGGGCCGTTATTGAAAACGTGCTCGTATATTACGGGCTGAACGGCACACTGTACTTCAGGGATTTTGCCGGGATGATAACGGTAGTTGCGGCGGCTTTTTCTTTCGGGAGGATGGTTCACTCCAACGAGCTGGTCGCAGTGATGGCTTCCGGGGTTAGTCTGAAGCGTTTGATCGGGCCGATAGTGGTGCTTGCCATAGTATTGACGGGCCTGTTGGTCATAGACCAGGAGTTGGTTATACCGCCGCTTGCGCCGAAGCTTGTACGGAATCGCCATGCGGTTCCGGGTCAGGAATCGTACGATGTATGGTTCATGGGCGACGGGAAAGGCTCGCTTATTTGCTCACGGAAATTCGTCGTGCAGACTTCAACGCTGTACTGGCCGACCATTATTCTGCGGCAAATGAAGGGCGATTCGGACGCGTGGGAGTGGGAAGTGACAGGTCTGATTCGCGCAGAAAGAGCAACGTACAATTATCAGGCCGGGAAATGGGACCTGTATAGCGGAGAGCTTATTGAAAAAGGCTCAAGGGAAGGTCCCCGTGCGATTGCCTCATACGACTCCGGCGACCTTGTTCCACAGGACATCCCCGTGAGGCGCAGAGCCGAATACAAGACACTGCTGAGCTCGCGGCAATTGGCCGCCCTTGCGAGGCAAAAGACAAAGATCAAGGATGTGGCTCAACTTTGGAGCCAGAAGCATTTTCGCATTACCGACCCGGTCATCAATCTGGTGATGCTTATGATAAGCCTGCCGATATTGGTTTGCCGCGACCCGAAGTCGATGAAGTCCGCCGTCATGATCAGTTTTGCCACGACAGGGGCTTGTTTCATCACCACTTTTGTCTGCAAGATACTCGCTACGGAGGTTGTTTTCGACAGGGTGATGCCCGAGCTGTGGGCGTGGCTGCCGGTCTTTGTCTTCCTGCCGATAGCGTTCATCGAGTTTGACTCAATGAAGACATAGGGCAGGGGACAGGCGGTTACAGTCAGCGCAACACTCTAACGGCCGGGTCACCCAAGAGCAAGCTCGGATAAAGTGGGAAAGACTAAGAGGCTGTAACAAAACCTGACTTCAAAATGAGGCACCGCTTTGCTGGGCTATTCGAATAGATTCCTCGGCTGCGCTCGGAATGACGATTTGGGTTTTGTTAGAGTGCTTAAAAGAGGAATTTGAAGTCGGCCCCTATGACGTTGGTATTGACCCAGCCGCCGGCGCCCCTGCCGGTCTTCCACGTATGGTTAAGGCCGCTGCTGATGTTCCCGGTCACCGGCCCTGTTAGAATCAGGGATTTCAACGAATTATACTTTCGCAGGGTCCTTGCGTTTTATCGCCTCTCGGATTTCCTTGTTGATTCTGACGCTGCACCAGGCCTTGCCGCACATCGAACAGTAATCAGCGGTGGAGGACTGCTTGCCGCCGATTTCTTTGCAGGCCTCGACGTGCATCCGCTCGGCGGTTTCCGGGTCGAGCGATTCGGCCAAGTGCGTTTCCCAGTCGAGATTGGCCCTTGCGATGCTGAGCCTCCTGTCCTTCTCGGCGGCGCCCTTCAGGCCGCGAGCGACGTCGGCGGCGTGCGCCGCGATTTTGGCCGCGACTACGCCGGCCCGCACATCCTCGGCGTTCGGCAGGCCCAGATGCTCTCTGGGCGTGACATAGCACAAAAACGATGCACCGTAGAAAGCAGCAGCCGTGGCGCCGATAGCCGAGGTTATGTGGTCGTAGCCGGGCGCGATGTCCGTCACCAGCGGGCCGAGTACGTAGAACGGAGCGCCGCGGCAAATCTCCTGCTGGATTTCCATATTATATTGTATCTGGTCGAAGGGCACATGGCCCGGGCCCTCGACCATAACCTGACAGCCCTTCTCCTGTGCCCTCTGCGTCAGCTCACCGAGCGTCCTTAGCTCGGCGAGCTGGGCCTGGTCGGTGGCGTCGGCGATTGCGCCCGGGCGAAGGCCGTCACCGAGAGAAAAGCAGATATCATAGTCCGCCAGTATATCACATAAATCGTCGAACATTTCGTAGAAGGGATTTTGTCTGTTGTGGCGCAGCATCCATTTTGCCAGAAGCGCTCCGCCCCGGCTGACGATGCCGGCGACTCGACTCTCGAGCAGGAGCAAATGCTCTTTCAACACGCCGGCGTGAATGGTGAAGAAATCGACGCCTTGCGCAGCCTGTTTCTCGACAATATCGAGGATCATCTTGTTATCAATGTCCTCAACATCCCTGCCCTCGATAACCTGATATATCGGGACCGTTCCAAAGGGGACAGGGCACCTGGCAAGCAATCGCTCTCGCGTCCGGTCGAGATTGCCGCCGGTGCTCAGGTCCATAATCGCGTCGGCGCCGACGGCCAGCGCAACCTCCATCTTTTCAATTTCCGCTTCTATGGATGAGCGCACGCTGCTTGTGCCGATGTTTGCGTTTACCTTTGTGGTAAGGAGCCGCCCTATTCCGGCAGGTCGCAGGTTGGTCTTGAGGTGGAGCTTGTTGGCGGGTATCACGAGCCGACCGGCCGCAAGATCTTCTCGAATAGCCTCGGCAGCGACATTCTCAACCTCGGCAACGAACCTTACTTCATCGGTAGTCATCCCAGCCTGTGCGTTTTGCAACTGTGTCGTCATTTGACTAAAACTTTCACTGTAAACAAAAAATCGCTTCGTTTGGAAGCGATCTATGTTCAATTGCAGGCTCCGAGGCAGTCAATCGCTTCCCTACGCAGGCCTATTCGCCCCCGCTCTTGCTTTCGCAAGAAAGCGCGGGGGCAGTTATCCTGATCAGGTTCAAAGGGTGTCTTCTCAGATCCGCCCTCGGCGGACCACCCCTGCGAACTGCGACGATTTTAACGCGCCGGCTGTGATTGTCAAACAAATATACCACCGAGGGCTGTAGCGTGTGCAAAATGCTTTTTATTTTGCACACCCTACCAACTCCCCGCAGCGGAAGTGGTTTCAGCGCTGCAGGAAAACGTGGACGCCTTTCTTATTCGATGCAACGATGTCGAGCTTCCGGTCGGCGTTGATATCGACGACCTCGAACTGAGTTCCGACGCCGGAGTCATCGTCGATTTGGTGCGGGATGAACTCGACGGTTCCTTTCTGAGGCCGGCGCAATTCGAACCAGTAGATCACAGCCGGCTTGTCCGGGTCAACGTCGCCCTTGGGCCCGTGGGCCCAGAAACGTTTGCCGACGACGAAATCTTTCACCCCATCACCATTAATGTCAACCAAAATCATAGCGTGACTCTGGGAGAACAGACTTGGGGCGATATCATGCTGTTTCCACTCGACGCCCTTGTCGGTCCTGGCCTGCTGGAACCACCATATACCGGAGCCGTGGGCTGAGCTGGTGATGACGTCACTTGCACCGTCACCATCAATATCATAGACCAGCATATTGGCGCAACCCGGGCCGAGATTAGCCGGGTGGAATGTCCAGTTGGTTTTGGTGCGGTCCTGCGGGGCTTCCCACCAGCCATTGGTAAAGAGGACATCATTTCGCCCGTCGCCGTTGATGTCGCCGGCGCCCAGGCCGTGGCTATATCTTTCCGTTCCCGGGGCGTTCGGGCCGGCGATTGCGTGCATATCCCACAAACCGTCGAGGTCTTTGGGAATGCTGAACCACGCCATTATTCCCTGCGGACGGACTGCAAAGAGCAGGACGGGTCGGCCATCGCCGAGCAAATCGACCATAACAGGCGTTTCGTTGCAGGCGCTATCGACGACTATGCGCTCTTTCCAGTGGCCTGGTTTATTTTTTGGGTTTTCATACCATCGGCAGGGTTCGCCCGGCATTCCGATGACGATTGAATCGACCCAGCCGTCGCCATTGACATCCTGGGCGAAATTAGCGAAGCATTGGCTATAGCCTGTTGCCCCGTCATACTGGCCGACGGGACGAATTTCGTGCATCTTCCAGTCGGGGGCTGCATACCAGACGTCGCCGGCAAAGAGATCGAGCTTGCCGTCGTGGTTGATATCCCCGACGGCGACGCCCTCGGAGCGGAAGGTCTTATCAACAACGATTTTCTCGAAGCCGACCTGAGCGGCCGGAGCCGGCACGGTGAGCAACAGCACCGGCAATATCACCACAATCAGTCTTGTCTTCATAATAACCTCCTATTACTAAAACGTGTTTGAAAGCCGCCCTATTATAACGCGGCGGAAAGAACAAGGAAAGAGATATTCGAGAGTTTCAGCCGGGCAATAGGGCTGAATGTGGGCATTGGCGGGTTAGCACCCGGCATCCGGTCTTGGTTACGAGGACATCGTCTTCAATCCGTACACCGATTTTGCCGGGGATATATACGCCGGGCTCTACGGTGACGACCTGGCCGGCCTCGAGCTTTTCTGCCTTGCTGTCGGCCTTGAGGAAGGGCAATTCGTGAATTTCCAGGCCGAGGCCGTGTCCTGTGCCGTGGCCGTAAACGGGCAGGCCAGCGTCTCGAATTACGTCTCGGGCGGCGGCATCAACGGCGGTGAGCTTGATGCCGGGGCCGATTGTGGCGATGGCGGCGGCCTGGGCACGCTCAACCACCTCGAAGACCATGCGGTAAAAAACAGTCGGCTCGCCGATTACGAAGCATCGGGTAATATCGCTACAATAACCTTTGTATTTGGCGCCGAAGTCTATCAATACAGTGTCCTTCCGCTTGAGCTTTCTCTTGCCGGGCTGATGATGGGGCCGGGATGCGTTGGACCCGAAGGCGACAATTGTAGCGAAGCTGTTGGTCGCCCCGGCCTTGCGGATCTGAAAATCGAGTGCGCCGGCCAGCTCGATCTCGGTTATGCCGGGCTTGGCGTGAGGCAGGGTCCGCTGCAATGCCTGGGCCGCTATGGAAGCAGAGGCCTTGATAACCGCAACTTCAGCACCGTGCTTGCGGCTGCGCACGGCCTCAATGATACCCGCAACCGATTTGAGCCGGGCCTTGACGTGCTTTGTCAATGCCTCAAAGTCGGCAAGCGAGATTGACTTCTCAACGGTTATCGTCCGCAGTGATCTTAGCCTCGCGGCGAGCTTTGCGACGGCCTGGGCCATCGAGCCGGTCCGCTCAACGATGGGGCAGCTCGGACATTCCTTGCGGGCCTGCTCGGTGTATCTGCTGTCGGTCAGCAGATACACGCGGCTCCTGGTTATTGCCGCCCAGCTATCCTCACCCATAAAACCCGTTGCGTACGTCACATTGGCCGGCCTTGTTACGATAAGACAGCTTATCTTTTTTCGGCTCAGCTCTCGCCGAATCGCAGCGATGCGCTTGGTGATTATCTGCCGGTTCATTCACAACTGATTAGCAACAATACGCTAAAAAGGCAAAGTTTTTTTCCACCTGGGATTTTGTTTTGGCCGGTTCTATTAGTATATTTTTATCAGAAAGACATGGCTGGGGAGGAGGCAGGCGGCCACGGACGGCACTATCCACCGCCGGTGTTTTCCGCAAGGGAGGAAAATCGGCAACAACATATTCTTCCGGTTAGGACGGTTATGACCGTCCTTTTTTTATGCCTTGTAAGACCCGCCTATTGCCATTACAATTGCCCGAGTCTTGATTCTAATGGTTTTTTGAATGGTGGTTAGGCTATGCTTTTACCCATTCGGACGAGTATTCGGCCGAGACGAACGCCTTATGCGAATTACGCGTTGATATTCGCTAATGTGGTTATTTTCCTTCTGACGTTCTGGCCGCATACCGAAGCCGGGACGGGGGCCGTCGAGATACTTCGACCGTGGGCGCAACATTTTCAGCTTATGTCCAGTCGGCCCTACTTGTGGCAGTTCATAACTTACGCCTTCCTGCACGGCGGCTATATGCACATCTTCGGCAACATGTTCTTTCTATACATCTTCGGCAACAACGTCAACGACAAGCTTGGGAACATTTCGTATATCTCTTTCTATCTGGCCGGGGCGGTATTCAGCGGCGTAGGTCATACAGTTATCCACTCAGCCGCAGGCGTGCCGACCCTGGGGGCCAGCGGGGCGGTGGCGGCAGTAACAGGGGCCTACCTGGTGCTGTTTCCGCAGACGTTGATAACGGTCCTGTACTGGTTCTTCTTCATTGGGACGCTGGAGGTGCCGGCGCTGTATTTCATTGGGTTGAAGCTGATCATAATAGACAACGTGATCGTCAGATATACTCCGCAGGTTGCCTACGATGCGCATCTGGCCGGATATGCCTTCGGCGTCGTGGCGATTGTGGCCATGCTTGCGACAAGGCTGGTGGGCACCAGCGATTTCGACCTCTGGGCAATGATAAAGCGATGGAACCGGCGGCGGAGCTACCGCGACGTTGTGGCGGGCGGCTATGACCCTTTTGCCGGGCGAGTAGGGGCCAAGCCGATAAAGGTCAAGGAGGTCAAGACGCCCGCGGAGAAACAGAAGGACGAGAAAGCAGAGGAGCTTCGCAATGAAATCAGCAGGCGGATGCTGGAGCGCAACCTGGCCGGTGCTGTTGAGCTGTATCTGGAGCTTATGGTGCTCGACAGCGGGCAGATTCTGCCCCGGCAGCAGCTTCTTGATATAGCGAACCGGCTGGCCGGCGACAACAAGCCGGCCCAGGCCGCACAGGCATACGAGCAGTTCCTGGCTCACTACAGCAATTACGAATACGCCGAAGAGGTGCAACTGATGCTCGGCCTGCTGTACTCGCGCTATCTCAGTCAGGCGGAGCCGGCGCTGAAATATCTGCGGGCAGCCGCGGCAAACCTCTCCGATCCGGGACAGTTGAAGATGTGCCGGGATGAAATTGCTCGACTGGAAGAATCGAGCAAATGAGGTTCACCGCGGCGCAATGAATTCGGAACAAGAAAAGGGGTTGACAGCCGGACCGATTGCTGCTAACTTGAAGCATCGAAAGAAAACCGCTCGGCTGTTTGGCCGGTATCGGATTTTAGCCAGGAATCTCTTATTGGGAGATAGAAAAATGAAATCATACAGCAACCTCTTAATCGTTGTTATCTTATTGGGCTTCTCATCGGTCGGTTTGGGCCAGATCGCCCCCCCCGCAGCCGGACCGACGCCGGCTGCCGATGCCAACGCCGTCGGTGCGCCGCAATTTCCATACGACGCCGAGATAGCGGGCGACAACGTCTATGTTCGCTCCGGGCCGGGCAGCAACTATTACGACTGTGGCAAGCTCAACAAAGGCGACAAAGTAAAAGTCGTCAGCCACCAGTTTAGCTGGTCGTGCATTGTGCCGCCTCCGGGCAGCTTCTCGTGGATTTACGTTCCTTACGTGACCATTGACCCTGATAATCCGGGAACGGGGATCGTCACGGGCGACGGCGTTCGCGTCTATGCCGGCTCGGACCTGGTTAAGCCCATTCATTCGACGCTGCAGTTGAAGCTTGACCGCGGCGAGAAAGTCAAGCTGCTGGGCGAGCAGAAAGACAACTACTACAAGATTGCCGCTCCGACGGGTGCCTATCTCTGGGTCAGCACAAATCTGACGAAGCCCCTTTCGACCTCCACAGGCCCGGGCCCGACGCGGGTTGTAAGGGCGGTTGAGCCGAACGAACCCAACGACGCCAATACGGCAACTGTCGCGCCGGTGACTGTGAAGGATTCCACCGTCGAGCAAAAGATGGTCAAGGAGTATGAGGCGCTTACGAAGAAACTTCTGGCCGAACGCGGCAAACCGATAGACCAGCAGGATTACGCGGACATAAAGAAGTCGCTTGACGAAATCGTCAAGAACAAGGACGCCGGAAAGGCCGCGCGCTACTGTGAGTTTCTGCTCAAGCAGGTGGAGCGGTATGAGCTGGCCGCAGCGGTATCGAGAGAGCTCGGTCTTCAAAACAAGCAGTTGGAGGCGACAGTTGCGGGTATCCAGAAGGCCCGCACCACACGCCTGTCGCAACTGAAAGACTTGGGGCGGTTTGTAGTTATCGGGAAGCTCCAGACTTCCAACATCTACGGGACCGAGCCGGAGCTAAAGCACTACCGGATAGTCGGCGAATCGGGCAAGACAATATGCTACGCCCGGCCGGACACGGCTATCGCCGGTACGGATTATAGCAAGCTGATAGACCGTAAGGTCGGCCTGGTCGGGACAATAGCCCCACATCCTCAAACGGGCGGCGCGCTGATAAAATTCACCGAAATCGCTGAAGTAAAATAGTCTCGCCGGTCCGGCGCCCGGGTCAAGGCCCGATGCACAAGACTATGCAAGCCAATAAAAAAGTCGCGCCTTGAACGGCGCGACTTTTTTTTATAACCTGAAGTTCACCAAACCGGAATACCACCCGTGGCGCAAGGCGCCGCCGGCCGGCAAAACCGAATTCGGCTTAGTCTTTGCCCGGAATCGCAGCCACGTCGTCCGGAGGAGCGGTCACGGGGCCCTTCTCGAAGTCTTCGGCAGTCGGCTTGAGGGTGAGGTTGTATAACTCCGAATCCTTGTTCTCCATCATGTCCGACCACTTAACGAGCTTGCCTGTGTATGTGGCTATACGGCCCATAATCGCGGTGAGCGTGGATTCGGCGACGTTGCGTGCCTCGTTGAGCGGCTTGCCCTCGAAAATGCTGTTGAGCAGATCGACGTGCTCCTGAACGTAGGCTCCGCCAAACTCGGGGAAATCAGGCGCGTTAACCTTCTTATCGCTGGGACTATAGACGAAGTCCTCCCAGACTCCTCCGTCCGTGCCGTTAATCTGGCGGCACATGCTATGGATGTGAACGCCGTCGCCATAGTCGTAGTCCACGCTGTGGAAATCGAACTGATTGCCGGTCTTTCGGCGTGCGCGCCCGCCAAAGCCGAGTGCTGTCCTCGGCGGATGTCCGATGTACCAGTTGGCGATGTCGAGGTTGTGAACGTGCTGCTCGACGATGTGGTCGCCGGACATCTCGGTGAAGCTCACCCAGTTGCGGACCATGTAATCGGCGTCGCTTTCGTTTTCTTTTTTCTTCTGGAACCAGAGCGCCCCGCCGCACCATGAGACACGGCCGCCGGTGATTTTGCCTTTGCCGCCATTCTCTATTTCGTAGGCGGTGCGTCGGTAGCCTTTCTCGTGCCGCCGCTGAGTGCCGGCGACAACGCCCAGGCCCTTTTGTTTGGCCAGCTCGCCTGCCTCGATGACCCTGCGTCCGCCGGGCGGGTCAACGGCAACGGGCTTTTCCATAAAGACGTGCTTCCCAGCCTTAACGGCGGCCTCGAAATGCACGGGGCGGAAATTCGGCGACGTCGCTATCACGACCACCTCAACGTTGGTGGCAAGGAGCTTTTTGTAGGCGTCGGCGCCTGCGAAACATCTCTCGGCCGGGACGCCGTTTCTCTTGCCTGCGCCCTCGGCCCTGTCCTTGAACCAGTCGGCGGTCGCTACGACTTCCTGATCCCTGCCTATGTGCTTGCCTGCGGCCAGGTGGTTCTCCAGTGCTCCGTTGCCTCGGCCGCCGCATCCAATCAGGCCGACGCGAATCTTGCCCGAACCGGCGGCATACATTCGATTTGCACCCACTCCCATAGCAGCCAGCGACACCGCTGCAGAAGCCTTGATGAAGTCTCTACGAGAGACCTGGGCTTTGGTTTGATCTGCCTTGTTCTTCATAAATAATCCTTTCGACTAAGTTTCATTCCTCCAACAAATTCTTTCAGGCCTTCTTAAAGGCCGTCCATTTTTGGTTGCTCTTGGTGCTGGCCAGAACGGTCTCGATGAAGAGCATGCCTCGCAGGCCGTCGTCAACGTCCGGGAAGTCCAGCGCCAGAGGGTCGGGCTTCGTCCTGGTCAGCTTGGCGCGAACGGTATCGGCAAAGTTGACGTAATTGTTGGCAAACGCCTCGAAGAAGGCTTCCGGGTGTCCGCACGGCAGCCGTGTGGCGCGAGCGGCCGCCGGGCTTTTCGCCGCAACGTAACCGTTGCCGCGGCGCCAGATCTGAACCGGGCCGTCGGGCACTTTGACATACAGATAGTTCGGGTGCTCCTGGTGCCATTCGAGACTCTTCTCTTCGCCGTAGATCCAGATGGCCAGGTTGTTCTCTTCGCCGATGGAAATCTGGCTGGCGTGCAGGATGCCTCTTGCTCCGTTGTTGAAACGCAGCAGGCAGTTGCCGTCGTCGTCGAGCCTGCGCCCCTTGACAAAAATCGACAAATCGGCGCACAGGTGCGTGATCTTCAGGCCGGTGATATATTCCGAGAGATTCTCGGCGTGAGTCCCGATGTCGCCCATACAGCCTGCGCCGCCGCTCTGCTTGGGGTCGGTTCGCCAGGCGGCCTGCATCTGGCCCGTCTTCTCAATCGCGGTGGCCAGCCAGCCTTGCGGATACTGGACCACTATCTTGCGGATCTTGCCGACCTCGCCGCCGCGGACCAGGTCCCGCGCGAGCTTGACCATCGGGTAGCCGGTGTAGTTGTGCATCAGCCCGAAGACCTTGCGCGACTTTTGCACAATCTTCTTGAGCTGCTTTGCCTCGGCGACGTTGAACGTCATCGGCTTCTCGCACATTACGTGGAAGCCCGCCTCGAGGAAATCCCTGGCAATTGGAAAGTGCCAGTTATTCGGCGTGGTAATCGAAACAAAATCGATCCTCTCGCCTTCGGGGAGCTTGAGCTCTTTTTCGATCATTTCCTTATAGTTGCCATAGATGCGTCTTGGGGACAGCAAAAGCTCTCTGCCCTGCTGCTTTGACTTTCGCGGGTTGATATCGAACGCCCCGGCCACAAGCTCAATCCCGCCATCCATACGAGACGCCCTGCGATGCACCTCGCCGATGAAGGCCCCCGGTCCGCCGCCGACCATACCCATTTTCAACTTCCTGTTGAGTGTCATTGCCTACTCCTTTCAATTAAACATTCGCGCGCGAATACTGACAATTTCAGACGGTTCACAAACCTACCATTTTCAAAAAAGCGGCCTCCCGGCCAAAAACATCTTTTCCTGATTATAGAAATTCGGGCCGGCAAAGCAACCCATTCTTTGGGCTATTCCAGAGGCTCGGCCCCATAGAACTTATCAGTCTAAGCGAAATCGGGCGATTCCGCAAGGCCCTGCCCGCAAAGAAATCCGGGCCAAATTCGGCTGCGGAAATCGGCTGATCCTATGGCAAATCCAGGTTATAGTTGACAATAGATGCCCCCAAGCTATATATCTACCGGCGTCAACCGTCGGTGAATCTTGCGCCTAATCGGTTCGGGGGCTTTGGCACACTGAATGGTTGAAATGCCGCCATACGGGTCAATAAAAAAGCTGCTAATGAAGACCGATATCAGCACGACGGCTGTGGATTTGTACTTTATCGGCGTCCAGACGCGGGTCCCGCTCAAGTTTGGGCCTGAGACCCTTACGTCGGTTATCTGTGCGCGGACGTGCGTTGCGGTCAAAGATGCGCAGGGGAGGACCGCAAAAGGATGGGGCGAGACCCCGCTGAGTGTTCAATGGGCCTGGCCGAGCAGCGCAGCATACGCGGACAGGTGTGAGACGATGCAGCTTTTCTGCCGAATATTGGCTGAGGCCTGGGCCAAATTCGACGGGCATGGTCATCCAATCGAATTGGGGAGCGATTTTATCGAGACGGTGCTGCCCGGCCTTTTGGACCGGCTCAATCGCGAGCGGGGCGAGCAGGCTGAGCCGATGCCATATCTAGCGGCCCTGGTTTGCTGCTCGGCGTTTGATATTGCGGTGCACGATGCCTACGGGCAGCTCCTCGGCCGGGATGTATATACCACATACAATGCCGAATTTATGAACAAGGACCTGGCGAGCTTCCTTGAGCCGGCGGTGGGAACAAAGCTCTCGTTTGCCGGCAAGTATCCTTCCGACTTCCTGAATTTCCCTGCGCCGCAAAGGCTGCCCGCGTGGCACTTGGTCGGAGGCAGAGACCTGCTCGATGCCTCGGAACTGACCGGCAGCGAGCCGGACGACGGCTATCCCGTGCTGCTGCCCGACTGGATCGAGCGCGACGGGCTGACGTGCCTGAAGGTGAAGCTGCGGGGAAATGATCCTGCCTGGGACTATGAACGCATAGTGAAGGTCGGACATATCGCTATCGAGAACGGCGCCTGGTGGCTGACGAGCGATTTTAACTGCACGGTCACGGACCCGGACTATGTAAATGAGATTCTGGACCGGCTTATGGTCGAGCATCCGCGGATTTATCAGATGATACTCTACGTCGAGCAGCCGTTTCCTTACGACCTCGAAGAAAATCAGATTGATGTCCACAGCGTCTCGGCCCGCAAGCCGCTCTTTATGGACGAAAGCGCGCACGACTGGAGGCTCATCAGGCTCGGCCGCAGCTTCGGCTGGACCGGCGTGGCGCTTAAAACGTGCAAGACGCAAACAGGCGCGCTTCTTGGCCTGTGCTGGGCCAAGGCGCACGGGATGACGCTGATGGTGCAGGACCTGACCAACCCGATGCTGGCGCAGATTCCGCACGTCCGCTTAGCGGCGCACGCCGGGACGATTATGGGGGTCGAGACCAATGCGATGCAGTTCTACCCCGCCGCCTCGGCCCCGGAAGAGGCAGTGCATCCGGGCTTGTATCGACGACGCGACGGCCAGATTGACCTCTCAACATTGAAAGGCCCAGGCTTCGGCTACAGGATAGACCAAATCAAGAGGAAACTGCCCGATCCGGCGGCAACGTTTGAAAAAGGACAATGACATTAGCCACAAAGACACAAAGAAGGTCAAAAGTGAGCTAAAGTGAACTAAAGTGAACTAAAGTGCCTAAAGTTGCCAGGAAGCGAACCTGCAATAAATATTTTAGGCACTTTAGTCACTTTTAACTTTAGTCACTCCAACCCGCTCAGTGGCAGGAAAAGAAATGGAGTAATCGAAAATGGCAAAACTAAGTGCATTTGCGGACGAGGTGACAAACGATTTTCGCGGGCAGGTGGAATACCTTGTCAAAGAAGGCGTGGGGTACATTGAGCCGCGCTTTATGAACAAAAAGAACCTTATGGACCTGAGCAAGGCCGAACTGAAGGAGGTAAAAAAGATGCTGCGGGACCACGGCCTGAAGGTGAGCGCCATCGGCTCGCCGATAGGCAAGGTCAAGCTCGATGAACCCTTCGAGCCGCATCTCGAGAAGTTCAAGCACGCGATCGAGCTGGCGGTGTTTTTAGATACGCCGTTTATCCGGATGTTCAGCTACTACGCCCCGGAAGGTGAGAACATCGACGACTATCGCGGCCAGGTTATGGATCGGATGGCGGCAAAGGTTGATTTGCTGCGGGATGTGGATGTTACGATGGTGCACGAGAACGAGGCCCACATCTACGGCCATACCGCTGAGCACTGCGTCGAAATGGTCCAGACCGTCGATTCGCCCAAGCTGCGGCTGGCTTACGACCCGGCTAATTTCGTCTGGGGCGAGAAGATAACCAACAACGTCGAAGCGTGCTGGCCGATTATGAAACCTTACGTTGTGCATATTCA
>Ga0315273_10005988_pt1 | contig 15093 bp, 14 predicted proteins | sample YL17G02_0_MG_FD_205753 | JGI IMG/M metagenome (GOLD analysis project Ga0315273, IMG submission 205753) | Sediment microbial communities from Yellowstone Lake, YNP, Wyoming, USA - YL17G02_0 | ecosystem: Environmental > Aquatic > Freshwater > Lake > Sediment | place: USA: Wyoming | collected...
CGGGGGAATCTACCGTGGCCATGCCTGAGGTTCCGGGAAGCAGCGTCTCGAAAAAGGCCGGTCCTTCTCGCCGGAGCAGTTCACCCGCGATGATCCAGGTCGGCTTCATGTCCGCGGCCTTGCGGAAGACGGTGACCCGAGAAGGCGTCCCCTTCTTGGCCGTCAGCTGCACCACGAACGAACGGTCGCGAAGCGCCGGGAACTCGTCATCGATATCGTCCACGGCGACGAGGCGCTGGTCGCGGGGCAGCAAGTCGATGAGGGCGTTCAGGAGTGTCGACTTGCCGACATTGGGACCCCCGCTCACGACTATCGTCCGCTTGACGTTCAGGGAACCGGAGAGCAGCCGGGCCTCGACCCCGGTGAGGGTGTTGTTGTCCACGAGGGTGCGGAGGGGCACGTTGAGGACCCGGCGGTCCGGCTGGTTCGCCGAGGCGTACATGACCGACTTGGTGGCGTCCATGGCCGGTCCCCGGTCGAGGTGGAAAGCGTCGTAGGCCCGGACGACCGCCTGCGCGAGCTGGGAAGCGAGCAGCAGGTGCCCCCGCTCTTCGTCGGTCGGATCGAGCTCGGCCACCAGTTCGTCGGCAAGCTTCTGCATGCCGTGCTCGTAAGCCGCCAGTATCCGATCGAATCCAGGCACTCATCACCCCCGCTGCAACTGCTACGCGATTCTATCGGCTGGGAAGCGATAGAGGGAGAGTATGCCACCGCCGCGCATAACGAGTTTGTATATAATGTATGCTTGCAAACGTTAAAAGAGCACGAGGAGGGGCAAGCGCATGATCGGTAGTGCACTGCCAGGACGACTACATTGTCGGGGGAATCTGGGGCTGGGCATAGTCGTGGCACTTGCCCTTGTCCTCGGTCTGGCGGTGCTGGTGACGGCCTGCGGCAGCAGCAGCGAGGCCTCCACGACCGCGGGCTCGGAAACCACGACCAGCGTCGCCGGCAAGACCGACCTGGTTCTAGCCTCGACGACCTCGACCCAGGACTCCGGCCTGTTCGACGTGCTCATTCCCGCCTTCACCGAGGCGTTCCCGAAGTACAACATGAAGGTCGTGGCCGTTGGAAGCGGTGAAGCATTGAAGCTGGGCCAGACAGGGGATGCCGACGTGCTCCTGGTCCACTCGCCCGCGGCGGAAACGGAGTTCATGACGGCCGGCTACGGGATGGGCCGCAAGGCCGTCATGTACAACGACTTCATCATCATCGGCCCCCCCTCCGATCCTGCGAAGATCAAGGGGATGACCGACGCGGCGGCCGCCTTCAAGAAGATCGCCGACTCGCAGTCCCTGTTCTATAGCCGGGGCGACAAGTCAGGGACCAACGCCAAAGAGCTGACGCTGTGGAAAGCCGCGGGTGTCACCCCGTCCGGCGACTGGTACCAGACAACCGGGCAAGGGATGGGCGAGACTTTGACGATCGCGGACCAGAAGGGCGGCTACACCCTCGCCGATCGCGGTACCTGGCTTGCCAAGAAGGACTCCCTCGAGAATCTGGAACTCCTGGTGGAGGGCGACAAAGCCTTGTTCAACCAGTACCACGCGATCACCTGCCAGGCAGCCAAGAACATGCAGGGCGCCAACGACTTCATGAACTGGATCGTCTCTCCGTATGTCCAGCAGAACATCATTGCCACCTATGGTCTCGACAAGTACGGCCGGCCGCTGTTCATCCCCAACGCGGCCACGGCCCAATAGGCGGCTGAGGATATGGGCGTGTTCTGGGACGCCATCAAGCAGGCGGTCTCCCTGCTGGTCCACGGCGACCGCTACGTGTACGAAGTCATGTGGATGTCGATCCGGGTAGCGGGGACGGCCACGATCTTCGGCATGATCGTGGGGATACCGATAGGCACCTGGCTGGCGATCAGGCGCTTCTGGGGATGGGGAGCAGCGGCCACGGTCCTGAACGTAGGCCTGATGTTGCCCCCGGTCGTCGTCGGTCTCTTCGTGTTCCTTCTTCTTTCCCGGCAAGGGCCTTTCGGTTCCCTGAGCCTTCTCTACACATCGACAGCGATGATCATCGCCGAGTTCTTCATCGCCGCCCCTGTGATAGCCGCCATCACGATGGGGGGAGTGGCATCGGTCCCGAAAGACGTCCGCCTTCAAGCGATGGGGCTCGGAGCTTCCCGCTGGCAGACGATCTGGCTGGTTCTCCGCGAGGCGCGGGTGACCATCATCTCCGGGATCGTGGCCGGTTTCGGCGCGGCCATCAGCGAGGTGGGCGCGGTGATGATGGTGGGCGGCAACCTTTCCATCGCCGGGCATAACCAGACCGGCACCATGACGACGGCCACCATGAGCTTGGTCCGCCAGGGCGAGTACGCCACGGCCATGGCTTTCGGGCTTATACTCATCTTGCTCGCTTTCATCATCACGTTCCTTCTCACCCGGACCCAGCAGGGCGTCCGCCGCCGGTGGCTCCAGTCGTGAGAAAGGGCGACGACACTGCTCAGGCGCCGCCGGCGGTGGCGATCGAGGCGCGAGGCCTGCTCAAGCGGTACGGGGACCGGACGGTGGTCGCCGTCGAGTCCCTCCAGGTCTACGAGCAAGAAGTCCTCGCCATCCTCGGCCCCAACGGTGCGGGCAAGACCACCCTCTTCCGCCTACTGGCGCTGCTCGAGCGGCCGGACGCCGGGTCGGTGTTCTACTACGGGAAAGAGGTCGACATCCACGCTCTCCCCGCCCGGCGCCGCACGGCGGCGGTCTTCCAGCGCCCGCTTCTATTCCAGGGGTCGGTCGAAGACAACATCCGGTTCGGCCTGCGTTTCCGCAGACTCCCCCGCTCCGAAGCGACCGCGAAGATCCGGCGTACGCTGGAGCTGATGGGTATCACGCACCTTGCCGGCGCCGACATGCGCACGCTGTCCGGCGGAGAGATGCAGCGGGTGGCCCTCGCGCGGGCTCTGGCGCTCGAGCCCGAGATCCTGTTTCTCGATGAGCCGACGAGCAATCTCGACGTCCATGTGCGGCGCCGTTTTCGGGAGGACCTCCGGCGCGTCGTCGACAGTCTGGCCGCCACGGTGGTCATCATCACCCACGAGCACAGCGAGGCGCTCGCCCTCGCGCAACGTGTGGCCGTCATCCAGGACGGCTCGGTGGTTCAGATGGGCACGCCCGAAGAAGTCTTCACGCACCCGCAGAACGCTTTTGTCGCCGACTTCACGGGAGCGGAGACCATCTGGCACGGAGAGACGATGGCGTGTGAACAGGGTCTGTGCACCGTGCGCACGCAAGCGGGCGTCTTGGTCCAGGCCGTCGGGGACCTGGCCGAAGGCCAGCCGGTGGTCCTGGCCATCCGGCCTGAAGATGTCGCTTTGGCTCCGTCTGTGGATGAACAACAGCCCGGCCTGACGAGCGTGCGGAACCAATGGTGCGGCGTCGTCGACAGCGTCACCCCTGCCGGCCCGCTGGTGAGGGTCGTCGTTCGGCTCGACTGCACGGCAGGCGCACGGCCGGTCTTTGGCGGCGAAGGTGAGGTAATCTCTCTCATCACCCGAGCTTCAGCCGACGAACTGGAGCTGGCTCCCGAGAGGCGTGTGAGTGCGAGCGTAAAAGCCACAGCCCTGCACGTGTTGGCGGGCTGAGTTTCGCGAGGAGGAAGACCATGGATCTGGTGCAGGTCAAGGCGGAAGTCGAGAAAGCGGCCACCGAGAAGGTGCTCACGTGCCACGACGCCCGCGCTCTTGCCGAGAAGTTGGGTGTCGACTACCTCGTGGTCGGGAAGGCCTGCAACGAGGCGGGCATCAAGGTTCGTATCTGCGATCTGGGCTGCTTCTAGAGATCAGCCTCCATGTCGGGCGCGTGATGCCCCGTCTGTGACTCGAGCCGCACGCGCCCAAGGTGCGGTAATCTCTCCCCGCGGGCCGAGGCCCCGCGCGAGGGCCGGCGTGGCGGACGAGGAGACAAGACGTGGATGATGTGAGGACGGACGATCCTGGACGGTGCGGACAACCGGACGCCGGCCGCTCCGGGCAAGCGGACGCCGGCCGCCAGGGCCGACCGGAGGCCCATCAGTCCGGCATCCTGTTCTGGCGTCCTTACCGCTCGGATGTGAGTCTTGCTCTTCTGGCCGGCGGCCGGTCCACCCGCATGGGTGAGGACAAGGCTTTCGCGCCGTTCAACGGCCAAACGTTGCTCGAATGGATGCGGGACAAGCTCGCCCCTCTCTTCCCCCACGTGTTCGTCGTCGCCCGCGACCCGTACCGCTTCCACGACCTGGGGCTGCCCGTGGTCAACGACGCCCTGCCCGACGTCGGCTCCGCGGTCGGCGTCTACAGCGCCGTCCTTGCCTCTCCCACCGAGCGGGTGATCTGCTTGGCCTGCGACATGCCCTTCGTCACCTCTCGCTTTCTATGGGAGCTCGCGGACCGGTCCGAGGGCTTCGACGTGTTCGTGCCCCGGCACGGCGAGTACCTGCAACCCCTCTGCGCCGTCTACAGCAAGCGCACCCTCGACGCCTACCGCGAGTTCATCGCCTCGGGCGGCCGCCGGATATTCGATATCTATCCGGATCTCAACACCGGTTACCTGGAGATGGACGACGGGCGCCACGGGGATCCGGAGCAACTCTTCATGAACGTCAACACCCCGGGAGAGTTGGAGGCGGCACGGAAGCGGATCGCGGAGAAGAAAGAGGGCTGGCGCGCGGCGCTCCAGCCCCGGATCCAGGCCTTCATGGAGGCCAGCCCTCTGCCCATCGTGTCCTTCGTGGGCAAGAAGAAATCGGGCAAGACGACGGTGGTCCTCGGTGTCATCAAGGAGCTGCGCGACCGGGGCTACCGCGTGGCGGCCATGAAACACGACACCCACGGCTTTGACGTCGATGTCCCCGGCACCGACTCCTACCGCTTTCGGGAGCTGGGCGCCGAAGTGGTGGGCATCTCCTCTCCCTGGAGCTACGTGTGGCAGGTGACCACCGAGGAAGAGCCGTCGTTGGGCGAGTTGGTCCGCCAGATCCGCGAGCCTGTGGACCTGGTCATCACCGAGGGGTTCAAGCGCCAGGACGCTCCAAAGATAGAAGTGTCGCGAAGGGCGCGCAGCACCGAGCTGGTCAGCACCCCCGACGAGCTCATCGGCATCACCAGCGACCAGGAGTTCCCCCACTACCCTGTCCCGCAGATGGCCCTGGACGATTTCAAGGGCTTGGCCGACCTCATAGAAAGGCGTATACTCGCTCGAGTATAACGGTATGGGGTAGCTGCTCGGGTAGGCGGCTGCCGCGAGTCAGTATCGGGGAACGAGAGACTTGAATCCGCCCGCGGGACAGATCGTCGACTATCTTCGCCTGTCGGTCACCGACCGGTGCAATTACCGTTGCGTCTACTGCATGCCGCCCGGAGGGGTGCCGTTCAAGCCCCACGGCGAGATCCTCTCCTACGAGGACATGGTCTTCTTCGTGCAGGCGGCGGTGGAACTGGGCATCTCCAAGGTGAGGATCACGGGCGGCGAACCCCTGGTGCGCAGAGGGCTCATCGACCTTGTAGGCCTGATTCACGCCATCCCCGGGATCCGGGACATCTCTCTTACCACGAACGGCTTCCTGCTGCCCCGTTTCGCGGAGACGTTGAAGGCCCAGGGGCTCGACCGGGTGAATATCAGCGTCGACTCCCTCGACCCGGGACGGTACCGCGAGCTGACCCGAGGCGGCTCCCTCGCAGCCGCGCTTGACGGCGTCCAGGCCGCGTTGCGCTCCCGTCTCGACCCGGTGAAGATCAACGTGGTGATGATGCCCGAGCTACTGGCGGAGCTCCCAGCGTTCGTCGACATCACCCGGGACAAGCCGCTGCACGTCCGGTTCATCGAATGGATGCCGGTCGGCGGCTGCGGTCCCCGTTCCGCCGGCGAGGCGCTGACGAAAGACCGGGCCATGGCCGAACTGCAGAAGATGGGCGCCGACAGGGCCGGTCCCCTGCAGGCCGTTCCCTCCCCCGGTGGATGGGGCCCCGCCCGCTACTACCGCTTCCCCGGCCACCAGGGGACGCTCGGGTTCATCGGTTCCATGTCGGACCACTTCTGTGGGGAGTGCAACCGGCTGCGCCTCACTGCCGACGGCAAGCTCAAGAACTGCCTGTTCTCGAGCGACGAGATCGACGTGAAACAGGCGATGCAATCCCGGGATCGGGAAGCGGTGCTCGCTGCCATCGCCGAATCGCTCGAATGTAAGACGTTCGACAAGAACCTGTTGCCCGGCCGCACCTCCCGGGGTATGTCGCAGGTGGGAGGCTGAGATGGACGAGCCCCGGTTGAGCCACGTGGACGAGACCGGCGAGGCCCGCATGGTCGACGTGAGCGGCAAGCAGGCGACCGTCCGGGTCGCCCGGGTCGGAGCCCGTGTGTGGATGGCGGCGGCGACTCTTCGTCTGCTGAAGGAGCAGGCGCTTCCCAAGGGTGACGTCCTCGCCGTGGCAAAGGTCGCGGGCATCATGGCGGCCAAGCGCACCTGCGATCTGGTCCCCCTCTGCCACCCGATCTCGCTCACCCAGGTCGATCTGACCTTCACCATCGTGGAGGAGCAAGCGCGGATAGACATCGAGTGCGTCACCCGCACCGAGGACCGCACCGGCGTGGAGATGGAAGCCCTCGTCGGGGCGGCGGTGGCGGCGACCACCATCTACGACATGTGCAAGGCGGTGGACCGGGGGATGGTCATCGGCGACATCCGTCTATTGGAGAAGACCGGTGGCAAGGAGGACTACGTCCGGCCGGCCGAGGCCGAGTCCCGTGCACTGCCTCCGGTCCCGCCCGCCGGGACCGTCGTCGCCGCCAACGTCAGCGAGGCCAAAGGCGAGCGTAAGAAGGCGGTCCCCGAGGTCCTGCTGCGCGCTGAGCACGGGATCGAAGGCGACGCCCACGCCGGTCCCTGGCACCGCCAGGTGAGCCTGCTCGCCCAGGAATCGATCGACAAGATGAGCGCCGCGGGCCTGGACGTCGGCCCCGGCGACTTCGCCGAGAACATCACCACGGTCGGTATCGACGTCGCGGCCCTCCCCATAGGCACCATCCTCGACCTGGGTGAAGCCCTGGTCGAGGTGACGCAGATCGGCAAGGAGTGCCACACCCGTTGCGCCATCTACTATCAGGCCGGTGACTGCGTCATGCCTCGGGAAGGCATCTTCGTGCGGGTGCTTCGCGGCGGCCGGGTCGCTCCTGGCGATCCCGTGCAGGTGCGGGCCTGGGGGTTCGGCGGGTGAGCGAGAAGCGGCTGGCCACGCCGATACGGGCCGCGGTGGTCACGCTTAGCGACAAGGCCAGCGCCGGGCTGCGCGCCGACGCTTCCGGCCCGTTGCTCTGCGAGTTGCTCGAGGGTATCGGGGCCGTCGCTCGCGGCGCGGTGGTCATCCCCGACGATCAGCCCACGATCGAGCGGACGCTTGCGGAACTCGCCGACAGCGGCGAGATCGACCTGATATTGACCACCGGGGGCACGGGCCTGGCTCCTCGCGACCGTACTCCGGAGGCGACGCTGGCAGTCGCCGATCGTCTCGCTCCCGGGTTCGCCGAAGCGATGCGGGCTGCGTCCCTCGCCGTGACCCCCCACGCCATGCTCAGCCGCGCGGTGGCGGCGGTGCGAAAGAGGACTCTCATCATCAACATGCCCGGGAGTCCCAAAGCCTGTCGGGAGCATTTCGCGGTGATCGCCCCGGTCCTCGACCATGCCATCGAGACGGTCAGGGGCGAAGCCTTCGAGTGCGCCTCGCTCAGCGCTCCGGCCGGCGCCCAGCTTCTAGCGGCGGCCCCGCCCGGCGGCCTAGCTTCCGGAGGCGCTTAGGTGCGTTCGCGCCCCGTCTTACGTTCCTTCGCCGCGTAAAGGCCGGCGTCCGCCTGTTTTAGCAGGGCATCCGCCGAGGTGCCTTCCGCGGGGGAGGAGGACGCCCCGAAGCTGACTTCCAGGCTTACGTAGCCGCCGCCCAGTTTCACGCGGGTCTTGCTGATCGTCTCCGCTATCCTTCGGCCGACCGCCTGGATCGCGTTCTTGTCGGCTTCGGGCATGATGATGATGAACTCGTCGCCCCCGTAGCGGCAGGGGATGTCGGTGTCGCGGATAGCGGCGCGCATGACGCTCGCCAGATGCTTCAGGGCTTCGTCTCCGGCCGCATGCCCGAAGGTGTCGTTAACGAGCTTGAGGCTGTCGAGATCGAGCATGAGAAGGGCGAACGGATGCCGGTACCGTTTGTAGAGCTCGACGTGACGTTCCAGTTCCTGCTCCAGGAAGCGCCGGTTGTGGAGACCGGTGAGCGTATCGGTGTGGGCCAGGCGGTCGAGTTCGGCGCTCGACTGCTGGTGGTACGCCTCCGCCGCCGCCGTCATCACCCGGTGGAGAGCCAAGCGCAGGACGCGGACGAGCGCGATGATCTCCTTGTCTTGCTTGCGCAGGCCTTCGGCGAGCCGGTCCCATATCGCCTCTTCGAGGGCGTCGAGGCTATCGGCGAGCGGCCCGATGCCTGCGCTGTCGTCGTGCTGCAAGAGCCCGAGAGCCGACGCCTGTCTGTGATAGAGGCCTCCGGGACCAAACTGGGAAAGGGTCTCCTCATCGGAAAGGCAGTTCGCCAGCCCCTCGATGAGCTCTACTGACGTCCGGATGGTCTCCTGGGTCGGGAACTGCTCGAGAGCCTGGAGATCGTCTATCTCGCTGATGAGACGGCTCAGCCACGTCTTGGTGATGTCGAGCTTGTGCTCTTCGAGGATCCGTTTGGCCTTGTCCAGCACCATGTCCGGCCCGACGGCCTCTTGCGGTCTCTGTGAGCTGATGTTCTTCGGCACAGGCGAACCTCTTCACGCTGGATACAAATATACACACATTTTATAATCTCTTGCCCCAAATGCGCAAGGAGGAAGAGGGCTCCTTTGATACTATTTCGGCACAGCGGGGCATAATCACGACCTGACCCTTTTGCACGGCGGCTGGAGGGCACGTGAGAATAGGATTCGACGCGAGAGCGATCAGCTACCGAGGCATCGGCACCTACTCCCGGAACCTTCTCCGTCACTTCGCCAATACGGGCACGGAGGTCGTCGTCTTCTGCCAGGATCAGGAGAAGGACACCATGCCTGCCGTCGATTCGTTCACCCTCATTTCCGCCAACATGGATCCTCTCTCGATGCAATCGCGCGGTGCGTTCCGCTCTCTCGTCGAGAAGTCGAAGGTGGACCTCTTGCACGTGCCCAGCTCCTGGGCGCCGACGCCGCTGGACACTCCCTTCGTCGCGACCGTCCACGACGTCACTCCTCTGCTCTACCCCCGCAGCTTGCCGCTGGTCCTGCGCCTGCGCTACAAGCGGCAACTCAACCACACGCTGAGCGAAGCCCAGAAGATCATCACCGTGTCGCAGATCTCCCTGTCGGCCCTCAGCGCGTACGCAGGCGTCAATCCGGCGAAAGTGCGGGTGATCCACAACGGGGTGTCCGAGCGGTTCCATCCGGACGTCACCCCCGAAGAGCAGGCGGCGGCGCGGCGCCACTACTCGCTCCCGGAGCGGTTCGCTTTCTGGGTGGGCGATTTCCGGCCCGAGAAGAATCTGCCATTCCTCATCCAGGCCTGGTCCCGCTTGCTCCACCACATACCGGATCCTCCCGTCCTCGTCCTCGCCGGCGCGCAAAGAGGGGAGTACCGGAAGTTGAGGAAAGAGGTGGAGAAGCGCGGAATGGAGGGCAAGATTCTCTTCCCCGGCTTCATCCGCGATGACGATCTGCCGGCGGTCTATTCCGCGGCCACCCTCTTCGTCTTCCCTTCGCTCTACGAGGGTTTCGGGCTGCCGCCTCTCGAGGCGATGGCGTGCGGCACCCCGTGTGTGGTGTCCAATTCCTCGTCGCTGCCTGAGGTCACCGGGTCGGCGGCATTGCTCTTCAACCCGACCTCCCTGGACAGCCTCGAAGAGTGCGTACTGCGGGTGCTGGCCGACCGCGAGCTCTATGAAGCTCTGCGCCAGGACGGGCTTCGCCAGTCGGCTCTCTTCCCCTGGAGCAAGGCCGCGCAGGAGACCCTGAGGGTGTACCGAAGCGTGCTGGAGGAGATCTGGCCCGGCCAGGCTTCCGGCGAGTAGAAGCTCGATTCGCAATGAAGATACGCCGACAGAGTGCGATGGACGTGAGCGAGGCTAGGACGCAGGAAGCACGCGTAGCAGCGATACGGGTGCGACCGAGGACAACGCGCGCCGTCCAGTGCGGACTCGGCGGCCGCAGCTTCATTGCGAATCGAGGTCCAAAATCGCCGACATGAAAGACCTCCGCGATTTCATCAAGCTGCTGCGAGACAAAGGGCAGTTGACCGTTGTCGATACCCCGGTCGACCCTGTCCTCGAGATCACCGAGATCGCGGACCGCGTAGTCAAGGCCGGAGGCCCGGCGCTCCTTTTCACCAAGCCCAGGGGTTCCTCGTTCCCGGTGCTCATCAACCAGTTCGGCAGCGACGAGCGCATGTGCCTTGCTTTGCGCGCCGGATCGTACGACGAGTTGAGCGCCCGGGTGGAGGGGCTCGTGTCTCTCGAGGTCCCGAGCGGGGCCTGGGAGAAGGTGAAAGCGTTGTCCAAGCTCAAGGATCTCGCCGCCGTCCAGCCGCGCAGCGTCAAGAGCGGCCCCTGCCAGGAAGTGGTGCTGACCGGCGATGCCGTCGATCTGGGGGCGCTCCCCATACTTCAGTGCTGGCCGCTCGACGCCGGCCGCTACGTCACGCTCCCGCTGGTCTTCACCCGGCACCCGCTGACCGGCCGGCGCAACGTCGGCATGTACCGGCTGCAGGTGTTCGATCGGAACACGACCGGCATGCACTGGCATATCCACAAGGATGCCGCGGAGCACTACCGGGTGGCGGCGGACCAGGCCGCCGCGGGCCCATCAGCGTTCAGCCGGGGCGACGAAGGCCGGTCTGCGGCCGGCGCGGCCGGCGGGGGCGGCCGGGGCCGGATGGAAGTGGCCGTCGCCATCGGGACCGATCCCGCCGTCACCTATGCGGCCACCGCTCCGGTACCGGGGGCCATCGACGAGATGACGTTCGCCGGGTTCTTGCGGGACGAAGCGGTGGAAATGGTGCAGTGTAAGACCGTGGCACTGGAAGTCCCGGCGCACGCCGAGTTCGTGCTGGAAGGGTACGTGGACCTCGATGAGTCGCGGCGGGAAGGGCCGTTCGGCGACCACACCGGCTACTACTCGCTGGCGGACGATTATCCGGTGCTTCACCTGACGGCGCTGACCCACCGCCGCGACGCCGTCTACTCGACCACCATAGTCGGCCAGGCCCCGATGGAAGACACCTACCTGGGCAAAGCCACGGAGCGCCTGTTTCTCCCGCTTCTGAGGATCACCCTGCCCGAGCTTGTCGACATGGACCTGCCCAAGGAAGGCGGTTTCCACAACTGCGTCCTGGTCTCGGTCGACAAGCGCTACCCCCTTCACGCCCGAAAGGTCATTCACGCCCTCTGGGGGACCGGGCAGATGCAGTTCGCCAAGTGCATCGTGGTCGTTGACGGCGGCGTCGATGTCCACGACTACGCCGAGGTAGCCTGGCGCGTCTTCAACAACGTCGATTGGCAGCGGGACGTGACGATCGTGGAGGGTCCGCTCGACGTGCTCGACCACTCCTCGCCCCATCCACTGCGAGGCGGCAAGATCGGCATCGACGCGACCACCAAGTGGCCGGAAGAAGGCCACGACCGGGAATGGCCCGCCGACGTGGAGATGTCATCCGAAGTGAAGGCACGCATAGACGAGCTGTGGCCCTCCCTCGGCCTCAGCGACCTGCGCTCGCCCGGTCGCAATGCCGCCGGCCCCTCGGCGCCCGGCGCTCCTCGCGGCTAGACGGGCAAGGGAGTCATGACACTGCTCGTCTACGCCCGCAGGTTCGTCAATCTGGTCAAGTTCGAGCATTCGGTCTTCGCGCTGCCGTTCGCCTATGCCGCCGCTTTCCTCGCCGAGATGCGGGTACCGGGGTTCTGGGTGATGTTCTGGATCACGGTGGCGATGGTCGCGGCCCGCAGCTTCGGCATGTCCGTCAACCGGCTCATCGACGCCAATCTCGACGCCCGGAACCCGCGGACGGCCGGGCGGGAGATACCTGCCGGCAGGCTGACCTACCGCCAGGTGTGGATCTTCGCGATCGTCTGGCTCGGCGTTCTCATCTACGCGACCTTCCATCTCCAGCCGATCACCCGCTATCTCTGGCCGCTCGTAGTCATCCCGATGATCGTCTACCCCTACACCAAGCGGTGGACCCCCTTCTGCCACTTGGTGCTGGGTCTCGCCGACGGCCTGGGGCCGGTCGGCGCCTGGGTGGCCGTCACCGGCAAGGTCACCTGGGAGCCCTTCTTGCTCGGAGCCGGGGTAGGGCTGTGGATCGCCGGGTTCGACATCATCTATGCCTTCATGGACATCAGGGTGGACCGGGAGCAGGGCCTCCGCTCCATCCCGGCCGACTACGGGCAGACGGCGGGCTTGTGGACCACCCGGGCCTTCCATCTGCTGGCTGTGATACTCCTCGCCCTCACCGGGTATGTGCAGGGGACCAGCTTCGTCTACTACCTGGGGGTAGCAGTGTGCGCCGCTCTGCTGTTCTACGAGAATTGGCTCATGCGTAAGGCCGACCTGCAGAAGGTCGGCGTGGCCTTCATGACGATGAACGGCATCATCAGCGTGGTGTTCCTCTTCTTCACCACCCTCAGCCTGTACGTACCATGACCCCGCTCGACGCCTCGCCGGAGCCGGCCAGAGTCCTCCGGATGTTCGACGGCATCGCCGGCTCCTACGACCGCCTCAACGACCTGATGACCGCCGGTCTGCACCATCGCTGGCGGGAGCTGGCGGTCATGGTGGCCCGGGTCGGCCCTGGCTGCTCCGCCCTTGATGTCTGTTGCGGCACCGGGGACCTCGCGTTTGCCCTTCGGCGGGCGATCGGGCCGGAGGGGCGCGTCGTGGGGGTGGATGTGTCCGAGGAGATGCTGGAGGTGGGCCGGGACAAATGCGGCCGCAACCAGCTCTACGTGGAGTTCGAGAAGGCGGACGTCCTCGCCCTGCCGTTCCCCGACGGCGCCGGGCGCGACGACCTCGCGCGAGACGGCGCGGGTGACGTGGCGCCCGGCCATGCCGGCGCGCCCGGGAGCGCCGGCGCTGCTCGCCCAGCCGGTTTCGACGCCTGCACCGTGGGCTTCGGCATCCGCAACGTACCGGACATCGTCGGCGCCTTCAGCGAGATGCGACGAGTATGCCGGCCCGGGGGCCGCGTCGTCTGCCTCGAGATAACCCGGCCGACCATCCCGGTGTTCAAGGAGTTCTACGCACTCTGGTTCCGCCGCATCGTCCCGGTGCTGGGCCGGCTTGCCGCTAGGGATGCCACCGCGTACACCTATCTGCCTGCCTCGGTGCTGCGCTTCCCCGGCCCCGAGGAGCTGAAGCACTCGATGGAGCAGGCCGGTCTACACAACGTCCGCTACGAGATCCTGGCCGGAGGGATCATCGCTCTGCACCACGCGATCGTCTGCTAGACTCCGGCCATGCCGACCGTTTCGCGTGCCGACCCCCTCCACGTCGTCGAGCAGAAAGCAGCTCGGAGAGAGCGCCTTTCCGCCGCCGACGGCCTTGCCCTGTTCGAGTCCACCGACCTGCTGCGAGTCGGTCGCCTGGCCGACGAAGTGCGCCGGCGCACAGTCGGTCAAGAGGTGTATTTCGTGGTCAACCGGCATATCAACTACACCAACATCTGCCGCAACCGCTGCCGCTTCTGCGCCTTCTCCCGCAGCGAGGGAGAACCCGGGGCGTACTCACTCACGGTGGAAGAAGTCCTTGCCAAGGCGCGGGAGAGCATCGAACAGGGAGCCACCGAGATCCACATCGTCGGAGGGGAGCACCCGGCACTGCCCTACACCGATGTGCGCTCGATGATCTCCGGGATCCGGGACATGTCCCCGACCGTGCACGTCAAGGCTTTCACCGCTTCGGAGATCGTGCACTTCGCCGAGAGGGAAGGGGCGCCCGTCGAGCCGATCCTCAGGGATCTCCAGTCGGCCGGGCTCGACAGCCTGCCGGGCGGTGGAGCCGAGATTTTCGCGGAGCGGGTGCGAAACGAGGTCTGCCCGGCCAAGATATCGGGCGAGCGCTGGCTGGAGGTCCATGCCATCGCGCACGGATTGGGTCTGAAGACGAACGCCACGATGCTGTACGGACACGTTGAGAGCTACGAGGACCGGGTGGACCATTTCCTGCGCCTGAGAGCCACCCAGGATGAGACCGGCGGCTTTCAAGCCTTCATCGCGCTTGCCTTCCAGCCGGCACCGGACACACCGCTGTCGCACCTCCCCGGCACGAGCGGGGTCGACGATCTCAAGACGATGGCGGTCGCCCGCCTGCTGCTCGACAACTTCGACCACATCAAGACCTACTGGGTCATGACCGGGCTGAAGCTCGCCCAGACCGCGCTGTTCTTCGGCGCCAACGACATGGACGGCACAGTGGTCGAGGAGATCATCTCCTTGATGTCGGGAGCGGGTCACGGCCAGGTCGTCTCAAAGGCCGAGCTCGTCCGTGTCATCCGCGACGCCGGGCGGGTCCCGGTCGAGCGGGACGGGTTCTATCGGGTGGTGCGCCGCTACGACGACGCCGAAGCTGGGGCGCCGGGCGAGCCAGCGCGGGCTGCCACACGTGAGGCCGCGGCGCCGGGCGGCCCGCCGCAGGGGAGCGAGGCGTGACGGTCAGGGTGGGACACATCGAGTTTCTCAACTGCTACCCGCTTTACCATGGCTTTGAACAGACAGGGATGCTCGCCGACGACCGGCACGTCGATCGCCCCGGCCGGCCGGGGGTGGACCTGCTCCCAGGCGTCCCCACCGATCTGAACCGCATGCTGACGGCCGGGGAGATCGATCTCGGTCCGGTCAGTTCCATCGCCTATGCCCGGAATCACAGGTGTTTGCTGCTCTCCCGCCGGCTGAGCATCTCCTCCCTGGGAGCGGTCGACAGCATCCAACTCGTGACCCGGCGTCCGCTCGGCGACATCCGGTCGGTGGCCCTCACCCCTCAGAGCGCCACATCGGTCACCCTGCTCAAGACCATCCTCAAGCTCAGATTCCGGCAGGACGTGGCCTACTTCGAGCTGGCCGGGACG
>Ga0315273_10005990_pt1 | contig 15092 bp, 9 predicted proteins | sample YL17G02_0_MG_FD_205753 | JGI IMG/M metagenome (GOLD analysis project Ga0315273, IMG submission 205753) | Sediment microbial communities from Yellowstone Lake, YNP, Wyoming, USA - YL17G02_0 | ecosystem: Environmental > Aquatic > Freshwater > Lake > Sediment | place: USA: Wyoming | collected...
TTTCTTTTTCTAATTTGCTCATTGGGTTGCCTCAAAATATCTGGAGTTTTATTTTGCCCCGAGTGTATCGCAAAATCCTTCAACCTTTTGGAAAAAACTTTTCTGGACAGCTATAACGTGGTGCTGGCGAACCCGCCCTTCGGCGGCAAGGAACGCGCCGAGGTGCAGCAGAACTTCCCGATCAAAACGGGCGAGACGGCGTTTTTGTTTTTGCAGCACTTCATCAAGATTTTGAAGGCGGGCGGACGTGCGGGCGTGGTGATCAAGAATACCTTCCTTTCGAATACCGATAACGCGTCGGTGAGTTTGCGCAAGCAACTGCTCGAAACCTGCAACTTGCACACGGTGTTGGATTTGCCTGGCGGCACGTTCACGGGCGCGGGCGTGAAGACGGTGGTGCTGTTCTTTGAGAAAGGTGCGCCGACCAAGAAGGTCTGGTTTTATCAATTGAATTTGGAGCGCAATCTCGGCAAGACCAATCCGTTGAATGAAAATGATCTGGCGGATTTTGTGAAACTGCAAAAGTCGAAAGCGGATTCGGAGAATTCGTGGACGGTGGATATTGCGGATGTAGACCCCGCCTCATTCGACCTTTCGGTTAAGAATCCCCACAAGCAAGCGGACTCTACGCTGAGAGATCCGCTAACAATTCTCGACGAGATGAAGTCGCTGGATGAGGAGAGCGCTAAGATTTTGAAGGCGATTAAGGGGATGTTATGAAGAGAGGTTGGGAAGTAAAGCGGTTAGAAGAGATTATTGATTCAAATGTTATTGGTCTTGTAAAAAACTCTGGTGAGCAAGGTGCTAACAAGAAATACAAGTATGTCAAAATGAACAACATTACATCAAGTAATGAATTTGATTTTTCAAACTTTGTTTGTGTAGATGCTTCAAGTGAAGAGGCTGAAAAATACAACCTCAAAGATGAGGATTTTCTATTCAACACTAGAAACAGTAAAGAGTTAGTTGGCAAAACTTGTGTTTATCGAGATATAAACAAAGATACAGTTTTATTTAATAACAATATTATGAGAATTAGATTTATCAAGATGATAAATCCATATTTCATAAATTATCAATTCACAACAAAGCCAGTCCAAGAAAAATTAAACTCGATGAAAAGCGGGACTACGAACGTATCAGCAATTTACTATAAAAATTTACAACATTTATCTTTATTTATTCCACCCCTCCCCGAACAACAGCGGATCGTGTCCGTGCTGGACGAAGCCTTTGCGTCCATTGCGCAAGCCAAATCCAACGCCGAGCGGAATCTGGTCAATGCACGGGAGTTGTTTGAATCGGTGACGCAAGAAATATTTTCAAGTTTTCATGACGGATGGGAAGAGAAAAGCCTTGAAGAACTTGGGCAAATTACTTCAAGTAAAAGAATTTACAAGAATGAGTATGTTAAAGAGGGTGTCCCTTTTTACAGAATAAAAGAAGTAAAAGAGCTTGCGAATAATAAAGATATTTCCATAGAACTTTTTATTTCAAACAAAAGATACCAAGAAATAAAAGAGTCTTTTGGCGTACCAGCAGAAGGGGATTTATTGATGACTGCCGTGGGAACGATTGGTGAAATTTATGTTGTTAAGAAAGATGATGAGTTTTATTTCAAAGACGGAAACGTACTTTGGTTCAAAGATTTCAAATCGATTGACCCATACTTTTTGAAATTCGCTTTGAGTGCCTTTGTTGAGAAAATAAGAAGATTATCGGCTGGCGCAGCATACAGTGCTTTGACAATTGAAAAAATAGAAAAGCATAAAGTATTTGTTCCGTCACTCGCCGAACAACGCGCCATCGTCGGGCGGCTGGAGGCGCTGTCCGCTGAAACGGGGAGGTTGGAGGAGATCTACCAGTCCAAGGTGGAGGCGCTTGAAGAACTCAAAAAATCCGTCTTACAGAAGGCATTTGAGGGTGAACTCACAGGAATGGTCGCCGCATGAAAGAAGAGGAAGTTAGTAAAACTTTTCGACATTCTGCTGCATTTGGCAAGCGCATAGAGTATTACGTGATCGGTTTGATGCTCAAAGAAGGTCTGGACGTTTTTTTGCCAATGGTGGATGATGATGCCATAGATGCGGTCATCAAGAAACCTGATGGCAGTTTTGTTGAAGTTCAGATCAAAGCTCGTTCCAAACATGTTATCTTCGGCGATGCAGCACTCTTTGCGGCAATAACACACGAATACCGCCCCAATTATTGGTTCGTATTTTATTCAGAAAGAATAGATACAACCTGGATTCTCTCTTCAAAAGAGTTTATTAAAGAATCAGTTCAAAACAGGAATGGGAACAACAAAGGTAAGCGCGGCATTTGGTTTAATGGCAAGGATACAAAAATCAAAACTGAGCACGTCAAACCACAATTTGAAAAATATGTTGTTAAAAACTTTGACAGAATACTAAAAGAAAACCCAGACGGTACCATATCATGAACGAAGCCGAGACCAGAGCCGAATTAATAGACCCCAAACTGCGCGAAGCAGGCTGGGGCATTTTGGATGGTTCGAAGATTCTGCGTGAGCGTCACATCACAGACGGTAAAATCCAAACGGGCGGCGAGCGCGGCAAACCGCTCATCACCGATTACATTCTGGTCTATAAAAATCGCCAGCTCGCCGTTATCGAAGCCAAAAGCAATGAACGTCCAGTTGGCGAAGGCGTTGGACAAGCAAAGAACTATGCTCAAAAACTGGAACTTAATTTTGCCTATTCCGCAAACGGCAGGGAAATTTATCAGATCAACATCAACGGCGGCGAAGGTCTCATCGCCAAATTTCCCACGCCCGATGAACTATGGAATAAAGCATTTGCCGATGTCCCTCGTAACAACTGGAGCAACTCATTCGACCTGATCCCCTATGAAGATGTCGGCGGCACAAAATCCACTCGCTATTATCAGGAGATCGCCGTCAACAACGTCATGGCAGCGATAGCCGAAAAAAAGCAGCGCATCCTTTTAACGCTCGCCACGGGGACTGGCAAGACCTTCATCGCCTTTCAAATCGCCTGGAAGTTATTTCACAGCCGCTGGAATTTAAAGCGTGACGCTTCGCGCCGGCCCCGCATCCTGTTTCTGGCCGATAGAAACATTCTCGCCGACCAGGCATTCAACGCATTCAACGCCTTCCCCGAAGACGCCCTCGTCCGCATCAAACCAGACGACATCCGAAAACGCGGCAGCGTCCCAACCAATGGCAGTATCTTCTTCACCATCTTCCAGACCTTCATGTCTGGTCCCAATGACACGCCCTACTTTGGTGAATATCCCAAAGATTATTTTGACTTCATCGTCATCGACGAATGTCACCGCGGCGGCGCAAACGACGAAGGCAACTGGCGCGCCATCATGGAATATTTTTCGCCCGCCGTGCAGCTTGGTCTCACCGCCACACCCAAACGCAAAGAGAATGCAGATACTTATAAATATTTCGGTGATCCGGTTTACGTCTACTCCTTGAAGGAAGGCATCAACGACGGTTTCCTCACCCCCTTCAAAGTCCGCAATATAAAAACCACGCTTGATGAATACCAGTACGCCCCAGATGACACGGTTATCGAGGGTGAAATTGAAACAGGCAAAGTCTATAAGGAAGCCGACTTCAACCGCATCATCGAGATCAAGGAACGTGAGCAGGTGCGCGTGCAGCTCTTCATGGATGAGATCAACCAGAGCGAGAAAGCCCTTGTCTTCTGTGCCACCCAGGATCACGCCGCCGCCGTCCGCGATTTAGTCAACCAGATTAAGAAAAGCACAGACCCAATGTATTGCGTCCGCGTCACTGCCAATGATGGCGATTTGGGCGAACAATACCTGCGAGAATTTCAAGATAACGAAAAGACCATTCCCACCATTTTGACCACCTCGCAGAAACTGTCCACGGGCGTGGACGCGCGCAACATCCGCAGCATTATCCTAATGCGTCCGATCAGAACAATCATCGAATTTAAGCAGATCATCGGGCGCGGAACGCGTCTCTTCGATGGCAAGGAATATTTCACCATCTACGATTTTGTCGATGCCCATAATCACTTCGCCGACCCCGAATGAGACGGCGAACCAGAAGAGCCAGTGGAGAAGCCTCCGATCAGTGAACCACCACGTCCACCTTATGGCGGGCCAGACGAACCGCCTCCGCCAAAAGTAAAAGTTAAGGTCAAACTGCGCGACGGCAAGGAACGCGAAATCCAGCACATGGCAACCACCCTGTTTTACGACACAGACGGTAAACCGCTCACTGCCGAGCAATTCATGGAAAAGCTTTTCGGCAAACTGCCCGACTTCTTCAAGAACGAAGAACAGCTGCGCAAAATTTGGTCAAAGCCTGACACGCGTAAAGCCCTGCTCGAAAAACTGGCAGACGCCGGCTTCGGCAGGGAACAATTGCACATCATGCAATCACTGATCAACGCCGAAAAGAGCGACCTCTTCGACGTGCTGGAATATATCTCGTTTGCAATTCAACCGATAACAAGAGAAGTACGGGTTGCTAAAGCGCAGTCGAATATTTTCTCCTCGCTGAGCAACGAGCAAAAACAATTTGTTGAATTTGTCCTGTCCAAATACATCGAAACGGGCGTGGAAGAACTCGATCAGGAAAAACTCCCCCAGTTGCTTACCCTCAAATACAGAGCCATTGAAGACGCAAAAGAAATACTTGGAACCATTGAGTCCATCCGCAACATGTTCAGTGGTTTTCAAAAATTCCTATACGAACAGCCGCTCTCTGCATAGCATCCTGACTCTGGCAAGAGTATAATATTCCCAGTGATCATTCTCCCCATCAACCAAATCCTCCCCGGCAACTGCATCGAGATTCTCAACTCGCTCCCTGAGAACTCGGTGGATTTGGTATTTGCGGACCCACCCTACAACCTACAACTGCAAAACGACCTGTACCGTCCCAACCGAACCAAAGTGGACGCGGTGAATAATAGCTGGGACAAGTTCGGCAGTTTCGCGGAATATGACGCATTCACGCGTGAATGGCTATCCGCGTGCAGGCGCGTGCTGAAAGAGACGGGCACGATCTGGGTCATCGGCTCGTATCACAACATCTACCGCGTCGGCGCTATCATGCAGGATCTGGGCTTTTGGATTTTGAACGATGTAGTCTGGATCAAGACAAATCCCATGCCAAATTTCCGCGGCGTACGCTTTGCGAACTCACACGAAACCATGCTTTGGGCACAAAAGAGGAAAGGTGCGAAATACACGTTCAATCATCATTCCATGAAAGCCTTGAATGATGACCTGCAAATGCGCTCGGATTGGACTCTTCCACTCGCAACAGGCAAGGAGCGGATCAAGTCCAACGGCACGAAGGCACATCCCACGCAGAAACCCGAAGCATTGCTGTATCGCATAATTTTATCGGCTTCAAATAAAGGGGACGTGATCCTCGATCCGTTTTTTGGAAGCGGCACAACCGGCGCGGTGGCGAAGAAGCTGGGACGTCAATTCATCGGCATCGAGCGCGATAAGAAATATATCAAGGTTGCGCAGAAACGCATCAACGAGGTCATTCCAGCCAGCGATGAGTCTCTGGCGATTGAAAGTCCCAAACCACCGCGTATTCCCTTTGGCAATCTGCTCGAAAACGAAATGATTGAGCCGGGGCAAACCTTATATTTCGCCAAAAACGGCAGAACCGCCAAAGTCCTTGCTAATGGACATATCAAATGCGGAAAGATCGTTGGTTCCATTCACGCTGTGGCAAAGGAATTATCAAATGGCGCGCCTGCCAACGGCTGGACAACCTGGATGTACGAAGAGAACGGCGAAAAGAAAGTGATTGATGAACTGAGAGAACGAATAAGAGCGTCGAAGGTCTAAGGTCGAAAGTCAACATTTGACCTTTGACTTTCAACTTTAGACAAAAATAATCAGGAGATTATCATGACAAAATCATTTAACCTTATTGAAGAAAGGCACATCCCCGAACTGAATGCAAACGCGAAACTCTACGTCCACAAACGGACCGGCGCGCGCCTGCTCTCTGTTATCAACGACGACGAGAACAAAGTCTTTTGCATCAACTTCCTTACCACGCCAAAGGATTCAACCGGCGTGGCACATATTTTGGAACATTCTGTCTTAGGCGGCTCGGAAAAATATCCCGTCAAGGAGCCGTTCGTGGAGTTGCTCAAAGGTTCGCTCGCGACCTTCGTCAACGCGTTTACTTATCCAGATAAAACCTGCTATCCAGTCGCCAGCCAGAACGTGCAGGATTTTTATAATCTGATTGACGTATACATCGATGCGGTGCTTCATCCGCTCATCACCGAGCAGACCCTGATGCAGGAAGGCTGGCATTATGAGCTGGATGATCCTGCAAATCCGCTGACTTACAAAGGTGTAGTCTTCAATGAAATGAAGGGCGCATATTCTTCGCCGGACAATCTACTGGCGCGCACCATTCAGGGTTCGCTCTTTCCGAAACACGTCTACGGCGTGGACTCGGGCGGCGACCCGCGCAACATCCCCGACCTGACCTACTCGGCCTTCAAGTCATTCCACGAGACCTACTATCATCCGTCCAACTCGTTTATCTTCTTCTACGGTAATGATGATCCTGAAAAACGCCTCAAGCTCATGGAAGGCTATCTCAAGCCTTATAAGAAAATCAGGGTTAAGTCAAAAGTCCCGCTTGCCAAACCGTTCAAGCGGCCAAAGAAAATTCAATACTCGTACGACGCTGGTCAGGATACCGACATCAAGAAGAAACATTATTTCACGGTCAACTGGCTTCTGCCCGATACGTCTGATCCTGTCACAGATTTCAGTTTGCACATCCTTGCCAACATTTTGATCGGTACGCCCGCCTCCCCGCTCAAGAAGGCACTGCTCGATTCAGGTCTCGGTGAAGACCTGGCAGGCCTCGGCCTTGAAGGCGATTTGCGCCAGCATATCTTTTCCACGGGTTTAAAAGGCACGCGCGCCCGCGATGCGAAAAGGATCGAGAAGCTCATCTTCGATACACTCGAAGCGCTTGTCCACGATGGCATTGACCCCGATATGATCGCGGCCTCGCTCAACACACTCGAGTTTCGTCTGCGCGAGAACAACACTGGCTCGTTCCCGCGCGGGCTTTCGGTCATGCTGCGCGCCCTCACCACCTGGCTCCACGAAGATGATCCCTTCAAACTGCTTGCGTTTGAATCTCCACTTAACGAAATTAAATCCCAACTCGCCGCCGATAAAAATTACTTTGAGAAACTGATCAAGACTCACTTACTGGATAACATCCACCGCACGACTCTGCGCTTCAAACCCGACCCTGAAATTGGCCACCGTTTCGACGAAGAGGAGAAAGCCCGATTAGCCGCCGTGCGCGAGTCCATGAGCGCGGCACAATTACAGGAATGCATTGAGAACACAAGGAAACTCAAACAATTACAGGAAGCGCCAAACTCACCCGAAGCCCTCGCGACCATGCCCTTCCTGCAACTTGCGGATTTGGAAAAACAAGGCAAAACGATTCCCGTCGAGACGATCCAGATGGGCGAGGCGCAAGTGTTGTATCATGACTTGTTCACCAACGGCATCGTCTACCTCGATCTCGGCTTTGACCTGCACGCCCTGCCAAAAGAATTGATCCCCATGACAAACATCTTCGCGCGCGCCCTGCTTGAGATGGGCACCGAGACCGAAGATTATGTGAAACTCTCGCAGCGAATCGGAAAAAGCACGGGCGGAATCTGGGGCAGTTCGGTCAGCACGACAGCTCACGGGGCCGGAAAGAACGTGGCAAAGCTATTTATGCGCGGCAAGGCCACAGCGACGAAATCCGCTGAATTGCTGAACATTCTCAAGGATGTGCTTCTCACAGCAAAGTTCGACAATCCCGAACGTCTCAAGCAAATTGTGCTGGAGGAAAAATCGGGGTTGGAATCTTCGCTTGTGCCAGGCGGACATGCTTACGTGAACCGCCGCTTGCGCGCACAGTTTGGCGAAACCGGCTGGATCAACGACCAGATGAGCGGCATTGGATATTTATTTGCGTTGCGTCAACTCATCAAGGAAATTGATAACACATGGGCTGCGGTGCTGGGGAAGCTGGAAGCTATGCGCGAGGCATTGGTCAATCGCAAGGCGTTGTTATGCAACGTGACGCTTGACGCCGCCAACTGGAATATGTTCAAGCCAAAGCTCGATGCATTCCTTTCGACGTTGCCCGCAAAAGATGCAAAGCTTTCTCCTTTCGATATCAAACCGGCGCATGCAAAAGAAGGCTTGACGGTTCCCGCGCAAGTTAACTACGTCGGCAAGGGTGCAAATTTATATGACCTGGGTTATAAATATGACGGCTCAGTTGAAGTGATCCTTGGTTTTATGCGCATGACTTACTTATGGGATAAGATTCGCGTACAAGGCGGCGCATACGGTGCATTCTGCAATTTTGACGAACGCTCGGGTGTGTTCACCTATCTTTCCTATCGTGACCCGAACCTGGCCGCGACAATCGAAAACTATGACAAAGCCGCCGGTTTCCTGAAAGGCCTGGACACTTCATCCTTGAGTGACTCCGAAGTCACCAAAGCCATCATCGGTGCGATCGGCGACATTGACTCGTATCAACTGCCAGATGCAAAAGGCTTTACTTCGATGATGCGCCACCTGACAGGCGTAACAGATGACATGCTCCAAAAGAAGCGTGATGAAGTACTCTCGACCAACGGCGAAGATTTCATCGCTTTCGGCGAAATATTGGAGAAGACCGCGCAATCGGATGCAATCGCGGTGCTCGGTTCACAGTCCGCAATTGAGGCGGCAAATATTGGATTGAACGTCACGAAGGTTTTGTAGAACTTACCTTACCAATGTCACCCTCCCGAAGGACATCGGGACGATGTGAGCGTAGCGAAGGGTCTCTAGGAATATCACAGAGATTCTTCGCTTCGCTCAGAATGACATAATCGAGCTAAGGAATAATCATGAACATTACTTTACATATCAACGGCACAGACCACAGGATTGACACTGCCCCATCCACAAGCCTTTTCGCCGCCCTGCGTGGACTCGGCTTCCACGGCGTCAAATTCGGCGATGAGGGCGGGCTTTCAGGCGCGGATACGATTCTGCTGGACGGCAAGCCGGTCAACGCCGGATCAATTCTCGCGGCGCAGGCGGAAGGTCACAAGATTGCGACCATCGAAGCCTTAGGCGAACATCCCGAACAAGGCTGGAGGAAAACGGATGGCTTGCATCCGTTACAACAAGCCTTTGTCGAGTCTGGCGCGATCCAATGCGGATACTGCACACCCGCGCAAATCCTCGCGGCGAAGAGTCTGCTCGATGTGAATCCGAATCCAACCGAAGCTGAAATCCGCGAAGCGATCTCTGGCGTCTTGTGCCGCTGTACGGGATATATCAAACCGGTGCAGGCAGTTTTACGCGCGGCAGCAATGATGCGGGGGAAAACGATATCCGATATTAGAGATTCGATATTCGTTCCTCGCGGCCCGGATGACCATACACAGACTCCGAATATCGAATTATCGAATATCTCCACACAGGTGATGCCGAAAGTAATTATCACGCCTAAAACCGGAACATGGCAAACCGTCGGCAAGCCTGAAATTAAAGTAGACGCGATCAAACTGGTTCAAGGCAAACCTGCCTTCACAGCGGATATCGAAAAGCGCGGCATGTTGGTCGCGAAAGTTTTACATAGCCCGCATGCTCACGCGCTCATCAAGAAGATTGATACCAGCAAGGCAAAAGCGCTGGAAGGTGTCGCGGCTGTTCTGACATGGCAGGATATTCCGCGCGTCGTTTATTCAACGGCGGGACAATCCGACCCGATCCCTGGGCCGTTGGATACGTTCTCGTTGGATCACAAGGTCCGCTTCGTTGGGGACCGCGTGGCTTTTGTCGCGGCTGAAACGGCGGAAATAGCCGATAAAGCGCTCAGCCTGATCGAGGTCGAGTATGAGGCGCTGCCCGCCATATTGGATTCAACCAAAGCGATGAAACCCGGCGCTGCCCGAATCCACGATGAGCCAGAATATGTCAACTTCGCGGATTCAAACCCGGAAAAGAACCTCGCGGCAGAAATCCGCATTGATATTGGGGATGTCGAAAAGGGATTTGCCGAAGCCGATATAGTCTTTGAGGCCGATTATGTGGTACCCAAGGTGCAACAGGCACACATCGAGCCGCACGTGGCCGTGACGTATTGGGACGAAGACGATCGGTTGGTGATCCGCACATCCACGCAGGTGCCGTTCCATGTTCGCAGAATGCTGGCGCCTGTGCTGGGTCTGCCAGTGAAACGCATTCGCGTCATCAAGCCGCGCATTGGCGGCGGCTTCGGCGGCAAGCAGGAAGTGTTGATGGAAGATGTAGCCGCGCATTTGACGATTGCCACCAGGCGACCTGTGATCTATGAATACACGCGCGAGGAGGAATTTATCGCCGCGCGCTCACGACACCCGATGAAGATCAAAATGAAGACCGGCGTGAAACTTGACGGGACGATTACCGCAAATGAGATGTACGCCTTATCTGATACCGGCGCGTATGGCTGCCATGCATTGACCGTGACCGGTAACACGGGTCATAAATCAATGGCATTATATGTCGGCGACGGCGAATATCGCAAAGCCCCAAATATTCGTTTTTATGCGGATATAGTTTATACCAACACGCCACCTTCGGGCGCATATCGCGGCTACGGTGTGCCGCAGGGGTACTGGCCGCTTGACCGTCACATGGAAAAGATCGCGCGCACGTTGAATCTCGACCCGATTGAATTCAGGTTGAAGAACGCCATCCGCGCCGGTGAATACCATCCATTTTCAACTGCATGGAATGAAGGTCGTGAACCGCGGCCTGAGATCATCCACACGGTTGGGTTGGAGCAATGTGTAATTCAAGGCAAGGCTGCGATTGGCTGGGATGATAAATTTGGGAATGAGGAGTGGCGCGCTGGGCGATTGACCATAGACCGTAGACCGTCCATCGTCCACCGTCCACGGTCTGCCCGTAAGGGCATTGGAGTCGCAATGGTCATGCAAGGCACAGCGATTCCATACCTGGATATGGGTGGCGCCTCCATCAAGATGAATGACGATGGTTCGTTTAATTTGCTTGTTGGTGCAACAGATTTAGGCACCGGCTCGGATACCGTTCTCGCACAAATGGCCGCTGAAGTTTTGGGTGTACCTGTTGAAGATATAATTACCTATTCATCTGACACAGATTTCACACCTTTTGATGTAGGCGCGTATGCGTCTTCGACAACATACATATCTGGCACCGCCGCGACAAACGCTGCAAAAATTGTGGCAGAGAAGATCAAAGAGCGAGCCGTGCAAATGATGAACAAACGCTTGAACGTTCAAACGTTCGAACGTTCGAACGTTACGCTTATAAATCGTTGCGCCGTGTTTCCTGATGGACAAACCATCTCGTTAAGTGAAATCGCGCTCAATGCATTACATAAAGAGAATCAAGAACAGATCATGGGTGTGGCGTCGTACGTCTCACCTGTCTCGCCGCCGCCATTCGCGGCGCAGTTTGCCGAAGTCACTGTGGATACTGAAACAGGCGCGGTAACAGTGGACAGGCTGGTGATGGCGGTTGATTCAGGCGTGATTGTGAATCCGCTGACGGCATCAGGTCAAATCGAAGGCGGCATGACCCAGGCGCTCGGCTACGCAGTCTGTGAAGAGATGCGCTACGATGACAAGGGCAACGCCATCGAACGCGACTTTGACCGTTATCACATCTTCCGCGCGGATGAAATGCCCGACTTGGAAACGATATTCGTTGAGACGTTCGAGCCGAGTCACCCGTTTGGCGTGAAAGCTGTCGCAGAGATTCCCATGGATGGCGTCGCACCTGCGGTCGGTAATGCAATTCTCGATGCTGTCGGTGTAAATTTGGACGATAATCCCGTCACACCTGAAAAAGTGTGGCGCGCAATAAAAAATACCGGGTAAAACAAATATCTCTCTTTTAGGATATTATCAAAGTTGGTACAATAACGATAGCAACATGACCCGTGACGAAGTTCTCTATCTCATTCCATATTTTGCTTCGCTTGCCATATCCATCATTGTGCTTGCCTATACATGGAGCAGACGAAATGCGCAAGGCGCCCTTGCTTTCGCGTGGTACGGGCTTGGACAGGTACTCTGGATCGCAGGCTTCATCTTTGAATTACTCAGCAGAGATATCAACAACAAAATATTCTGGGATGGCTTTCAATGGTTCGCCGGCTTCCTATTCGTAATTGCGTTACCCGTATTTGCGATTCAATATACTGAATACAAAATACCGAACTCACGTCTTTTATTCCGGCTATCATTCATCGTCCCGATATTATTTTTGGTTTGCCTGTTATCGGATCAAACGTATCATTTAATCTACGCAAACGCCCGCCTGACAACCGATCTTCCATTCGCCGAATTAGTGTACGGTTTCACACCAGCTATATATGGGTATTCAATTTATATTTACGCCATCACCATCTGGGGTATTTATACGATAATCCACCGAGCCACCCATCCACACCAGTTATATCAGGCGCAAGCCATAATAATTACATTGGGATTTCTTATTCCAATAATTGGCACAGTCTTCAATCTGTTCAATATCCATATCGACCCCCAAAGGGATGCGACACCATTCACAGTCACAATAGGAATTCTTTTTGTAGCCTGGGGATTATTTCGTTTCCGCATTTTTAACGTTGTCTCCATCGCGCGAGACAAGGTCTTTGATGCAATGGTGGAACCTGTTGTTATTCTTGATAACCAAAACAACATTGTTGATGTAAACTTTTCGATGCTATCTTTGCTCGGAAAAACTTCCACCGAGGTTGTTGGCGCATCTGCAAAGGATGTCTTCGCCGACTTCCCCATTCCAATAAAGCTGTATACCCATGTCTCTTATGCGCGAGCAGATGCCACATTTGAGCTTGGCGGCTTAACCATTCATTACGAGTTAACAGTTTGGCCGCTTTATAATTCCAATAAAGAAATTACAGGCCGTGTCTACATTTCTCACGATATCACGGCGATGAAAGAACTCGAAAAAGAACTACGCAATCTCAACGCTGAGCTGGAAGACCGTGTCCAAGCGCGCACCTTGGAACTGGCAGAAGCCTACGATACCACTCTCGAAGGTTGGGCGCGCGCGCTCGAAATGCGTGACAAGGAAACTGAAGGACACTCCCGCAGAGTCACCGAGATCACCTTGAAAGTCGCAATTGCAATGGGTATCGATAGCGATCATCTTGAGCAAATACGTCGTGGAGCCCTTTTGCACGATATTGGTAAAATGAGCATTCCAGACGAGATCCTGCATAAACCAGATAAATTAACTGATGAGGAACGAGAAATCATCCAACAACATCCGACAACAGCATACAATCTTCTCGCCCCTATCCGGTTCCTGAAAAAAGCCCTGGATATTCCCTACAGCCACCATGAAAAATGGGATGGGACTGGCTACCCTCAAGGCTTGAAAGAACATGCGATCCCCATGTCTGCGCGTATTTTCGCCGTGGCCGATGTATGGGACGCCGTGACATCGGACAGAACTTACAATGATGCCTGGTCACGCGGAAAAACCATAGATTACTTCGTCAAGCAATCTGGTTCTCATTTCGACCCGCGTGTTGTAAACATATTATTAGAGTTGGTCGAACGAGGCGAGATATAATTGGATTAGGTTATATATGCTCAAATCCCTCCCCGTCAAAACAAAAGTTCGACCCATTGGTTTTCCACCTGTTTCAAAAACTTTACCACAGGCTGTAAAGAAAATCGCTGAAATGCCCAAACCGGAGAAGATCATTCTCTTTGGCTCGTACGCCTACGGCAATCCCACACCCGACAGCGATGTGGATTTATTGGTTGTGATGGAAACAAACGGCAACCCAAAAGAAAAACATCTCGCAATTTCCACCGCGCTTCAACCGCGTTCATTTCCAGTAGACATTATCGTAAAAACGCCGCAGGAAATTAGAGAAGCCCTGCAAGGCGGGACAGACAACGCTTTTTTCATCAGGAAAATTTTTCAAAAAGGGAAACCTCTTTACGAGAAACAGAAACAAACTGAAAGCAATCGACCAGAAGTAAAAACAACCGTCGGTGAACTTAAATCATGGATTGAAATTGCGGATGAAAATTTTGCCGCCGCAAAAATACTAATCCGTTCCCAAAAACCGTTAACGACAAGCGCCTGCTTTCACGCGCAACAATGCGCTGAGAAATACCTCAAAGCGATGTTGATATTAAAAGATGTTGACTTCCCCAAAACGCGCGACCTTCCAACCCTAAATGACTTATGCAATCAAACAGGAATTGTTACGGGGTTTGCTCAACAACATCTTGCAAACTTTACCAAATACGAAGACCGTCCAAACCTGCCAACAATCGAAGATGCAAAAGAAGCCATCGAAATCGCAAAAACCATCCGCAAATTTTCGCGCACATTTCTGGGCCTCAAATAATGTCAAACAAGATCTACGTCATCGGCCACGTCAACCCTGATACCGACACCATCGCATCCGCCCTCGGCTATGCCTGGCTTCTGCGCCAACGCGACAATCTCGAAACCGTCGCGGCGCGCGCCGGGGCAGTCAACCCGCAAACAGCCTGGGTGCTCAAACGCCTGGGACTCGAGCCGCCCTTTCTGCTCACCGATGCATCACCCCGTTTTGAATCCATTATGCAGAGGCTCGATAGCATTCGTCCCGATTCACAACTCGACGCCGCATGGACGCTCGCCAGCCGCACGGGCGGCCTTGCGCCCGTTGTCGCTGAAGACGGCAAACCCTTTGGCATGATCAACGGCCTCAGCCTCTTCAAATATTTCAGCGACATACTCGGCCCACGCCCCGGCGATACCACTGTACGCGAAATGATGTCTGTGCCATGCCGCGAAGCCGCCGATACGAATGTCCCCAAATACGCCGCCAATGCGCACATCCGCGATATGCTCATGCGCATCCTGCGCGACGAGCACGACGATTATTGGGTGGTGGATGAGAATGGCCTGTACCTTGGGGTTGCGCGCCAGCGCGATGTGCTCAATCCTCCGCGTCTCAAGATCATTCTTGTGGATCA
>Ga0315273_10005991_pt1 | contig 15091 bp, 16 predicted proteins | sample YL17G02_0_MG_FD_205753 | JGI IMG/M metagenome (GOLD analysis project Ga0315273, IMG submission 205753) | Sediment microbial communities from Yellowstone Lake, YNP, Wyoming, USA - YL17G02_0 | ecosystem: Environmental > Aquatic > Freshwater > Lake > Sediment | place: USA: Wyoming | collected...
GCTGCTGCCGATGCCCAAGCTGCTGCACAAGCTGCCGCTGATGCTGCTGTTGTCACCCCGGTGACGCCATGAGCGAGACAGTCCTTCGTGTCGAGAAGCTGGAGAATGGATATACCGTCGAGGTTTGCGATCCGGCGCTGATGTCCAAGAACAGTAAGCCGAACAAACCGTACGTCAGCCCGTGGAAGGAATATGCGTTTACAACCGACAAGGAAGTGCTCGCGTTCATTACCAAGGTGCTGCCCACGCTGAACCCGGAGAATGACGACATGGGTAAGGCATTTGCTGAAGCTTGTTCAACCGCCGAGGAATAGATATGGCAAGGAAAGACATCGGGGCGTTACTTGCGGACGACGATGAAGTCGCCCCACTGAAGTCGCGTGCGAAGGAAAAGGCTGAACCGGCACGCAAGACCATCGTGCTGGAGGAGAATGACAACATTCCTCCGACTGGGCAGTTCATTCAAGTCAATGGGCGTTCATACATACTGCGCCCCGGCGAACCAGCCGAAGTGCCGCAAGAAGTCATTGATGTACTCGAACATGCGGTGCAGGAAATGCCGCAAGTCGATCCAACAACGCGGCAGGTTGTTGGGTACCGCAAGAAACTTCGATTCCCTTATCGCTTTGTTGATCTTGCGCAGGTTTAACCATGAACCTCGAAAGCTTGCTCGATGAGCTTCGGGGGAACGTACTGCGCGATAATGCGGAACTGGCTTCAGGTCCTGACGACCAGCTTTGGTCTGACGACACGCTAGTTCGCTACATTAACGACGCGCAAAGCAGGTTTGCGCGTAGGACGTTCGCGCTGCGGGACGCCAGTACGCCAGAGGTGGTTGAAGTCACCCTAGCGACTGGCGTTTCCACGTACGATCTCCACGAATCAATCGTGGCTGTTCAATCAGCGCGGTTCGACACGTCTGTGATCGACATCGCGCGTGTTGGGCGGTCGCTGATGTCCAATCTGTCGGTTGCGGACCCACTGTGGTTTGATCCTACAACGGCTGAGACATGGACGCCCGGCCCGCCGCGTGCGTTCTCCACAGATGAAACAATCAGCGTCGATACTGCAGGCGCGGTGACCATGAAGGTATGGCCTGCGCCGTCCGCAACTGAGAACGGTAAGACGGTGTACTTGCGCGTCGCACGGAAGCCGTTGGAACAGTTCACCGTTGCAAAGCTGACATTGGTGTGCGAGCTGCCGGAAGAGTATCAGCTCGACATGCTGGAGTGGGCAGCGTACCGCGCGCTTCGCAATTCGGACATCGACGGGCACAGTGCCAGCGCCGACAAGCATGAAGCACGCTTCAACGATGCCGTAGCGGAAGTGCTGAAGGAGCTACGCAGCAAGCTTTTCGCGCCGATGTCATGGCAGTTTGGGCAAGGTGGATTTTCTTGGAGTAGCTGACATGCCTCTCGACACACTGAGCCAGAGAAACAAACCGTATCTGACGGACGCGGATCGTCTCTCCGCGATGTCGCAGCGGAACAAGCCGTACCTGCCATCTGCGACGCAGAATGCAGTAGCGGGGGCTTCGGCTGCACAAGGAACAGAAATTGGGCGTCCTGATTACCCTACACAGTTCAGAACGGGGTACGACGCGGCGTCGGCGGATGCCGCGGCTGCACGTCCTAAACCTACCGTGTTGACCACAGGGTCGGTCAATGGGATGTCCCCCAACGCGGATGCGCCGTACCCGAACCACGACTTGAACCAAGTGCCGAAGTCCAGCGCGCGTGATTCATTTGTGTCGTTACTTCCCGCGATGTCGAGCGGTATGAACGTAGTGCAGATGCCGCGTAGCGCGGGCATGTTCGCGCCCAACGAAGGCCCAACCATTCGGGTTGGTACGTACACACCTCCCCCACAGGCAGTGCGTTCTGGTGCGCCGACGTGGGCTGACATGGTGGGTCGCAAGCAGGAACGCATTGCGAACCAACAACGGACGAATCAACAGATCGCGGATGCTGCGATGATGCGTGCGCAGAATGAATTCCCGCTGGCGCAGTTGCAGAGTAGCACTGCGGAACGTGGACAGGATATTGGGTTCCAGTCGGCACGTATGCAGGATGTGACGAGTCGGCGTGGACAGGACGTGCAGCAGCGCGGGCAGAACCTGCAGTTCGATGCGAGTGCGGCGTCAGATTTGACGCACCGCGCGAACATTGAAGCTGTTGCTGGTGCGTCGAAGTACCGGACGGATACTGAACTCGCGGCGCATCTGCCGGATATGGAACGGAAGCAACGGATCAACGATCTCAACGCGGCTGGCAACTACGATCAGGCGGCTTCACTTGCTACTCAGGAACATCCGAGAGTCCCCCCGGCAGCGCATTCGACTATCGACCCAACAGGGCAACACGTGATAACCACACATCCTAGTGGGGAAGTCTCGTACAACTCGATGAAGGACTTACAGGATGCGGCCAAGGTGAAGCGTGATGCGGCGCTGAAAGTTAGTGCCGCGCAAGCAGCGAAAGATGAGGCAGATAGGAAAGCACGGCTGAAAGCGGAAGGTAAGTAGTCGTGCCGCTACCTCTCAATCTTCCGCGTTTAGACGCGTATCTCTCTACGGCTGGGGTTCTACCACCGCGCAAGCCGGTTGCGGTGGAAGAGCCTAGTGCGTATTCCCAGCTTACCCCCGCGCAACAGCAGGAGGTAGACGATACTGTTGCGATGCAGATACGCCAGCAAGAGTTGGCGGATCAACCTCGTGGTGCGTTCGGCGAAATTGGTGCGGGACTTGTACGTGGTGTTACGTCTGAACTTCCGAGGATGATTGGTGGGTTGCTGAAAGCGCCGAGCGAGACCGGCCCGCTGCACGATATCGGCACGAATATCCAACGGTTCGCTACACGTAAAGGTGTTGAGCACGCACAGGATTTTAACGAAGGCGCACATAACGCAGTCACCGAAGCGTTTGCAAGTGGCGCGTCGATGGTCGCGCCGATGTTTGCTGGGGCGGCAGCGATTCCTGTAGGTGCAGCAGTAGGGCTTCCTGCGCTTGCCACTACGGCGCTTGCAGGTGGTGGACTGTACGCTGCATCGACATTCCAAGACACTTACGAGAAGGCGATCAAGGAGGGCAAGACGCCGGAAGAAGCACGCACGATTGGGTATAAGACAGGTGCTGTCGAGGGCCTTGGCGAAACAATCGGAACGTACGTCGGCGGTAAGTTTGTCAGGGGCCTATCAGCAACACCACGTGTACTCGGCAAGAAATACGGCATCAATGAAGCCAAGGCTGAAATCACCAAGGGGGCGTTCCTAAAGACGCTCGCCAAGAATACTGCTGAAACCGCAGTGGTTGAGACCGGTACGGAAATGGCGCAGAACTACGGTGAAGCCGCCATTGAGAAAGATGCAGGGATCGACACCGCTGATCCGTGGAAGGCTGCTACGTCGGCGATTGGTCCTACGCTGGCGCTGACGGCGCTTGTGGGTCCGCTTGCTGCGCTGGGGACTCACTCAGCCGTGCGGAACAATCAACGTGCGTTGCGTACCATCGACAGTCCGACAACGACGTTCGATGAGAAAGATGCTGCGATACGAAACCTGTCGCCAGTGATGGAGCAACTGGTCGGTAAGGACGCCATGCGCACGTGGCGCATGGATACGATAGTTGAAGCAAGCAAAGCGCAGGAGTCGCAACGCACGCAGGATCAAGCTGAAGCGCAGGCGCAGGCGCTCGATGCGCAGAATGCGCCGGTAACAGATCAACGGCAACCGCAGGTTGGGGCGATACCGGGCATTGTGCCCGCTGCGCCGAAGTATGCGAGTGAAGCAGATGCACAGGCAGTATGGGATTCGTTCGCTTCTACGTTTGGCGAACAGGCACGAGCAGCGGTCAATGCCAATAATGCGAAGCAAGAAGAAGCCGTATTCCGCAAGCTCGCTACGTCCCAGCTACCCGAAGGCGTACCGACGTTTGCGCAGTTCGTCGCCGCGCGCAAAGGTGTGGAGGGAGAACCCGCCAATGCCGCGAGCGTTACAGCGCGTGGTCTGAAGCTCGCGTATATCCAATCAATCAACCAAGCGATACGTGACCGTGAACTGACCGCGCAAGGCGAGGCGCAGTTGTCTCCTGAACGTGTTCCACAAGACCGGCTTCCGCTTGCACCTAGCGGCTATTCAGACAAGACGCCTAGTGGTATGCGAGAAGCCGACGCGTCGGCGCGGCTGCAGGCGGCTGCAGCGGAAGAACCTCCCGCACAAGGAACGGCCAAGGCGCTGGGGTTGCTGCCGACATCCTCAATCATCAAGGTTAACGAGAGTGGCGGCACGTCATACTCGGGTGCCAAACAAGAACGGCAGAAGTGGCTAAAGCAGCATGTTTCCAATCTCCCGCAGAAATTGCGCAGTGAGTTGGTGGATACGGAAGCGCCGAAGCTGGCGGAAGCTGTGCGGCAGATTTGGCACGACAAGGGCGGCGAACGCGGCCCACAGTACAACATTCAACTTGAAGCACTGTATGCGAGTCTCACGAACGGACGCAACATCCGCGAGACTTTTGTAGCACCAGAAGTTCAACCTGTTAAGGAGAGTAAAAATGGCATTTCCGCCGAAAGCTTCAAAGACCCCCTCGACCCCCAAGGGCAAATCAGTACCGCCGTGGATGAAGCCCAAGGGAATGCCCAAACCCAGCGGCAAGAAAGCTTGCTGAAGGAGGTTCCCAATGCCACTCGTAGCGGGATCGAGCCGGGCAGTAGTGTCACAGAACATCAAGGAAATGGTGAAGGCGGGGCACCCGCAGCAGCAAGCGGTGGCCGCGTCACTGAACAAGGCGTTCCCCAAGGGGCTACCCAAGCCCAAGGGCAAGTAACGCCGCTGCCTGCAGCGCCGGTTGCGGGGGCGACTGTCTTGCCTCCCCTTGCGGTTAAACCCGTGGCCGGGGCTGCACCTGCCAAGAAAACACAAGCGACGGTTCTGAAGGCGCGGGGCCTCGCGTTATCGGTTACGCCAAGTCGCGTCACGGTGACTGCCACAGGACAGTCTGTTCCGTACGGAGAGTTTTCGAATGTTGCGCCAGAAGGGACGATCACGTACGACATACCCAAGGGCGTGAAGGGTAAAAATCAACGGATATGGTCGATGCGTTCGTCCACAGCCAAGGCGGCAGAGCTGGCGCGAAACGAAGCGCAAGCACGTGGTAAGAATTGGGGAGATATAGTCCCTGAAGCCGATCAGCGTCGGGTGCCGGAAGTGCAGCGGTACGGGTTCGAGCTATACAACTATGACGAGAATACCGGGCGTGCGGAAGGCACTAACACGCTTTGGGCTACGGAGTATGCACGCGCGCTCAAGAACTCAACCCATCAGGATGCTGCGGGAGCAAATGCTACAGCAGCGTTGAAATGGCTGGACGTGTACGAAGGACAGGATATTGTTGAACGCGCGGTAATACGCAATGTTGCTGGTATTTTCAAGCAGAACAAGTTGTTCAAGGAGATGGCGGAAGCGCACGCGGAAAAAATTCGTAAAGCGATAGACGAGGAGGTCGAACAAATTGTCGAAGAACGTCGGCAGGCCATTGCGCGTGGCATGTCGGTTCCTGAAAGTGATGCGCAGGCACGCGAGCAACTACTGCAGATCAACAAGATCATCAGGCAGCAGGACGATCAGTTACGTGCGGCGAATCGCGCACTGATACGCTCACGCTCGCGTCCCACACAGGAAAAAGCGCGGAACGCACAAGCAGTCACGGAGTTTAAGCAGAAGTTCTTCGATGACTTGCAGGATGTCATCAAGGGCGTGGTGGAGAACGATCCACGCATTATGGACCTGCAGACCGCGCTTCCGAACTACCAACACTCACCGATACTCGAAGAAACTATCAAGAGTGGGAAGCTTGACAATGTGCTGGCGAAATTGTGGACTAGCGGGCCTTCAGAATGGGTGCGTGATCTTGCTATGCAGTTACAGAATCTCGGGATGAAGGCACCCATTGAGATGGTCAATATGGAAGCATACAACGCTAAAGGTGAGCGTGTGTATGGTCGCTATGACCACGCTACGGGTACGGTACGTATTTACTTAGGCGGTGCAAATGCGCACACTGTGTTGCATGAAGTGACGCATGCGGGTACGGTGGGGAAGATTAGGTTCGCCGAAGAGGCGTTGCGTGTGTCGCCGGGGCAACGTACTTCGGAACAGCAATCGGCGGTCGTGGCGTTGAAGGCGTTGCAGAGTTTGAAGAAAGAAATTGAGGAGATGGCGCGCGGCCAATTTAAACAAGCCTTCAAAAACGAAAAGGAATTCGTAGCAGAGGTCTACGCGAACGAAGAGTTTCAGCGGTGGCTCTCCTCGCAAGTGCGTGATGGCCGTACGATGATGCAGCGGTTCCGTGACTGGGTGCGTACGTTGTTTGGCTTCAAGAATATCGGAGCTGACAACATGCTGAAGTTGGCGATGAACGCCAGCGCCAAGTTCTTGGGTGATTCACGGTTCGGTGCTGAGAACGGCGCGACGTTCGATCATTCGCTAGAAGGCGCAATGGCGGCGACTGATCGGGTAGGTCAGTGGATGACGGCGACGTGGAACAAGTTCGCTGCATCCCACAGGACCTTCGGAGAGATACCCACGAAACTGCGCGAGGCTGTGCTGGCAGTGCAGTCAACCTTCCAGATTTCACAGATGATTGATCGGTCGCCACAGTACAGGCGACTGTCGAACTTCATGCTCAAGTACGACGAGGCAGGTAGCCTCAAGGTTATCATCCAACAAGGGAAACATCAGGAGTTTTCGACCGTTACTACGACGGTTGACTACACATTGGCGAAGCTGTCGCCCCCCGAACAACGAGCGAAGGAAGCGCGGCTGCAGGAACTTGCGGGCGCGCAGAGTGTGCTCGACATCGACCTGAACAAAGGGTTCGATGAGAACGCCGTGAAGAACAAGAATCTTGATCCGCAGTACCGGGACTATGTGAACCGGCTGCATGCGGAGTACATGGCGCTCGACCCAAGATTGCGTAAGGCCATCGAAGATTCTATCCGCGTGTACCGCAAGAATTACATCCAGCATACGTCCACAATGGTGACGCGAATCTTGCGCGCGTACGGGGCAAAGACCACAGACCTATATCAGAAGTACATCGACCGGCTGGATATTCTCGACAAGAATCTCTACACCGAAGGTCCCAACACGCGACCGGAGTATTTTTTCGACGCGTACGCCGCCAATCTCGACGCGAGACTACGAACAGTATTCTCGGATTTCAGTAAGGAGACCAAAGGCGAGGATACGTCGAGCATCCGCGAGGACATGCTGGAAGTTGAGAAGTTCTACAACGCGGCGGTGAGCAACCCATATCAACACTTGGGACGGTCAGGAGATCACTTCATCAGCTTCTCCGTTGCGCCGGGCGAAACGGCGTGGAATGCGGTGCGCCAAACACTTGAGTCGCACAGGAAGGTAATCGGTACGCCCGGCACTCGTCGGCATGTGTTCCTGCGCTTCGAGAACGCCACTCAGCGTAATGAGGCATACAAAGCGGTTGATGCGCTAGGTGCCTACATCGTACGGCAGGATACGCCGGGCGACATGAAGTCGGCGCTGCGCTCGGGTACGATCTTCAACGAGTCTGATATTACGGGGATGCAAGGCGTCCCGCGTTTTGTCCAGCGTCTCCTCAACCACGTAGATTCAGCATTCCCCGGCGAAGGAAACGCGCAGATGCGCCAGTTCCTGAAGCGTGAGTTGATGGACGCGCACCCGGATACGTCAGCGCAGAAAGCGTTGATGCAACGGAAGGATGGCGGCATTGCCGGGTATGACGCGAACTTCTCGCGGAGTTTCGCGCAGCGGGCGGAAGGCATGTCATCCATGCTGGCTAATGCGTACACACTTCCCAAGTATGACCAAGCCTTCAAGATGGCGCGTGAAGAGATCGCTGCGATCCAGAAGGAAGGCAACCCACAAGTGGCTGATGGTGCCACGGCGATTTTCTCGGAGATGGGGCAGCGATTCTCGAACACCTTGAATCCTGTTGATGCGCCGCTTATCGACCGGTCGAGATCGCTGGCGCACAATTTCTACTTAGGTCTCAGTCCTGCGTTCGTGCTTGGTAACTCGGTGCAACCCTATCATCTGTCGCTGCCGTATCTTGGCGGGCGCTATGGGTTTGTGGTTTCAGCTAAAGAGATGGGCAGATCAACGAAGAAGTCGTTGAAGCTTATCCAGAACGCGGCTGCTGCTGGGATCGCGGCAGGTAAGGCAGCGGGTGGCGCGCGTGGTGGTCTCATGGGGTTGCTCGATCTCGATCTCGCTGCGGTATTTGGGCAGTCAGGATTGACGGATGGCTCGGTGGGCCAGCTCAATGAGATCGACGGCGTGAAGCGGCTGATGGCTTCCGGCCAGCTCGATACAACGCAGACGCAGGAGTTTGCGCGGCTTACCGCAGGGAACTCGAAGGGATTTTCCACAGCGATGAAGTTGTTGAGTACGGGGAGTCACTACTCCGAAGTCAACAACCGGCTGACGACATTCCTCGCCGCGTACAATCTCGAAATGAAACACGGTCGCCAGAACCACGATGTTGCTGTGGACAAGGGGATTAAGGCGGTGCAGGCGACGCAGCTTGATTACTCGAACCGTAACACGGCACGAGCGTTTGGACGGCATGGTGTCGCGGGTAAGGTTACGCCGTTGCTGACACAGTTTCAGCAATACTCGTTTCAAACGATGGAGTTGATTTGGCGGATGGCACACGATTCGCTTTATGCCGAGACTGCGGAAGAAAAAGCTATTGCGATGAAGCAGCTTGGTGGGGTGCTGGCGACGACTAGCGTGATCGCAGGTACGCTTGGGCTTCCGTTTGCGAGTGTGATTGCGCGTGTAGCTGATGGTGTTCTTGGGTCAGGTGATGATCCATCCGATGTCAAGACAGCATACCGTTCGTGGCTTGCGGAAGTATTCGGCAAAGATGTGGCTCAACTTATCGCGCATGGCGTTCCTAATGCGACGTTAGGATTCGATACAAGTAGTCGGCTGGGCCTTCACGATCTTTTGCCGGGAACGCGATTTATGACGGATCGTCGTCTCATCAAGGATATGCTGGAAGCCGGTGCGTTCGACATGCTGGGGCCAGCGATCAGCGCCGGGCAGGATGTGATTGCGGGGGTGAGTAAAATTTACGACGGTCAGGTTATGGACGGGCTTATCCAGATGACCCCGTTAGCGATTCGCGGTCCGATGAAGTCAGTCAAGATGATGAACGTGGGGTACACTACGGCGACCGGCAATCAGTTGCCAATGGAAGTAACTCCGTGGGCCACGCTTGTGCAGGCTGGCGGATTTACTCCTTCGGTTAAGGCAGAGCAGTCGGAAGTGAATTTCGCCTTCCGTCAGATGGACGGGCTGTTGAAGCAGCGCAAGACGGTATTGTCGAATGAGTTGTATCGTCTTGCTGAACGTGGAGAGGACACAACCGAGGCGCTTAAACGTGTAATGGTGTTCAATGAAACAAATCCTCAATACCGTATCGACATCGGCGCAGGCATGGCTGCACGCGCACGAGCACGGACAGTCGCAGATACTTCTGGCGTGGATATTGCAACACTTCCCCGCTATCTCCCTCTTCTTCAGCGGTATAACTTCGCAAACACAAAGTGAATGTATGCCTAATGCATCAGAACAAATAGAGAGGGAAATTAAGTCTTGGATTCAGCAAGCGACGGAGCCGAAGGACAAGGCGCTGTTGATGATTCTCTTTCAGATGAACACCAACCTTACGGAGAACACTTTCATTACTAAAGGGGTTGCGGCTGATTTTCATGCGCACAAAGGGCGCATCGACGGATTGCTGAATCGAGCGCGTGGTGGATGGTTTGCGTTAGCGATAGCATTCGTGGTGATTCAAGGGTTGGGGTTGTTCGTGTTCAATCAGCAGCTCAATCTCGCGGCGAGAGAATCCTTGCGCAACGAACTGCAGGAAGCAGCGATCATTGTGATGCAAGCGGAACATCGAGACGTGAACCGTAGGTTGAACGCGTTAGAATCATGGCGTCCATCGGCTAAACCGAAGGATGACAAATGAAGATTGGGACTGTGGAATTACCGACACCAGAGACGCCTGCGGCGAAGTTCTTGTCGTGGGCGATCACTATTGTTATCGGTACGATGGCCGTATGGTTGTTTCTTGATGGATACTTCGCGCATGCAGCGGATGTAGTGAAGCGGGATACTGCTGTTGCGATCCAAATTCAATACGCTGCCGATCTGAACGAGAAGCGCCGTATCGAGGACAACCTGTTCAGGATAGAACAGATACCTCCAGCCAAGCGAACTGATGGCGAACGCGCGCAGGTGGCGAAGTATGAGAGGGACTTAGCTACGTTGATGCGCACGTGGGAAGCCAAGGGGATGACACTTAAATGAGTCGTAGACAAGAAGCGGTTGCGTTTTTTGTCCAGCGTGGATGGACACGCGAACAGTCAGCCGGAATCGTTGCTAATTTGGAAGCTGAAAGCGGGTTGCGTCCTGATGTTGTTGGTGACAGTGGGCAGGCTTACGGTATTGCGCAGTGGCATCCAGATCGGCAATCTATCTTCGCTGGGTTGATAGGTAAGCCTATTCAGGGTAGTAGTTTTGAGGATCAACTTCACTTCGTTCATGCTGAACTGCGTGGCGCAGAACATACGGCGGGTGAGGCGCTTGCTGCGTGTGAGACTGCTGCAGACGCAGGGGCCTGTGTATCTCGACTTTATGAGCGCCCTGCTGATCGTGAGGGCGAAGCAAGCAAGAGGGCTGCGCTTGCGCAACGAATTTTCAATGGGGAACAGGATTCGCAAGTAACGGAAGTACCACAACCGCAAAAGGGGATGGACATGGGCGCAGGTTTGTTAATGGCGTTGATACAGACCGTGATCGGTGCGTTCGCGCCGCTTGCGCAGCAGAAGATGTCACAGGCGCTCTCGAAGCATGGTGGGGACCCTACGGCTGCGGGAGCGATCATGGATGGCGTGCTGGGGGCGATCTCGACTGCTTCTGGCGTGAGCGTGCAAGCTATGAAGGATGATCCTAAGACTGCGATTCAGGCGGTCAGTGCGGTGCAGGCTAATCCGGCCATGATGCAACGGGTGGAAACGGATTCGTTGGCGGCGCTTGATAAGCTGGCTCCGGTACTCGATAAGCTGCACACGATCTCGAAGGAAGAGTGGGCGGCGGAAGAGGACTCGAAGCAAGCCGTGTTCCTGCGCAACAAGGAGGACTCGTCGCAGAATATCCAACGCCCTCTCATGGGGTTCACGATGGGACTTGTGGCGCTTATCACAGTTTTTACGGGTTCCCTGTTGGGTGTCCAGATGTGGCTGAGTGGCGGCGCGGAACCGAACGGGCAGATCATCATTCTGTTCGTGATGCTCGCTACCACGTTTGTTAACATGCTGCGTACGCAGAACGATTGGGGCTTCGGTTCATCTAAGCAGAGTGCCGCCAAGGACGAAACGATTAAGCAGATGGCGAAGTTGAAGTAGGAGAAACGCATGGCCGCGAAGAAACAGAATTTAGTAATTTTGCAGGGTGAAACCTTCCAGCGAGTGATTCGTTGGGAAGTATTACCTTATGTGTATAAAGCAATTTCCGCGATTACACAGACTGCTCCTGTAGCTATTACTGCGACAGCTCATGGAATGGCTAGTGGCTGGCGTGCGGCTGTTGTCAGTGTCAAGGGCATGACCGAAATAAATGCCAAGCATTCGATCCCTAGAGAATCAGAGTTTCATCAGGTATCTGTAAGTGGTGCGAATACGTTGACTATTAACGACATCAACAGTTCGGAATATTCGCTTTATACTTCTGGTGGGTACCTGCAGTATTTCACTCCGGTTGACATTGCAGGTTACTCCGCGCGGATGACCATTAAGGATCGGGTGGGGGGCACGACGTTGATGTCGTTGACCAATGGCGCACCAGATAATCGAATTGTGCTGGATAACACAAATCATACAATCACTATCACAATTGCTGCTGCTGACACACCGGCGTCGTTGTTGACATGGACGAAGGGTGTGTACGATCTGGAAATGGTTAGTGGAGCAGGTACAGTTACACGAATTTTCACAGGTAGTGTGTCGGTTTTGAAGGAAGTGACGACGTGAAATTACGCGATCTCGATGCGCAATTCTATCAATGGTACAAAGGCATTGCCGATGAATTTCATGGGCAGACACTTCCAGATGGAACTACGCAATGGGGTGGCTTCCCAGTTGATTGCTTCAAACCAGTTGACACGCTCGCTGAAGCGCATTGTGTTTGGCTTTTATGTCCGAAGTGTTTTGCTGCGAACAACGGAAAGGCAGGGACACATCAAGTATGCGTCTACTTCAAAGGAAGTCCAGTGCCCGACGTGATTAACCAAGGTGTGCGGTGGGACGTATCGGGGGCAGGGCTAGATGACCTTACGATCTCTCCGTCGATCTTGTGCATTGGCGGTTGTGCGTGGCATGGCTTCATAACGAACGGTGACACGAGAGACGCATGACGCAGTGCATGACAACTAGCTTTAAGGTTGAGATGTTCCAAGCCGTGCACAACTTCAAGGCTTCGGGCGGGCACGCCTTCAAGATCGCGCTGTTCACGTCGTCGGCTACGCTGGGGCCTACTACCACAGCTTACAGCGCAACCAACGAAGTTTCGTCCGCAGGGTATACAGCGGGGGGCTTTGCCCTCACCAATGTGGATTCCAGTTCGTCGGGTACCGTAGCGATGCAATCTTTCAGTGCTAATCCAAGCTGGAATGGGGTATCCTTTACGGCGAGTCAAGCGTTGATTTACAATACAACGCAGAGTAATAAGTCAGTAGCAGTGCTAGATTTTGGTGGGGGTCAGACGGTAACGATAGGTACTTTCACCATTAACCTGCCGTCAGTTACAGCAACGACGGCGCTTTTGCGGTTGGTCTAACCAAGGAGAGGCAACATGAGCGATCTAGTAACAACCACGTTGGGTGAACTTCCTGAGTCCGATTTGGAAATCGAAATGATTGAGCAGGAGGGGAATGAGAACACGTGGGTGATGGCACGCGAGTGCCGTTATAAAGGTAGCAACTCGGAGTTAGCCGCGCACCTTGGCGAGATCGTTCGTCGGGATGCATGGGTAACAATTAAGCGTGGTCACGCACTGGCCGGTGAGCAGGCCAAACTAGGATAGGAGATTCATCATGGCGAATGTCGCCGCAATTTGCACGTCGTTCAAAGTAGAGATACTGAACGGGCTGCACGCACTTGGAACGTCGGTGGTTCGCGGCGGCACGGGTGCGGACACGTTCAAGATCGCACTCTACGCACCAGCCGGTTCTCTCGGTGCGGCTACCACAGTGTACTCAGCCACCAACGAAGTATCTTCGGCGGGATACACCGCTGCGGGTACGGCGATTGTGTTCGTTACACCGGCATCAACCGGTACCACCGCGTTCACTACGCCGAATGCCAACGTGACGTGGACAGGTGTGACCTTCACCACGGACTGCGCGTTCATTCACAACGTCACGCAGACTAAGGCGGTTGCGGTCTACACGTTCTCTTCGCAAACCGTCACGGCGGGCAACTTCACGCTCACTATGCCGACCAACGACGCCACCACGGGTTTGCTGCGTATTGCGTGATGCCAATCGTCGCCTCGTCTTTCGTGCTGGCTCCTGCGCCGGAGAGCGATGGACGTTCTTACGTTACCGAAATGCACATTGACCAGTACGACGTTCCTTACCCCATCGAGTATCTCGCCGATGTCGGAGCAGACTACAACACGATCATGGCAAATCGTGCGACGCAGATCAGCGCCGATCTCGTGCAAGCTGAATTGAATGCCGTTCTCGGCAACGGAACGTGATGGCTCTCGTGCTGAAACACGCGACCAAGACACAGTTGGCGAACGAATTTCGTGCTCGATACAAGGGTGCGTCGCAATCCGAATGTGCGAGGTTGGCGACATGGATGCTCAATCACCTTGACGCCGGAGATTTTACCGACGCGCAAGTGCAGTCAGTTTTTGGGTTATCGGCGGGACAGTACACGACGCTGAAAACTAAGTTCACCAACTTGCGGACGGCGTATAACGCCGTGGTCGCAGCCCAAGGAGAATAGGAAATGTCTCTCGCAACGTGGCAGGAAACTCTAATTGCGGCACAGGTTGATGGTTCACCGCTCTCTAACACAACGACGCCGACTTCGTTGCTGAATGCAGGGTCGAAGTTCACTCTGCCCGCAAACTTCTTCGCGTTTGTTGGTAAGACGGTTCGCATAACGGCAGCAGGTCGGATGACGACAGTAATCACCACGCCGGGCACGCTTACGCTCGACTTCAGGCTCGGCGCGACGGCGGTCATCACTACGGGCGCAATGACGCAGAACATCGTCGTCAAAACTAACCTGCCGTGGTTCTATCAGGTAACGGCTACGCTGCGGGCAGTTGGATCAACGGCCAACTTCATGCCGTCCGGGTTCATCTTGGGGGAGGGTTTTCTCAACGTCGCTACGCAGGCGGTCGGCCCCGGTCCCGGTGGTTTTGTGCTGCCGTTCATCCCGAATATCCCTGTGGTCGGCAGCAACTTCGACAGCACAGCATCGCAGGTCGTGGACTTCTTCGGGACATATGGTACGGCCAACCTTTGCTCGATCACGCTGCATCAGTTCATGCTCGAATCATTGAACTAGCATTGCCGTGTTTGAACGTCCGCCATTGGGAGCGTATGACATACCGGGACCGCGCTCGCGGACTGGGAGTGTTGCGCCGCAGGGCTTCCGGCGCACGGATGGCGCGACGAACGCCATTCGCTCGGACATAGTAGGGCGTCGGCAAATCTACGTTTCTAGCGTAGGCGGATACAACGGGAACTCTGGCGGGACGTGGGACAGCGCCAAGGCGACGGCGGCAGGCGCAGATGCAATTGACCTTGCTGGCGACACAATTTTCTTCGACTCGAACCACGTCGAGAGTTTTTCGGCAGGGCAAGTAACGCTAAATTTCGCCGGAATCAAAGGCAAGCCAACGAAAGTGCTGTCTGTTTTGCGCTCGTCAGGTCAGCCGCCCACTACCTTGCTGGCCGGAGCGCAGATCAACTCCGACGGAGCCAATACACCGAACCTTGAGTTTA
>Ga0315273_10005992_pt1 | contig 15090 bp, 28 predicted proteins | sample YL17G02_0_MG_FD_205753 | JGI IMG/M metagenome (GOLD analysis project Ga0315273, IMG submission 205753) | Sediment microbial communities from Yellowstone Lake, YNP, Wyoming, USA - YL17G02_0 | ecosystem: Environmental > Aquatic > Freshwater > Lake > Sediment | place: USA: Wyoming | collected...
CGGCTTCGCCCTCGAATGATGTTCCTGCGAGGTTCTGTTCAGCAATGGTGCGGTCCAGGGCCGATTGGAAATCGGCAGCCCCGACATAGCTGAATACCGCATTCTTTACAAAACCGCTGAGCGGCGATAGGAACACAAGCAGAAGCCCTGCAATGATAGCCGCCCCTAACAGGGTGTAGCGCTTTTTCTCGTTCAGCCCCAAGCCAAAGAGATAATGCGTCAGCGCTGCGAACGCTGCCCCGCAGATGGCGAGCAGCACCGGCGTGTAAAGTATGACGCTCGATATCGACGACCCGAGATATATAGCATTGAGAATTGTGCCTAGGAAGAACCCTCCAAAGGCAGCCAGCAGCGCCTCAAGGAAATCCCTGTTTTGTTTTCCGCGTATGAAATAGTCAAGCGATTGCAGCACGGCCATTCCAGCCAAAGGGAGGGAAATGACCACTGTGAAGTTTGATGCGGTGACCGCTATTAGGAAGGCAATCCCGGACAGGATATGCATCGATTTGTTTTTCTTTATCAAAGAGAGGGCAAACAATCCGGCAGCCATGAACAGCACCATGTTGCCAACAGGCGCCGCTTCGTTCACCCCTGCCGACATCTTGTAGATTGTTATCGGCAGGAATGCAAGGAGGAACGCCGCCACAAGCCCATAGCGCCTTCCGTAGAGCGAGGAGACCAGCAGGTAGGCTCCGAATGAAACGAATGCCGCCGAGATGGGCGGAAGCCATGAGGAGGTGGTGAATAGCAGATAATTATTGTACTCTCCCCCGTTGGTGTAAAGCGAATACCATTCCGCCTCGAGATACATCTTGAGCGGGGTGTTGCGGTGGGACCACGTCACTTCAGGCCACCATGAGGTATCGTCTTTCGCAGGCACCATGCCATCTTGGATTATCTGCCCGGTTCCATAGACATACCAGTATGGGTCGAGCTCCGAGTACATTGGAGAGTAGGTTTGTATCCTTATCCAAAATGCGAATATCAGTGCAAGCAAGAGAAGTGCCGGCACGGCAAGCGCAATGGCGCGCTCGCGGGTAAAAAATGAACTATCGATTTTGGGGATTTCGGGAAGATGGGGAATGCCAAACGAGTCGAGTCTCATCTTCATGAAAAGGATTCCGGTGATGGTGATTATTGCCATGTTTGCAATAACCAGGAAAAGCGAGAACTCTATTCCGACGAGCGCCTCCAGGAACAGGAGTGCCGGGACGGCGAACAGCCCGATGAAGAAACAGAGCAGCGCCTTTTCCATTGCGCCAAAATCAGTCTTTTTCAAAAGCGGCAAGCCTATGGCTAAGCCGGGGATTATTGCCGACAGGAATACCACTAGCGAGAAGTACACCGCGTCGAATGTGAATGCCGCCATCATCAAGACCTCGTTTGGTATACGAGCTCCTCATTGTATGCCTGCTTCGCCACAAGGGAGCACAGCCGCCAGCCGTTGTTGCCGTCCAGTATGAACCTGTGCCTGATCATGTAATTGATGAACTGGAACGCCGGGAACAGGTATAGCCTCCTGAATCCGTGCGTGCCGAACAGCAGCCGTGCCTCGGGTTTCCTTTCAGTGATGTCTATTTTTTTGCATCCGGCTTTTTCAAACTCGACACGCAAGTCCGTGGAATAGCTGTTCGCCCGCTTTACCGAATCATCCCACGATTTGTAATGGTAATGCAGCAGCATTCCCTTCAGCTCGCCGATCTTTCCTTCTATCACCGGAGTGCCGTGCGGCTCTATTGGGAACGACACCTTGCCAGCCCTGAACAGCCGGTAGTTCGGGCCGGCATTGATGCGACCGTATTTGGCGAAGCCTGTGAAAAGGTATTCCCGCACGTTCACGATATATCCGTTGCAGCTTTCGTCGAGATGCTTCAGGTCCTCCTTCAATTCATCCGATAGGCGTTCGTCTGCGCCGAGAAGGAGCATCCAATCCCCTTTCGGCACCGTGGCGAACAACTCGTTTATGTTGTTCTCGAGATAGCGGACTTTGCTCGGATTGACGATCGCGCCTCGCTTGGTGCAGAGTTCCACCGTCCTGTCGCTGCTGTCGCACACCACAATCCTGACGCTGGCGAAGACGCCCTCCGCATTGTCAAAGAACTCGTTCACGTTCTTCTCTTCGTTCCTGAACACTGCCAGCAAATGTATCCTATGCACGCCATTACCTCCTTCCCTTGATATCGCCGAGCTCGGCGTCCCTGCTCCGCCTGCCCTTTACTATGTTGTCCGCCTTGGTGAATATGACCGAGTTCGGAGGGACGTCCCTGACGACGGTGGTGCCTGCGCCTATCAGCGACCCTTTGCCTATGCGGATGCCAGGGAGTATTATTGCGCCAACCCCTATTGCCACATCGTCTTCAACAACCGTCTTTTCAAACTCAGGAGTTGCCGCCCCGATTTTTGGATAGCGGTCGTTGGTGAACGCAACGTGCGAACCTATGAACACCCTGCTGCCTATGGTCACTCCTGACGGTATGAAGACGTGAGTCCGTATCCTGCAGCCGTCTCCTATCACGACGCCATCCTCGATATAGGTGAAGCTGTCTATCTTGCAGTTCTTCCCGATCTTGCAGCCGTAGAGATCGGTGAACGGGCGTATGTCGCAGCCTTCCCCGATATCGCATTTATTTATGTTCCTGGTCTGCATGTTCTGGCGCTTGCTGTCCTCCCTGATGACTTCGCTGTTGCGCCTTTGCATTTCCTCGTAGCTCATGGTTTCCCTCCCGAGTCATACTTCCTGCAGCCGAGTATGCATTCTATTACCTTCAGCCCGACCTCCCCTGTGTTTAACGAGCTGCCGACGTTGTTCGTCCTGCAGTCCGAAATGAAACTTGAAAGCTCCTCGGCAAGCGCGTTGCTTGGCTCGACTTTGATTTCGCGCTCTGTGGCCCCTAGGGTCTTCGGCTCGTACACCCATAGCCTCTGCGAACCGCAGTCCGCCTTCGCGCTTATCTTTTCGCCGACCACGAAGACCGTCCTGCTCTTTTCAGGGATGAGCCATGAGAGCTCGATATAGTGGACGAATCCGTTTTTGTAGTCGGAGCGTATGAACGCCACCTCATCCAAAGCGGGACGCCTGAATGAATTGCCAAAGTAGCTGTTGGTTTCCGGCCACCACCCTGTGATGAAATTACAGAGGTCAAAGACGTGCGGGGAAAGATCCAGGATGACGTCCGTGTTGGCGATCAGGGGACTGTTGTTGGTCCATTGGGTCCTGATGAAATGGAGCTTGCCGAACTCGCCGTTCTGGTTCATCTCGCGGAGCTTGCGGACGACGCTGTTGAACCTGAAGAGATGCCCTACGCATAGAACCTTGTTTTGCTTTTTTGAGAGCTCTATCAGCTCCATGGAGGTTGCCGTGTCCATGGTAAGGGGCTTCTCCACCAGCACGTGCTTTCCAGCCAGGAGGGCGGCTTTGGCTATTTCAAAGTGGTACTCGTTGTTGGCGCAGATCGAGACGGCTTCGACGCCGCTGTCGGCAAGGAGCTCCCTGTAATCCAGATATGTCTTCTCGATTCCCAGCATCCTGCATTTTTCCAGGTTGTTGGAGTTTAGGTCCGAGACCGCAACCAGTTTGCAGCCAGGGAGATTCAGAAGCTCGGCTATGTGCTTCTTCCCCCAATAGCCTGAGCCTATGACTCCAACTTTTACCTCGGTCATAATTTCACCGTTTCCACAGTCTTGTCCAGTTTGCGGAGCTGCCTGTCCACTTCTTCGTTGTATTGCCCGATGTTGAGGAACACGCGCAGCCCTTTCTTTTTCATGGCGACCTCTGGCTTCCTGCACATGAGCCCGGTTCCGTAGAAGCGCTTCCCCCACTTTGCCGGGCCATTGTCCATCACGCCTGCAAAGATCTTCTCATCCAGTCCATACATGAAAAGCGGCTGCGTGAAATTGCTCGCCCCGAATATCCAGTTCTCCTTGTCCTTGGTTGCCTTTGCCTTTATCACGGCTATCCTTTTCATGATGCTCTTGCCGTGCAGGAAAAGCATGCGTTTCGAAACGCGCACCCCATCCCACCTTCGAATTCGCATTGGCTTGCTTGTCTTCCGAGCGGCGAATATCAAAGAGTGGTCCAGGTACTTGGTTATGCTTTCTATTTTGAATCCATTCCGATTATGCAGGGCGATCCAATGCTTTGTCTGGCAGGCGGAAGGGTGCTCGTAGTTGAGCTGGTTGCCATAGCCCTTCACGAAGTTCGCCTCCTGGTTCGGGACGGAGGTTATCAGCAGCCCGTCGTCCTCCAGGCACATGTGGGCGCATTCAAAGTATTCGTCGAACTCCAAGAAGTGCTCGAGCGTGTGGGATGAGACTATGGTGCCGAAAGCCCTTTTCCTCGGCCGGGCGAACACATAGTCAAAGAGCGAATCGTAGACTTTCACTCCTCGCCTCGCTCCGGCGTATTGCGGATCCACCACGGAAATATCCTTTATCTTCCGTTCCTGCAGTTTCCTCACCAGCTTGCCCTGCCCGGCTCCGACTTCCAATAGGCTTCCGCTTTGGAACTTTGCGACGACATCGGCAAGCAGCGTGTAATGTTTATCCCACACCTGCCCGGTGCCTTCGGAGTGGAATGTCTTGTAAAGCAATTCCGGAGTCGCCACATCCAGAAGCATTATCAGACCGCAATTCGGGCAGATCGTGATCGTGTACGGGGCGAGGATGTCGCTTGACCTAGGCTGGCTTGTGCAGATTGGCAGAAGCGGGAACCGCAGATTCACATGTGGCGCGATACCTTTGCCCATCTTCCTGCTCTTGCAGAAGGAACATTCGTATCGCCTGGTTATTCCATCCATAAACTTCAACCCGAATAGACCTGCATCATGCTGCACATGCTCTTGTCAAAGTGCTCGGCTTTCAATTCGTCAGCCACGCTGTTGTAGTCGTTTATCAAAACCTTTGCCTTGAGCACGGCCGGGCTTGCCGAATTAGGATCCTGGGACATTGCCACCAGGGCTTCAATATTTCCGCATATAAGGTATTGCAATGCGCGGATCCTGACTTCAGGAGGATTTGATGTTGAAGCCCCCAAATCCGCGGTTTGGGGCGTTGTTCCACCTTTGGCTATGGAAGACACCGCGTTTGTAAAGATCGGCAAAACAAAGACCAGCAAAAGCCCTAGGACAATCAAACCGCCTATGACCCATCCTGCTTTGCGGATTGTTTCTTCCGATACTTCAATGTCCATTTGGGTGCCACCTTTGGAATGTCTTTTGGAATTTCCTCTTTGATCTTTTTCTTCCTATGCCTGATGCTAGCCCTTCTCGAGCCATACAGCCTTGTCAGCTTGGCGAAGCGTTTTCCCCTCATGCCCTGACCTGGAAGATCACCCACCCTCTCAGTGGGTGCGTGACCGGTTCGCAGCACTTGAAGATCGTAGCCAAAGTCGGGGCTGAAGCGTAGTTCAGCATGTCCTGCGTCGGGGCGGCTATGAACATGGGAGACCTGTTCCACTTGAAGAACAGCACCCACGTCCGCTTATAACTTTGCCCTTCTGGCGTCACCACCATGCCGGCTTCCTGCTCCGCCTGGGCTATCCAGGAGTGCAGAAGGCTCTTCGGATTGCAGACGTCGGACAGGAGCACCGCCTTGCCATAGGACTTGCATTCTATGACAAGGTCGGCATATCTCTGGTCCGGAACCGCCATCATCAGGTCTCCCCGAAGATGGTTCATGCTGTGGAGGGTGGCCAAAGCGCCTGAGTGCGGCGACCTGACCCACTTGACGCCGGTGGCTGCGCTCATGAAGTCCGCACACTCGCGCTCGAATGACTTTCCCTTTGCCTGCGAATCCATTTACAGCCCCACCTGCATGTACTTGTTGTAGATGTGGGCGAAGTATGCCGCGGTCACATACACAACGATGGTGTACAGCGCATTGACTATCTGCTCGTTGCCGGTCTGGACTGCCGTCTGGAACAGCAGAAAGAGCCCGACGCCCTGCAGGATCGTCGATCCCGCCAGGAAGGCGAACTCGGTCTTCATTCCAGGCTTCAGGTTTATCTTATCCCGGATATCCGCAGCCTGCGCCTCCATCTTTTCTTTCGGTTCCATCAAATCTCCTCCTTTCCATTATCCGCCACATTAGTACATATAGCGGAGAATTTGTGTGCGTGTCCCATCGTTATTTTCTCGGTCTACTACCTTAACGATAGCCATTTTTCCGATCAGGTCTTTGGGATGCGCCACCTTGACGGCTTTCATGAACCTCTGCAGTTTTCCCTTCTCGCTGGTAGACCAACCGAGAGAGCCATCAGCCATCTGTACCACATTAAACCACTCTTTTGAACAAATCGGGATTGCTTTTCCTTCTCTGTTCTGCAGCGTGGTCAAAGGTTCGCTGGTTACCAAAATTTGCTGCTGTGGGACAGGAAGCTTCTCCACGAATTTCCCGTCCAGGTACCCAGATTCTGATTCCACGCGCTCTATCGAGGCTATCTTCACCGGCTTCATATGGTAGGAATCCAACACAAGTGGCTCGCGTTGGTTCACCGGCTTCATGTTCTCTATGCTTTCCAGGTTTGTTTGTTGTTCCATATTTTCACTCCTTATCACTCGCCTTTGCTCGGCGGGATGATCGTCAATTACGTATGCCTCGATGCGGCCGGGATTCCTCAAAGCGTTCAGCACCGACATGTGCGCAGAAAGCTTTTCAGGAGTCAACAGCCCGTTCTTTTCGTCCTGCCAAAGGTGGACGCAATCCGTGCAGATCGTGTCCTGCCCGTTCTCCCCTCCTATGTTCCTGACGTCTATGTAGCAGGAGCAGTATTTGCAGGTGTCCATAAATATCACTCAGTGTCATCGCGGCTTGCTTCGTATAACTTCACTTCCTTCTTCTCGTCCTCGTCGCTCAGAACCGCCTTGCGGCAATTGCATTGCCAGCACGTAGTCGAGAACTCACTGCCCTTCCTGACGTGGAAGAGCTTTTCCCGGAAGCTCGTGTATCCGATCGGGTGCCCGCATGCGTAGCAATTCATATGCCTCAATCCTTTTTTCCCATTATGTAATCTGAATACGCCCTCGCAGCTGCCAGCGTGGTTTCTTGACTTCTGTAGCATCCCTGGGCTATCGCCATTCTTAGGCACAACGTCCGGAGCTTTTCCATATCTGATGATCCACCAATCATTCAATCACCTTCACATCTGCGACTTTTCCTCCATGGTCAAATCGACTATGGCGGACTTCTTTGGATTCGGCATCGGGAGGTCGGTCTTCAGGTTCTCAGCCTGGAGGCGAGCGGCTTCTGACTCGAAGTCAAAGGACTGTGGCGGTTCCGAAGGCTTCAGCGGCATCCTGAATTCAGGAGGTACGGCTTTGCGGTTCATGTCGCGCATGTCCTTGACATCGACCTCTGCAGGAACATCTCCGTTCTCAAAATATTGCCGGAGGACGCCATAGAGATGGAACGCCTCGTCCTTACCAAGGGCGAAGGTTCCTATGGTCATCCTTCGGGTCATGTCCGTGTTGGGGACGAGATTGAATTTCCAGATGTCCCCATTGTCTCCGCCTAGGCGGACGAGGACGTACTTTGAGATCACGTCGATCTGCATGCTACACCTTTGGCTTCGGCATGTTCTCGATTCCCCTGCCCTTCGACAAAGTATAATTCTCCATCGCCTTCGCGTACACGCCAGGCTCGCGTTCCCAGGGCGTTTTGTCAAATAGTGACTCAACCATCACGTCGAGCTCGGCATCGGTGTCCTTTGGAAGATAACCTTCCTCCCTAAGCTTTTCCAGCTCGGCCTGCTTCGGAGCCTTCAAAACGTGAGGCTTGCGCAGGTTTGCGGCCAGAAGATGCGTACCTTTTTTCCGTGGCATGTTATACCCCTCCTTAGATCTCCAACAGTTTTCTCTTGTCCTCCTTGCTCTCCCCTCTCAACGTCTTATACATCATGAACCCGAAGAGCGTTGCAGCAAGCATTATCACAGCCGAGATTAATGCGACGATCGCGTACGATGAAGTCAAATCGTATATCAGGCTTTGGGATGTGATCGGGGTTTCAGCCATCACGGCGGTCGTGACCGTATCGATCAGATTGGTGGTGAGTATTCCAACGCCAACCTGCACGGATATCATAACCCCGATGAACCCACCAAGGGCGACTACCATCACTGCAGCAAGCGCATCGGCGTCCAACCGTCTTTCTTCCCACCTGTCGACAAGCTTGTTGGCAAGCAATCGGTCCTTGTTCATTTTGTTGTTTTCAGCCAAATAAACCACCCAGGTCTTCTCCCGGTTCTATTGCCGGGCTGATTCTCGGAGGGAGCGAGGAATCCCACTTCGGGCACCAGGTCCTGAAATCAGGGAACTTCCTGGTGTAGAACTCCTCGAACTCCGGATACGTATTCCACTTGTTGAACAGCCTTTGCGTAACGAAAAGATCCTGCGAGAGATGGTGCCACATGCTGAGGTGCTCGTCGTCCGAGACGATCCTCTGGCGATAGATTGCGGCGAGGTACGCGCCCGAGCTGTTGCGCGGGACGTAGAGATTGGTGAACTTGAACGCCGCGGAATCCTTTGAGATCCTCGTTCCGCCATTTATGAACGTGGCGTAGTGCATCAGGTCTATGTGGTGCTCGGTACCAAGGAAAGGGAGAGCCGGGAGCTTGTGCGCCAGAAGCCTTGTCCTTACAAACGGGATGTCAAAGGATTCGCCGTTGTATGACAGCAGCGCATTGTCATAGGAGAAGTCAAAGTTTAGCAACGACTGAAGGAGCTTGCCTTCGGCTTCCACCGGGGAGTTCCTGAAGTCCTTTGCCGGCGACGAGAAGACGGTAACCTTATTGTCGTTGAGCACGCCGACCGCGGTTATGAAATCGACCGCAGGGTCGAGGCCGCTGCTTTCTATATCGATCGTAAGCATATATGTCCCTCCCTTTCTTGAAAACGTCCTTGCGCATCTCTATTCAACATTGCAAGATTGATATTTGCTCTCCATGCTGAGTTCTGCATATCCTTGTTGTGCCTCTGGATGTGTTCTGATTGAGAAAGAACCTCCAGATTTTCTGGGCGATTATCAGCTTCGTCCCCATTGATGTGATGCACAATCTCGCCTTTCACTAGATAACGCCCGAGCTTCGCTTCCATTATCAAGACGTACTCATAAACGTAAATGCCCAAGAAATTGGGCTTGGGATGATGCGGGGAATAAATGCCTTTTCTGAGACCATCGAAACAGATTCCCCCCTTCCAATTAGAGTTCAACGAACCTACTCTTTTCTTCTGGCGCTCAGATATTGCTTTGATAAGTTCAGGATGTTCAGCGAACCGCTTTTTCTGGGCAGCTCGCATTTTTTCCGCAAGTTCAGGATGTTCAGCGAACCGCTTTTTCTGGGCAGCTCGCATTTTTTCCTTTGAAGCTTCAGAAAATTTTCGCCCCTTATTATATGCGGCTTGCCCTTTTTTGAAAACCATCAAACAACCTTTATGCAATATATTCAAGCCTCTGGCGCCTTCTTCGGTGCGGACGTCTTCTTCTTGATTAGGTTTGTTGTTAAAATATGCGCCGCTTCCGTTGAGAACGTGTTGCTGTGGTTCTTGGCGGAGGTCAAAAGGGCGGCATACGTTTCATTCGTCAGATAAATAGTCACACTTGGCATATGTGCATCACCTTGCTACGAATACGTGCTAAACATTTATAAACGTTCACTAGGAGAGGAGATCCGAAAGACGTTCATCAACATCAAGAGTATTGACCTTCTTGCTTTTTTCGTGCCTGTCCTCTATGTACCGGTCGACGATGTCCTTGCAGTCCTGGATCGATTCCTTGATGTCGTCGACACCGGGCCCGACAACGTGCCAGTTGAACGATGTGCGCCGGATGGCGTAGCCGCGGTATTCAAACTGTCTCGGAAACCTTCTCAATGGATCACCCACTCGTTTTCGCTTTGAGATAAATCAATAGCGTGCCAATTACAATCGCCACAGCCAACAAGCCGATCTGCCCATATAAGGCTGAGAATAATATAACGTCAATGAACATTAACATGCTGGCTGGAAATGTTGGGTCGTACATTTTTAACACCAGTTTCTTCACATGAACACTATTTTCTTGCCGAGCTGCACGGCGTGCTTTACCGTGTTCTCGGTGCCTCCGCGCCTGTCCCCGGAAACGAACGCATACAGCATGTCGCTGTCCTCCACGATGAGCCGATTGCGGGCGTAATAGGCTTTGCATATCTCAAGGTAATCCCCGTTCTCGGGAAGCTTCGGCAGATGCACCACGACTTCCAGGCCTCTGGCGCGCGCCGCCTCTTCTGCCCATGCATCGACGCCACGGCAACCCCCCGATATCACGACCGTATCCTGCGGCAGGGAATCGACCAGCGCGACGACCTCGTCCCTGCATTTCCTGCGGCGGGAACCGACAATGCCTATCTTTGCCATATGAGCACCTATGTTGCCTTTGTTAATTTCCTGTATCCCCAAACTCCCAAGAGGTACGCGCCGTAGACGATCGCGCATATCGGCATGAAGATGACGGCGGCTATCTCCAGATAGATGAGCAATATCAAAAGGTCAGAGGCTTGCTTTGCCTGGAACTCCGGATTGCTGAAGCCGTATTCAACGCCTATGTTGGCAACTTGTATCGCAGCATAGCCGCCTGCATCGGCGAACCTGTAGATTATTTTTGAGAGGCGGGCGGTGAGCGGCGTCATGTTGCTCGAGTTCAAAGATTTTGCTTCCGTCCTTGCGAGCTCGGCGCTGATGTTCACGTATGCGGCTTCGGTCGCGTTGGCGAACAGGGATACGTTCGCATTCGGATTTGCCTTGTACATCTCCTGGCCGGCGCTTATGAACGCCAGGAATATCAGAAGGACGATGCAGGTAGCCAAACCGGGTAGGAAGTTAGTCATTTGCCTCACCATAGAACAGTATTGCTATCGCGTCGTTGTTGAGCTGGGTTATCTGATAGCGGTACCATGTCATCTTGAGATTGCGTTCCTTGACCTCCTTCCAAATGTCTTCCGTTCCATTCTGCATCATCTTCTCGTAGCCGGACATCCTGCGCCCAAGGATGTTCTGGACTCCGGCGATGAAGTCGACGACGAAGTTCCGCGTCACCACGCGGGATATGTGTACCTGTTGCATGGCATCACGTCTCCTTCTTTGTTTTTTCCTTCGACATCCCGCGCAGCGGGTCGTCGTCCGCAATTATGTTTTCCAGGTTCTCGACCTTGTTGGCGTAGATGCGGTTGAACTCGGCTTCCTTGCCAAGCAGCATCTTGATCTGCGTGCACATGAGCTCGACATCGGCGACCTCTTCCAAAACCTTTATGCGCCAGACAGCGTTCCAGCCGTGGCGGCGGTATTTGACAATGGCCTTCGTCAGTTCCGAAAGTTCCTCAATAGCCATGTCCAGCTGCTTGTCCCGCCCCCACTTGTCTATGGCGCGCTTGCATACTATTTGCGCTTCCACATTCATCAAACCACCACCTGAATATTGTTGCCGTTCCAGTTAGCCGAGATGAGGACGTCCCACCTGAGCGCGTCGTCGTCGACCGCCTGGCAAAGCGCGTACACCCTGTCTGGAGCGTGAACGCTTTTATGCTTGGCGGGTCCCGAGACAAAAGGCTTCCCGCCACCGTCGCCGACAAACAGAGACAGCTCCTTTCCGTACAGCGCCTGCTCGTCGGTGCTTCTCTTGAGGCTGTGCAGGCGGGCAAGGTTTCCGACCTCCCTGACTTTGTAGATCGGGGAATCAGACAGGCTGCCGTATCCCTTGAACTTGCCGTTGTCAAAGTCGACGAGGTAATCCTCGCCTTTGAATTTGACGATGCGGTGCACGATCGGCAGCCTTTGTCTTTGCATTCAAACACTTTCCTTGATTTCTATCAGGAACTCCTTTTGGACGCTGCCCTCGTAATACTTCCATTTCTCAGGAGTGAAGCGGCGTATGGTTGTAAAGAACGTACCTGCGCACGAGAAGCCGAGGACTATGTATTGCCCCTTTGCCGGAAGCTCGTAGCGCGTTCCGTCCTTTGCCAAAGTGTCGTAATCCAGGAAATGCTTTGTCTGGTTCTCCAGCATCACCGGCTGCGCCACCAGGAGGATGGCTATCTTGCCGTTCGCTTCTGGCGGGAGCTTTCTATAGCTCTTACTGAATCTTATCGTATTCCTTTTCCCGTCCATCAAACCACCCGATCATTTTCTTAGCCTTGTCGTACCATACCTGTTTCGTCGCCTCGGTGCAGGTGAAGCTGTCCGGGTTCTCCCCGCCTTCGATGCTGCATTTGCCCTTGTCCCAAAGCTCCTTGGCGACAGCATGGTTGAGCCTGTCGACTTTGTAGAACTTGAAGCCAAAGTCGATGTACAGGTTCCTGGCGGCTTCCTCGATTTTCTTGTTCACTTTTTCCATCAAATCGCCTATTGTTTTATTCCCAGGGAAACATCATCCTGGCGTAGCACTCGAGCTCGTTCGACGTTCTGTTCTCCATCATCTGCCTTGCGTGGCAGTTCTCGTGCCTGAGGCTCCAGTTGACCAGCGTGCTTTGGTTGTTTATCAGGATAATTGGCGGGCTCCCGCGTATGAACGTGCCATCGGCATCCATGCTTAAGCCGAGCCGCAGGTCCTTGGTGTCCAGCAAAACCATGCTCGGGCGACTTAGGCTGGATTGTTCTACAAACATGTAGTACACTCCGTCTATGCGCGGCGGGGCTATGAAGATGGATATGATGAACAGTGAGAACAGCGACAGTGACAACAATGCGATGGTGTCAAACACTGCGATCGGCTTCATTCAGATTGCCTCCGGTTTCGGTTCGCAGTATTTCTTCCTTCCCTTCGCCTTCGAGCATCTTCCGCGCGTTCCGTAGTTTTCACCGCAGCGCTTGCACACCTGGCCCCATTCCTCTTTCGGAAGCACGTTGCCTCCCTTGAAGTTGGTCAGATCCTGAATTGGGATAAGCACCATCTTTCCAGGGAGGCAACAGATATTCATCCCGCCAGGATGGCTGCATAGGAAATGCACGGTGAGCGCAGTCATGAACACTATGATAATCGGCGGAAAAACCAAAGTGAGCACGCCTCCGACAAGCAGCGCCCACGACGTGATGCTGATGTTGTCAAACTCCCTGTACATCAGTTGCTGATCCGTTGACGCAACCATTTCAATCGTCTCCCTTTCTTCGTATTGGCATGAACCTCAGCAGGATGTAGATGATGGCAAGGACTATCAGAATGACGAACACTCCGATGTTCAGGTAGTCGTTTGGATCAAGCATCCTTTCCCTCCTCTATCTGCTTGGCGTCCGTGTCCAGGTAATCCTCAAAGTGCTTCTTGATCAAATTCGGAATCATGTTCGCCTTGTACCTGACAGACATGCTTCCGACGGCGCCGTGCTTTTTCTCCACGTCCCGCGCGAAGCGCAGGTACGCCTGCATGAACCCGATCCTGCGGAGCTCCTTGAGGATGACCTGAGGATAGGCGCGGTCGATGTCTATCATCCTGGCGACCATGCCGAGCTTGAACGGATAGACAAACCTCTGCCAGTGGCACGGGCGGTATTCCTCGACGCGCCCCGTCTTGTATTCATGCCTGCTCCTGGCTTTCGCCACATAGATGAAGTCCACGCCATAGTCCGTCACATAGCTGCGCGGCTGGTTGTCCAAGCCGCAGTGGTATTCAGACCTTGAGTTTGAGAATGGATTCACAGTCGTGTCGTGGCGGATGACCAGGAAATTGCGCATCCTGTTGACCTCAGGCAGCCTGAAGCAGAACAGGCGCCTGTCCTTCGATTCTTCTGGATGAAGAAAGAAACTGGTTGTTCTCATTCAATGTCCTCGTCGTAGTATCCACGGTGCCGAGGCTTGCGCTTCACCTCTCCGCATAGGCGGCAGATGAAATAGCCTTGGGTTTCCTGCCAGGTGTGAATACATTTTTCCTTTGGTTCCGGAAGACGTTTTGGATCGCGCTCCGTCCAGTCCTGCCACGGCTCGCCGGCTTTCTGCTCGCGTTCCTTGTCGAACTTCCAGCCCTTCCTCCACCATCTCGGCTTCTCCGGATCCGTTTGCCTGTTGTCGTTGTCCATCAAATCACCTGCGCATATCTGCGATCTTCCGCTTCAGTACCAAATCCTGCTCTGTCTCGTAGCGTGGGAGGTTCCCTATCGAGGATTTCTTGGCGAGCTCCGCCGCCTTGAATGCATCCACCCTGTCGACCGTCGGAGCCTTTGGCTTCACCTTGATGTTCAAGCCAAACATTGAGAGCAGACCTTTCTTTTTCACAGGTTCCTGTGAGACCACAGGCGACTGCGCCACCTGATCCCGGTGGACATATTGCGGATTCGCCTTAGGAGCCATCTGCGGTTTCTGCGTATCGGACTCAGGAGCCATCTGCGGTTTCCGCGTATCGGGCTCTGGAGCCATCTGCGGTTTCTGCGTATCGGGCTGGGGCTCGTTCATCGAAGCATACCACTTGCGCTTCATGGCTTCGTTGCTGCCGAGCACCGGCTCGTCGTAGTATTTGTCAAAGTCGGGAGGTTCGACTTCCTCCTCGGCTTCCTGCCTTTCGCCGATTCCCTGTTCGGTTTGGAAGAGCCTGTCAAAGGTGTTCTGCGGAATCTCCATTATGGTGCCGCAGTTCGGGCAAGCTAGGTTGGGGGTCATCACCTTTGACTGGGATTGGTATTGGGATTGAGCAAGCGGCTGTTGAGCCATCTCGCGCTTCTGCATTTCTTCCCAATCCATGTTAGATTGAACGGGCGCGGGGTTAGCGGGCAAAGTAGTCACTGCAGAGGGTGATTGTCGCGGTAGCATGACCGCTGGGTCTGCAGTTGGGAGACTGTCTTGGCCTTTCGGATCCGCGCCAGTTGCGAACTTGAGCGAGACTATGGCTCCGGCAAGGAAGAGGCCGGTGCCGATTATCATGAACGGTGATAGGTCGGTCGCCTTGTTGACGACGATATCATAAACCTGATAGCCGCCTATCAACAGAGCAAATGCGAGGCAACCTATGGAAATCGGGGTTATCTTCATGAGTCCACCTTTGCGTCTATGCTTATGCGCTCAAGCTCTATCACGCCTGGCCTTACGTATGATACCCTTATGAACATCTCTCCGCGCTTCCGCTCGTCGTCCGTCATCTGGAG
>Ga0315273_10005993_pt1 | contig 15088 bp, 14 predicted proteins | sample YL17G02_0_MG_FD_205753 | JGI IMG/M metagenome (GOLD analysis project Ga0315273, IMG submission 205753) | Sediment microbial communities from Yellowstone Lake, YNP, Wyoming, USA - YL17G02_0 | ecosystem: Environmental > Aquatic > Freshwater > Lake > Sediment | place: USA: Wyoming | collected...
CTTTTATGATAACGAATACTCCGAAAAACTATTGTGGGATTATTATCACTGTCTGAAGTTCCATTACCCGAACGATACCTATTCGGACGGTCCATTATTAGGACTAATTGAGATACGTGAAAGAAGAAAGGAAAAAGCTTCCCATAACATGGTGGAGAAATCGGACAGTGCTTTTTAAGAATACGTGCAATGGTAGTACGACTCAAAGCCTGAACCGGCGTCCGAAATGTCTGAAAGTGAACTGTAGTGAAAGTTCGTGATAATATAATGGTAGTAGTAAAGTAGAGGAGGTATTTATATGGACATCGTTGAAAAAGCCATCGAAACTACAGCGACGATTGACGCCAATCGACAACTTGTTCTGGATGGACCATTGCCTATTGCAGGCCCGACAAAAGTTCGTGTTATTATTCTGTTACCTGAAGAGGTCGATATAGACGAAAAAGAGTGGCTTCGTTCTGCAAGTGTCAATCCTGCATTTGATTTTCTGAAAGAACCCGAAGAAGACATTTATACTCTTGCTGATGGTAAACCTTTCCATGATCAAAGGTAGAATTGTCTTAGTACCCTTTCCGTTTGATGATCTTTCAATAGCAAAAGTTCGCCCTGCAATTTGTTTGACCAATCCTATCGGTCCCCATCGCCATGTTATTGTTTCATTCATTAGCAGCCGAATACCTGCCGAGTTATTGGAAACTGATTTGATGTTGGACTCAACAAAAGACGATTTTTCTAAAACTGGCTTGAGAGTATCTTCAACGATACGATTACATCGCCTAATGACAGTTTCGACAGCTATTTTCCAGCGAGAATTAGGTGAATTGCCTCCTGGGATTCAGAAAGAACTGGATAACAAGTTAAGAAAATTATTTAGTTTGATATGATGGCATATGAGCAAAGATAGAAGTTCCTTATCTAAAGTAAAGTCTTACAAAGAAATTGGAGATTTCTGGGGCACGCATGATTTATCAGACTTTTGGGGTCGAACTAAGGAAGTTGAATTTGAGGTAGCCATCGAATCCGAAATAACTTATTACGCATTGGATAAGATACTATCTGAACAAATTCAGGCTATTGCACAAAAACGAGGCGTTTCCGCGGATACCTTAATAAATTTGTGGTTACAGGAAAAACTCCAGGAACAAGAAACTTAATACAAGCTATATCACTCAGATCTGAGGTTTATAAATCTCCATTCTCCCTGCTTTTATTCCTGCCTGTGCAATATCTTCAGGAGTTGTGTTTGAAATACTCACATCAGTGCCGAGAAAATCTTTTCCCGCCTCTTTATAGCAGTACCTCACAAAAGAACTGCAGTACATGGCATGTGGATTATCCAGAGGATTTGGCAGCCATTGTTTTTTCGTGGTTATGGCCAACCAGGTTCCAAGAAGCTCCTGAATCGGATACAGTATTTGTTCATCAACAAGTTGAAGCGCACTAGCAAGAACAGAATCCTTCTGTTCTTCTGATAGACCGAAATCTACTACTGCTGCATGCTCAACAGTCTCTTTACACCATTTCCCAATCCAGTTTTCCTGAGCACCATTCCGAAGTTGAGGCTTTAAGAGATTTACATGAAGATCACTCTCGAATATGTACGGACTCTTGCTTAAATCACCTCCAAATCCTCTTCTGTCAAGCCTCAGGTCAGCAAATATGAAGCAATGTGACCAAAGAGATGTCTTAGCATCTGTGGTTACATTCCTCTGTGCCTCCCTGATTGCAAGACCTATTGCATCCTTAGTACCTACGAGACCGATGATTCCTGGTTTGTAATGATTGGTAAAAAATTCAAGCAGATTTGGATTCAACTAAAGTTTTTTAATCCTTTCAATGATTCCTGTTGTCGATACTCCTTCGACATAGGGGAGACTGTATGTTTCCCTGGCAATATCTGAACCGACAATCTCTCCCTTCTTCCAGTCACCGCCTTTAACGAGAACATCAGGCTGGATTAACTTGATTAATTCGTAAGGCGTCTCTTCATCGAAGAGAACTACATAGTCAACCATTTCAAGGGAGGACAGAACTTCTGCTCTGTGATTCTGAGGATTGATTGGCCTGTCCGGTTTAATTGAAGAAACAGATTTGTCTGAATTTAACCCGATTATGAGAACATCACCGAGGCCTTGGGCCTCTTTCAGATACCTTACGTGACCGATGTGAATAATATCGAAACATCCATTCGTGAAAACGACCTTCTTGTCTTTGGCCTTAAGCCTTACAACCATCTTTTTTAGTTTGTCCCAGGATAGTATCTTTTCCATAAATCTTTTTTAACTTACTAATACAAACGCATTACTAAGGAGTTCATAAGTAAGACCACATTGTCTGTCATTCCAGCTTGTCTGGTCACCTCAGCGACTCGCCGGGGCGAGAATCCTTCTTGAAGAAAGATGCTGGACAAGCCAGCATGACAGAATACTTATATGCATGTGACTTTACTTATGGTCTTATTAGTAAGTAAAGTGTCATTGTGAGGAGTGAAACGGTTGCGAGGCGAAGCCGAAGCAAACTCAAAGATTCCTCGCTTAGCTCGGAATAGGCTCCGCAATCTTCTATTTATAGAGTGAGATTGCCACTCTCCCGTTGGTCGCTCGCAATGACAATGTAATAGCACTTAATGGTTTGTATTAATCTTTATTTACATCTTACTTTTGAGTATACCCCTCGCCTTCTCTATTATCTCCCTCTCCCCCCTGTAGCTTGCCTTTTTCAAAGCCTCATCAATAGAAAACCAGGATACCATGTCTACTTCAGAGTCATGCTGTGAAATGTCGCCACTTTCGTATTCAATGAGAAACAAGTGCACTGTCTTCCTGCACCGTGCCTCTTCCTCTTTTATGTAATACCAGTAGTTTATCTCTCCGAGTTTCTCAATGATTCTTCCCTGAAGCCCTGTCTCTTCCGAAACCTCCCTCACCGCAGCCACCTCAGGGCTCTCACCCTTATCAATAATACCCTTGGGAATGCACCACACCTTACCACCCTTAACAGCAACAAGGGCAATCTCAACAGATGCACCGGTTTTTCTGAATATAATCCCGCCAGCCGAAACTTGTCTTTTTATGGGGCCTGGCCTTGTCATAGATGTTTAAAATCAGGAACTAAGAATCCTCTGTATCCAGGGAAGAATAATTCTCATAAAGTCATTATAGAGAACAAAACCAAATAGCATAATAATGAAAGCAAGTCCAATCCTCTGGGCAATGCCCATGATTTTCTCCTCAAGAGGTTTTCTCCTGATTGCCTCAATACCAAGAAACATTATATGCCCTCCATCAAGGATCGGGATAGGAAGCAGGTTTAGCACCCCAAGGTTGATATTAATAATAGCCATGAGCACTAAAAAATTCAGTACCCCCTGTGATGCCTGCTCTCCTGCCATTTGGAGAATCATGATTGGGCCTCCAAGGGTATTCATGGGGAGCACTCTCTGAATAAGTTTTACAACAGAGACTACGGTCAGGACCGTTATTTCCCAGGTTCTTCGAATTGAACTCACTACAGATTCTTTTAAACCGCTCTTCCGCGTAAAAGTACCCCCGGAAGGTTTTATCCCGATCAGCCCAACCTCCTTGTCCTGTCCAAAAATATCCTGAACCTTCTTTTTTTCAGGTGTAACGGTGAGGGGAATGACCTCGTTGTTTCTTCTGATCTTCAGGTGAAGCGTCTTGCCCGGGCTCGTATGGATAACCTGTGTCATCTCGTCCCACTGAGTTACCTCAGAACCATCGATAGAGATAATGGCATCTCCTTTCACAAGCCCGGCCTTCTGTGCGGGTGAGTTGGGCAGCACATCTCCTATTTCAGGAAGCAATATAGGGACACCATATAAAAAGATAAAAACAAAGATAAAGACGGCAAAAAGAAAATTAAACACTGGCCCTAAAAATACGATGACGAACCTCTTCCATACAGGCTGGCAGGTAAAAGCGAATCTCTTTTCCTCTTCCTGAATCTCGTCTTCCAGGTTTTCGCCGAGCATTTTCACATAACCACCAAAGGGAATTAAAGAGATGAGATACTCAGTTTCTCCATATTTTCTACCTACAAGCTTGGGACCAAAACCGATTGAGAATTTTAAAACCCTAACACCCAACAGCTTTGCGGAGAGGAAGTGTCCGAGTTCATGTACAAATATGATTAAACCAAAAAGAACTATTGCCGACAGAAAAGTCAATTTTTCATCTCCTTAATAATTTCTTCAGCTTTTTCCCTTGCCCACCTGTCTGCTTCAAGAATGACAGCAAGTTCAGCGTCCGGCAACACGTCATGCTTTTCCATTGCTTCTTTGATAACAAAAGGGATCTCGGTAAACCGTATCATCCCTCTCAGGAATGCTTCAACGGCGACCTCATTCGCTGCATTCAGCACAGACGGCATGGTACCTCGTGATTCCATGGCCCTGTAAGCATACGAAAGGCAGGGGAAACTTTTATTGTTCGGTTTTTTGAAAACAAGAGACTCAATTCCGTCAAGGTCAAGACCCTGCATTACGTTGTCAAGCCTCTCCGGGTAAGAAAGGGCATACGCTATCGGCCCCTTCATGTCAGGCAGTGAAAGTTGAGCAATATAACTCCTGTCAAGAAATTCAACCATTGAATGAACAATGCTCTGTGGATGGATAAGCACATCTATCCTTTCCGGGGGAACATTAAAAAGGTAATATGCCTCTATCATCTCAAACCCCTTGTTCATAAGAGTTGCGGAGTCTATCGTGATCTTTTTCCCCATTTGCCAGTTCGGGTGCCTGAGGGCGTCCTCTGGCTTCATATCATTCAGTTCGCTGATGTCGTTACCGGCAAAGGGCCCTCCCGAGGCCGTAAGGATTATCCTTCTAATCTCAGAGTTCCTGTGTCCTTCAATACACTGGAACACTGCACTATGTTCGCTATCAACAGGAAAGATTCTCACCCCTGATTTCTTAGCCTCTTCAGTTACAATCCTCCCGGCCATTACAAGGGCCTCTTTATTTGCAAGTCCGATTGTCTTTCCAGCCCTTATTGCCGATATGGTCGGAACAAGTCCGGCAGCTCCAACAATTGCAGAGAGCACAAACTCCGATCCCCTGTAACCCGCAACCGCAGCAACACCATCGTGCCCTGAAAGTATCGAAGGAGCATGTCCTCGCATCCTGCTCTGCAATTCCCTTGCGGCTGCTTCATCTGCAACAGCTACGACTTCAGGGGAAAAAGAGTTTATCTGTTCCTCAATGAGGTCGACATTTTTACCTGCTGTCAGGCCGACAACTTTAAATTGTTCCCTGTGGTTTGAAATAATTTCAAGGGCATTCCTCCCCACTGAACCTGTTGAACCAAGAATGGTTATTCGTTTCATCTCTTATCTTATTACCTTAATTGTTATTATCAACCAGAAGAGGACCGGTCCTGCAAAAAGCGCACCGTCAAGTTTATCCAAAATGCCTCCATGTCCCGGAATAATAATCCCTGAATCCTTGACGCCTGCGTCGCGTTTAAACATGGACTCCACGAGATCACCGATGACGGTTACAGCTCCTATCATTATACCAATGATAAGGACAGAGGATACAGTTAGTACAGGCACGAGGGTACATTTCATGACGACTACTCCCAGAACTCCTCCAATGAGTGAACCTGCCGCACCTGCCACAGTTTTATTGGGGCTTACCTCCATATAGAGTTTCTTCTTACCAATAAATGTGCCGGTATAGTATGCCATGGAATCTGCTGCCCATACTGCCGCATAGAGGAGGATTATCCACTCAGGCCCTATCTCCCTGATGTATGCCTGAAAGGTAAGCAGACCGGGGATATAGAGCAAACCAAAAACAGGGATAGAGGTATCATAAAGGGATCCCCTGGGGTCTTTCTTAAAAAAGAGCCTCATGGCTGCTAAGGTCATAACAGAGTAGATAATTATATTAAAAAGGAATCCCCTTGAAAGATAAAATGTGCAGAGGATTAAGATCCCGAAGAAGATGCCTGAAAAGCGAAAAATACCTGCTACGCGATACATGGCATAGAACTCTGACAGGGCGACAACAGACATGATAATCAATAAAAAGATGAAATATGCAGGGGAAAGATACATGATATAGAGATACAGAAAAGGGAGGAGAACCGCTGCGACAACAAGTCTTTTAAGGTGCATCTCTCCTCGTAGAGATGGCCCCGAACCTCCTCTCCCGCTGCTGATAATGCTGTATGGCGAGAAAGAATTCTTCCTTTGTAAAATCCGGCCAGAGGATATCCGTAAAATAGAGTTCTGAATATGCTCCCTGCCAGAGCAGAAAATTACTTATGCGCATCTCTCCACTCGTTCGTATAATAAGGTCAGGTGACGGCAGACCTGCCGTATCAAGGCAAGAACTGAAAGACTCTTCAGTCAGGTCTTCAGGCTTAATGCCGGAATAGAGTACCTTCTTCACTGCCCTGAGAATCTCGTCCCTTCCGCTATAGCTCAGGGCAAGTACCAGATTCAATCCCTTATTTGAGGCACTCTTTTCCATTATTTCTCTTATAAGGATCTGTATATCTGCCGGCAATTTCCATATATCACCGATCGTTCTGAACACAACTCCCTTTGCCATAAGTTCTGCAAGTTCTTTTTCAAGATAGAATTCGAGAAGCCTCATCAGCGTCTTGACCTCTAATGTCGGTCGCTGCCAGTTCTCCAAAGAAAAGGCATAGAGGGTCAATACCTTTATCCCGAGCTCACTTGCTGCTTCGATGATCTCCTTCGAACGTGCTGCTCCTTGTCTGTGGCCTTCTACCCTCGGAAGACCGCGCAGTTCAGCCCACCTTCCATTTCCATCCATGATGATTCCAACATGTTTCGGTATTCTACCGGACAGTATCAATTTTTTTCCTAACCCTTAATCATTGAATAAATATACAGCTTCGATCCCAGGGGATTTTCGCCCTTCAGTATATTTTCGGGTTTGATACCCAACCCGAAGGTAGGGCTTACGAGTACAAGGACCTTGTTACCTGAAACTGCATAGTCAAGGACAGATCCCTTGATGTTATCTATGAGAACACCTTCTTCCATGGAAAGCCCGTTCCACCATAAGTTTTTTATCTGGGATTTTTTATATCCAATCCCTTTAACCATTGCTATAAGGGGGATCCTTTTAACGACAAGAACCTCCCTGTTTTTCAGAAATAATCTGTCTTTCATTGACCATTCACCCTGGTCAATAGGTAAAGCATAAGATGACTTCTTGAAGGTTGTAAGAAACCCTCCTGCGTTAGTCTTACTCTTCCATAGTCTCATATCCTTATCATAGAGATTGAAAAATCCATTGTCATCATAAGCAAAAACGAGTCTGCCCATCTGAGGGTCATCAATGTATACAAAATCATAGAGGTTCACGCCTTTCGGAAGGATTACCGGGTTTCCCTTCTTGTAACCTTCCTCCCATATCATGATGAATACAGGGCCGTTAAATCCCACATCCTCTGAATAGTTCTGGGCCAAGAGTTGTTCTCCCACCTTCCGGAGAAAGAGATTTCCCTTATAGAGAAGAACAAACTCTGTGCCTTGCAGTTCATATATGTAAGATACAATTCCACCACTTCTGACAGTAGAAAGCGTGACCTCGTCCCTCCCGTTTTTGTAAACATCTCCAGCCCCGGACTTTCCACTCATGGAGGTAATAATGATTTCATCTCTTCCGTTCTTGTTAAGGTCTATAGTATCAATCCAGAGGTGGTCCTCTATCCTGGAGCCTTTGATACTAATGCCACCGAGGGCTGGTTCGAGTTCTCCGCCGGATACATACACTTTGACATCTTTTCCAGTGCTCAGCAACATTTCCTGTTTGTTATTTCCATCCACATCACCTGTTGCCAGGAACCTCACGCCGCGTGGCAAGTCTACCTCCAGAAATGGTTCTCCCTTCTGAACTGCAAAAAACTCATCGCCGAACTTCATTTCTTTTACATGAGCAGTATCAATCTTTGTATCCGTCGTGGAAAAACCAACACCATCAGAGACCCAGAAGAGTCGCTGGGTAACAACCATATTCGATTCTATTGTCCTGGATGTAAGAAGAAGCGCAACCTCGGCATTAAGCCGTTTCGCTTCCTTAATAGCTTCCTGAGGGTCATCCGTCTCGATACCTGTTTCAAGAATATCGAACCTCCCCGTCTCTTTCAGGCTTCCGAAATACAAATCAGCAATATTCCAGTCAATACCTTTTGACTGACAGAAAAGCATGCTCACCCGCTTCTCTGAAATCCGGACCTTATCGCCTTCTTTTGCCTCTCCGATAATAATAATCCCCGTTGATGAGTCAGGATTAACCTCCTTTATCTCGATCTTCCCGACAGGAGATTCAAGTTTCCCCAATGGTTCTTTCGTGACAGGGTGCACAAACGTTATCCCTTCTCGCAACACAGAAAATCTCATGCCTTCTCTCACAGCGTCCTTTGTCCCTAAACTGACAAGAATTTTTTGGTCCTCAACTTTCGTAACTCTTCCTGCGATAGGTTTGAAATAGGAAACTGTTTCATCCCTCATTTTGTTCATAGGGTTATCAGCAGCATGAGCAGCCAACGGCAAGCATAGAGCGAAGAGCACAAAACATATAGCTAAAAGCGAAGAGCACAGAGCATAGAGTCCGGGACATTTACTCTTAACTCTTATCTCTTTCCTCTTTGCTAATAGCTCTTTGCTCTTGGTCAGTAAACCTTTGTTCATAAGAGAATCTCCAAATGTTACCAGTAATTATACCATAGCTCATTTGAATCCAAATTTATGCCTTTTGCATAATTAAGGTGATTTTATATTAATATCCACATGACTTTATCTTCAACTGGTTACCGTACTTAAACTTCTGCGCCTTGAGAGTTTTATAAACTTCCATATCCGTGATAATATAATAAGTTATTTTGATTGCTCTTTTTTATCAAACAACTACTTAGATGAGGCTTGCATTTATTAAGAAAAAATATTCTGTTCATGGTGGGGCGGAAAGGTATCTCCAGTCCCTTATAAAACAACTGAAGCAGGCTGCTTTTGAGATACACATATTCGCAAACGAATGGGAAAAAGAAGAAGGTGTAGTCTTTCACAGGGTAAGCATCCTGCCTCTTACATCCTTTCTTTCAACCATTACCTTTGTTACCAATGTCGAAAAAGAAATGAATAAAAATACCCGACCTGACTGTGTGATCAGCTTCGAACGTACAACCTGTCAGGATATATACAGGGCAGGAGAAGGGTGTCATGCAGAGTGGCTAAAAATAAGGTCATATTTTGAGCCATGGTATAAAAGACTTTCTTTTAAAATAAATCCTCGTCACCTCTCTTTACTTGCACTGGAAAAAAAACTTTTTGAAACCACCCCGCTAATCATTGCAAACTCAAATATGGTAAGAGAGCAGATAATGCATCACTACGCTGTCGATAGAAACAGGATTACAATTATTTATAACGGTGTTGATTTAAAAAGATTCACTCCTGAAAACAGACTAATGTGGCGCAAAAGCTTAAGAAAAAGTCTCTCTATCCCTGAAAATTCACCGGTTGTGATTTTCGTAGGTTCAGGCTTTGAAAGAAAAGGACTCAATACACTCATAGATTCTGTTCCTTTCATAAAGAAACCAGAGCTAAAAGTTTTAGTCATAGGTAAAGGTAGTATTGACAAATACAGTATACAAGCAAAAGAACAATCTATCTCTGACAAAATGCTTTTTCTTGGCCCTCAGATAGAGATAGAAAAATACTATGCAGCAGCAGACCTGTTTGTCCTTCCAACGCTCTATGACCCATTCAGTAATGCCACTTTAGAGGCAATGGCGTCAGGCATTCCTGTGATTACGACAAAAAACAACGGTGTTGCTGAACTCATCGTGAATGGACAAGAGGGATATATTCTTGATAGCTTGTTAAACAGTGAAGAACTGGCCAGCAAGATTTCTCTTGTTTTTGAAACTGGAGACAAGATGGGTATAAATGCAAGAAGAAAAGCTGAGGCTTTTCCTATAGAAAAAGCTGCTAAGGAATTTGCTGTAGCGATAAACCAGGTAACAAACAGGTAAATATCCTTTCAATCAGTCTTCATGGCTTCTCTCCCTGTTGACTACTTTATATAACGATAAGAAATCTCTTCTCGCTTTCACCTCGCCGATATAGGAAAGACCCCGGAGATCAAGTCTTTCCGCATCTTTCCTGCGCATGTAGATAACGGCACTGTTCTTCATTGTTGCCTTATCGAACAATTTTATCAATGTAACAGGCCTGTTAAGATAATAGGCGAGATGAGGATTGTCGACATTGAAATCGTAGAGGTGAACGCCCGGGGGCACCAGCATGTTTATCTCTCTTGCTGCCGTCCGGTAATGGCTCAGATGCTCGGCATGATAGGGAAAGTACAGAGATGCCCAGGAGATTTTCACCGATAATACTGCAAGCAGCAAAAGCACTATCAATTTCTTGATATTCTTTCCAGCAAACACAAGAGAGACCGACAGAAAAAAAACGGCTCCCAGCAGGAAAACTGGTACGGCTCTCTTAAACAGGCCGAATTCGGTCCCCCAGAAAGGAGAAGAAAGTACAACTCCGATCAATAAAAAGCCGAGAGCACGGACATACCGATTGGCCCAAGGATGCTTTACGAGATCCCCCTGCATCCAAATATGAACAGGCACGGTGAGCAGCAATGCCAAAGCTCCGGAGACAGGCATAATATACCGCAATCTCGCTCCGGGTAGGATCCAGTAAAAGGGGATCGAAAAGAGGAGGAAAAAGAGACAGTACAGGACAATCTTTTGATATTCAGTCGCCCGTTCTCTGAGGCTCTTGTGAGTCCACAGCAAAGCAAATGGAATCCACGGCATGTAGGCCGCGATATACTGGACAGGGAACTCCAGGAGATGCCGAAAGAATCCGCCCGCCCTAATTGGCTCCTTACGGATGGCGATCTCATGCCACCACGTCTGGAGCACCCTCTCCACGCCTATCCTGTCGGCAAACGGGACAAACCATGCAAAAAAAATGACAAGTGCCGCAAGAATGCCCAAAAGGTGGGAAATAGAAAAAATCCTTTTCATTTCTTTCCTGTAAATGAGATATGGAATCATACCGCAATAGAAAAAGGCAGGGGCCTGCACCCCCTTCGCAAGGGTGGCTATGCTCAAAAGCGAGAGCGCCGAGACCCATGCAAGTGTTTGTTTTTGACGCACCTCGTGCAGATGAAACCAGAGAAATAGAGCGAGCGTTATGAACATCGTAAAAGTCATATCGATTTCTGCCCGTATTGCTTTGTCCATAACGTCGGTGAATGTCAAAAAGATCAGTCCAGGAAGAATGAACCAGAGATCCTTAATCTTTGCTGCGCTTCTCCAGAAGAGACTCAGGCACAGGGCGGAAAGAAAGGCGGATACCGCCGAAGGGATTCTCGCTGTTGTTTCAGATACAGTACCGGTGATCCAGAAACCCCCGGCCAGAATCCAGTTGTAGAGAGGTGGTTTTCTCAAATAAGGCACTGTTTCCACTGCCGGGACTATCCACTCACCGGTCTTGAGCATGTTCTCCGCGATGATAACCCGTTTGCCCTCTTCGCCCTGAAACTCGCGTAGATGCATGTATGGAATGTTCAGGAGTAGCCAGAAAAGAAATAGTATCAGGATTCCTTTTATAACCTTTGATTCACTCATCCGTCTTACGTGTCTCTGGTTGCTGTTTGCCCAACATTCTTTTATATTATGTATATCGTTTTCTCAGATGATAGGAATAGTATATTGAACATTAACTGTATTCACAAGACAGGATATTATTAATAAACACGAGGAAATTCTTCAATTGTTTGATTCTATGGAAATCCGTACCCGTCCCTGTCCTGAATGCTATATGTGCGGCTCACAAGGCAAATACCTTTACCGGGGTCTGAAAGATAGTATCTCAGTTATACAGGGTGAGTGGAATCTTAGGGAGTGTGCAAATCCGGAATGCGGACTTGTATGGATGGACCCAAAACCATTGGAGGAGGATATTAGTAAGGCTTATTATTTTGATTATTACACTCATTATAAAAACAGACGGAAGAGGCAATACAATATATTGATTAAACTTCTCAGATGGACTTTGCGGCAGATTTATAGTGGATTAAAGCGTATCACTTTAATCCACTGGGAGCTTAAACGTCTCAATATCATGTATCTGGATAAACAGAAACCCGGCAGATTGCTGGAAGTTGGTTGTGGAAGCGGCCAAAAGCTTGCTCAATTGCGTGCATTTGGCTGGGAAGTAGAGGGACAAGAGATTGATCCAAAAGCCGCAGCAAATGCCAGTAGCAAGGGCTTAACAGTACATTTAGGAAATCTGCAGGATCTCAGCTTTTCCGGTGCTCTATTTGATGCCGTTATTATGAATCATGTCATTGAACATATCCATGATCCCGTGGCACTTTTAGCAGAGTGCTATCGCATCTTGAAGCCTAAAGGCATACTAATAGCTGTTACCCCTAATATCGAAAGCTGGGGACACAGACATTTCGGATCTTGTTGGAGGGGACTCGAGCCTCCAAGACATCTCCATCTTTTTAACCGGAAGAGCCTACGGAAAGTTGCAGAGAAGGCAGGCTTCACTAAATATGAGTTATGGACAACTGCAGCAAAGGCAAAGGTTATCTCAGCAGGTTCTTTAGATATTAAAAAGAGCGGAAGGCACAGGATGGGAGTCCCTCTGAAATTAGATACCGAAATTATGTCAATGCTTTTACAAATATGGGCCTGGGCTATTTATATTATTCACCCTGATTCAGGTGAAGAATGTGTGTTAAAAGCTGAAAAGTAAAGAATTCTATTTTTAAAAAACATTGGACCGATGAAAGTATTGTTTTTAATTCAAGACGAGCAAATGCCGAGCAGCAGGGTCAGGGTTTTAAATCTTTTATTTGAACTAAGAAAAGAAGGCATAAATACAGATTTTATTAAATATCCTAAAAAGTTTTTTAAAAAGTTAAGTCTTATAAGAATGTGTAAAAAATATGATATCGTCTATGTGCAGAAGAAATTGTTATCGCCTCCTGATACAACCGCGTTAAGAAGATTTTCCAGAAGGTTAATTTTTGACTTTGATGATGCCATTTATTACAGACACGATGCACAGGAGGTTCTGGAGAGTAAATCAAGATATCTGAAATTTAAATATCTTGTTAAAAATGTTGACCTTGTTATTGCGGGAAACAGGATACTCTCTGATTATGCCAGCCAGTTCAATAAAAATATTATTGTTATACCTTCTGCAGTCGAAACACGTAATATTCCTGAAAAAGATTATGAAAGTTCAAATGATAAAATTATTATCGGATGGGTGGGAGGAGGAGTCAATCTAATCCATATTAAATTGTTATCACCTGTATTACAGAGACTTTCTCGTGAATACAATATCCAGTTGAGAATCCTTAGCAATAATACGATAATAGTCCCATCAGTAGAAGTGAAATATATTCCATGGCAGCTTGAAACTCAGGAAAAGGAGATAGCTACATTTGACATCGGAGTGATGCCTTTGCCAAAAAATAAACACACGGAGGGTAAATGTGGATATAAGGCATTACAATATATGGCTGCCGCAGTTCCACCTATTGTTTCGGATGTAGGAATTAACAGGGACATAGTTGAGCATGGCAAAGAAGGGCTCGTGGTTTCATCTGCAGATGGTTTTTATAACGCAATAAAAACTTTAATACATGATAAGAATCGAAGAAAAGAGATGGGATGCAATGCCCGTAAAAAAGTAGAAAAATTTTTTTCCGTTGAGGTGGTTGGGAAGCAGCTATCTGATGTTTTAAAAATGGTGGCACTTGAAAACAGCCAATGTTTCTAAACTCTTTCAACTGATAACATCTGCAGAAATTCTGATACGTTGCTACAAAAAAATATATCCATGCAGATTTTATCGTGGGGATAACAAAGAAACTGCTCGCTGCATCCCGTTTTTCATAATTTTCGATTATTCCCCTGGGAAAAAGACAGCGCTGTTGAAGAACAAAAGGGAGTTTGTCATAATAGGCACATCTCTTCGTGTACAGAGAACCGGCAAATGGCAAGTGATAGTTCACAATTAACTGAAATCTTCAAGTCAAAATATGGAAAAAGCTGGCGAGACGACCTCTTCATCCTATGGAAGCTTTCCAGGCCTTATCTTGGGAGACTTTTTGCTGCCATGTTCTTCAGTCTCATCCTATCCGGGATTAACGGCGCCATCGCATGGGCTGTCAAACCCGCTCTTGATACAATTTTTTTTAAGAAATCATCCGGGTATTTAATAGCCCTGCCTGTTGGCGTGATAATCCTTTTCCTGTTAAGGGGGGTCTTCACCTATCTGACAAGCTATCTGATGGGTTCTATTGGCGCGAAGATAGTCAAATCTTTACGACAAAAGATTTATGATAAGCTGCTTGCTCTGCCTCTTTCCTACTACACCAATACGTCCAGTGGCTCTTTAGTATCGAAGATCCTGAATGATGTCAGAATTTTCCAGAGTACCGTAGCATATACTATAAGAGATTTCTTTGTAGAGGGTAGCACTGTGATTGTCCTTGCATGCGTTGCAATTTACAGGAGATGGGATCTCGCTCTTCTCTCCTTCATTGTGATGCCCCTTATTCTCTTTAGTATCAGTAAGTTCGGTGCAAGGATGAAGAAGACGAGTATGAATACAATAAAACTTATAGCAAAAGTTACGACAATTCTCCAGGAGACCCTTCAGGGGATAAAGATTATAAAAGCGTTCACGATGGAAAAGGGGATGGCGGAAAGAAATGAAAAGGCGTTGGTGGGTCATTACCGGAACACCATGAGAGAAGTAAGGATTAATGAATTCTCATCCTTGATGGCGGAAATCCTTGGCGGTATAGGAATAGCGATCATTTTATTTTACGGGGGTCATCTGGTAATGACAGGACAGACTTCACCAGGTTCCTTCTTCTCGTTGATTGCGGCCATTATCATGATGTACACGCCTCTCAGAAGACTCAGCAGAGTTCATAATAATTTCCAGCAGGCAAGGAATGTCATTGAAAGGATAGAAGATATCGTCCTTATAGAAACAGAAAAGGAGGGTGGCATACAAAAAGAAAGCGAAGGTC
>Ga0315273_10005994_pt1 | contig 15087 bp, 11 predicted proteins | sample YL17G02_0_MG_FD_205753 | JGI IMG/M metagenome (GOLD analysis project Ga0315273, IMG submission 205753) | Sediment microbial communities from Yellowstone Lake, YNP, Wyoming, USA - YL17G02_0 | ecosystem: Environmental > Aquatic > Freshwater > Lake > Sediment | place: USA: Wyoming | collected...
CGTCGCTCACACTGACTCCTTCCGCAGCGGACGCGCGGGGACTCCTCCGACGATGCCGCCCGGCGCGACATCGTCGATCACCGCCGCACCGGCAGCGACCACCGCATGGTCGCCGATCCGGACCCCCGGCGCGACGGAAGCTCCGATCCCCACATGAGCGCTCCTTCCTACGGTCACATTTCCGGCGAGACAGGCGCCCGGCGCAATGTGGCTGAAGTCCCCGACGTGGCACTCATGCTCCACGATGGCGCCGGTGTTGACGATGGCGTGGCGGCCGATCGAAGCAGCGGTGTGGACGACGGCCATCGGCAGAATCATCGCTCCGTCGCCCACCGAGACGCCGTGTGCCAGAAAGGCCGCAAGGTGAACGATTGCGACGAAGCCCAAGCCGGCCGCCTCGACGCGACCGGCCGCTCTCTCGCGAGCGGCTGCATCGCCGATCGCGACGACGACACGACAGGCACGAAAGCGAGGTTCCGACAAGATCGAGCCGTCGCCGAGGACTTCGACGCCAAGGATCCGCTCGCCGCGTTGGGCGGGATCGTCGTCGACGATGCCGATCACGCGCAGGCCCGGCTGCCGCAGCGCCGCATCCAGCACCACGAGCCCGTGGCCACCGGCTCCGTAGATCAGAACGCCTTCAGACTCTGTCACACCTACTCCTCGTGTCGCGCTGTCCTTCGCGTTCTCGACTCTCGTCGGTCCGTCACTGAGGGAGGAGCGACCGCACCGCCTCACGGACGCGGGGCAGATCATCTTTTACCGTTCGCCACACAAGAGCGGCGTCTACACCGAAGTACCCATGGATGACCTTGTCTCGCATCCCCGCCATTCCACGCCACGGGATCTCCGGCCGCCCCTTCCGAAGGGCGGGAGCGACGCGCTTCGACGCTTCGCCGATCACCTCTAGAGCCCGAATCACGGCGAGAAGGGTCTTCTCGTCTCTGGCAAGTTCCTCGGCACTAGGAACCGACGCGAGGAACAGCTCGGCCTTCTCCGCGTATTCTAGGATGTCCCGCAGGTAGTCCTCGGACGTTCGCTCGGATGGCTTCATACGTTGACGACCTCGGCGAGGATCCGATCCCCAATACGGGGCTTCAGGGCGCTTCGCATGACTAGGTCGACTTTCGCGCCCAGCAGTTCCGCCAGCCGGTCCTCCAGCTCGATGAACTCGAAGAACGTCGGGGTGCGCTCGAAAACCACGAGAATGTCGACGTCGCTTCGCGAGCGTTGCTCGCCCCGCACGATGGAGCCGAAAACACCCAGGGACCGGACACCGCAGCTCTGCTCCAGGTTGGGCAGTTCTGCTCGAAGCATGTGAAGGACCTCATCGAGCACCAGGGTCCTCGGATCTCTTCTCGCCGTGGTCTTGCCCATGGCGCCATTGTAGTGGAATCGCGGAGCCGAGCGAGAGCGCGCCCAGGATCGCGGCCGTGCTGAGAGGAAGAAACCCCCGGTCCTCTTGGCACGCCTCGCGTGAGAGATCGGCACGCATCACGCGAAGAACGCAGAGGGCGCAAAGAACGGCAGGGTCCCTGTAGCGTCGCACTCGGGCTTAAGAAGAGAGTGCCACGCGCTACTTTATGAAGGCGCACAAGCTCGGTTCTCACGAAAGAGCGCACCGCACCACTGTGTGCGACGTCGGTGAATCCCTGTAGCGTCGCACTCGGGGTTAAGAAGAGAGTGCTAATGCGCTCGATCTTCACGAAAGAGCGCACCGCACCCCTTGTGTGCGACGTTGACGTGTCGGGAACGACGTTGAACGTGGCGTCGGATGAGACGTCGGAGGCAAGCATGACGTCGGAGGCAAGCTCCGACGCTACAGTGGGAAGGTGGAGTCGTCGCGAATTGGTGTTCGCATCCCTGTAGCGTCGCACTCGGGGTTAAGAAGAGAACGCCACGCGCTACTTTACGAAGGCGCGCAAGCTCGGTTCTCACGAAAGAGCGCACCGCACCCTCGTGTGCGACGTTCACGTGTCCGCGTTGGCGTGCGACGTCGGTGAATCTCTGTAGCGTCGCACCTTGTGTGCGACGTTCGCGAACCCCGAACTGCCGTCGGAGGCCGGCCTGCCCGACATCTGCCACAGGCAGGCAAGCTTGCGGCATCGCTGAACCGCCGCAAGCCAAGCGCTCGGGACCGGCAAGACGCCGAGAGCCAAGCTCACCGGCACCAATGAAGCGCCGAGAGCCCTGTCTGCCTAGGATCTGCCACAGGCAGGCAAGCTGGCGGCACGGACGGACGCCGCCGGCCAAGCTCCCGACGCTACCGCGGATCGGCAAACGAGTCGTTCACGCCGTCCTTCCCGTATAGGCCTTCTCGCGTGACGAGCACGCACCACAGGGTGCGAAGCATGATCTTCGCATCGAGTCCCAACGACCAGTGGTCAATGTACCAGACGTCGAGCTCGATTCGCTCGTTCCAGGGCAGCGCGTTGCGGCCCGACACGACAGCCAAGCTCGTGATGCCCGGACGCACCTCGAGGCGCCGCTTCTGGAAAGGACCGTAGCGCTCGACCTGGTACGTAAGAGTCGGCCGAGGTCCGACGAGGCTCATTTCTCCGACGAGCACGTTCAGGATCTGCGGCAGCTCATCGATACCAGAACCCCTCAGGATTCTGCCCACACGCGTGATCCGCTCGTCATCGTGCGCGACCGTCACGCCAAGGCCCTTCGACACAGCATCGACGATCATCGTGCGGAACTTCCACACGCGGAAGACTCGACCGCCCTTCCCGACGCGCTCCTGGCGGAAGAACACGGGCCCCTTCGAGTCGAGCTTGATGGCAAGGGCGACTGCGGCGAGCGGGAAGGCAAGAATGAGAAGCGCGATGCCGCTGACTAGGACATCCACGATTCTCTTCACCGCTCGTCTGGCCGTTGTCACGCTTCTCCTTCCACTCGGCTCCCGGATCCGTCAGCGGCAGACGCTCCTTCTTCCCAGCCGCGAGTCTGAGGATAGCCGATCTATCACGGGGCGTAGCGCCACGGCGGCCGCAGGCTACGGCCGGTTTCCCTGGAGGAAGATCTCGTCCCACAGCTGAAGAGACAAAACACCGAGAAGCTCGTGGGTCCACTCGTCGCGCCCCAGTCGATGTTCGGCCAGGCGTTCCTGCACGCCCGCGGGGTCAAAGTACCCCTTCCGATGAAGCGATCGCTCCGAGAGGAGCTCCGCCGCGAACTCGGGCAGCGGCCCGCGCAACCACGCTTCGGTCGGAGCGCGCAGCCCGCGCTTCTTCCTGTCCGCGATCTCGCGGGGAAGGAGGTCGGCCACCGCCTCCCGAAGGATGTGTTTCTCACGCAGCCCCTTCATCTTGAGCGAGGGCGGAATGCGCGCCGCGAACTCGACCAACTCGTGGTCGAGGAACGGCACGCGGGCCTCGACCGAGCGCGCCATCGAGCCCCGGTCCAGCGTGTGGTTGACGAACGACGGCAGCCGGACGTTGAGCTCGTAGTACTGAAGCTGGGCAAACGGATGCCAACGGTCGAACGCCTCGGGCAGCTCGAGCTCCCACCCGGACGCCTGTGCGTTCGTAACGCGTGAGCGTAGATCAGGCGAGAGGATCCGGTGGGTCGCCGCCTGGCATCCCCGTCCGACACTCGTTCGATAGCGGTCCACGTTCATCTCCGGTCCAGCCAGGAACATGCCGCTCACGCGAGGGAAGCGCTTCGGAAAGAACGACCCGAGGAGGAGCGTTCGCTTCACGGGGAGCGGGAGCCTGGCCAACGGGCGCAGGAGCTTGTCGAACTGGAACCAGGGATAGCCGCCGAAGACTTCGTCCGCCCCTTCTCCCGTCAGAATGACTTTCACGTCGTGCGCGCTTGCCTCCGCGGTCAGGAGGCGCACCACCTCGATGCCCGATGTGGTCGGATCCTCCGAGAACCACAACGCCTCCGGGAGTCGGGCGAAGTCCCGCGCCGTGCACACGTGCACGCGAGAGATCAGGTCATATTCCGGGAAGTCGAGCAACGTCCGCTGCGTCCGGATCTCGTCCATCCCCGGGCTGTCGAAGCTGAGCGACGCCGTGTGAATGGGACGGCCAAGCTGTCGCAGCATCAGGCTCACGATGGCGCTCGAGTCGACGCCGCCGCTCAACCAGGCTCCGACAGCCACATCGCTCCGCAGGTGTAGGCGCACGACCTCGTCGAGCTTTTCTTCGAGCGCCTCGGTCCACTCCTCCTCGCGGATTCTCGGAGCCGGCTCGTCTCGAGAAGGGAACTTGACGTCCCAGTATCGGTGAATCGACGCCGAACCGTCCTCGAACAAGAGCCAGGTGCCTGGCAGGAGTTGGTGAATGCTCGCGAACAGTGTCGCCGGAGCGGCGACGAACCCAAGCGTGAAGAGGTCGTTCACACCGCGAGGTGAGATCTCGCGCGGCACATCGTCCGCTTCCAAGAGGGCCTTCTGCTCGGACGCGAAGTAGAGGCCCCGCGCCGTCTCGGCGCAGTAAAGGGGCTTGATTCCGAGCCGGTCACGCGCCAGGACGAGTCGCCGGCGGCCGGAGTCCCACAGGGCGAGGGCGAACATGCCGCGCAAGCGCTCGACGCAGCCGACGCCGTGCTCCTCGTAGAGGTGCACGATGACCTCCGTATCGGACTGCGTGCGAAACTCGTGCCCCGCCGCCAAGAGCTCGGCGCGCAACTCGACGTAGTTGTAGATCTCCCCATTGCACACGACGACGATGGAGCCGTCCTCGTTCGCGATCGGCTGATCGCCGGTTTCGAGGTCGATGATGGAGAGCCGTCGCGAGCCCAGCCCGATGCCGGCGGAGACGAATGTGCCCTCGGCGTCGGGGCCGCGGTGGCGCAAGCGATCTGTCATCGCCTGGAGGAGCGCGGCGTCGACCGGCCTCGTCCCTTCCTTGAGCGCGATTCCCGCGATCCCGCACATGCTCTTCCTTGTCTCTTCTCCGCTCTCGGTTTCCGTTCCCGAACCCCTATGGGCGCCCGCGCGAACGTCTGGCCGCCGAGCACTCGGCGCACCCCGGCTTCCAGCCGCAGGCCTCGACGTCGCAGGGAACTGGGCGACCGACGAGATGGAACGCCACCCGCTCGAGATGCTGCGTCGATCGGCCCTTGATCAGAACGACGTCACCCACGCGAAGATCCTCCTCCACCAACTCGGCGGCGCGGCGCGGACTCTTGCCCGCGTAGACGACGCTCTCTCTGGTCATCCCCACGCTGCGAGCTCCGCTCACTAGGCTCGCGTAGGCCTTTCCGCCGCCCACGAACACTACCCGCGTTGCCACTCGTGAGATACGCGCGCCGAGATCCCTGTAGAGAGGTCCCTGGCTTCCCTTCGGCTCCTCGATGTCCCCGAGGACGACGATCTTCCGGTCTGCGTCGATCTCAGCGAGCGTATCGAGGCCCGCGTGGATCGTCTCCAGGGCAGACTTGAACGTGTCGATGATGAGGAACGCACCCTCGTCCATGCGCACGACCTGCAACCGCTCGGGTGCCGGAGCGAGCCGTTCGAGTCGCGGGAGGATGTCCTCGAGGGAGAAACCCTCGCTGACGGCCACAGCGACGGCCGCCAGAATGGGGTAGACCATGTGGCGGCCGAGCAAGCGTGTGACGACCTCGCGCGTCCTTCCATCCGCGTGCAGCTCGAACCGCGTCCCTTCTCGAATGTCGATCGAGACGGAGCTCGCCCGCACGTCGCAGGCGCTGCCGAACCCAAAAGTGATGACGCGAGCGTTCGTCGCCCCTCGCATCCACAGGACATTCGGATCGTCGCCGTTCAGCACCGCTAGACCTGCGGGCGGCAGGGCTCTCACCATCGCCGATTTCTCCTCGCGCGTCCCCTCCAGCGTGCCGAGCGATTCGTGATGCTCGCTGCCGATCGATGTGACCACCGCGATGTCGGGACGAAGGAGCCGAGCGTAACGCGCCATCGTTCCCTTGCGGGAGATCCCCACTTCGAGCGCGCCGTAGCGTGCCCCGGCGCGGATGCGCAACAGCTCGGCCGCGACGAAGGCGCCCGAGTTCCATCCCTTGGGATCCCGAGGCAGGCCGAGGGCGGCGCTGACGGCGCGGGTGGTCGTTGTCTTTCCGAAGGATCCGACCACGGCGACGATGCGCGTGCGGCGAATCATCGTGCGGCGATACGCATGCGCGATCGGGAAGAGCATCGGCCGAGTGTGGGAAAGCGCGCCCAAGAGGAGCCTCTTGCGACCCAGCGCGCTTCCGAGACGGCAAACGATCTCCACCAGTTTCGCAGCCATGCCCCATCCTACACAATGCCGGGACCAGTCGACCCCAGCTGCGGCGGCGGTCCCGGGAAGCCTCACGCAGGAATTGATGGGGTTCTTAAGCAGTCGGAGACCGCGGCGATCACGCAGCACCGCCAATCGGTGGCTCCCCGGGCTCATCGCAGTTTGTGCAGCCGCAACCTGGGGCGGAAGATGACGTCGTGAGGTGAGAATGGGTGAGACCGGGGACCGCCTGCTGAGATTCAAGCAGCGTAAGACTTTGCGTGACGTGGACCGCGTTCTCGGCTTCCTCATCCGCTCCTGCTATCGGAATGTCCCCCTGTATCGACGTCTTCTCGATGAGCGGGAAGTCCTTCCCCACCTGATCCGATCCGCCGCCGACCTTCCCCACGTGCCGATCATGGAGCGGGACGAGGTATTCCGAGGCGGCCCCATCCGCGACCGAATCCACGCGCGCGCCGATGCGGCTCGCTGCGTCCGAACGAGCACGAGCGGCTCGACGGGATTCCCGCTTAGCATCTACATGAGCCGCGGAGAGGCGCTGTATCGCAGACTTCTGCTTGTCTCTTCGTGGCGGCGCTACGGCCGCCTTCCCTTTCCGCTTCGGGTCGCCGACGTCGGCTCCTGGGTCCCGGGCGAGTCTGGCGTCGAGATCAAGCGAAGGGCCGGCGCCTCGGTCGTCAGGATCTCCATCGCGCTTCCCGTAGAGCGGCAGATCGAGATCCTCGTTCGCCAACGGCCCCACGTTGTTTCAGGGTATCCCACCAGCCTCGGAATTCTCGCCGAAGAGTTGCGCGTCTCCCCGCTCGCGGCCTCGCCACGCCTCGTGACCGCTCGAGGCGAGGTGCTGTACCAGGCCACCCGCCAGACCATCGAGAGCGGGTTCGGTTGTCGCGTATCCGACCTCTACAATTGTGAAGAGGTCGGGAATATCGCTTGGGAGTGCCCGCGTGACCCCGAGGTCCTTCACGTCAACGCCGATGCCTGCATCGTCGAGATCGTCGACGCGGAAGGGAATCCTCTCCCCGCCGGCGTGGAAGGCGCAGTCCTCGTTACGAATCTCTACAACTGCACCATGCCCTTCATCCGCTACGCGCTCCACGACCGTGGGATCCTCATTCCGTCGGGCGGAGAACGCTGCGACTGCGGCAGCCGGAGCCCGCGGATGAGCATTCTCGGCGGGCGCGACGACGACTTCGTCTACCTGCCGAGCGGGCGGAAGGTATCGCCGCGCCTCGTCGCGACGGCCGTACACCGTGCGTTTGACGACTTCTCCGGACGGCGAGGCGTCGGCTCACCCTTACGGGGGTTCCAGGTCGTCCAGGACGCGCTCGACCACCTCACGATTCGCATCGTTCCCGGTTCCGATCGCGCGGTCGCGTACGAGGAGATCATTGCTCCCACGCTAGAGAGGCTCCATCCGGCGCTGCGGTGCACGGTCGTGCTGGTCGACGACCTGCCTCGCGAGCCGTCGGGCAAGTTCAAGAAGGTCATCCAAGCCATGGCCCCGGCAGGCCGCACTGCACCCAAGCCTTCTCCAGAGCACGATCGCTGAGATGTGATAGCGAACGCGGCCCGGCTCCGCGTCACGCGAGCGGAAGGCTACTTGTGAGTTGGGTCCAACTACACGACCCGCTGGTGCTTGCCCCGCGGGCCGGACTCGATGCGATTGACGAACTCCACCGCGAGCACGTTTCCTTCCCCCAGCACGCGCCGAGCGGCATCGAGGATGCCGCGTTGGAGCGCGCTGCGGTCCGCGTCCGGAGCGGCGACGACACGCCACAGGAAATCGCCCGGTCGCCTCTCGACGATCTGAAACGCCATCGCGCTCTCGAGGACGTCCTTGTAGGCGTGGGTCAGGACGTGGTCGAGGATCTCGCGGCCGTCTGCCAGGTGAAGCGTAGAGCTTGAGCGCCCTTCCAGCCGCACGAGGAGCGGCAGCGAACGGCCGCAAGGGCAGAGATTCGGTGATATTGCGCCACGATCGCCGATGCGATAGTTGAGGAGAACCATCGCGCGGTTGTAGAGGTTCGACACGACGACGTCCCCGACCTGCCCCGGCGGCAGGCTGTTGCCGTCTGGGTCCACGATGCGGACGGGACAGAGGTCGACGTTGAGGTGGAACCCGGTTCGCTCCTCGCACTGGAAACCGATCCGCCCGACCTCCACCGCCTGGTAGGTCGAGTGCACCAGGCAGCCGTAGTCCCTCTCGATGAGCGTGCGGGCTTCGTCGGACAAGCCGTCGCCGCCGTAGACCCAGACGCGCGGCGGAGTCAAACGGATTTCGCGGGCGGCAACATGACGGAAGAAGCCCTCCGCGATCGAGCCGTACGAGTACACCACGTCCGGCCGTAGCTGGTTGATCCGTCGGGCGATCTCGTCGTACGAGGCTTGGGACGACAGCGACTCGGTGCGCGCGAAGGCCGCCGGCACAAGCAGGCGATCGCAGTGAAACCTCGTCACCTCGGCCGTGGACGACTCCGCGGGGAAGAGGGACAGGCGCCGCTGGCCCCACGTCTTGCCGAGGAGGTGGTAGAGCACGATTCGGTCTCGCTCGCCGTAGACCAGCTGGCGAAACAGCGCCCGTGCGTCCCAGAGGATCCGCTTCTGTCCCGTGGCCGACGTCCCCGTCGAGAACAGGGCGTGGCTGTCCCGCGGCTGATAGGCCGTCGATTGGAAGGCGTCCGCGTTGGCTCGTACAAAGGCTCCATCGATCAACGGGAGCTGCGACAGGTCGTCGGGCGTGCGGAAGTCGGCGGGCTTCAGGCCGGCGCGCCGCATGGCATCACGATAGAAGGGAACGGTTCGGTAGGCGTGACGCATGATGGCGCGTAGGCGGCGCCGCTGCAGCCGCTCAATCCACGGGTAGGGCAGGAACGGCAGCCTCCGCTCGAAGCGGCCGCGCAGAACGACATACGCCGAGTTCCACAGGCGGAAGACCGTAGGCTTGCTCATCCCTTCAGATCGTCGTGAGCGTAGTCGGTGACGGAACAGCTGGCAAGCATTGCCATTCGCGGCATCTCTCCGCGCGGGATTGCAGCTGGGATGAGGAGGGCGTAGTCTGGGAGGGCACACGGGTGGACGGCGTCCCGAGGACGCGGTCCGAAGGGGAAAGAAGCGATGCGGATTGCGATCGTAGGCGCCGGCGGGCATGGACGCGTGGCTTTGGACTGCCTCCGCGTCGGGAGCGGGGACGATGTCGACCTTGCCTTCTTCGACGACCGCTGGGCGGAGGTTCGTGAGGTCGACGGCGTCGCGGTGTTGGGCCCGCTGGAAGCGTTGTACGAGGCGACCAAATGGGATTGGGTCTTCGTGGCGGTCGGTGACAACGCGACGCGGCAACGAATCGCCGAGGACCTCGTCCGTCGCGGCCGGCAGATAGTTACGATCGTCCACCCGCACACGGCGATCTCTCCCCGGGCGACGATTGGCGAAGGGACGATCGCCGTGGCCGGGAGCGTCGTGAATGCCGGCGCGCGCGTCGGCCGTTGCGTCATCCTCAACACGCTGTCCTCGGTCGGCCACGACTGCATCGTCGAGGACTACGCGCAGATGGCGCCCGGCGTCAATCTCGGCGGAGGCGCCGTGGTCGAGCGCGGCACCTTCCTCGGCATCGGAGCCAAAGTCGTCCCGCTCGCGCGCATCGGCGCGTGGAGCGTGGTCGGCGCAGGGTCCGTGGTCCTCGGCGACCTTCCCGCGCGTTCCTTCTGCCATGGAACCCCCGCGCGCGTCGTGCGTCCATTGACTCTCGATGAGATGCCGGCGGATGCGGCGTGAGGGCGCGGCCGAACGCCTGACGGGGGGAAGGGGAGCGACGTGAGCGGAGGATGGCTTCGACTCAAGCTGCGCAAGAGCGCGGGCGATGTCGACCGCGCGGTCCGCTTCATGATCCGCCATGCGGCGCGTCACGTCCCCTTCTACCGGGATGCATGGCACCTGGCAGGTGTCCGCCCATCCGAGATCCGAGGCGCCGCCGACCTGCCCAGACTGCCGCTCACGGCTCGCGAAGACCTCCTTCTCAGTGGAGCGGCGAGGTTCCTGCATGGCGATGCCGGCCATCGACGCCTCGTCTCACAGCACACCACGGGGACGACCGGGACGCCTGTCGTCGTGCACATGTCGCGCGTCGAGGCTCGTTTTCGGACGCTGACGTTGCTCGATTCGTTCCGCCGGAATGCCAAGCTCGCGCTACCGATGACGATCGTAGACGTCGGTCCGCAACAGAAGGATCGAGCGACCCGCCCCGTCCTGCGCGCGGGGTTGGTCACCGTTGTTCGCCTCTTCTCTTCCACGCCCCTGGAGGAACAGATCGATATCCTGCAACGGCACCGGCCGACACTGATCGAGGGACGGCCGAGCACGCTGTGGGCGTTGGCAAAGGGGCTTCAGGTCCAGGGAATTCGGCCCCATCGGCCCAAGCTGCTCGTCTCGTTCGCGGAGGTCCTCTTTCCGCACGTTCGTACGCTGCTAGGGGAGGTCTTCGACTGCCGCGTCGTCGACTACTACAACTGCGAGGAGGTCGGCAACCTGGCCTGGGAGTGTCCTCTGCATCCGGACACGATGCACGTCAACACCTCCACGGCGTGGGTCGAGGTGGTAGGAGCGAACGGAGAGCCCCTCCCTTACGGAGCTATTGGGGAGGTCGTGGTCACCAACCTCTACAACGCGACGATGCCGTTTGTCCGATACGCCTTGAGGGATCGCGCGTCCCTGCTCGAGCCGGCGCTTTGTGCCTGCGGCTATGAGGGACCGAGCATGCGGCTTCTCGAAGGACGGGATGAGGACTTCTTCGTCCTGCCCGACGGGCGCGAGATCTCGCCGCGCGCAGTCTACGCCATCCTGAATGGCGCTCTCCCCGTTGGCGGGATCGGCGGCGTCCTGGCGCGGAGCCTCCTCGGCCTCCAGATTGTGCAGGAATCGAGCGACCTTGTCGTCGTTCGAGTGATTCCGGGGCCGGAGTACGCCGAGAGCATCTGGGCGCAGTTCGAGCACGATCTTCTGGGCCTGTGCCCTTCTCTCCGAGTTCAAGTTCGATGCGTCGACTCCCTCGAGAGCGGCACACCCGGGACGAAGTTCCGAAGCATCCTGAGTTGCGTTCACGGTCCTTGGCAAGCCCTTCGGATGGGGGAGGCGGCGGATGATTGAGCTGTGGGGCCGGTTCAGCCCGCGGAAGAGTCCAAGCGACGTGGATCGCGCCGTGCGCTGGATCGTGCGCCACGCCAACGACCACGTCCCCTACTACGCCGAGGCCTTCGCGCGGGCCGAAGTCCGGATCGACGCAATCCGCGGCGCCGCCGATCTTCCGAGACTTCCCGTCGTCCACCGGGACGACCTTCTGACGGCCGGCACCCAGGGCTTTCTTCGCGCGGGCGCCGACGTGCGCGCGCTCGTGTGCAAGCACACCACGGGGACCACGGGAACGCCCGTCAACGTCTACATGACGCGGACCGAGGCGCTGTTCCGGACGCTGTCTCTCCTCGACGCCTACCGCCGCAACGTTCGCATCCCCCCAGCATTCACCCTCGTCGACGTGGGGCCCGAGCGGAAGGACCACGCGACGCGCAGCGTGCAGCGCGTCGGACCGGTCCGCATCGTGCGACTCTTCCGTTCGCTTCCCGTGTCGGAGCACGTCGCGCTCCTGCGGCGCACACGGCCCACCCTCGTCGAGGGCCGGCCGAGCATGCTGTGGCAGGTTGCGCGCGCGCTGGAGGCGGAAGGGGTGACGGCAATTCGCCCACGCCTAGTTATCTCCTACGCCGAGGTGCTCTACCCCCACGTTCGGGAATTGCTCGAACGGGTCTTTGTCTGCCGCATCGTCGACTACTACAACTGCGAGGAAGCCGGGAACCTCGCGTGGGAATGCCCGGACCGGCCCGAGCTGATGCATCCGAACCCAGCCACCGTTTGCCTCGAGGTCGTCGGCCCCGACGGGACGCCGGCCGGATGCGGAGTCGAGGGATCGGTCGTGATCACGAACCTGTTCAATGCGACCATGCCGTTCGTTCGCTACGCCATGGGTGACCGGGCGGCGCTCGTCGAGCCCGGCCACTGCTCGTGCGGCTTCCGCGGTCCGGCGATGCGCCTCGTCGACGGGCGCGATGAGGATTTCTTCGTTCTCCCCGACGGTCGAGAGATCTCGCCGCGCGTCGTGTACGACGTCGTCAACACGGCGCTCCCAGCGGGCGGCGTCGGCGGCGTGCTCGCGGAGGCGATTCGCGGGTTCCAGATCGTTCAGGAGGAACGCGATCGGATCATCGTGCGCGTGGTCCCCGGGCCGCGGTACTCCGACGATCTGTGGAAGGATCTCGACGCCCACGTCCGAGCGCTTCATCCCGACGTGCGCGTCGAGGTCGTCCGCGTCGACGCGCTAGAACCAGGACCCGGCGGTAAGTTCCGCCAAGTGACGAGCAAGATCAACAGCTCCTGGCACCCCTCCGGAGCGGATGCCTCCGCCACGATCGCACGGCCCAGGCCTAGATCACGCCGTCTCTCCTGAGAGAATCCAAACCGGCGTCGCTTGTTCCGAGCCAGCCGGTCAGAACTTCGCGCGTGTGCTCGCCAAGCCTCGGCGCGGGGCGGTAGGAGGGCTCTGGTTGGCCGGCGAACCGTAGGGGCGTGCCGCACACGGGGATCGAGCCCGCGCCCGGCTGCTCGACGCGGGGCAACATGCCGCGCGCCTCGATCTGAGGGTCCTCGAACAGGTCCGCGACCGTGTTCACCGGCGCGGCAGGGATGCCGGCCGCGAGCAAGAGCTGGAGCCATGCTGAGGCCGGCCGCTGCGCGAGGAGATCGCCCAACAGCGCGTACAGCGCCTCGGCGTTCTCCGTCCGCGACGCGTTCGTCTCGAAGCGCGCGTCTTGCGCCAAATCGGGGCGATCGAGGACCTCGCAGAGCCGCAGCCAGATCCGGTCGTTGCCCACAGCTAGGGCGATCGGACCGTCGGCGGCGTCGAAGATCCCGTACGGTGTGATCGACGGGTGGCGCCGACCGAACGGCTCCGGCGGCGCGCCCGTCATCCCGTGGCGCACGATCGGGTTCTCCATCATCGCGACGAGCGAGTCGAGCATGCTGACATCGATGTACTGGCCGCGTCCCGTCCGCTCTCGGGCGTACAGCGCCGTCGTGATCGCAAACGCAGCGAACATCCCAGCTGGGATATCGCCAAGCGAGACGCCAATCGGGTACGGCTCGCCGCCCGGCTCACCGTCCAGTTTGCCGCTCGGCTCACCGTCCGGTTTGCCGCCCGGGCCGCTGGTCGACATCACGCCGCTCAACGCCTGCACGATGATGTTGTAACCTGGTCGCTCGCGATATGGGCCCGTCTGCCCGAAGCCCGACACGGAGGCATAGACGAGCTCCGGCCGAATCGCGGACAGCGCCCGATAATCGACGCCCAATCGCTCGACGACCCCCGGGCGGAAGTTCTCGACGAAGACGTCGGCTCTGCGGACCAGTTGCTTCAGAAGATCGACTCCCCGTTCCGCCTTCAGGTTGAGCGTCAGGCTCTTCTTGTTACGGTTGATGCTGACGAAGAAGCCGCTTACGTCGCCTCGGAACGGCGGCCCGAGGTGGCGCGCGTCGTCTCCCCGACCCGACTCCTCGACCTTCACCACCTCGGCACCCTGGTCGGCAAGAAGCATCGTGCAGAACGGCCCGCTGAGGACGCGCGTCAGGTCAAGAACGCGTACCCCGGCCAGAATCCCGCCTCTCGTCTTCTCGGGGCTCATCCGCCTCCCCTCCATGTTGACTCCGATCCTGCCGATCGCCCGATTATGGCGCGGGCGCAGTTGCGCCGCGAATCCCTGTAGCGTCGCGATGGATGTAGCGTCGCACTCGGGTCTAAGAAGAGAGTGCCACGCGCTACTTTACAAAGGCGCGCAAGCTCGGTTCTGCCGAAAGAGCGCACCGCACCCTTGTGTGCGACGTCGACGTGCGACGTTCGCGAACCCCGAACTGCCGTCGGAGGCCGGCCTGCCCGACATCTGCGACAGGCAGGCAAGCTTGCGGCATCGCTGAATCGCCGCAAGCCCTAGCTGGCGGCACGGACGGACGCCGCCGGCCAAGCGCTCGGGACCAGCAAGACGCCGAGAGCCCAGCTCACAACGCTACACCCGGCTTTTCTCGGCGCGCTTTGCGTGAAACACGGGGCGTCTCGCGTCAGGCGTGCCAAACTCAGTAGAAACGCAGGTTGCGCAGCATTCGTGTTCTTGACATCCCCGACCGTTGCTCAATACTCATGGATATCATCATTCCCACGGCTTCTGCTCGTGGGTTCCGCGCCGTCTCCGGATGACGCGGTCGCCTTTCTGGCTACATCCACTCCGTGGGGCAGTCGAGCTTTCCTCCACTCCTGAGGACAACAGCGTTCGGTAAACGGCTTGCGGCAAGATCCTGGATGCTCATGTGGGTCTGCGACGTGTTCTGCAGACGAGACAGCTCTGCCGAACTCTGGCCGATTGGAATGACGTTCACGAATGTGATCTGAGGGTTGAGCGCTGCAACCATCTCGATCGCCGGAGCTCTGCGATCTCTGTGCATTCACGCGAGGAGGCTCTGTGCGTCCGACGTCGGGGGCGAGTCACTCAAAGTGCGTCCACATCCGCAGGACCTTCACAGTTCGCTGCTCGTCGAGGATCTGGTAGACGAGACGATGCTGGATGCTGATTCGTCGGGAATACGCCCCGGCGAGATCGCCAACGAGCTTCTCGAAAGGGGGCGGCGACTGGCGCGGGTCGCGCCGGAGGATCGCGAGGAGCTCTTCGGCCTTTGGTCTCAGGCCCGCGCGAGCAAGCTGCTGGGCATCCTTCTGCGCTTGCCGTGTGAAGACAACCTTCCAGTTCACGCGTCGAGACGGTCGAAGCACTCCTCGACCGGAGTG
>Ga0315273_10005996_pt1 | contig 15087 bp, 12 predicted proteins | sample YL17G02_0_MG_FD_205753 | JGI IMG/M metagenome (GOLD analysis project Ga0315273, IMG submission 205753) | Sediment microbial communities from Yellowstone Lake, YNP, Wyoming, USA - YL17G02_0 | ecosystem: Environmental > Aquatic > Freshwater > Lake > Sediment | place: USA: Wyoming | collected...
CGAGGTTATCGACTATGGGACTGTTGAAAAACCTCCACGGTGTCATTCTGAGGAGTCCGGCAACTGCCGGACGACGAAGAATCTCTAATTCGTTGCAGGACAAATGCGACAGATTCTTCGCTGCGCTCAGAATGACAACCCGTCGGGCTTTTGCAGCAATCCCACCATATGGAGTCAATGCAACTGCATTGCTGTTGTTGTTGGCCATAGTGCTGATTTCGTGCGGTCCTAAACCGGCGACACCACCGCCTTTTCCAGCCGTATCCAAGCAGGCACAAACTCACGTGGCCCCTACGGAATTGATCGCCCGACCATTCCATGGACGGATCAATCTTATCTGGAAGACAAACCGCGCAGAAAACACAATCATTTCCGGATATAACATTTACCTCTGGAATGAGAAAAATGCGTCAGATACGGTAAACGGTGGGTTCCGGCGAATAAATCCTGAACTGTATCCCGGAGACACTGACGCCGATATCGCACGTGAATCATATCCGCTGGAGGGCGTTGACAACGGTGTGATCTGCCGCGTCTATGTAACCACGGTTTACCCTGATGGTATGGAGTCGGCAAGCTCGAATGTTGCAGAAGCCATCCCCCGTCCCGAAGGGAGCTTCACGCTAAGGGAATCGTTCAAGGGGAATGAATCGGGTTTTTCGCTCCGCAAGATCAAGTCAGTGCCGACCGATGATCAGGACAATGACATCTATCTGGCGAATATGAAGGGTGCACTCTGGGTGGCTTCACCGCAGCGTATCAATGTAGTTCTGCGACAAAGCGAATTTTGCGGCCTTTCTGATCACACATCTCTCGAAGCCACGAGTCCGAAATCGTTGAGTGGAAAGCCGGACGATGCCTTGCGCATCTCGGATGGATTAATTTTCGTGTTGCAGGATCAGGACAAATGCTATGCGCTGCTCCGCATTGATTCGGTTGACCACAAAGAAAAGATTGCCAAGATTTCTTTCATCTATCAGCCTCGCCCGGAAACCCTCATTTTCCACTAGATCGAAATGACACGGATCGAACCGCATTCACCGGTGATTGTCTATAGTGACATCAAAGCTCCCACGCCACATGCACGCGTACTTACGGTCGAAAAAATGGAGACGGTCGGCGGTGAACTGAGACCATTGGATACTCTGGTCATCCCTGAGGACCCTGAAGCCATAATTACAAGGTCGAAGACCGACCGGTTTTTCTTAGACTTGCAGGAGCGCACCGGATTTCAGTTTGTCAATCAGGAGTTGATTTCCGCCAATAAAGAATGGGTTCGGATAAGTGACTTCCTTTCCGGTTCGCCGCTGCTTGACCTTCGGAAATTGCTGGCGATGTTCTTCCCGACTTTGAGCGCGCAGGAATTGTCTGATTGCAAAAAGGCTTTTCGGCTTGAGACCAAGTTGACCCCGCCGCAGGTCATAGCAAACATCGCGGGAATAGTCCGGAGTAAAGCCGCAAGTTTGCCGGGCGGAATAATCAGAATACTCAAGCAGATTGGTCGCGCGCTGCCCAAACAATACCTGACCTGGCTGGAAGCAATTCCGACTAAAGGAGAGCGGGAAGCGTTTGCCTGCGATGCCGAATACTTCGTCGACCTCGACCGTTTTGAGAATCTTACTTCAGGCAGTGAACTAACCTCGGAGCAGGTGCGGGGAGTGTTTGCCGGATCATCGCCGCTTCAGGCGCTGATTCCCGGTTATGAAATGCGCAGGGGGCAGGCGAAGTATGCGGAGGCGGTACTCAATGGAATGGTAGATGAGCGGATTGTCTTGGTCGAAGCGGCCACCGGCACCGGCAAGTCGATGGGCTATCTCCTTCCTGCTGTGGCCAGGTGTTACGAGGAAGAGTCTCGCGCAGTGGTTGTTACACGCACGAAATCACTTCAGGAGCAGTTGTTCCGCTCGGACCTGCGAAAGATCAGGGCGATTGTGCCGGCGGGAATAAAGGTCGCGGTTCTGAAGGGGCTTGCCAACTATCTGTGCCTTCTCAAGTACAAGCAGTTTCTCTCGGATCTGACACTGGCGTCCGGTGCGTTGACGCCTGAGTATATGGCAGCATTGGTCGTCTGGGTGGCGGACACCAAAAGCGGCGATCTGACTGAGACCGGGGTTTTCGATCAGCCTGATTCGGAGACTTTGCTGGACAAGATCACTCTCGATGAAGCCACCTGTCTCGGCAAAGAATGCGCCTACTTCTCCGAATGTTACGCATATCGCGCTCGCAAGCAGGCTCTCAGGTCCAGCATTGTGATCACTAACTATGCACTGCTGTTTTCCGATCTTCTGGCTGATGGCACAATTCTCGGCAAGTTCTCACACGCAGTTCTTGACGAGGCTCATCGACTCGAAATGGAGGCGGTAAATGCTTTCACCGACGGATTGCCAATACTGGCGTTTTCTCGCGCCTTGGAGCGTGTCGGAAGCGACCGCTTCTCGCATGCTCTCGCTGACAACTTCGGCAACAGCGAAGCGATCGGTCAGATCGCCGTAACGATTCGGGCACTGACGCCACAACTCGTCGAACCACCACGAATGCTGGCCGGTCAAGCATTGCGGATGATCCAAAACGGCGGCAAGGGCATTGGCGAGCGACTTCGTTTTAAGACCGGGCATCCGCTTCACGACCTGCCAAAAACACTCTGGAGCGATCACGAGGCGCCGTTCTGCGATCTTCGCGAAACTCTCAAATCGTTGCAGCAGACAGGAGCACCAACCGATCGAGAACAGTCCGACTCGGAGTTGATTATGGAGGTCAAAAAACAGGTAGCGAGTGTGGTTCATCATATCAATACTCTGGAGGCGATCGCTGGCACTCGCAACGAAAAATCGGTCATGTGGGGACAGTATCACGAGTCGGGCGAAGTCGTGCTGACCGTAGCCCCGGTGGCAGTTGGAGAATTGCTGGTAGACAAACTCTACTCGCGTTATCGCTCCATAACCCTGACCTCTGCGACGCTCGATTCGGAGGACGATTTCCGTTGGATTTCATCGCGGCTTGGACTGACCAGCAAAGGTTTGGCGCCAACCAAACTCAAGATCAGGTCGCCCTTTCCGCTGTCAGAACAACTCAAAATTGGTCTGGCGCGTTATCTGCCGCCGCCTTCCAGTGAGCAGTACACAGCTCGACTGGGGCAGTTGATTCTGAAGTTGCGGTCGTCGGTGAGACTGCCAACGCTGGTTTTATGCACTTCCTACCGTATGATTGAGGCGTTGTCTCGGACGCTCAAAGCCGACCGTCGCCTCTCAAGCGATCTGTTGATTCAAACGCCGGAGAGCGTGCCACAAATACTACTCAACCGATTCCGCCAGATGCCCAGTCCGTTACTGATCGGAACAGAGGCATTCTGGGAGGGTATCGATCTGCCTGGACGCTTGCTGAGGCTGCTGGTGATGACTCGGCTGCCATTTCCGGTGCCCGACGATCCATTGGAGTTGGCGAGACAAGAAGAAGCTGAGGCCAGAGGGGAAAACCCGTTTATGTCGGTTTCACTACCGGTGGCGGTTTTGAAGTTTAGACAGGGGATCGGTAGAATGATCAGGAACTCTTCGGATTGGGGTGCTGTTGTAGTAACGGACTCGAGGATGGGCACTAAGAACTATGGACGGATATTTTTCGATGCGGCGCCAACTCCAGTCGAAACCTTCGAGCATGAAAGCCTGATCGTACGAGATATTAGTCGCTGGTTAACCGACATGGGAGGCAAATGACATTGAAAGCGATTTGGATAACCCTACCCACCAGCCCCCACGTAACAGTATTGGCCGCAGCAGAAACTGCCTCCAAGCGTGAGATTTCGCGGGGTAGCGAAAAAGGGCGCTACAGATAAGTCTATGATAATTATGACCATAGGTTTCAACTCGTTTGGGTCGACGCAGCTTCTGCGCGCAAACGATTGATTGAGCGTTGGGCTGGAAACCGTCTCTCCAACTTGCTGTGCGGCTGCCGGTTATGTTTGCGGAAAAATCCGATTTCGGCACGGAGTTTGGATATAACTTCGATTGGTGAATTGTATTTGGCAGCGTCAGTTGTGGTGAGTCAGATTCCTTGGAAGAAGTAAGGCCTTTGTTTGTATAAAGTTGGGTTTGGACGCTGGAGGTAAATTGCCAAACGTGGAGCGAGCAATTAGCTATATTTCAATCGGGATCGTCTTATTTGTAGGCGTTCTGGTGATCGCCGGATATTTCGGGTTTATGGAACCGATTTACCGGATAGCATTTGGCTTGGTAATCGTTGCCTATGCAGGGGTGCGACTGGTAATGTTGCAGTCGGCGCGACGACGACAGAGCAAAAAATCTTGACTCGGCAGTCGAATAAGGCTATATTGAAAATCTTTGGTTGCGCTTGTTGGGCACGAATTGGAGCTTACGAAATGAAATCAAGATTCCTCTGGTCGCTGCTGGTCGTCTTCACGGTCACTCTCTGCGCCTCTCTCCATGCTGATCCAATCTCCGACGCGGAAGCTATGATCAAACACCATCAGTTCGATAGTACTATAACTCTTCTCAAAGCAAGAATCGAGAAGGACCCGAGCTACGCCGACCTCTATTATGTTCTCGGCAAAGCATACTACTTCAAAGGTGAGTACGCGCAAGCGGAGGCAGAGTTGCGGAATTGTCTGGATCGCAAGCGCAAACATGAGGATGCGCAAACGTACCTGGCTATCACCTATGTGGCAATGAAGAAATGGCCGGAAGCCAAGGCAATTCTGGATGAAGGAACAACCAAGAGCAAGACACGCAAAGGATTGTTCTTCCACGTAATGGGCAAGTACTATATGGCGCGCGGCGAGTTTACGGAAGCCGATCTGGCATTCCGGCATGCGCAATTCGAGGAACCGGACAACCTCGAATACAAGCGCGATGGGGCAGATCTCTCCTTTGAAAACAAAGTTTACGAAGTGGCAATTCAGTTATATCGCGACGTACTGGCGATCGATTCTACCGATGTGATTACTCATTTCAAGATCGGTAAAGCGCTCTACTACCAGCAAAAATGGGCGGAAGCTATTAAATCGCTTAGCACCGCCATTCGCCTCGATTCTAGTTACTCGGATGCCTACCAACTGTCGGGGGACATCTACATGATTCTCGGTCTTGCCGCCTCCAGCAACGGCAATGGCGATGCGGGAACGTCCGTCAATCAGGCGTCCGATTTCTTCAAGAATGCCATCTGGATGTACGAGCGGATGCTGAAGCTCGGCGGCAAAGAAACGCTTGACGTCGACTATCGCCTCGGGCAGGCCTATTACAATGTCAATGGATTCCCACTGGCGGTGGAGTATCTCGACAAAGCCATTGCGACGGGCGATGCCAGAGCCAATGCCTACAGTCTAAAGGCGAAGGCTCTGTTTCGACTGAAGCAATACGATCAAGCTGAAGCGGCATTCACCGACTACGAAAAGAAGGTCACGAAGGGTGATCCGAACTACCAGTGGAGTACCAAGGATTTCGATTATTTCAAGGAGCGCTCACTGACCTACTACCAGCTATACGCTGAGGGCAAGCGGGAAGGTCAGACTGACAGCACTCTGCTTGAGAAAGCCGTGCCATACTATTTGAAAGCAATCGAACTGCGCGATACCACACAGATTCGCGAAGCGGCGAGTCTCTATGACCAACTCGGCCTGTCATACTATTATCTCGGGAAGTACTTGGACGCTATTCCGTGGTTTGAGAAGAAAGTCGCAATCGATACCTTGGCCATCAAAACCTATCAGAATTTGGGCAACTGCTATATGAAGCTCAACAATCCTGATAAGGCAATGGAGTACCTGAACAAAGTAATTCAGATCAATCCTGGCGCCTGCAACGTTTATCAGACGATGTTTAGCTACTATTTAGTCGAGCGCAAAGATAGGCGTGAAGCTGAAGCCGTTGCGAAAAAATGGGCGCAGTGTGATACGGTAGGATATCAGCCCTACAAGTGGCTCGCGTATTTTGCGATCACGGACAAGCCTCCGCGCAAGGCCGATGCCATAGACTACTTGCTGAAGGCGCGGAAGCGCATGGAGACACTCAATCTGGATCCTTGCAAGGAGATTGATATCCTGATCTGGCTTAGTCAGGCACACAACATGTACGACGACGATGCCCATAAAAAACAGGCTGTCGATTGGGCCAAGCGTGGGTTGAAATGTGATCCCAAAAACCAGACATGCAAAGACATCATCGACGAGAATGAATAATCAGCAATGAGGTGCTAATAGATGGCGGAAGAAAAGCAAGTTGATCCAAACGAACGTTACCGGTACATCGGCTTTGAGGTTTTTGGAGACAAACCTCAAAGTTTCTGGAAGAATGACGAGGAGCGGAAGAACTTCATCCAGCAGTTCAAGGCGGAGGTGGGTTCGCTCTACCGCAACTCGGTTGTCTACGCGTCGGTGATTAGTCGAGTTGATCGCATCTTCATCACCGTTGCCAGCGTCATGATGATTTTGGCTCCATTTCTCCCTTGGTTCCGTGTCAAGACTCTTTATGGCAGCGAATCTTTTCTGGGCATAACCGGCTTGTTCAGTATGGGCGGGTTCTGGTTTTACGTGTCCAAGATGGGCGGAATGGTAGTGCCGCTGTCAATCTACCTATTGGCGCTATTGGCCTTTCTGTCACTCGCTTTCGGCGTCTGGACGCTTCTCACAGTTTACGGTAAGGCACCTTCGCAGGAGATCTATCTTGCGAAGCTTAAGAAGGTTCTCAAGCTCAACTTGGTTCCGCTGTCGGTGTTCTTAGTGATCGTCCTGCTGGGCTTGATCGGCCAGCGGATTCCCTTTGGCCCCTATCTGGGAATCCAGGACCTCGGCGGTCACTACTCGATTGTAACGCTCATTCAGTTCTCCAGTGTGGGGTTGTGGATGTCGTTTTTCGGATTTATGCTGAATGTTAATAAGGCGAAAGAAATCTAACACAAGATAGAAAATTGGTTCTTTGATCTATAACTGAAACTCGGAGGATTGATCCGGTGAAACAATCGATTTTTATTACAGTCATCACAATCACGTCGTTCGTTTTGGGCTATATCATTTGGGGCCCGATACTGGGGAGCGCACCGAAAGGCTCGATTACCCACTCGGTACACCAAGGTGGCCCGCTGGTTGTCACCCTGATTGCCGTTCTGTTCATGTTGCTCTGCTTCGTGGTTGAGCGCTTCCTGTCGCTGCGAGTGGCGAAGGGCACTGCGTCCGTGCAGGTTTTCTTCAAGAGCCTTATCGAGATGCTTCGCGCCAAGGACTATGATGGCGCTCTGGCTGCCTGCGACAAGCAGAGAGGCACAACTGCCAATGTATTGCGCGCCGGTATCGAACGCTTCGTGACCGTGAAAGACAACAAGGCGCTGGACAGCGACAAGAAGATATCTTTTGTGCAATCGGCTATTGAAGAGGCCAACGCGTTGGAAGGACCACTATTGGAGCGTAATCTGATCGCCATGTCGACGATTGCTTCAATTGCCACGATGATCGGTCTTCTGGGAACGACGATCGGCATGATTCGCGCGTTCGCGGCCACCGGCTCCGCAGCCGGCGGTGTTATCGACGCCACTTCATTGGCGACCGGTATTTCCGAAGCGCTCGTCAACACGGCCGGTGGTCTTATCTCCGGTATTCTCGGCATTTTCTTCTACAACTTCTTCGTCAACAAGGTCGATGCGTTTAACTACACGACTGACGAAGCGGTCTATGAAGTCATCCAGCTCTTCAAAGAGCAGGGAGGCGCTGCCTAAATGGCAAACATCAAGAAGAAACGGCGACTTGCCATCCGTATCGACATGACGCCAATGGTTGACATCGCCTTTCTACTGTTGATCTTCTATATGTCGACCACGCAGTTCAAGCCACCGGAGGCAAAGTCGGTGCGACTGCCTTCTTCGCATTCGCAGATCCAGCTTCCTGAGAAAGACAAAATCATCGTGACGGTTACATCCGACGACTCAATTTTTGTGGATTATATTGAAAGAGTTGAGAAAGAATTCGAGGGCCGGAAGATATCAACTCTGGAGCGCAGATACGCGGAGGTAACTCCGAGTACTGTTGGCGGCGAGATCAACAGCATTCGCTCGAAAAACCCCCGAGCGCTGGTGGTGATCAAGGCGGACAAGGACGCGAAGTTCGGCACAATGGAGAAGATAATGGATACCATGGTGGATTCGTACCTGTCACGATTCCAGATCGTTACCGAACTGAAATCGGAAAGGCTCTAAGGAGGTGATCGTCCGTGGCTGATATACAAGAACGACAAAAAAGTAGCGGCAAGAAGGGTCTGCGTCATCCCAAACGACGGCTCGGTATTCGTATCGATATGACCCCCATGGTCGATATCGCCTTCCTGCTATTGATTTTCTATATGGTTACGACGATTTTCGCGGCCCCACAGGCGATGGAAATCAACCTACCACCGAAGACGGAGAACGACTCGACTCCGCCAATTAAGGTCAAGAAGAGTAATCTTCTTAACGTGTGGGTGGAAAAGAGCGGTGACTTCTATTATCAGATCGGTAACGAACTGAGAACGAAGTCTGACATGAGCATCCCGTGGAAGATTCCTGCCGATTCATTGCGGGATCTTTTCACCAAATACAATTGGGATCGCCCCAAGCTGAGCACATTGTTCATCATTCATCCCGAAGCAAAATACTCCAAGATGGTTGATCTATTGGACGAGACGGAAGTGGTGGAGGCGCTGTTGCGACTCAATCAGGAGTACGTCAAGGCCTATATCGCTGCGAATCCTGAGGAGAAAACATTCAGCTTCCGCTATGCCCTGCGTAAATGGGAAGACCGGGATGACAAGCTGTTTGCGAAAGTATTAGGCCTTAGCGCGGGAGGTATGTAGCCATGACAACAGTGAGTCATTCGGTCAAGTGGTCTCCGATCGGCGCCATCGAACTGAAGCGGACATATCAGCGCAACTTCCGCAACGCAACGATACTGGTGACGGCGGCTTGGGCGTTTGTGTTCTTGGTGATCGTTGTGATTCGCATGATCGCGGGACAGGAAGCGGCTAACGCTCCTACTCTCGTCATTCGTGACATCTCTCAACTCGGTCCGCCTCCATCATTGGCGGCCAAACAGCAGCAGGTTAAGGTGACTCAGGAGATTGTAGCCCCCAAGTTCTCGCTTCCGGAAGCGGTTCCGGATGAGGAAGTCACCGAGGATTACGTGGTTGTGTCGCAAGAACAGCTTGCGGAGATGACCGCTCCGGCGATTACTGAAGGCGAAGGTGGCGGCAACATCAGAGTTGACATTCCGCTGGAAGAATATCTTCCGCAGGCAGATGAGTTTGTAGCGGTTGAGGAAATGCCGGTGGGTATTTCACTTCCTTTGCCGGTTTATCCCCCAATGGCTCTGAAGGCTCAGATCGAAGGTTCGGTCTGGGTGAAGGTGCTTGTCGACAAGACCGGCAATGTGCGAGATGCCGTTGTTGTCAAACCATCGGGCGCTAATGCGGGATTTGAGGAAGCAGCCCTCGATGCGGCCAAGAAGGGCAAGTGGAAACCGGCGATTCAGAATAAGCAGCCGGTAGCCGTCTGGGCGTCCTACGAAATCAAGTTCCAACTAAAAACTGCTCGTCAGTAGCGGCGAAGAGGGGTTGATGGCAACATCGACCCCTTCTCTTTTTTCCCCCTCCACCAATCCCTCATCCTTCTTAGCATCCCTTATCCTGACACTGATGTTTGTTGTCCCGGAGAACCAGGCATTCGGGAATATTGCCTGAGCCGGTTTGTAAGCCTGTTGGGTGAGCGACACGTTCTCACCGAAAGCAACGGACAGACGCGATAGCCCGATTGAGCGACTGCGGCGAAATTGGGAAGGAGGAACAAATGATGACCATCACGTACGCCCACAGGCAGTGGTCGCCGATTGGGGCGATTGAACTGAAGGCCAGCTATCGGAAGAACATGACAAAAGCAACTCTTGCCGTTGTATTGCTCTTCGTGGCGATCCTGGGAGGAATTGCTCTCGGTAAGCTGCTCTCACCCAAAGAGGAGGTGCTCATAGTGCGGGAAACGCGCCCGACCATCGATGCCGCCGATTTGGGACTCCCTCCTGCTCTTGTGGAAAAAACTGTTCAGATTGTGGTCAGCCCTGAGAAGACGGCTCCAGTGTTTGCGATTCCGGAACCCGCTTCCGATGCAGATGTGACCGAGGACTATGTCATCATGGCCTCTGAGGATTATGCTCTCCTGTCACCGAATACTACCATTGATCCCGGATCGCTTGGTGGCTTCACAGTGGCTTCCCTCCTCGACACCGATACTCTTTCGATGCAAGAGGAATTCGTACCTTGGGACGAGGATCCCATAGTTGTCTCCCTGCCAACACCAAAATACCCCGACATGGCTCGAAAAGCGGGGATCGAAGGTAAGGTATATGTGGAAGTCCTGATCGATACCCGCGGCAAGGTCCGTGACGCTCGAATTATCAAGGATTCCGGCGCCAACGCCGGTTTCGAGGAAGCGGCTCTGGAGGCGGCTTTGAAAGGCGAATGGCGACCGGCCATGCAAAACAAACAGCCCGTAGCGGTTAGGGTATCGTATCCGGTGGTTTTCAAGCTGAAGTAGACGAACCGATGGCCAGCAATCAGCGCCCCCGAGGAAATATTCGACCGAAACAGGGTTTTAGTCATGGCCGACCAACATCTTGACGACGTATATTATGTAGGCGAACTGTGCGCCTCTGCTCCCCGCAGGGGCGTGATCCTCGGTTCGGTCGGAGAACAATTGCAGGACTCAAGGAGGCGGATATGACCGTTGCGGTTACGCGAATGTTGTTGGTAGCTTTGCTAACGCTCACGTGTACGTTTACCGTCGGTTCAGCAGGCGCTGCCCGAGTGGATGATGTTTCTAACAACGGTGTCGATTCGGCAAGGATCGTTGACAAATCGTTGCCCTCGCCGGACGAGTTCATAGCGATTGATGTCAATCCGGTCTTGGAGAACCAGCCACAAGCAGTGTATCCGGACTCGGCGAAGAAGGCGAACGTCGAAGGCAGCGTCTGGGTCAAAGTCCTCATCGACAAACAGGGCAGCGTTAGACAAGCGTTGATTGCCAAGGGCTCAGGCAAAAAAGTTGGTTTCGAGGAAGCGGCATTGACTGCCGCCAAACAGGCGACTTGGAAACCGGCCATGCTCAACAACAAGCCGGTCGCCGTCTGGGTGTCGTACGAGATCAAGTTTGTGCTTAAGAGCGAAAAGTGACAGTTTTAGCTTGACTAAGCGCCTTTTGGATGCTATCTTTGTATGGTTCTGTAGACTCGTTTGACACTCGATCCGGAAAGACACTCTGTATGCCTTGAGTTGTTGATTCAACTATTTTTGAATCGGCTTAGACATTTATTGTCTTGACAGACACTTTTCCGGATGTTTTGATGTTGGATAATAGTGAGAGGAGGAGAAGGCGATGAAAACGAGTACGTCGTCGAACCTAATGTTGGTGTTCGTGATCGGTATTGTGCTTGCCTTCGCAATTGCGACCTTGCCTACTTCCACGGCGAAAGCGGGCGAAGTCTACGCGACCGGTATTAGTGGCGGCAAAACCAAACCGTTGGTTGACATTGAGAACAAGTTGGTTCCTCCAAAAGGGAGACCAATCAGAGAAGCCCCGCTAACGTTGCGCAAACCCGCCGAGGGCGATAGTGTCCGTACCATTGAGGATGCCGACAACTATCAGCTCTACATCGAGCCGATGTATCCGCGTAAAGCCCGTCTGGCGATGAAGCAGGGAGTGGTCGACGTGCAGATCACTTTCGACAGAGAGGGCAAAATGAAAGATGCCCGCGTTGTTCACTGCTCCACCCCGGGCTGGGGATTCGAGCAAGCGGTGCTGGCGGCTTCGCTGGAAGCAAGGTTGAACGGCAGAGCGGATCGCGAAGTCACGGTTAAGGCAACCCTGAAGTTCCAGCTCGAGTAGTGAGCAGACAAAAGTCATCCTCTTAGCTCCCGGCGGCAGCGCGTTTCGAGCAGATGGCTTCCGTGTAACCTTTCCGTTGATATCCTCCCGATCTTTTTGACTCGTTGTGCGTACCGTGGAGATGTGCTGACGGTTCTGATTTCATCAAGCTTGTCAGTCGATTTCTCCCGCATAAAGCGAACCCGACTTCTCAAGCTTCATCCACAACATTATGCTCTGTTCCTGGCTACTACCGGGTGGTAGAAACTGCATGTTGACCGCATCTATTTCGCTTATATTGTTGAGGCGTTGCCGACATTTTTAGGAACAGGGCAACGATCTTTGGACCGCAAGGAGGAAAAAGTGGCTGATAATCTCACTTACAAAATTCTGAGAGAACATCTCGTCGATGGCGAGTTGAAACCGGGGGCGGAAATCGGCATCCGGATTGACCAGACGCTGACTCAGGATGCTACCGGCACTATGGCCTATCTTCAATTTGAGGCCATGGGACTGGACCGAATCAAGACCAAGCTGTCGGTGTCGTACGTTGATCACAACATGCTGCAAACCGGATTTGAAAACGCAGACGATCATCTCTATTTACAGTCGGTCGCCTCGAATTACGGAATCTACTTTTCCAAACCGGGCAACGGCATCTGTCACCAGGTGCATCTGGAGCGCTTCTCCGTGCCGGGTTGGACGCTGCTCGGCTCCGATTCACATACGCCGACCAGCGGCGGTGCGGGCATGATCGCTATCGGCGCCGGCGGACTGGATGTTGCAGTTGCCATGGGGGGTGGAGCCTTTTATCTCCCTTGCCCGCGCGTCATCGGCATTCACCTAGCGGGCAAATTACAGTCCTGGGTAACCGGCAAGGATGTGATCCTGGAGGTGCTGCGGCAATTGACGGTAAAAGGCGGAGTCGGCAATATCATTGAATATCACGGCGAAGGAGTCAAATCACTGACGCTGACGCAACGCGCGACGATCACTAATATGGGCGCCGAACTGGGAGCGACGACTTCGATATTCCCTTCCGATGAAAACACCCTCGTGTATTTCAAGGCACAGAGCCGGGAAAAAGACTACAAGCCACTCGTGGCCGATCCAGGGGCGACCTACGACAAAGTCATCGAAATCGATTTGGGCAAGTTGGAGCCCATGATCGCCAAACCGCACTCTCCCGACAGTGTGGTGAAGGTGCGCGAGGTTGCGGGCACGAAAGCACAACAAGTGTGTGTGGGTTCCTGCACCAATTCGTCGCTCTATGATCTCGAGATCACTGCCGCCATCCTCAAAGGCAAACAGGCTGATCCCGACGTAGCCCTGACCGTGACTCCCGGTTCAAAGCAGGTTTACAAAATGGTCGCAGATTCGGGCGCGATGGCGACGCTGATAGCGGCCGGGGCAAGAATACTCGAATCAGCCTGCGGTCCCTGCATCGGTATGGGACAGGCGCCGGCATCCGGCTCGGTATCGGTGCGGTCGTTTAATCGCAATTTTGAAGGACGCTCCGGTACCAAAGATTCTTACGTCTATCTCGCCTCACCGGAAACCTGTGCTGCAACCGCATTGAGCGGCGTAATTACCGACCCGCGAGATTTGGGAGTACCCCCGGTCATTCACCTACCTGAGACTTTCTATATCGACGATCGTGGTATTATCCCTCCTGCCAAGGAGGGGGAACGCCCTAAAATCCTGCGCGGACCGAATATCAAACCGCTTCCCACTCGTGGCGCAATGCCAGAGAAACTAAGCGGAAAAGCCTTGCTAAAGCTGGGGGACAACATCTCTACCGACCATATCATGCCGGCTGGCGCCAAAATTCTGCCGCTGCGGTCAAACGTGCCGGCGATATCGGAATTCGTCTTCTTCTATGTGGATCAGACTTTCGCCAAGCGTGCCAAGGATGCCGGTAGCTGCGCTGTAATTGGCGGTGAGAACTACGGCCAAGGGTCGTCACGAGAACACGCAGCGCTGGCGCCGATGTATCTCGGACTGCAGTTTGTGCTCACCAAGTCGTTCGCAAGGATTCACAAATCGAACTTGGTCAATTTCGGCATCCTGCCACTGACATTTGTGAATGCCGCTGATTACGACCGACTGAAGCAGGATGATCAACTGGAGATTCCGAATGTGCGCGCATCATTGGAGAAGGGCGACCGTGTCACGATCGAGAATGTTACACAGGGCTACGACTTCGAGGCACAGTTTGATCTCTCACCAAGGCAGGTCAGGATTCTGCTTGCGGGCGGGCTGTTGAATTTCACAAAGGCGGGCGGGAAGTAGGTTCGACCTTGTTTGCACGTGCTCTATCAGTATATGGGACGACTGAAAGGTCGTCCTTTTTTTCGGCAGATTCAATCTGCACGCAAATTTGGCATCTGCTCGACACATAAAAACACCGATTGCAACCCCGGCCACACAACTCGAAAAAGCGGTTGACGGTGACTGACGGTTTCGGTAATATGAATGCCAGTTCTTAGAGGGGCAGTACGGAGTACTTTCACTTCAACGCCAAGTAAAGGATCATGACGCACATAAAGAACACGCCATTTACCAAACTCAACGAGCAGGCCGGCGGCAAAATGGTTGAATTTGCCGGCTATAACATGCCGATTCAATACCGTTCAATCAATCAAGAACATCTCCGTGTCCGCCAGAGTGTCGGATTGTTTGACCTGTCGCACATGGGGGAGTTTTTCGTGAAGGGAGACCAGGCATTGGAGTTCATCCAGAAAATGACAACCAACGATGCGTCCACTCTGAAGATGTTTCAAGTGCAGTATTCCTCGCTTCCGTACCCGGATGGTGGTTTGGTTGATGATTTGCTGGTTTACCGACTACCAGATCAGTATATGCTGGTCGTCAACGCCGCCAATCTCGACAAAGACTGGGCTTGGCTGATGGAGCATAAGCCGGCAGGTGTGGAGATGACCAATCGCTCCGACGAGATCGGTCTGTTGGCGATTCAGGGACCGAACGCTGAAATCGTGATGGCGAAACTAACCGCCCATGACGTGGGCAAAATGGGCTACTACGAAGCCGCTACGGCGAAAATCTGTGGCAAAGATACTCTTTTCAGTCGCACCGGCTACACTGGCGAGGACGGCTTTGAGATCTACTGTGACCCGTCAATTGCCGAAGAGCTGTGGAACAGAACGACCGAGGCCGGCAAGCCGTTCGATATCGAACCTATCGGCT
>Ga0315273_10005998_pt1 | contig 15085 bp, 10 predicted proteins | sample YL17G02_0_MG_FD_205753 | JGI IMG/M metagenome (GOLD analysis project Ga0315273, IMG submission 205753) | Sediment microbial communities from Yellowstone Lake, YNP, Wyoming, USA - YL17G02_0 | ecosystem: Environmental > Aquatic > Freshwater > Lake > Sediment | place: USA: Wyoming | collected...
TCGGCGCGATCATCATGGCCCTGGGCTACGATCTGGCTGATGCCCGCGAGTACGGGGAGTTCGGCTTCGGCCGCTACCGCAACGTCATTCACAGTATGCAGTACGAGCGCCTGGCCAGCCGCTCCGGCCCCACCGAAGGCATTGTGCTCCGGCCAGCCGACGGCAAACGGCCAGAACGCATCGCCTGGCTGCAGTGCGTCGGCTCGCGCGACCAGAAGCACCCCTATTGCTCCTCCATCTGCTGCATGTACGCCACCAAAGAGGCGATGATCGCCAAAGACCGCCTCCCTGGTGTCCATGCCCAGATCTTCATGATGGACGAGCGGGCGTTCAACAAGGAATTCAACGCCTACTACGAGACCGCCCGCCGGAAGTTCGGCGTCGAATACACCCGTGCGCGCATTTCGTACATCAAGGAAGACCCGGCCACCCAAGACCTGATCCTGCACTACCCCGGCCCCGGGGGGAAGATGGTCGAGGACCGCTTCGACATGGTGGTGCTTTCGCTCGGCACGGTGCCCCCAGGCTCGGCGAAGGAGTTGGCCGGAGAGTTGGGGATCGAGCTGAACGAGCACGGCTTCTGCCAGACCGACAAGTTCTCGCCGCTGGAGACCAGCGTGCCGGGGGTCTACGTCTGCGGCACCTTCCTATCGCCCAAGGAGATCGCCGAGACCTTCCTGGACGCCTCTGGCGCGGCCAGCGAGGTGATGCGGCTGCTGCGCGGCCAGGTGGGCGGCAGCCCCTCCAGCCGCCAGTATCCGTTCCTCTCAGCGAACGGTGAATATCCGGCCGAAAAAGACGTCAGTGGCGAGTCGTCGCGGGTGGGGGTCTTCATCTGCCGGTGCGAGCCGGCCATTGACGGCACAGTTGACACCCAGGCAGTGGAAGACTTCGTTCTGGGGCTGCCGGGCGTGGTCTACGCCGAGCGACTCGCCTACGGCTGCCAGGAGGCGGATCTAAGCCGCATCCGCCAGGCCATCCAGGAGCAGCAGCTCAACCGGGTCGTGGTGGCCGGTTGCACTGCGCGCACGCACGAGCCGCTCTTCCAGCGCGTCGTCCGTCAGGCCGGGCTGAACCCCTATCTCCTCTCGATGGCCAACATCCGCGAGCAGTGCGCGTGGGTACACGAGAGCCAACCTGATCTGGCAACGCGCAAGGCCAAAGAAACGGTGCGCATGGCGGTCGAACGCGCCCGCATGTCCCAGCCGATCCGGAAGCTCAGCGTGACGCCCACGCGGCGCGCCCTGGTGGTCGGCGGCGGGGTGGCGGGGATGCAGGCGGCGCTCTCTATCGCCGACGCCGGCTACGATGTCACGCTGGTGGAGCGCAACGCCCAGTTGGGCGGCAACCTGCGCCACATCTTTTACGTGGCCGAAGGACAGAACCCCCAACGCCTGCTGCGCGACCTGGTCAACCGGCTGCGCGGCCACGAACGCATCCAGGTGCTGACTCGCTCCGAGGTGAAATCGCACACCGGTCGCACGGGCGACTTCCGCTCGGTTGTCGTGAGTCACACCGGCCCGCTGGACACCGAAACCGAGGTGCGTCACGCCGTCACCATCGTCGCCACCGGCGGCGAGGAATGGCGTGGAGACGTTTACCTGCTCGGCGAGGACAAACGGGTGGTCACCCAACTCGATCTGGAAGAGATCATCGTACACCGCCCGGAGGAGGTCACCCGGCTCAAGCAGGCCGTGATGATCCAGTGCGTCCGTCCGCCGTCGGAAGTAGAGTATTGCAGCCGCGTGTGCTGCACCAACACCATGAAGAACGCCATCCGGGTGAAGATGCTCAACCCCAACTGCCAGGTGTACGTCCTCTACAAGGACATGATCACCTATGGCTTCCGCGAGCAATTCTACACCGAGGCGCGGCGGCGGGGCGTGATCTTTCTGCGCTACGACGAGCAGCACCTGCCGCAGGTGAGCCGCACGACCGACGGGAAGCTGGAGGTGCGCGCCTGGGAGCAGGTCTTCGGCCGCGAGATGGTCCTCATACCCGACCTGGTGGCCTTGAGCATGGCGGTGGTCCCATCGCCGGGCACGAAGGAGCTGGCGAAGATCCTGGATGTGCCGATGTCGGTCGAAGGGTTCTTCCAAGAAGCGCATCTCAAGATGCGGCCGATGGACTTCATGGAAGAGGGCATCTTCATGGCGGGCATGGCCCACTATCCCAAGTTCATCGAAGAGGCGATCATCAACGCGCAGGCGACCGCGGGGCGGGCCATTACGCTGCTGGCCAAGGAGCCGCTCTACTACGGCGGCCCGATTGCGGTGGTGGATCAGGCCAAGTGCGTCGGCTGCCTGACCTGCATGCGTACCTGCCCCTTCGGCATCCCCAAGGTCCGGCCGGACATGACCGGCGTGGGCGCGATCGTGGGCGCGGCCTACATCGAACCGGCGCTCTGCCAGGGCTGCGGCACCTGCACGGCCGAGTGCCCGGCCAAGGCCATCGAGCTCATGGCCTATCGGGACGTGCAGTTGGCGGGCGAGCTGACCGGGGCGTGGGCGGCGTGAGACGCGGTTCGTATTGCGTATTGCGTATTTTGGGGAGCACGGCAAGTTTCATTTTGATAAACGATAGCTTTCTTCAGGACAAGATTCGATGAGCGCCAACGGCGACCCTACTTTCGAGCCTGAAATCACCGCGTTCATGTGTATTTATTGCGCCGACATGTCGGCCGACACGGCGGGCGCGTTACACCTGCAGTATCCGGCCAACGTCAAGCTGGTGAAGATGCCGTGCACCGGCAAGACCGACGTCAAGTACGTGCTGGACGCCTTCGAGCACGGCGCCGACGGGGTATACATCGTCGGCTGTCCCATCGGCAACTGCCACCACGTGCGCGGCAACGAGCGGGCCAAAAAGCGCGTCGAGCGGGCCAAGAAGCTGCTAGACGACATCGGCATTGGCGGCGGCCGGCTCGAGATGTACTTCGTCTCCGGCGGCATGGGGGAGACCTTTGCGCGGGTCGCGCGCGAGATGACCGAGCGCATTCGCGGGCTGGGGCCGAATCCGCTGAAGGAACGCGGGGGGGAGCCTACGTAAATTTGGAGCGGTCAAGGGGGCAAGATGTCCGGCAACGGTCGCGGAGAAAAGGATAACGTGGTCGGCGCGGTGATGGTCGTCGGTGGTGGCATCGCGGGGATGCAGGCCAGCCTTGACCTGGCCGAGTCAGGCTACAAGGTCTACCTGGTGGAGCAAAAGTCGGCCATCGGCGGCCACATGGCGCAGTTGGATAAGACCTTTCCCACCAACGACTGCGCGATGTGCACCATCTCACCCAAGCTGGTTGAGACCGGCCGGCACCTTAACATCGAGATATTGACCGACAGCGACGTAGCCGCCCTGAAGGGCGCAGCGGGCGACTTCACCGTGACCGTGCGTACCCGGCCGCGCTACATTGACGTCAAGAAGTGTACCGGCTGCGGTGAGTGCGCTCAGGTCTGCCCGGTGGTGATCCCCTCCCGCTTCGACGAGGGCTTGAAGCAACAGCGTGCAGCCCACAAGCTCTACCCACAGGCCATCCCCAACGCCTACGCCATCGAGAAGGCCGGCATCGCGCCCTGCCGCGACGCCTGCCCCGCTCACCAGCGCGCCCAGGGTTACATTGCCCTGATCCGGGAGGGGCGCTTCGACGACGCCTTGCGCGTCATCAAGGAGGACAACCCTTTCCCCGGCATCTGCGGCCGCATCTGCAACCACCGTTGCGAGGACGCCTGCAACCGCGGCAAGGTGGATGATCCGGTCAACATCCACGCGCTCAAGCGGTTCGTCACCGACACAGTGTATGCGCAGCCGCGCATCCCCCGCGAGCCGATCCCCAAACAGTACGACGAGCGGGTGGCGATCATCGGGTCCGGCCCGTGCGGCATGACCGCGGCGCAAGACCTGTGCCAGCAGGGCTACCCGGTGACGGTCTTCGAGGCGCTGCCGGTGGCGGGCGGCATGTTGCGGGTGGGTGTGCCCGAATACCGCCTGCCGTCCTGGATCGTGGATCGCGAGGTGCAGGACATCGTTGACCTGGGAGTCGAGCTGCGGCTGAACACCACTGTGGCGCACCTGGACGACCTCTTCACCGAGGGTTTCAAGTCCGTGCTGATTGCCGTCGGCGCACACGAAGGCGTCCGCCTGCCCATCCCAGGGAACAATCTTGAAGGCGTCTTGATCAATACCCAATTCCTGCGCGACGTCCGCCTGGCTGAACTCAATACCCAATACCCAATGCCCAACACCCCCCAAGCCCAAATCCAGGGTAAACGAGTTCTGGTGCTCGGCGGCGGCAACGCGGCCATTGACGTGGCTCGCACCGCCGTCCGCCTGGGCGCCGGCCAGGTGCAGATGGCCTGCCTGGAAAGCCGCCAGGGCATGACGTCGCACCCGTGGGAGATCCAGGCGGCGGAGGACGAGGGGATCGTCATCCACAACGATCGCTCGTTCCTGCGCGTCGTGGACGACGGCACCGGGTGGGCCGCTGGGGTCGAGTGCCGGCGGGTGACGCATTTCGAGTTCGACGACCAGCGACGGCTGTCGGTAGAGACTGCACCGGGTTCCGAGCACGTCCTGTCCGCCGACGTGATGATCTTCTCCGTGGGCCAACGGGCCGGTCTGGCCTTCATCCCGCCCGACGCCGGGGTGGGCCTGACGCCGCAGCGGACCATTGCCATCAATCCGAACACCTACGCCGCCACTCGGCCGGGCGTCTTCGCGGCCGGCGACAGTGTGAGCGGCACGGCGTTCGTCATCGAAGCGGTCGCCAGCGGCCATAAGTGCGCCGAGTCCATCCATCGCTACCTGCGCGGCGAGGCGTTAGAGCCGAAGCCCCGCCCCGAGTTGCCGGTGGTCAAGCTGACTCAGACCGAGTTGGCCGACCGGATGCGCCGCGGCGAGCTTAAGATCACCCCTCGCGTGCCCATGCCTGAATTGTCGGCCGCGCAACGCGTGCAGGGTTTCGCCGAGGTCGCGACCGGCTACACGGCCGAGCTGGCCCAGGCCGAAGCGGCTCGCTGCCTGGCCTGCGGCATCTGCTCCGAGTGTCTGAGCTGCTGGTACAAATGCGGCGTGGGCGCGATTGACCATGACATGGTGGAGCATGCGCAGGAGATCAACGTCGGCGCGGTCATCCTGGCCCCCGGCTACCAGGTCTACCGGGCGGAGCTTTCGGAGGAGTTCGGTTGGGGCCGCTACCCCAACGTGGTCACGGCGCTGCAATTCGAGCGCCTGCTGAGCGCCTCCGGCCCGACCATGGGCCACGTGCAACGGCCTTCGGACGGGCACAAGCCGAAGAAGATCGCCTTTTTGCAGTGCATCGGCTCCCGCGACCAGTCACACGACTACTGCTCGGCCGTCTGCTGCATGTACGCCACCAAGCAGGCGATCATGGCGATCGAGCACGAGCGGGACACCGAAGTCCACGTCTTCATGATGGACATGCGCGCCTTCAGCAAGGGCTACGAGGCGTACTACCGGCGGGCGATCGAAAAGTACGGCATCGAATACACCCGCTGTCGCATCTCGGCAATCAAGGAGAATCCGGCCAACGGCAACCTGATTGTGCGCTATGCGGCGGGAGATGGGGTCAGGAGTCAGGGGTCAGAGGGCAGGGGTCAGGAGGCAGAGGGCAATACCCAATACCTAGTACCCAATACCCTCGTCTCAGAAGAATTCGATTTGGTCGTCCTTTCCGTCGGAATGGAAATCGCCCCCGAGGTGCGTGAATTGGGCCGCCGGCTGGGCATCGAGCTGGACGATTACGGCTTCTGCCATACGGTGCAGTTCGACCCGTTACAGACCAGTAAGCCGGGCATCTATGCCGTCGGCCCGTTCCGGGAGCCGAAGGACATCCCCGAATCGGTGGTCGAGGCGAGCGGCGCGGCGGCCGCGGCCGGGGCGCTCCTGGCCGGGGCACGCGGGACACTGATCCGGTTGCCGGAGTACCCGCCGGAGCGAGACGTGACGGCCGAGGAGCCGCGGGTGGCCGTTTTCGTGTGCCACTGCGGATCGAACATCGGCGGCTTCCTGGACGTGCCGGTCGTGGCCGAATACGCACGAACGCTGCCCGGCGTCGTCCATGCTGAACCCAACCTGTACACCTGCTCGCAAGACAGCATCGCCCACATCACCGAGAAGGTGAAGGAGTTGGGGGCCAACCGGGTGGTGGTGGCTTCCTGTACGCCGCTGACCCACGAGCCGCTGTTCCAGAGCAGCATCCGGGCGGCCGGGCTGAATCCATACCTGTTCGAGATGGCGAATATCCGCAACCAGTGCTCGTGGGTCCACTCGCAGGATCGGGCCGCGGCCACCGAGAAGGCAAAAGAGCTGGTGCGGATGGCTGTGGCGCGAGCCGCCCGGCTCCAACCGCTGCACATGACGGAGATGCCCACCTGCAAGATGGCCCTGGTGATCGGCGGTGGGGCTGCGGGGATGACGGCCGCTCTCACCCTCGCCGAGCAAGGGTTCCCCGTTCACTTGGTGGAGCGGAGCGGGGAGTTGGGGGGGAATCTGCGGCGCGTACATCATACGCTACGTGATTTGGGTCTGGAACCCGGTATTGGGTATTCGGTATTGGATATTGGAAAGAATACCCAATACCCAATATCCAGTATCCATACCTACCTGAACAACCTGATCCACCGCGTCGAATCCCACCCCCTCATCACCGTTCATCTGAAAGCTGAACTGGCGGCGACCAGCGGCATTGTGGGCGACTTCAAGTCGGTGCTGCAACAAGACCTGGGCACGTCTTTTCATCGCTTCGAGGTCTACCACGGCGTGACGATTCTGGCGACCGGCGGGCAGGAGTATCGCGGGAGCGAGTACGGGTACGGGAGCGATCCAAGGGTTGTGACGGGGCAGGAGTTTGAGGCGTTGCTGGTACATTGGGAAACTGGTAAATTGGTAGATGGGGAAAGCCATGACCAACTACCAATCTACCAACCTACCAATCTACCAAATGCCATTACCTTCCTCCTCTGCGTCGGCCCGGCCGAGCAATACTGCGCCCGCATCTGCTGCACCACGGCGCTGAAGAACGCGCTGGTGCTCAAGCGGCTGACCCCCGCGGCTCAGGTTACGGTGATCTATCGGGACATCCGCACCTACGGCTTCAAGGAGCAATTGTACACCGAGGCGCGGCGCGCGGGGGTGCGCTTCGTGCGTTACGATTTCGACCGCAAGCCGCAGGTGACGTCCGGATCGAACGGGCTGGAGGTGCGGGTCTGGGAACCGATCCTGGGCAACGAGATGATCTTGCGGCCCGACCTGCTGGTGCTGAGCACGCCGGTCGTGCCCGCGGAGGGCGCGCGGGAGTTGAGCAAGCGGCTGAAGGTACCGGTGGACATGGAGGGCTTCTTCCTGGAGGCGCACGTCAAGCTGCGGCCGGTAGACTTCTCGTCCGAGGGCATCTTTATGGCGGGCCTGGCGCATTACCCGAAATTGCTGGAGGAGAGCATCGTCCAGGCCCAGGCGGCTGCGGCCCGTGCGGCCACCCTGCTCTCGAAGGATACGCTGACCACCGGCGGCCGCGTGGCCGTGGTGGATAACACCCGCTGCGTCGCCTGTTTGACCTGCGTGCGCACCTGTCCCTACGACGCGCCGCGCGTCGTCTCGTCCCTGACCGGCGTCGGCGGCATCGTGGGCGCGGCGCAGATCGAAGCGGCCCTTTGCCACGGCTGCGGCTCGTGCGCGGCGGCCTGCCCGGCCAGAGCCATTCAACTGATGCACTACACTGACGCGCAGGTGTTGGCGAAGGTGGACGCGCTGTTTGGGCAACCGGCTCTGACCGTGTCATGTTGAGGGTCTTGAAGGACGCCCCAAAACCAGACGATTTCTATGAGCGCAGGTGACTCTGTGCAGGACACCATTACGATGACAGAGACCAACATGCCTTTCACACAACCCACCTGGACGCCGCGCATCATCGCGTTTTGCTGCCATCATTGCGCCTATGCCGCGGCCGACTTGGCGGGCGGGCTGCGGATGCAGTACCCGTCATCCGTGAAGATTTTCGAGCTGCCCTGCACCGGCAAGCTCGATGTATTGCACGTGATGCATGCCTTCGAGGCGGGCGCCGACGGCGTCTTTGCCGCCGGCTGACTGCCCGGAGAATGCCATTACCTGGAAGGTAATCTACAAGCCCAAAAACGCATAGACTACGTCCGCAGCCTGCTGGAGCAGATCGGGCTGGGGGGCGAGCGCGTCCGCATGGTCAACCTGTCGGCGGCGATGGGCGCGCGCTTCGCCGAAGTGGCTACCGAGATGGACGCAAAAATCCGAGAATTGGGGCCTAATCCGCTGGGCCAAAGAGTTGAGAGAAAGGACACCGTCGGAGGTGAGGAATGATCGTTGCTGAACAAAAGCCGCTTGCCGAGATCAAAGAGATGCTCGAGGCCTATCAGAAGGTGTTGGTGGTCGGCTGCGGCACCTGCGTCACCGTCTGCCTGGCGGGCGGCGAAAAAGAGGTGGGCATCCTGGCGTCAGCCCTGCGCATGGCTACCAAATTGGACGGTCACGGGGTCGCCATGGACGAAGTGACTGTCCAACGCCAATGCGAGTGGGAATACATTGACCCCCTGCGGGAGCGGCTGACGGACTACGACGCCATCCTCTCATTGGGATGCGGCGTCGGCGTGCAGACGCTGGCCGAGCGTTTCCCCGGCAAGCGCGTGCTGCCCGGCCTGAACACCAAATTCATGGGCCTGCCAATCGAGCAGGGCATCTGGGAGGAGCGTTGCCAGGCCTGCGGCGATTGCATCCTGGACCTGACCGGCGGCATCTGCCCCATCGCCCGCTGCTCCAAGCAGTTGCTCAACGGCCCCTGCGGCGGCTCGCAAAACGGCAAGTGCGAGGTGAGCAAGGAGACCTCCTGCGCCTGGCAACTGATCTGGGAGCGGATGACCGCGCTGGGAATGCTCGACCGGCTGATGCAGATCCAGCCCCCCAAGGACTGGCGCACCAGCCGCGACGGCGGCCCGCGGCGCATCGTTCGCGATGATTTGCGGCTGCCGGAGGAATATAGAGATTAGGTGTTGGGGATTAGGGAAATTCGCTCACTCTCCAATACCCAATACCCAATATCTAATACCCAATATCCATTCTCCAGAAAAGGAGATTGTAGGCATGACTAACACTGCAACTAACGGGTATAAAGCCAGCAGCAACCTGGAACGCGTGCTGACCAAGGGGTATTTTGCCGTGACGGGCGAGCTGGGGCCGCCCAAGAGCCAGGACGCCGAGGTCATCCGCAAAAAAGCCGCCTTGCTCAAGGGCGTAGTGGACGCCGTCAACCTGACCGACAACCAGACGGCCATCGTGCGCATGAGCAGCATCGCGGCCGGCGTGCTCCTGGTGCGCGAGGGGCTGGAGCCGATCATCCAGATGACCTGCCGCGACCGCAACCGGCTGGCGATGCAGGCCGACCTGCTGGGCGCGTGCGCGCTGGGCATCAAAAACGTGCTCTGTCTCACCGGCGACCACCAGTCGTTCGGCAACCATCCCTTTGCCAAGAACGTACACGACGTTGACTCGCTGCAACTCATCCAGATCGTCAAGGGTTTGCGTGACGAAGGCAAGTTTCAGTGTGGCGAGGAGATCAAGGGCGGCGGGCCACGCTTCTTCATCGGCGCCGCGGCCAACCCGTTCGGCGACCCCTTCGAGTATCGTCCCTACCGGCTGGCTAAGAAAGCCGCGGCCGGCGCGGACTTCATCCAGACCCAGCTCATCTACGACATGCCCCGCTTTCGCGAGTTCATGAAGCGGGTCGTGGACCTGGGCCTGCACGAGAAGGTGAAGATCCTGGCGGGGGTGGGGCCGCTCAAGAGCAGCGGCGCGGCCAAATACATGCGCGACCAGGTGCCCGGCATGATCGTCGCCGACGAATACGTGGACCGCATGGAAGGGGCCGTGGCCGGCATCCCCAAAGAGGACAAGAAAGGCCGCGCGGCGGCCTGGCGCGCCGCGGGGATCAAAATCTGCATCGAACAGATCCAGCAGGTGCGAGAGATCGAGGGCGTGGCCGGCATCCACATCATGGCGATCGAATGGGAAGAGGCCGTGCGGCCCCTGGTCGAAGGGGCCGGCCTGCTGCCGCGGCCGGTGGTGGATTGACATGAGGCGGTACCGCAAGATCTACTGCCGTCCGTTTGTCATTCTGAGTGGGTCTGCCCCTGACATTCCGCGACGGCGCAAATCCAGCGAAGAATCTCCTACCCACGACGAGACCCTTCGCTGAATTTTCGCCGCAATGCACTTCACGGGACCAACCCGTTCAGGGTGACAAAGCGGACTTTGCGGTGCTGCACCAAGAGGTATGATATGCCAACAATGAAGACAATCACCGCCGCCCAGCCGGCCACAGCCGAACCTTTAGCCGACGCCATCCAGCGCATCGTCGGCGAGAATGCCTACCTGTGCTACCAGTGCCTCAAGTGTACCAGTGGCTGCCCGCTGGCCGAGCACTTCGACCTGAACCCCAACCAGGTGATGCGCAGCGTGCAATTGGGGGACGCGTCGGTGCTGGAGAGCAAGGCCATCTGGCTGTGCGCCTCGTGCGAGACATGCACCACGCGCTGCCCCCAGGGCATTGACATCGCCGCGGTCATGGACGCGTTGCGCATCGAGGCCCGCCGCCGGGGGCTGCCGGCCGCCATTCCCGAGGTGGACCGCTTCGCGCGCCTCTTCCTGGCCGACGTGCGATTGATGGGCCGCCTGCACGAAGTAGGGCTGATGGCCGGACTGAATCTGCTCAACCGCAACCTGTTCAAGGACATGGACATGGCGGTCGAGATGCTCAAGCGGGGCAAGCTGCACCTGGTCTCGTGGCCGACGCGGTCGCCCAAGCCCGGCACGGTCAAGGCGGTCGAACCGGCCCCCAACCGGATCGCCTACTACCCCGGCTGCTCGCTCCATTCGTCGGCCGGCGAGTACCATCACACCATCGAGGCCATTGCCGAAAAGCTCGATCTGGAGCTGGTGGAGCCGCCCGGCTGGATCTGCTGCGGCTCGAGCCCGGCCCACTCCACCGATCGCGTCTTGGCGACTAAGTACCCGGTGGTCAACCTCTCGATCGTCGAACAGATGGGCGTCGCAGAGGTGACGACCCCCTGCGCGGCCTGCTACAGCCGCTTCAAGACCGCGGCCCACGAGATGGCCCACAACCCGGAGATGGCGCGACAGGTCAACCAGGAGATTGGTTACGAATACGCGGGCAAGGTGCGCGTCATGCACCTGGTCGAGACGCTGGTCGAGAAGGTGGGACTGGATCGCATCGAGAAAGAAGTCAAGAAGCCGCTGCAGGGGCTGAAGGTGGCGTGCTACTATGGCTGTTACATCACTCGCCCCGCCGAGATCACCGGGGCCGAGCACCCTGAATACCCGATGGAGATGGACTACCTGATGCGGCGGCTGGGCGCCGAGCCGGTGGCATGGGACTACAAGACCGATTGCTGCGGCGGCTCCCTGGGCCTGACTCAGACCCCCCTGGCGCACGAGATGACGGCAAAGGTGCTGCGCAACGCCAAGGCCCGCGGCGCGGATGCCATCGTCACCGTCTGCCCGCTGTGCCACGTCAACCTGGACGGCCGGCAGGCGCAGATCAAGGAGTTGGGTTTCGCCATGCCGATCCTTTACGTCACCCAATTGGCCGCCCTGGCTTTCGGGCTGGAGGAAAAAGCGGCCCTGCTCGAAAAGAACCTGGTGGATCCGCGGCCGTTGTTGCGGGAGAAGGGGTTGGTGGATTAATCATGAGTCTCCGCCGGGCCATCCAGAACCACCCCCACCCCCTCGAACGCCTCTGGCAGTTCACCGAGTGGATGTTGCACAAACTGAATCCGTTCTTCACCCGCGTCGGCTACACCCGCGTGGCGAAGGTGATCCTGCCCTTTGAGGATCTGGGTAAGAAGGCGATCTTCGATTGCCACCTGTGCGGACAGTGCATCCTCCACTACACCGGCATGACCTGTCCCATGACCTGCCCCAAGAACCTGCGTAACGGGCCATGCGGCGGCGTGCGCCTGAACGGGCATTGCGAGGTCAAGCCGGAGATGCGCTGCGTCTGGGTGGACGCTTACGAGCGCGCCCAGCAAATGCCGATCTGGGGCAAGGAACTGCTGACCGAGCAGCCGCCGGTCAACTGGCAGCTCCAGGGCACGTCGTCGTGGATCAACTTGCTCAAGGGCGTGGACCGGCGACCGCGAGCAGTGCAGAAGAACGTCTAGGAAGGGGCCGATGAGCGATCAAGTTGTCGTGAAGCGGGTTGAGAGCGAGGCCGAGGCCCAGCGGGCCTTCTGCTGCATGGGCGAGGTGCCCACCCCCTGGCCCGCCGCGGTGAACGTCTGTCGCACCTGGGTGAGCCAGAACCTGGGCCGTTACGTCGAGGGCTACCACGTCCAGGACGCCGACGGCGCCACCATCGGCCAACTCTACTACGCGCCGTCGGAGCGCGCCCTCATCCCCTACGCGGTCGAGCCGGGCGTAGCCGTGCTCTACTGCGAATGGGTGCAACGCCGTCACCAGGGGCAGGGCTTGGGCCGGCAACTTTTCGCAACCTTCGAGGCAGACGCGCGGGCGCAGGGCAGCAAGGGCATCCTGGTGGAGAGCACCGGCCGCGACGACCAGATGCACTACCGCCATTACCTGGTGCGCGGCTTCTCCCTCCTCCACGAAAGGGGCGATCGCAAGCTGCTCTACCTCCCGTTGAGCCAGCCCCAGATCAAGGTCAGGCCCCTGGAATCACACCTCCGGCCCCGCCGCGGCCTGCCCGTGGAAATCCTGATCCTCGCCGGTTACCTGTGCCCGTTCGAGACTGCCACCCAAATGCTCTTGTTGGACGTGGCACGCGAGTTCGGGGAACGCGTCGTGGTCCGCCAGGAAGCACTGACCCCTGAAACCCTACAGCGTTACGGCGTGGCCTATGGCGTCTTCATCAACGGACACCCAAAGCTGAGCGGCGCGACCAGCGAAGAGGCGATCCGCCAGGCCATTCTTGAGGAATTCTAACGTGCCCCTTCCCATCAGCCATCTGGCCGCGGTGTTGCAATCCGGCCAGTTCGCCGTCGCCGCGGAACTCTCGCCTCCCAAGGGAGTTGACCTGGCGAGCATCGCCCGCGACGCCCAAACCTTGAGAGCCTACGCCGACGCGGTCAACATCACCGACAATCAGGCTGCCAGCGTGCGGATGGCCAGCATCCCCGTGGCCGCGCTCTTGCTCCGACATGGGGTCGAGCCGGTCGCCCAGATGACCTGTCGCGATCGCAACCGCCTGGCGATCCAGGCTGACCTGCTGGGTGCGGCAGCCCTGGGCATCCGCAACCTGTTGTGTCTGAGTGGCGACCACGGCATCTGGGGCGATCACCCCGAAGCCAAGAACGTCTATGACGTGGACTCCATGCACCTGATCCGCATGGCCCGGAACCTGTGCGAGCACGGGATCCTTGACAACGGCCGGCCGGTCTCGCCCGCGCCGCAGTTCTTCATCGGCGCGGCCGCCAATCCATTTGCACCGCCCCTCGACTATCGGCCCCTGCGCCTGGGCAAGAAAGTGGCCGCGGGCGCGCGTTTCGTGCAAACTCAGCTCATCTACAACGTGGCGCGGTTCAAGACCTACATGACTCGCGTGGCTGACTTGGGCCTGCACGAGCAGGTCTACATCCTGGCGGGCGTCGGGCCAGTCAAGTCAGCGGGGCAGGCCAACTTCATGGCGACTAAAGTGGCCGGCATGGAGGTGCCCGATGAGATCGTCCAACGGATGACCAAAACCCCCAAGGCGGCCCAACCCGAGGAAGGCATCCGCATCTGCAACGAAATCATCGAACAGGTGCGCCAGATTCCAGGGGTGGCGGGCATCCACATCATGGCCGTCCACTGGGCTGACGCAGTGCCCGAGATCGTGACCCGCGCGGGACTGTACCCCCGCCCATCGCGCTCTATTTCTCAGGAGTGACTATGCTCGTCAAAGATCGCATGACCCACAACCCCGTCTGCGGCCATCCCGATATGCCGGTCACCGAGGCGCAGGCCCTCATGCAGCAGCATAGCTTTCGCCACCTGCCCGTCCTGGACACCGATGGCAGGCTGGTGGGTCTGATCACGCAACGCTCGCTGATCCAGGCCATCCCCTCGGGCATGAAGAGCGTCAGCCCGGCCATGATCAACTATGCCCTGGCCAAAATCAAGACCCACCACGTGATGGTCAAAAACGTGATTACCATCGGGGAAGACGTGGCTCTGGAAGAGGCTGCCCGCGTCATGGCCGACAAAAAGATCGGCTGCCTGCCCGTGATGCGCGGCGACAGACTGGTGGGGATCATCAGCGACAACGACATCTTCGACGTCATGGTGAACCTGCTGGGTGCCCGGCGCGAGGGCGTGCGCGTCACCGTTTTGCAGCCGGACCGCGCCGGCGAGGTCGCGCGCCTGAGCAACGCGATTGCGCAAAAGGGCGGCTACCTGTCGGTTTTCGTGACCTACCCCACGGCCGATCCGGCGGTCTGGGCCTCGGTGCTCAAGGTGACGAATTTGTCGGAACAGACGATCGTCGAGACGCTGGGCAGCCTGGCAGACATACGCGTCCAGGACGTGCGGAAGGGGTAACCACTCGAAAGCAGATCAGGCGAAGGCTGGCCTCGACTTGCCTGCGAAGTCGCCAACCAGGTGCGCAACATCGAAGGCGTTCGCGGCCTGCACATCATGGCCGTCAGTTGGCCGGCAGCCGTGCCGCAGGTGTGCCAGATGCTGGGCCTCTATCCGCGGCCGGTGGTCTGAGTTCGTTCCTCAGTAGGTGCGACGCACTTCCCAAGTGCGTCGCATCATCGCACCATTTCAACGTTTGCTTGGATTAGCGTCTGATGCTAAGATGAATTTGTGGCTGAGATCAGGTACACGGCCATGTACTTCGAAATCGTCGGTGAGATCACCGATATCCAGACCATCGCGGTGGACAACGCGATCCGAGATGTTGCGCGCTTGCAAGAGAGCTACGGTGTGGGGCGTTGGCGTAAGCTAAAAGGCGTCGCAACCGTGCAATTGGTGAATGGCAACGTTCGTCTGGCCGAAGTGCATTGGTATGAGGCGACTGGGATAGGCAAGAAAC
>Ga0315273_10005999_pt1 | contig 15084 bp, 17 predicted proteins | sample YL17G02_0_MG_FD_205753 | JGI IMG/M metagenome (GOLD analysis project Ga0315273, IMG submission 205753) | Sediment microbial communities from Yellowstone Lake, YNP, Wyoming, USA - YL17G02_0 | ecosystem: Environmental > Aquatic > Freshwater > Lake > Sediment | place: USA: Wyoming | collected...
CTGGGTGATGTTCATCTTCTCGCCGGTGGCGTACATGAGGAAGTACGGGTAGTTGACCGTTCCCAGCTTGATGGGCACCTGCTCGAACTTCTTCATGGTGTTGTGGTCGAACGCCTCGGCGCCTTTGCCGATCTGCCGGGCCGCCCAATAGACACCGTTCGCCAGGATATCTCCTATCCCCTCCCGCCGAACGATCTTCTCGACCAGGTAGAAGAATCGCCCCGCCGTGTCGGGCGGGAATCCCGGCACGTCGGCGTCGGTGAGAATGCCGGCTTCGTATAACTCGACCGCGAAGGCGAGGAGCTGGGGTGTGGTAAACCCGTCGAGCCCGTATTCTTGGGTGAGACTGAGTATGTTGTAGTTGAAGTCCAGCTCCTCATATGCCGCCATGGCATAGGTGAGCTTGCTGTAGCACTTGAGCTGGAACACCGGGCGTCCCGGGTAACGGATGCCCACATGACAATCCTTAGGACAGTTGTAACAGGCCGTCCATCGCACCTCGTACTTGCGGGTGGTTTCCTCCCATTCCTTCGCGCGCTCCTCGGTCCAAATACCCCTCACCCGATCGCGCGCGTTGCCCCAGGCGAAGTTGTCCACATGCCACGTCTCGTCATGCTCGTGCCGGAAGATGCACCCGCAGTCAGGGTTGTCGTAGATCTCCTTGTACTGCCGGTTGGAGATCTCGAAGAGTTCCGCCGGTCGGGCCACGTTGATATCCTTCGTGCCCCGAACGGCGATCGCCTTCAAACGCTTGTCTCCCATGATCACCCCTACTCCCCGCGAGGCGCTGGAGTTGGAGTGCTCAATGGAAGACATGTAGACGCGGTTCTCGCCGGCAAGACCGATGGCCGCCACCTGGGCCTCAGGCTGCTTCAACTCCTCCTTGATGAGCGCGCCGGTCTCAATCGCACCTTTGCCCCGGAGGTGTGTGGCGTCACGTATCTCTATCTTGTCGTTGTGGATCCACAGATAGACCAAGTCGGAGGCCTTGCCGCGAATCACTATCTTGTCGAAACCAGCGTGCTTCAACTCCGGTCCGAAGAATCCGCCGAAGATCGAATGCGAATACAGATTCGTCTGGGGAGAGAATGTATCGACACAGGTACGATTGGCACCGGGAACAGGAGTGCCATGCAGGATACCGGTGCTGAATATGAGCAGATTGTCGGGTGAGAAAGGTTCAACGTCGGGACCAACCCTGTCCCAGAGTATCCTCGCGGCGGTACCCTGCCCCCCCAGATGAAGCGCGGTCAATGTTGGGTCGGTCTCCGCCCTTTCGATGCTTCCTCGGGACAGATCGATCTCTAGATTGAACCCTGTCTCTGCGTACCTCATATCTTTCCCTTCGAGATTACCTACTGAACACGAGGACCTGCGAGCCGCCCGGAAGGGCCTACCTGCGGGGTCAGTTCCTTGCCGCCGGTGGGGTCCTGGGCCATCTTCCCGAGATTCTCGTTGAGCGCGTCCAGGAGAGACCACTCGCACCTGGCGGTGAGCTCCAGACATATGTTGGCGGGTTCGCCGGCGTCCGGGAAGAAACGCCTACGGGCCGCTTCGAGCAGCTTATTGTTCTTGATCCTGGCGTCGCTTCCTTCGCTGCCACCCGGCCCCCTAGCTCACCCAGGCCGAGAGGGTGTCATTGTACCCAAAGTGTAGTAATGACGCCACAATCGCGTGCTGTGTTGGCATGGCCAACACCATACACCGACACAGGGGTAGCGTCCACCCTTTCTTGGCTGGCCGACCAATCAGTAGCGGAGCCTGGTGCGCTAGGGCCGCGGGCCACGTCCTACCTTTCAGTGTGCCATAGGCGCATGTCCGCTGCCATCGCGACCGGAAGGAAGGCCGCTGTGAGTGTGTCTCACCCGGAGGCAGGTATCCCGCGCTTGACCATCGATTCGCCTTCCGGAGACGAAACGTCGGCCCCATCAGAGCCCGAGCGGCCACGAAGCCTCCGCGCTGAGTCCTTCAGCCGCTTAGGGACGGAACCGTCATCCGACTGATTCACGGCTTCGCTCCGGGCTGAGTTATCCCGCGACGGTGCGCGCTCACCACGCATCCCAAACAGGGGCTGTGCTGCGCCGGGGCAGGCTGATAGGCTCCGGCCATGGGCATGGAGACCTTTCACTACACACAACCCCGCCTGCAAGACAACTGGCGCTCGGTTATGCTCTTCGGACGCAACGTCGCGAGCTTCAATTTCGCCTTGGGCAAGTCCCCCCTCGAACTCACCCAGCGTGGGCCGGGCTTCGTCAACTTGGAGGAGCTCGCCGAGCAACTTAGCCGGTACCGGTACCCGGGGAAGTGACCGCGGCGCGCGACAACCTCATCAAGAAGGCGGCGCCGGACGAAGCGGCTTTGGAGGCCGCCGAGGAGAGCGGCCGCCGCGGTGGACCTGACGCCGGCAGTCGGCGCGGGCCTGCTCGCCGCTGTCGCCGTCGCCTGCGCGTTCTGGTGGACGTACTTCGCGTTCGTGCCTGAGGCAGTCGAGCGGGCCCTGCGTTCAGCCACAAGATATGAACGAGGGCGTATCGCCCGCAACCGGTTCACCTTCAAACATTTCCCCATCGTCTTCGGCTTGGTCCTCTACGCCGTGGTCGCTAAGCACGTCGTCGCGCATCCGACCGACTCCCCATCCGAGAGCGACCTCGTTGCGCTTGCCGGTGCCATCGCCTTCTTCGTCGGCGGTCTCCTGGGCCTGCAACGGCAGGCGGTGCGTCGGCTGGCGCCGGAGCGCGTCGCGGGAATCGTCGCGGTAGCCGCACTGTGCTGGAGCGCCGGGCCGCGGATCCCCGGCCTGGTGCCGGTCGCCGTGGTCGCGGTCATCATCGCGGTCATGCAGACCGTCACCCTGCGCCGCTACGATCGGCTCGCGGCCACCCGAAGCTCCCGGAACAGCTCCGCGAACCGCCCGGGTGTGTAGTGCGCGTTCAAACCACTGGTATTCGGCAGTACCCAGATACGCGATCCTGCGAGTCTCTCTTCCTGAAGCCCCAGCGTCACATTCCGCCGGCCGAACGCAGTCGCGTAGGCGCCGGTTCCAACAACGGCCGTCCACTCGGGCACGAAGCGAACCGCCTTTTCTTCGAGCGCGATCCTACCGAGGCGTAGCTCCTCGACTGAGAGCTCGGCCGCGGCGCGAGTCGCCCGGGATACAAGATTGGTGATGCCCAGGCCCCATGCCGGTAGCTCACCATCCTCGCCTGGGTCGAGCAGGCGCGGCGTGAAGCCGGCCTCGTGGAGCGCCGGCCAGAAACGGTTGCCAGGCCGGGCGAAGTGATGGCCCACGGCGGCCGAGTACAGCCCCGGATTGATGCCCACGAAGAGCACGACCACTCGGGGGGCGATCACGTCCGGAACGGTCTTCCCGACCGCGGCCTGGACTTCCGCTCGTGTGGGTCTTCGCATGGTGCTAGTCCAGCAACCGCACGTGCGCGTCCACCGGGTCTCCCGCGTTGACGGGGACGAGGTCCTGGGGGCACGCGGAAAAGACCAGCACACAGTCGCGCTCGGCTCTGAGGGTGACGTGGTCGCCCGGTTCGGAGACCGGAGGTCGGAACTCGAGACGTTGTCCGTCGGCCACCGGTATATTCATGAATAGGTTCCACGGGCTCGGAATTCGGTCTCAGGCATGGCCGCCGGGCGGAATCGCTTCGGAAGGGTCGGACAAGACCGCCGTCAGCTCTGCGGCTGGTCCTCGTCCGCGGCCCCTGCCGCGCCGCCCTTCTCCTCGCGCACGATCTCGATGCTGCAGTTCGTGGCCAGGGCCGCGATCGCCCCCACGGCCGCCAGCATCGGCGCCACGACCGCCGCGACGACGCCCAGCGTTAGGGGTAGGGCCACGATCACCCGGTCGTCTTGCTTGATGGTGATGTGGCGGACATTGCCCTCGTGGATCACCTCTCGCACCTTGTCGAGGAGCTGTCCGCCCTCCAGCTGGATGGTCTCGGTCCAAGTCCTGCCTTGCTCTACAGCCATGGTGACTCTCCCTTGCCCGAGCGGCCGACGCTGCTTCCGATGGGGTCTTCCCTTTCTGGAGGTCGGTCAATCCGGGTAGTGGCGCGATGATGACGGGGGTTGGCGACGCGCCGTCCCCCAGCGGCGGTTCCTGCAGCGGGATGGGGAACGGTCCGAGGGCGAGGCCCAGCCCCGGCCCCGCGCCTCCGCCGCTACTCGACGGCCCGCCTCAGAACCGCGCGAAATCCTCGATGTCCTCTTCGAACTCGCGCACCATCCCCCGGGAGAGCGTCGGCCGCACCTCCGAGACAGCCCGCAGGAAGTCCTCGGTATCCGCGCTGGCCTGCGCGTCCCCGAACACGGCCCGCTCGAACGCGAACTGAGCGGCCTTGCGGGCCGCGAATTCGATGTCCGCCGGAGTGAAGAGGGCGCTCGCTTCGACCAAGGCGTCGAGATCGACCTCCGCCGCGGTGATACCTTCGACGTAGCGGCCCCATATCGACCGGCGCGCCTGGTCATCGGGAGGACCGATCGGCAACAGGTGGTCGAACCGGCCGGGCCGCAGGAACGCCGAGTCCAAGGTTCGGATCGAGTTCGTGGCGCAGATCAGAAGCCGATTAGCGTGACCTCGGAAGACCGGGATCGCTTTCAGCAATTCATTCGTCACCGCCTGGGAGACGGGCGCGTCGTCGCGGGTCTGGGCGATCTCGTCGACCTCGTCGATGAACACGACGGCCGCGTCTATCTCGGCCAGCCGGTGGAAGAACAGCCGCAGCCCGTGGGCCTGGGAGTCCCGCGCTCCGGCGGCCAGCCGGCTGGGGAAGAGCTCGATGAACGGCCAGTCCAAGCGCGAGGCGATCCCCTTGGCGAACGTTGTCTTGCCTGTGCCCGGCGGTCCGAATAGGACGATCGCCTTGGGTGGCTGGACGCCGTGCTGTTCGGCGAGGACCGGCTTCGAGAGGGGCAAGATGATCCGGCGTTCTATGAGCTGCTTCTCGCGGTCCATGCCTTTGAGCCGGTCCCAGAGACCGTTCGGCATCCGCTGCCCACCCAGTTCGGCGAGAAGGTTGAGCTCGGCCGGTCGGGCGGGGAGGAACCGTTCGAAGTAGGTGACTTCAGGGCGGGTGGTGAACCCGTGGTCCAAGAAGAGCTGCTCCTCGACCTCCCCAGGCGGAAACACCGCCGTCGTCTGCCGGACGCCCCTGTCGAGCAGCTCCCGGTGGATGGCGTCGAGCAGACTGCTCCTGACCCCCCTCTGCCGCCACGCGGGTGAGACGGCCAGACGGAGAATCCACGCCCGGTCGCCGCTGACACGACTGACCACGTTGCCGATCACCTGCCCCTCCACCACGGCTACCAGGGCCGGTTCGGCCGCGAGGACGGCGGAGACGACCTCCGCTACCCGAAAGAGCGGCGGCGAACCGTCGATGGTGGCTTCTTCCCAGAGGTGGACTGCCTGATCGAGGTCACTATCCTCGAAGTCACGAATCTGCCAGATGGGTCGCATGAGGGCCCCCTCGGTCTGCTTCGTCGGCGGACGGGCAGTCTACCCCCTGGGGAGGGCGAAGACCAAGCGGGGTGAACCTGGGCAGGCCCTACGCGCAGTACACGCGCACGTTGTCGCCGTTCTTGGAATCGACGTTGATCTCCATCTCACGCAGCGACTCGATCAACTCCTCTATGTCCTCGTGTTTGAGGTTGGCGAGGTCGATCGCCATGCCGTGATCGGCCATCTGCTTGTTGATCTGCTCCATCGCCTGCGGCGGGATGAGGGCAGTCAGCTTGAGGCCGGCGCGGACCAGACTCAGGGGGATCTTCACGTTCACGTTGTCTCCCTCCGCGCTGACCACCTTTACGTACATGAACTTGGGCGCCCCCGTCGACCCGGTCCTCGTCGGCGGTTCCGCGGCGGCGGTCTGCGTACCGTGCGCCTCCAGGGCGTCGAGCAGACGGGAGCCCTCCTCGGCGGTGATCTTGCCCTCGGCCACCAGACTCAGGATGCGTGTGCGTTCTTCACCCATGACGTACTCCTTTCCTCCGCGCTCGCCAGGAGGCGACGCGTCACCAGACCCTCACGTCGACGGTCCGGCTCTCGTTTTCGACGAAGACCTGCGTCCCCCGCGTCTCGGTCAAAGCATCGAAGCACCCGAGCACAAAGGCCGTGAACCGATGCGGGCGACCCATCGCGAAGAGGACGGCGTCGACCAACGCCGCAACCGCGATAGCCAGCCCGCCCGCGAGCAGCAGAAACGGCCACAGGACGAACACCGGGAGCCACAGGTGGACCCTCCGGCCGCCCGCCCCAGCCACGTGCACGTCGACGACCGCGGGCGGCGCGTTCATCGGGCCAACCTCTCGGCCGCCTCGGGCGCGGTGATCTCCCCGCGCTCCAGAAGGTCCAGGATCTCGTCCCGCTCGGAGACCTGCACGACCTGCGCCAACTGCAGCTGTTCGACGATGCGGTTCAACCGGTTCTTGACCGTGGGGTAGCTGATGCCGAATGCCTTCTCCATGAACTTGATCGACCCGTGGCAACGGACGAACTCGGCAACGAACACCTGGTCCTCATAGCGCAGTCGCACCAGTGGCGGCAACTCGAACTCGCCCGCCAAGTCGATGCCGCTGTCAACCAGGCGGACGCCGGTCACCACGAACGGGCGCTCACCGGTCAAGTCGGTCAGATCGTGCCAGTCGGCCATGATGTCACCTCCTTCGGTTCTCTCCATCATGGTGCACCTGCTGACCAAGCAAGTCAAGCTCTATATTGATTTTGTTTAACAATATGCAGGAATTATGTTGATTATTGACCGCAAACTCCAAACCAGATGGCCGATCCACCCGCGGTCACGGCACCATGACCGCGACGACGACAGCCCCTATCGCTCCCGTTCCGCGATGCGTCGCAGGACCGTCTCGCCCGTCAGCTCACGCAGGGCGTCGGCCGCGACCCAGCAAGCGGCGCGCGAGTCGAGCTCCGCGATCTCACGCGCCGTCGCGACAGCCGCGGTGTTCAGCGTGGCGTTGCGTTTGCCGATCTGGCGCAACGCCCAATTGACCGCCTTCTTCACGAAGTTCCGCTCGTCGGTCGAGCCGCGCACGATCAGGCGGAGAAAGGCGTAGAAGGGCTCATCCGGGGACCGTTTGTCGTGCACCGCCAGCGCCGCCATAAGCACGAATCCGGCCCGCCTGACGAAGGTCTCGTCGCGCCCGCTCCAATCGGTCGCCTTGCCATAGGCGAAGGGAGTCTTGTCGAAGAGGTTGCTGCAGAGCTGGTCGCACACGTCCCACGAGTCGAGGGTGACGACCCAGTCCTCCATCTGCTCCCCTGTGACCAGGGAAGGATCGTCCACCAGCGCGGCGAGGATCCTGGCCTCGTGGATCCCGGAATCCCAGAGGCCGAGGGCCAGACCATGGTCCCGGCCGACTCCGTTCGCGATCTTCCGCAGGGCCGGCATCGATACCCCCAGCGTTCCCGCGGTGCTGATCCCATACCGGGCCATACCTGCCACGTTCTCGGGCACGGCAGAACCGCGCAACTCGCCCAGCACCACTGCCAGGGCACCCCCGGCACCTGCGCTACTCACGCCCAGAATCCTCCTGCGATGATCACGTTCGGGCCCGCGTAGGCGTGTGCCATCCGGACGGAAACCGCAGCAGGGTCGCCACCGGCGTCGCCCTGGCTTGCGGGAGAAGTGGCCCGTGCCCGACATCGCGGGCGCGTTCTCTGCAGTCTCAAGCAGCCCGGACGCTGCTGGGCGCTGGGTGTGCGAGGGGCGGTGACGCCTCGCGAGTAGGCGGGCACAGCTTCAGGACCCGGGGCGAACACGTCTACGGCCGCGAGGGGCGGCGCGCTCCGGTCAGTCACCTCAAAGGATGCGGGCGGGGTGAGCGGACCCGCCGGGCTGCGCCCGGCGGGTCCGTGCCACGACTCAGACCGATTCCCAGGCCTGGGCCTTGCTCAGCCACGATTCCACCGTCGCCAGGAGGGCATCAGGGGCCACCGGCTTGTCAATGTAGTCCTCGGCCTGCAGGCTCACCCCCCTGTCGCGGGGTATGTTGGTTTCCTTTCTGCGCGCAGCCAGACTGGTCAGCATGAGGAGTGGGACCCGGGAGAGCTGCTTCTCCTGCTTCAACCTGTCGGCGACGGTGAAACCGTCGATTTCGGGCATGATGACATCGCATATGATCAAGTTCGGCGATTCCGCGAGGGCCTTGTCCAGTCCTTCCTGCGGAGTGCTGGCCGTCACAACCTCGTAGCGGCTCTCCAGAACCGCCTTGGTCGATTCCAGAAAATCAGGATCGTCATCGATCAGTAGGATCCTCGCTTGCTCGGTCATTGCCGCCTCCTTGCCCTACGCGGGCGACTGCTGCTTCTTGTTCAGGACCGTCTCGACCCTGGAGAGGAGGGAGTGTGGATCGATGGGTTTCTCCACGTAGTCCTCTACATTCAGCTCCAGTCCCGTTTCGAGCTCGTAGCGGCGCCGTCCGGCGTCTTCTCGTACCGAGGTGAGGATCAGTATGGGCACGTTGCTGTACTTCGCCCATCGCGGATCGCCGAGCTCTTTGACCAGGGAGAAGCCGTCCATCTTCGGCATCATGAGGTCGAGGATCATAAGGTCCGGGCTGGTCTCCCTGAGCTTCGCCAGCCCCTCTTGACCATCGCAGGCGGTCACGACCGTGTAGCCATGAGCTTCGAGGACCGCACTCATGGCCTCCCGAATGTCGGGGTCATCGTCGACGATTAGAATACGAGCACCAGGTTCCCCCATAGCGACCTCCCTAGCCTTAGGCTACTTCTCGTGGCAGCAGGCCCACGCGCTCCACGATGGTCGGGACGATATCTTCCCAACCTACAGCCATGATATGTATCCCATGCACCTCCGGTATGTCCTTCAATTGCTCGATGGTCTCCAGACAGATGCTGAGACCCTCGGCCTTCCCGTCCGCGGCATTCTCCATCCTCTTGACGACGTCGTTGGGGACATCCACGCCGGAGACGTAGTCCCGCATATAGCGTGCCATGCCCGCCGACTTCACCGGGATCACCCCCGCCAAGATATGGGTCTGTCGATCTAGGCCCCGGGCAGCGACCTCGGCCATCCACAACTTGAACTTCTCGATGTCGAAGACCCCTTGGGTCTGGATGAAATCGGCTCCGGCCTTCACCTTCTTGGCCAGCCTCGACGCTCGATACTCGAAGGGGTCCGCGAACGGGTTGGCGCTGGCGCCGATATAGATTGGTACCTCTCCCGACACCTCTTCTCCGCAGAGGAACTTGTGGTCGTCGCGCATCTGCTTGAGAGCCGCGATCAGTTGCAACGAGTCGATGTCGTACACGCCCTTGGCCTGCGGATGGTTCCCGAAGGTCTGGTGATCGCCGGAGAGGCAGAGGATATTCCCCACTCCGAGGGCCACGGCCCCCAGCACGTCGGCCTGGATGGCCAGCCGGTTCCGATCGCGCACCACGATCTGCATCACCGGATCGACTCCCGCCTGCTTGACGAGCACGCACCCAGCCAAGCTGCACATGCGGACGATAGCCGTCTGATTGTCGGTGACGTTCAGAGCATCCACGCTGTCGCGGAGCCGCTCGACCTTGCGCGTGACCTCCGCAGCGCCGGCTCCTTTCGGGGGGCCGACCTCCGCGGTCACGGCAAACCGTCCGCTGCTCAGCACTCGCTCCAGTTTGGTTCCAGCCTTCATATATCTCCTCCCTGCTGCGGGTCTGGTTCGGCAAAGGTCTTGGGGAGGGTGACGACGAGCTTCGTGCCCCCCTCGAAGTCATCGTGTGGGCTCTGAGCCCAGATGCGACCGCGATGGGCCTCAACGATCCTCCGGGCGATGGCCAAGCCAAGCCCCGCCCCGCCAAGGCCCGTCTCGCCTTTGTAGAAGTCGTCGAAGATCCTGCCTATCTCGTCCGGCGGGACCCCCGGCCCGTCGTCGATCACCTCGATCCTCATATCGTCGCCCATGTCTCGCATGCGGACGATCACTTGCCCGTGCTCCGGGGTGAACTTGACGGCGTTGCCGACCAAGTTCGTGATCAGCTGTTGTATCCGGCCCGGGTGGGCTTCGATGAAGCCGAGATCGGCCGGCCAGTCGGCCAGAAACCGTATGTGCTTCTCGCGTATCCGGGGGATCACGTTCTCGATGCTGGTCTCGGCCACCTCGGTCAGAGAGACGACCTCTTTGTCTATGCAACCCGCATGCAGCCGGGACAGGTCGAGGATGTCGTCGATGAGACCGACCAGGCCTTGTATGCGTTCACTCGACCTCAGCAACATCGTCCGCTGCTTGTCGGTGACCTCCCCCGCGTAACCGCCTAGAATGACCTGGTGGTAGCTCTCCACGGCGTGGAGGGGAGCCTTGAGGTCGTGGGAAGCGATGCAGAGGATATTGGCGAGCGTGTTCCGCACGGAGGCGAGCCGGGAGCGGGTGAGGTGCGCCACGGCCTCCATCACTTCCACCGCGAGCCCCGGGTCCTCGGACAGCACCCGGCGCAGATCCGTGCCCGAGATGGCAAGGGTATCGGCGTCTTCGAGGCAGAAGGCGCTGGCGACCGTGGGGGAGCCGAGCACGGCCGACCAACCGACCACGTGCCCTTCGGTGGCCGTCTCTATCGTGCACCTGCGATTGACGCTGCCGCCCAGCTTGAGCGATATCTCGATCGCCACCTTGCCCCGTGCTACTACATAGACCTCGTCGCTCAGTTCGCCCTCGTGGAAAAGGATATCCCCGGCCTTGAAGGAGCGCTCACGCAGGAGCGGGGAGATCTCTTCGATCTCCTCGTCGCTTAGGTTCCGGAAGAGCTCGGACTCGAGCAAGAACTCTCGTGTGCGGGTCGTGGTCATCCCTCCACTCGATGGAGTCCTATGAGGCTGTTGAAGATCGAAGCCTTGGCCACCATAGCGCACTGGACGGCGCGATGCGCCCTGGCGGTGAAGCGTCATTCTTCAACAGCCTACTAGTGTAGTGACGGAGGACCAGCGAGGAGGCTCCCCTTCCAGTCTCTGGGCGGCACTATCAACTCCAGTCTGTCGAGACGGCCGATGCGTGTGAGTCTCTCAACGATCAGCTGCCACACACAGTCCGTTTCGGGCGACACTTCGCACCGTCCTTGCGAAGATCCCCCGCAGGGCCCGTTGAAGAGCTGCTTGGCGCAACGCGAGACCGGACAGTAGCCGGCGGTGTACTCCAGGACGCACTGACCGCACTCCAGGCAGCGCTCACCGTCCCGCCACTCCGCATGACGTCCCCCGAGGGACTTGGTGTTGCAGCCCGGGTGGACCACCTTCTCCACCGTCGCGGCCACGGTCTGCACCGCCACTCCGCACGAGAGCACCAGGAGCGAATCGGCTTCGAGCACCTTGGCCTCTTGGGCCCCCAGCATCATCCGCACCAGAGCCTGATTGCAGGCGAAGTCGATCGTGCTCGTGCCCGTGACGCGCTTGCCTTCGGCCTCCAGCGTGGCTCGGACCTCCTTGACCTGCGTCTCTCCCCCGGTCTCACAGCCTTCCGCGCATCCTTTGCAGCCGACCAAGAAGAGACGTTCTTCGCCGGCGAGGTACTCGAGCACCTCGGTCAGCGGTTTCTGTTCCGTTATCAGCATGGCGTTCCTCCCGTCCTCGTGCCTTTGGTGCTCGATCGTGCGACCATCGCCGCCACTCAGGAGACCCTGAACTCGGCGAGCGACCTACCCGCCGGGTCTATGACGTGCACTGCACATGCGAGGCAGGGATCGAAGGACCGCACGATACGCACGAGCTCGAACGGGTTCACCTCATCTCTGACGCCCGTTCCGAGCAAGGCCTGCTCCAGGGGCCCGAGCACGCCGCTCTCGTCCCGGGGCGACATGTTCCACGTGCTGGGCACCACGCACTGGTAGCTGCTGATCTTCGTGTCTTTGATCTCGACCCAGTGGCCCAGAGCCCCACGTGCCCCCTCGATCAGCCCCATGCCGGTGGCCTCCTGAGGCAGCTCATACGGGGCATACGCCGGTTCGCCGGGCTTCAGCTGGAGCAGCCAGCCGGCCATCGTGTCGGCAACCAGCTTCGTATCCAACGCTCGGGTCAGATGACGTCCCAGGACCGACGAAAGGGCTTCGGGTCCACGACCAACGGCCGAGAGGGCCTGGTCGACCATCTCTTTGACTTGCGGCTGACCCGCGGCGTAGCTGACCAGGAACCTGGCAAGGGGCCCCACTTCGTACACGGCTCCGTCGTAGCGCGGGGACTTCACCCAGGAGTATGCGCCTTCCCGGTCTACGTCTGGGTTGGTGGTTCCCACCGAAGGATGCAGCCCGGCACCGTTGCCCTGATACCAGGAGTGGGCCACCTGCTCGGTGATCTTGTCGACGTTCAGCGGCGCCCATTGAAGGTCAGAGGAGACGGTTCCCGCCTTGTAGAGCCGGTCCCGGGTGGTGAGATCGGGGTCGGTCCCGTCGAGATCGTAGCTGCCGTACGACAGGTATCTGCCGCAGCCGCGCCCGATCTCGAAGTAGTCAGGGTACGCACTCGCGACCAGTAGGACATCGGGCAGATACGTCCCGTCGATGAACTCGCGTAACTCGTTGAGACGCCAGAGGAACGAAGCGATCTTGTCGACCGTGGGTTTCTCGGTCACCCCGCCAGGGACCACGGCCATGTTGTGGGGCATCTTGCCGCCGAAGACCGCAAGCATCTCCTGCCCTTTGCGCCTCATCCGCAAAGCCTGGACGTAGTGCAACGCCAGCTCCTGGTTCACCTCGGCGGGCAACCGGTAGTCCCCCTCGTATCGGGGTATGAAGGGGCCGAGCTCGCCCCGTTCGATGAACCCCTTCAACGAGAGCAGAGCTGCGTCCTTGCCGGTGTAGGCGGCCACGCTGGCCACATCGACGTAGTCCAAGGCGCACAGGTGGTAGAAATGCAGGATATGGTCCGCGATGTGCGCGGAGCCCAGGATCAAGTTGCGGAGCAGCCGTCCGTTGTCTGGGATCTTGTCGGCCAGACCGAACGCGCTGTCCAGGCTGAGGGTCGACGCGATGGAGTGGCTGGTGGGGCAGACCCCGCATATGCGCTGGGTGAGCCGCTGCGCGTCACGTGGATCGCGGCCGGCAAGGATGAGCTCGATTCCGCGGAAGAGGGTGCCTACGACCACCGCCTCACTGACGCGGCCATCCTCCACTTGGACGTCGACCTTGAGGTGCCCCTCGATGCGCGTGATGGGATCGATGGTGACTCGGCCCAATTGTCCGTCCTCCTCTACTCGGCGCCGATTGCGGCCAGGCGGCCCGGGTCAGTCTTCTCGTAGAGCGGCGAGACCGCGTCGGGGAATCCGGGGCTCGCGCAGCCTATGCACGGGGAACCAGCCCCGATGCACCAGTTGACGCCCCCGTTCCAGAGTCGGGTCGGGCAGTCTGCGTGGGTCAGGGGGCCCTTGCAACCCAGCTCGTAGAGGCAGCCCTCGTCTCCCAGCTTCTTGGCGAACTTCTGCTCGTCGTAGTAGGCGCGTCTCTGGCAGTTCTCGTGCACCAGCTTTCCGTAGAAGCTCTTCGGCCGACCGAACTCATCGAGATCCTCAGAAGAAGGAAGTCCGTTAAGAAGAACCGAGGCGATCGTGCCCACGAACCAATCCGGGTGTGGTGGACAACCCGCAAGGTTGACCACCGGCACGTCCACGGCCTTTTCGGCCAGGAACTCACCCACGCCGACGCTCGCCGAAGGATTGGGTTCGGCCGCCGCCAGTCCACCGTACGCGGCGCAGTTGCCGAGAGCAACGACCGCCAGAGCGTCTCGGGCGAGGCCTTCGACGCGATCGGCGAAGGGGACCTCGTGTCCGTCCCTCTCACCGAGGCTGCCGTAGCGCCCTTCTCCGCCCCGAGTAGGGATCGCCCCTTCGACCACCAGCAAGAAGGCGCCCTTGTGGGCTTGAGCGGCTTCCTCGAGCGCCGCGATAGCGTCGTCGCCCGCCGCGGCCATGATGGTCGCTTGGTAGCGGAGGTTCACGTGCTTGCCCGGGATCACTTCGTCCACGAGCACGTTCTTGACGCTCGGGCTCTCACCGTTCAGCACGGACACCGAGCAACCGGTACAGGTCGCCCCCTGCACCCACAGAACCGGGTACTCCTGGGTCTTTGCATGTGTCATCCGGTACTCCTTTGTGCGGAAGAGGTGAGAGAGCCAAGGGGGACTGGTGACTACGTGAACCACTTCACAATCGGCGCTCTTTCTATGCCACTCCGTATCCCCTTGCCGTGGGCTGTTCTCCCCAGGATCTACTGATAGCGGACGAAGCACGAACTGCCCTCGTGTTTGTGCCTTGGCTACCTCCTGATGATGGCCGCTTGTGATATTCTTCTCACATCTTTTAGCATTGCGGGATCGAAGTCAAGCGGAGACGCCGAGAACGTGTGGGGCGATACGCGGACAGCAACCGAACCGCATGCCCCCCTTGCCGGGACGCCGGCTCGAACAGGCCCACCCCCGTGCGCGGAAGCCTCGCGGAGGCCGCGCACCCGAGCGATTCCGCGTTCTGGCAAGATGGAGGACCTGTGGCAGGTTCGGATGACCACGAATCCTTCGAGGGCCGGATCGCGCGGCGGCGGTTCATGGGCCTCTCTGCCGCCGCGGTCGCCGCGCTCGTCCTCGGGGGTGGGGAGCTCTTGACCTCGGGCTGCAGCCCGAGCCCGACCCCGACCGAGTCGGCCGGCTCGGCGGCCGAATTGGCGAGCCTCTTCCGGGTCCAGCATGTGACCAAGGATCCGACCTATCTTCCCGACCAGTGGCGCCTCAAGGTCACCGGCCTGGTGGAGAGGGAGCTGGACCTCACCCTGGCCGACTTCCTCGCCCTACCCCAAACCGACATGGTGAGGGACTTCAAGTGCGTGGAGGGCTGGGTGGTCCCCGACGTGCCCTGGGAAGGCGTGACGGTCAGCGAGATCATGGACAGAGCCGGAGTGCGACCCGAAGCCGCCTACCTCCACTTCTGGTCCGACGACGGCGTGTACTCCGACCAGCTGTCTGTGCCGCAGGCCCGGCGGCCCGAGGTCCTCCTGGCTCACAAGATGGGCGGGGCCGAGCTGCCCAAAGACCAGGGGTGGCCCGTCCGCCTTGTGGTTCCGGGCAAGTGGGGCTACAAGTCGGTCAAGTG
>Ga0315273_10006000_pt1 | contig 15082 bp, 6 predicted proteins | sample YL17G02_0_MG_FD_205753 | JGI IMG/M metagenome (GOLD analysis project Ga0315273, IMG submission 205753) | Sediment microbial communities from Yellowstone Lake, YNP, Wyoming, USA - YL17G02_0 | ecosystem: Environmental > Aquatic > Freshwater > Lake > Sediment | place: USA: Wyoming | collected...
CGCGCGCGTGCATGATCTCTCTCCTCCCCCAACCACATGGTCCCACGTCCCCTTTTCATCCCATCCATCCCATCCACCCCGCTCCTCATTTATTTATTTGTCACCAGTCGCCCGCCCTCCCGCCGCCCGTGGCCGCCTACCTGGCCCGCCTCCGCCGCCACCCGGCCATCGCGGCCGCCCTGGCCGGCATCCCCCCGGGCGCCCCGCCCCCGGCGACCCTCGCGGCCGCCGACGCGGCCGCCGCGCGCGCCGCCCGCCCCCCGCTCCCCACCGCCGGCAAGCGCAACCTCCTCATCACCTCCGCCCTGCCGTACGTCAACAATGTGCCCCACCTGGGTAACATCGTGGGCTGCGTGCTGAGCGCGGACTGTTACGCCCGGTTTGCACGGGCGCGCGGCCACAACGCCCTGTTTGTGTGCGGGACGGACGAGTACGGGACTGCGACCGAGACGAAGGCTCTCACGGAGGGGGTGTCCTGTGCGGCCGTCTGCGACCGGTACCACGCGGTGCACGCCCGGGTGTACGAGTGGTTTGGCATCGCCTTTGACCGGTTCGGGCGGACGCCGACCTGGCAGCAGAGCGCCATCGCGCAAGCCATCTTCACCGACCTGGAGGAGGGCGGGCTGCTGGTGGAGGAGGAGGTCCAGCAGCTCTACTCGGAGGCGGCCGGCAAGTTCCTGGCGGACCGGTTCGTGGAGGGGACCTGCCCCAAGTGCGCGTTCCCGGACGCCCGGGGCGACCAGTGCGACGGGTGCGGGGCCCTGCTCAACCCGACCGAGCTGCTCGCCCCGCGGTGCAAGCTGACGGGCACGACGCCCGTGGTGCGCGCGTCCACGCACGTCTTCCTGGACCTGCCGTCCCTGACGCCCGACCTGGCGGCCTACCACGCCGCCGCCGCCTCCTCCGGCGGCTGGTCCTCCAACTGTGTGCAGACCACGGCGGCCTGGATGCGGGACGGCCTGCGCCTGCGGTGCATCACGCGGGACCTCAGGTGGGGCACGCCCGTGCCTGGGAGCGGGGCCGGCGCGGGCAAGGTGTTTTACGTCTGGTTTGACGCGCCCATCGGCTACATCTCCATCACGGCGGGGCTGGGGCCGGGCGTGTGGGAGGCCTGGTGGAAGGCCGGGGCACCGGTGCCGGCGGGCGCGCCCCCCGGCCCGCCCGTGGAGCTCGTCCAATTCATGGGCAAGGACAACACAGCCTTCCACACCGTCATCTTCCCGGCCACCCTGCTGGGCACGGCCCGGGCGGGCGCGGCCGGCGTGGACGGGTCCGCCCAGCCCGACACGCCCGCGGCCGCCGTCCCCCGCCCGCGCCCGGGCGGCTGGACGATGATGCGCGGCATCAGCGTGACGGAGTACCTGACCTTCGAGGGCGGCAAGTTTTCCAAGTCGCGCGGGTCGGGCGTCTTCGGGGATGACGCCGCGGCGACGGGCGTGCCGCCCGACGTGTGGCGGTACTACCTGCTGTCCGGCCGGCCGGAGGCCGCGGACACGGACTTCAAGTGGGCCGACCTGGCGGCCCGGTGCAATGGGGAGCTGCTGGCCAACCTGGGCAATTTCTGCCACCGGTCGCTCTCGTTTGCCGCGACCCGCCTGGGCGGGGTGGTGCCGGCCACGGCGCCGCCGGGGAGCGATGCAGAGGGCGCGGTGGCCGGCCTCACGGCCGCCGTGGCCCCCATCCTGTCTGCGTACATCGCGGCCATGGAGGGCGTCAAAATCCGGGAGGGCGCCCGCCTGCTGCTGGCGGCGTCCGCTGCCGGCAACAAGTTCCTGCAGGACGCCGCGCCGTGGGCCGTGCTGAAGGCGGACCCGGCGTCCGCGAGCGGCCTCATCCGGGGGGCGCTCGGCCTGGTCGCCCTGCTGTCCGGCATGGCCGCGCCCTTCATGCCGGGCGCGGCGGCCGGGATGGCGGCCCAGGTCGGCCTGGGCGGCGGCGCGCCGCTGGGCCTGGACGATGGGGTGGTCGGGCGGGCGAGTGCTGACCTGGCCTCCCTCCTCTCATCGGGCGCGCCCCTGGGCACACCGGCCGTCCTCTTTGCCGCCATTTCCAAGGAGGAGGAGGAGGAGCTGCGCACCCGGTTTGGGGGGGGCGTCCAGGCGGATGTGGGAGCGGCGGCGGCGGGCAAGGCCGCCACGGCTGCCGCCCCCAGACCCGCCAAGGCGCCTCCTCCCAAGAAGGCCGCCCCCGCGCTCGACCCGTCGGCCCCGCCCCCCGACATTTCCCGCCTCGCCCTGCGCGTCGGCCGGGTGACCAAGGCCTGGAAGCACCCGGGCGCGGACGCGCTGTATGTGGAGGAGATCGACCTCGGGGAGGGCGCCCCCCGCCAGGTCGTGTCTGGCCTTGTGAAGGCCATCCCGCTGGACGCCTTTGTCGGGGCGGCCGTCGTGTGCGTGACCAACATCCGGCCGATGGCCATGCGAGGGGAGGTTTCCAATGCCATGGTCTTGGCCGCGACGGGCGCGGACGGCAAGGTGGAGCTAGTGAGCCCGCCGGCCGGGGCGGTGCCGGGCGCGGTCGTGGCGGTCGCGGGGTTTGCACACGACGCGCCCGACGCGGAGATCAACCTCAAGAAATCGCCCGTCTGGGCGGCCGTGGCGCCGGAGCTGGCGACCAATGAGGACCGGGTGGCGACGTACCGGGGCGTGCCCCTGGAGGTGGTCGGGGGGGTAGGTGCGTGCGCGACGGCGACGGTTGCGGGCGGGAAGGTGGGTTGAAATGTGGAGATGTAAAAAAAACAAAAAACAAAAACGCGCCTCTTTTTTTCTCTTGCCTTTTCACGCCCGCCGCCGCTTCGCCTCGCCCCCACCCACCCCACCACCCCCAGCCCGCCTGGCCTCCAGCCGGGCGGCCGCCGCCGCGAATTCCGCCTCGCTCGGCTCAACGGGCGGGGTGGAGGCGCCCCTGCCGCCCTTCCTCCCGCCCTTCCCACCACCACCCGCGCGCGCTTCGACCGAGGCGACCACCCCCGCCAGCCGCCCCGCCGCCGCCTGGCGCATGGCCAGGGCTAGAGCGCCGCCGTCACCGCCCCCCCTCAGCTTCTTGCCCTTCTTCGCCCGCGGCGCCAGCGGGTCTTTCGGGCGGGGCCTCCCCTCGACGGCGACCTCCTTCCACGCCTTAAAAGCAGCGCTCACCGGCCCGGGGAGGGTCCCACTCTTCACGGCGCCCTCCACCGCGTCCGCAAACCGGTGGCTGTCCCGGAGCGGGTCCGAACAGGGCAGCCAGTCGAAGACGGCGCCCATGTCGCCGCCGTGCTTGGTGTAGAGGTCCAACAGCTCGGCCTCCTCGCCCGGCGAGCCCCGGAAAGAGGCCTCAAAGTCATCCAAATCGGTGTCGCTCACTTTTTTGTACAGGCCCCGGAAGAAGTGGTAGAGCTGGTCGAAGGATTGGCCGGAGAGTGGGGAGGCGTCATCATCTAGGGCACCGGTCTGGTCGTAGAGCTTGCGGCTGGGCGAGAGGGAAATATATATAAAGAGAGAGAGGGAGGGTGGAGAATGAGGATGGGATGGATGGGATGGGGAGAAGGGGGGTTGAGTTGGGCTGGTGCGGTATGACTCTCTCTCTTCCATCCTCGTTCACCGTTCCGGGTCGGACAGGACGGCGTAAATGCGCTGCAGGGACTGGAACTTGGCCTTGGCGTCCTGTGAATGGCGCGCGCGAGAGAGAAGGTTGTGACAAGAAACAGTCGTGGTGGCTGGAGAGAGGCAGAAGAAGAGCTAGCGTGTGTCTTCTTCCTCTCCTCCTCCCATTCTCTCACCTCATCCCCCGGGTTCTTGTCCGGGTGCAGTTGGACGGCCAGGCGGAGGTAGGCCTTGCGGATGTCGGGCTGTGTGGATGGAGGGCGAGAGGAGCGGATGATGATGGGAAATTTTGATCAAGGTCGAAGCACGCAGCGCGCGTTCTCGCATCTTGCTTGAGGACAGCGCGCGTGCGCAGCGTGAGTGGCGGTCTCGGTTCCGCCCGCACGCCTCTCTCAACCGCCCTCACACGCATACCTGGGACGCATCCTTGGCGACGCCCAAGACCTGGAGAAGAGGGGTGCGGAGAAGGAGAGCGTGTGAGCAGAAAGAGAGAGCGCGTGCACGCTGCGCCGGGCGAGAAACGCGCCGCGCACGCCTCTGCCCGCTCACACGCCCCTCTCTTGCCTGGTAGATGCAGGTCACGCCCTCCAGGTCGGCTTGCATGGCTGCTGCGGTAAAAAAAGGGTGGGTGCGAGCGTGAAATGCGAGAGGGAGTCACTTCCAAAAGAAACGACCAAGTGAGTTCAACCCTTCTCGCCCGTCTCCCTCTTTCTCTCTCTCATCCCGTCCCAGCGCCCCAACATCAAAGCCCGGGCGTCCCGGCCACCACCTCCATCACCGGCATCCCCCCCACATCCCCTACCAATAGGGCCGACACCACACTCCCCGCGGGCAGCACCCCCGCCCGCGCCGGCAGCTCCAGCAGGGCCGTCGCCCCGCGCACCGACCCCAGGCGGGACGAGATCTGGCCGCCCGTCGAGGACGCCGTGAACCAGCCCGGGGCGGGTAGGCCCGTCGGCGACGCGCCGTCCAACGAGGCCGGTACTGGGGTGCCTGACGGGGGCGCGTTTGTCCAGGCCAGCACGGCCCGGTGGTATTCGGGGCGCTCCGGGTCGAGCTTGATCCCGGCCTCCGTCCGCACGTGCACCCGCCTCGGCCGGGCGTGCGCCCACCCCGCCAGGGCGCGGATGGCGGGGCCGACGACCAGCGCAAAGGTGACGGCCGCGGAGGCCGGGTTGCCGGGCAGGCCAAAGACGAGGAGCGGCAGGCGCGGCGATGGCCGGCCGAGCGTCGCAAAGGTGAGCGGCTTGCCCGGCTTCATGCAGCACTTGCCAAAGTGGATCGTGCCCCGCGCTGCCAGGGCCGGCTTGACCGCATCGGTCGCCCCCATGGACACCCCGCCCGTGGTGACAAGTATGTGGGCGTCGGAGGCCAGGGCGGCGTCCAGGGCGGCCTCCACAGCGCGCGCGTCGTCGGGCGCAATGCCGAGGTCGACCACGGCCGCCCCCGCGGCGGCCGCGGACGCCAACAACAGCGGCCGGTTGGCGTCGTACACCCTGCCGGGGGCCAGCGGGGCGATGGTGGGCGGCGCAGCAGCAGGCGACCCATCAGCCCACCCGCCGGCGTCCGTGAGCTCGTCGCCCGTGGACAGGACGGCGACGACGGGGCGGCCCACCACCCGGACAACGCCCACGCCCGCCGTCGCGGCCAGGCCGACCTCCGCCGGGCCGACCAGGTCGCCGGCCCTGAGGATGACGTCGCCCAGCGCGATGTCGGAGCCGACCGCCCGGACGTCGGCGCCGGGGGCGGGGGCGGCCTGGCAAAAGTGAGGAGGAGGGGGTGAGAGAAAGGAAATGACATGAAAAGATATAGAGGAGGACGTGGGATGAAGGAAAAAAAAGGCGGGCGGGCGCCCCGTCCGCCCCTCTCTCTCGTCTCTTCTTTTGTCCTCATGCCCTCACCTTCAGAATGCGCACCACCGTCGCACACCCCCACCCCCCCTCCCCCCCTTCCACGGCCTCCGTGTCCTCGACCTGGACGACCGCGTCCGCGCCCACGGGCAGCGGGGCGCCCGTCGTTATGTAGGCGACAGCACCGGCGGGCAGGGTTTTGGCGGCCGGGTCGCCGCCCGCCGCGACGGAAAAGGCGACGGGGTAGGTGCCGGGGGGGTCGGACGAGCGGAGGGCGTAGCCGTCCTGGGGTGGTGGGAGGGAGAGAAGACAGGAGAAAAGAATGGAAAAATATGACAGGGGGTCGTCGGGATGGTCGGGTAGGAGCGGGGAGTTTTGATTTTCACTGCGGGTTGTGACAGCCTGCCTCTCTCCTCCCTCTCTCTCCCTCTTTCCCTCAGCCTTGATCACCTTGATGGACGCGGGGAAGGGCGGCAGGGGCGCGGCGGCAACCACGTCCGCCGCCAGGACGCGGCCCAGCAGCCGCGGCCCCAGAGGCACGGGCTCGGCCGACAGGGGCTGGCCGATCGCGGCCAGCACCGCGGCCGTCGCCTCCTCCACGGACACCATTTTGTAGGCGGCTGATGGGCCCTTGGTGTGCGTCGTAGCCATGCGGATTCACCAAAGCGCAGAAGGGGCGGCGAGAAAGAACTGGCGACCAATGCGGCGGTCGCGCACAGGAATGAGAGACAGTGTGAAACCCGTTCAGTGTTTGCATGACACCTCCCGCGCGTGCGACCGCGTTCGAACGCAACGTCCCCCGCCGCCCACTCACACAAAAGACTTAGAAAGGGCCCCGTGTCCATAGCATAGAAACAAGAAAGAGAAGGGGAGCAATGATCAAGGGGGAAAAACCGTGCAACCAATACAAACAAAAACCTCCAGGCTCCGCGGGGGGGCGGGCGGGTCGAGAGGCGTGTCACGCGTGCCTGAGTGCCGCCCACTTTCTCTTTCTCTACGAAAGGGGAGGGGAGGGGGGGGGGAGGGGGGAGATAACTAGCTATAAAGGGGCGCACCCAGAGTACACTCCGCATCTACGGGAGGGGCGGCATCGCGCATTTCCTAGGCCGCCTCCTCGCCCGTCGAGGGCCCTCCAGCGACGGCGGCCATGGCCGCCTCGCCCCGCACTCCCCCACCCTCGCCCTCCTCCGCCTCGCCTCCCCCGCCACCGCCGCCGCCCCCGTCCGGCGACAGGTCGACGACGACGACCGTCACATTGTCCCGGGACCCCCGGTCCACGGCGGCCCGGGTGAGGACGGTGGCGGCGATGCGGGCGGCCGACGCGCGCGACGCGCCCCGCTGGCGCGCGCGGCGCAGGCACCGCCGGGCGAGGGCGACCGCCTCCGCATTGGACAGGACGTCCCACAGCCCGTCGGACGCCAGCAGCAGCAGCTCGTCATCGAGCCGGCGGGCGATGATGGTCACCTCCGGCTGAGCGATCACAAAGGGGCGGAGGCAGTGGTCGCCGATCGCGCGCGAGACTGCCAGGACGCCCATGACGCGCACGCCGTTCCAAAACAGGATCTGGCCGCCGGCCGCCTCCACCCGGGCGGTCTCGTCCTCGCGGGCGGCCTTGTGGTCGTCGGTCAGGGGCAGGGCCGCCCCGCCCCGGCAGAGCACGGCCCGGGAGTCCCCGCAATTGGCAACGTAGAGCTGGCGGGAGCCGACCAGGGCGACGACAGCCGTCGTGCCGACCAGGGCGGCCGCGTCGCCGTCGGACGCCGCAAACTCGGCGTCCGTGCGGGTGAAGGCGTCCGCAAGGGCGGTCTCGAAGCGGCGGGCGGAGCAGGGCGGGGCGGGCTGGTGAGGCGGAGCGGGGAGGGCGGTGGGAGGCGGCGCGGCGGCCGGTGCGGCTGGTGCGGCAGCCGCGGCGGCCGCCGCCGCCGCCGCGGCCGCGCGCTCGCCCGCCGAAATCTCGTCGAGCAGGGCGGCCTCGCCGTCGTCCTCCGGCTCCGTGGAGCCTCCGGGCGGCCCCACCCCGCTGGCCGCCTCGCACGCCCCGCCCTCAGCGGCCGCCGCGGCGGCGCAGTCGGCCAGGTCGCCCGAGCCAGCGGGGAGGAGGCCGCCCGGGCAGGCAGGCAGGGCCGCGCCTGGCCCACCACCCCCGCCCGCGTTGCCTGCCGCCGCCAGGGCGGCCGCCCGGGAGGCGGACCGGGCCAGGTCGCCGGGGGTGCCTCCCAGGCGGACCAGAGCGTGGGAGTGCGGGCCGACGGCCGCCCCGGCCGCGGCGGCGGTGTCAACGATGGTCGCAGCAGGCAGGGCGCGGGCGGGCGGTGGTTGTGAGGGACGCCCGCCGCTAGCATGGAGGGGCGGGGCCGGCGCCAGCAGCGCAGGCCGCCCCGGCGAGGACGGCCCGGCACTCCCGCCCGCCGGGCTGCCCCCGCCGGAGGACGAGGAGGAGGCGGCGCCGCCGCCCCCCCCCCCCCCCCCATGTCCCCCACCACCTGCGGGCACGCACCCGCCCGTCGCTTCGGCCAGCGCCTCGGCGATGCGCTGGTGCAGCGTCTGGGCGCAGTGCAGGGCCGCCTCCGCGCCGCCGTGGCCGTCAAAGACGCCGAAGAAGTGGAGGGTGTCCATGTAGGCCTCACCCTCCTCGGCACCCTCCTCGGCGCCCTCTCCGGCGCCCGCTCCGCCCTCATGAGGCGCGCCCAGCAGGCACGCGCCTGGGCCAGGCGCGGGCGGGCCCGCCCCGCCGCCACCACCTCCCGGCAGGGACGCCGCCCCGGCCTCGCCCTCCTCCTCGTCCGACTCTTCACCTGCGAATACGCCGCCCGCCCTGGACGCGGCGGCAGCGGCGGCAGCGGCGGCAGAGTGCGCGAGGAGGCGAGGGGGGAGGACGTCGGCGAGGGGCGCGACCGGCATGGGCAGCTCGATGATGCACGGGCAGATCGTCCAGGCGTCCTCCATCGCCCGCCGCTTGCCCATGATCGCCTTGGCGCCGTGGGGTGGGCAGGCGGAGGCGGGGTTGGACGTGGAGGGCGCCGAGGACGCGGCGGCCGGCTGGGCGGACGCAGACGCGCCGCCCGACGACCCGAATGAGGACGACGCCAGGCCCTCCCGCCCCGGCGGCGGGCGGGCCCGGCGGGCGGGCGAGGTGGCGGCGGGCGGCGACGAGGACGGCACCTCATCCAGGTGGAGGCCGCCCAGGTCAGGAGGTGGCGGGTCGCCCTCGCCGGCGGGCGAGGAGCCTGGGGGAAAGTGAAGAAGAGGAGGGCGGGCGGGCGGGCGAGGTGTGTCAGGTGAGAGAATTGAGAAAAAGGGCGCGCAAGCGGGGGCGCGTTGTGAGCGCGTGCAGGCCTTCTCCCGCCGGCACGCGCGCGTGGAAGCGTGGTTTGGGTCTCTGTGCTGGCCCGCCGCCCGCGCAAGCAGGAGCACGCGACCACGGGCTGGGAGCAGCGAGTGAGCGGGGCACGCAAGGGTCTCTCGCTCGCGCCCCCGCCAGCAAGCGAGGGAAGCTCCTCCCTTTTGCCAAGCCCGCATGACCTTACCTGTATTGCCGGGCATCACGGGAGTGTGTGCACCAATATTTCTAGCAGCTCTGGCGAGTGTGCTCGTGGGACCTACGCGGGCGAGAGAGAGAGGAGGGCGTGTGTGAGGGGACGAGGGAAAAAAGAGAAGCTGCGACCGGAGCCGGCGCGGGGTAAGGTGAGGGACGCGTGCATCACCACAGGCACGCTCACGGTCGCGTTCATTTCCGTAGAAGCCTATGGACTGCTACATCAACCGCGGAGGGTGGTTGACGAGGCTCCCACTGCGCGTGGGCGTGCGCACACGGCCTTGACCTGCCAGGCTCAACGCGCATCGACGCACCTTTTGTCTTGCTCTCTCTTCTGTGTGTCCCCTGCCACCTCGCTGCGCGTGCGTGCGCGTGCGCGTGTGTGGGGAGAGTGCTAGCAGCCGCGCTGGGGCAGAGTATGTGACACGCGGACGGGGCGTGCGTATGTGAGTGCGTGTCCCGCGCGGTGTTAAAAAATGAGGGGAGGGTGAGTGAGAGGGCGCCTCCAGCTCTCTCTCACTTCCGCCGTGGGCGTTTTTTTTTTTTTTTCTCCGCGAGCGACGGGTTACAACTATGACCGACCAGGGCGATGAGCCCTCAGACGGACCCCACCAGGTCCACCTGGGCCACCTCGACCTGGTCCTGACTGCTGTCCGGGTCGGCGGGAGCGGCGCATGCCCACCGCCGGCCCAATGCATGCTCAACGCTGCCGCCAACCCACCCGCCCGTCCGCCCCCTCCCTACCCGCCCCTGTACCTCCAACGCGGCCCCGGCGGCAAGACGGTCCTGGCGACCGAGGACGGCCAGCTCGCCCTGGGCGACCCGTCCTCACCCCCACCCACCGACGGCGGGGGCGACCCCCGGCGGTGCGGGCTGACGCCGCTGCAGGCTGCCGGCCGGGTCGCGCTCTCCTCGGCCGCCCTGGCCGCTGAGGGCACGCTGCTGCGTTGGAAGGACGGGGGCAGCACGGCCCGCGTCCGCCTGGACCTGTACCTCCCGGAGGCCTGCTTCCTGGAGGGCCGCACCGGCTGGGCGGCCAACCCCGCGGCGGCCGCCCTGTGGGCGTGGACGCGGGACCCGGAGTCGGGCCTCGCGCCCGGGGAGGCCGACGCGGCCGCCCCCTCGGGCACGCCCGCCCCGTCCGCCCCCTCTCTGGCGGCCGTCTTTGACGCCCTGCCCGCCCGCCCACCGGACCCCGCACGCCGGGCGACAGGCGCGGGGACGGGCGGCCCCGGCCCGGCGGGCTTGCTGTCCCTCCCTCCCGAGCTGCTGCGGGCAGTCGCGGGGTGCCTGGGGTGCGCGCGCGCGCTGGCGGCCTTTGGCGCGACCTGCTCCGCCGCCCGCGACGCGGCCAGTGACGCCGTCCCGGGCTTGGACCTGAAACTCTTCCCCCACCAGCGTGCGGCCGTCCGGTGGATGGCGGAGCGGGAGCGGGGGAGCGGCGAGGAGGGCGGCGGCGAGGCGGGTTCCACCACCCGCCACCCAGCCTGGCGCCAGCTCGCCTGGCGGGCCGTGAAGAACGGGCCGGCGCTGCCCCGCCCTCCCCCGCTCTGGGCCAGCCTGGTGACGGGCGAGCTGGCCCCACACACCCCACCCCGCGCAGCCGGCGCCCGGGGCGGCCTGCTCTGTGACGAGCCGGGGCTAGGGAAGACGGTGACCGCGCTGGCGCTCATCCTCCGGTCTCGGGGCGGGGTGCCGCCCCCGCCGCCGGGCGCCACCCTCGCCCGGTCACCCTGTGGGCGGGGCTGGTTGTATAGCGAGGCGGCGGTGGAGGAAGAGGGCGGCGGCGGTGGCGCGTCCGGTGCCTCGCACTCCACCATGCCCGCGCCTGGACCCACCTCCCCCTCCTCTTCCACCCCTCGCCGCCCGGGGGCGCCACCCCGGCGAGCGGCAGCCATTGCGGCGACGGAGAGCCCGACCGGGCGCCGGGCGAGCGCGGAGGATGCGGCCCTGGTCCGGGCCCGGGCGGCGGTGGCCCGGGCGGCGGTCGCGGGCGCCGCCAAGAAAAAACGGACACACCGCCAGGACACACACGCCATGACCACGCTGCTGTGGGTGGCATGCGACGCGTGCGGCAGGTGGCGGTCCCTGGGGGCAGCCGGCACGGCCCCGTCTCCCTCCCCTGGGGTGAGCTGGGTGTGCGCGCAACACCCGGATCCGGCGGTGGCGAGCTGTGACGCGCCGGCGGAGGAGGAGGACGAAGGGGAAGGGATGGATGGAGGGGGAGGGGTGGCAGTGGCTGCGGGGCCGCAGACGCCTGGGAGTGGCGGCGCGGCCGCCGCCGCCGCGGCCGCGCCTGCCGACCCAGATGCTCACGCCTACTGGGCTGCTGCCGCTGCAGCGTGCGCCCGGGGCGCCCTGCCACCCCCGCCCGGGTGGGTCGTCGTGGGCGACACCACCACAACCACCGCCCCGCCTCCTCCCAGCCACCCCCCCGCGGACGGCGCCGCTCGCTTCACCGCCCTCCTGGCCGCCGACCCGGCCCTCGCCGACTGGCCGTCCGTCGCCTGGTGGGTAGCGTCCTTGCCTCCCGGCACCCTGTCCGCCCCCCACGGCGCCCGCCCGCCCCGGGAACTCCGGGCGCCGGGCGGGGCCGAGCGGTGGGGCGCGTTTTTGGCGACCCTGGGGTTGGAGCCCGCGCCGCCGGAGGCGCCCGTGCCGCCGCCTCTCACCACCCCGACCAAGCGCGGCGCCAAGGCGGCCCGGGCGGTGGGTGGCGGTGGTGCGGCTGCTGCTGCCTCTGACGCTGACGCCGCCTGGGCCCGCGTGCGAACGCCCCCGGCCCTCGCCCACCTCACCCCGGACGCGGCCTCCCTGCGGGCCGCCCTCCTGCGTGGCGGCCGCCGGGCCCTCCGCACCTTTTACCTGTCGCCCGCCACCCTGCTCGTCGTCCCGCCCGCCCTGGAAGCGCACTGGGTCGACCAGGTGGCCCGCCACGTGTCGGGTGGCCTGCGCGTGCGCGTCCTGTCGAACGTCGGCGGGGGTGGTGGTGGTCACAGCGCGCACGCCACATCGCCTGCTGCCAGCCCGCAGGACCTTGCCTGGGGGTCCGACCTGGTCATCACCACCTTTGCCCGCCTGTCCTCCGAGTGGGGGCGGCGCCACGGCAGCGGCGGAGGGGGCGGGGCGGCAGCGACGGCGGGCGGCGGCGGCGGCGCGCACAAGGAGCAGCGCGCCACTCCCACCCAACCCGAGGCGGCCGCCCCGCTGCTCCACATCCACTGGGCCCGCATCATTTTGGATGAGGGCCACGTCCTGAGCGCCGGGTCGGGCGCCCTGACGTCCCGCCTGGCGACCGCCTGCGCCCTGCGCGGGGACCGGCGGTGGGTGCTGACGGGGACGCCCGCCCCCGCCTCGCCCGCGGACGCCGTCCCCCGCCTCCACCCCTTGCTCGCCTTTCTGCGCCACGACCCGTACGGCAAGGGTACCCGCCGCACCTTTGACGCCGTGCTGGCCCGGCCCTGGGAGGCCCGGTCCCCTGCCGCGGGTGCCCGGCTGGGCGCCCTGCTGCGGGAAGTAATGATCCGGGCATCGAAGGCAGGCGCGGGCGCCCTGCTGCCCCACGTCACCCGCACCGTCGCCCGCATCCCCTTCACGCCCTCCCACGCCGCCGCCTACAACACCCTCGTCGACGGCATTGACCGGTCCCTCTTGCTCGCGGACTGGGGCGACCCGGACCACCGGGAGTCCCTGCTGAACGCGCGGCTCAACGCCAAGCTCGCGCGCGAGATGGCGGCCAACGTCCGCCTGGCCTGCTGCGTCTCCGGCGCGTTCGACGACCTGGCGGTGTCCGAGCCCGACCTCCAGGAGACGCTGGAGATCCTTGCGAAACGCCACGCCCTGGCCCCGCCGGCCCCGCCCGGGTCGGGGCCGCCCTGGGTGCTGCCCTCCCACCCGCTCGCGCCCGTCGAGGCCGGCCTGCGGGCCGGGTGCGCCTGCGCCGCCTGCGCCGCCTGGACCCGCCTGCCCATCGTCACGCCCTGCGCACACCTGGTGTGCGTGGAGTGCGCGGCCCCCGCCCGGACGGCCTGTCCGGTGTGCGGGGAGGGCTACGACATGCAGGCCGTGGGCGACCCGGCCCGCAAGCTCACAAACCCCGCCCCAAAATGGGAGGTGCCGTTGGAGGTGATTGAGGACCAGCCGGCCTACTCCCAGGCCCACGCGGCCGGCAGCGCCGGGGACAAGGCCGGGAGCTCCACCGCCATGTGGGCGCCCCGGTGGCAGCGGGCGCCGAGCTCGAAGGTCGCCCACCTCATCCGCCGGCTCCAGGACCTGGGGATCGCGCGGCCGCCCGCCCCCGCCACCACCCCCGCCGCCGCCGCCGCCTCCCCGGCGCGCCCGGCCACGACAGCCGCACAGATGAAAAAGACGAAAAAGATGAAAGCCATCGTCTTCACCCAGTTCTGGCCGCACATGCTGCTGGTCGGCCACGCCCTGGACTCGGCGGGCGTGCACTCGGTCGTCATCCAGTCCAAGATGACGCCCGCCCAGCGCGCGGCGGCCGTGGACGAGTTCCGGTTTGATGAGACGGCCGGCGTGCTCGTGATGGACGCGAGCGGGGCCGTCGGCCTGGACCTCTCCTGCGCCAACGCCGTCTTCCTGATGGAGCCCCTGCCCGACGCGGCCCTGGAGGCCCAGGTAATCGCCCGGGCGTGGCGCATGGGCAACCCCCGGCCGGTGGGGGTGGAGACGCTGGTGATGGCGGGGACGGTGGAGGAAGAAGTGCTGGCCCAGCGGGCGGCGGAGGAGGGGGTGGCCGGGGAGGCTGGCGCGGCGCCCGCCCCCCGTGCGGCCTTTGCCGGGTCGGCCGCGGCCGTGCAGGCGGCGCGCGGCCTGTCTGACGCGGACCGGGCGGCCCGCATGCGCGTGCGCATCCTGTCCCACCTGCGGCGTGTGATTTGATTTGCGAGGTGTTTTTGTGTTTTTGCAACCACGCCCCTTTGATTCGCTTTTTTTTTTCTCCACGCCCCCACAAAAAAACACGAACGAACGATTCGCCGCGCGGGCCAGAATCGCACACACACACACACAACGCCATCACGCACGCACATCGACACCCCCCACTCCCCCCCACCCATCTTTCATTCCACGCATTGTCAAGCCCGGGGCACGCCCAGGTCTAGGAGCCTGCCGAACGAGTCCGCAAACGCGGCCCGGAACGCGTCCTCATCCTTCGCGAACTCGGTCACCACCTTGCGGAACTTGCGGTCGGAGACCAGGGCCATATCCGTCGGCAGCATCATCAGGGTCTTGGTCGGGTCCTCGTACTGCATGGGGCCGCTCCAGTCCCGCTTGCGCCACTTGTTGTCCGTCAGCTCGGTGAAGTACAGGTTGGAGAAGGTGGTGGGCGCGTTGGTCCAGGGCCCGTCAAAGCCGGACCGGTCGGTGTGGCACCGGCCGAGCGTGTGGGCGCCGGAGAGGGCGACGATGCCGCTGGAGAGGGGGAAGGAGAGAAGGAGCGGGGGAAAAAAAAAGGTGAGAGCGAAAAAACCTCGCACATGAGAGGGGGTTCCGAGAGGAGATCAATGAAGCGGGCGTGGGCGTTGGCACACTCTTCCTCGCCCCCCTCTCCCCCTTCTCTCGCCCACCCTCGCTCTCCCCCTCTCACCGGTCGTCAAAGCCCATGCGGTAGAAAATGTCGCGCAGGTGGGAGGCGCCCTGGGCGGCGTCCGGCAGGCGGCCGTCGGGCGGGCAGGCCGCCCCGTCGGCCGCGTCCGACCTGCCGGGCGCCCAGGGGATGACCGGCCCGCCCATCTCTTCGATGGCCACGGCCCCCGACAGCGTGTACAGGTCGGCGTAGGAGATCCAGGGGAACTTCTTCTTGATGGGCTCCAGGAAGGCGCGGGCCACGCCCAGGCCCGCGTTGGCGCCGTGGCCCGCCTCCGGGTCGAAACGCATCGTGGCCCCGTTGGACCCGCCGCCGCCGGTCGCCTTGTCAAAGGTGCCCGAGCAGTGCCAGGCCAGGCGGACGAGGACGGGGCCGTAGGAGCCGTCATCGTAGTCGTCCGCGTCCAGGCGGGCGGCGATGGCGGCCCGGACGGCGGCGTAGTCGGGCTTGGTGGAGGTCTGAGAGAGAGAGGAAACGAGAATGACGGGTGGATTGGGGTGGGATGGGT
>Ga0315273_10006001_pt1 | contig 15082 bp, 27 predicted proteins | sample YL17G02_0_MG_FD_205753 | JGI IMG/M metagenome (GOLD analysis project Ga0315273, IMG submission 205753) | Sediment microbial communities from Yellowstone Lake, YNP, Wyoming, USA - YL17G02_0 | ecosystem: Environmental > Aquatic > Freshwater > Lake > Sediment | place: USA: Wyoming | collected...
TTTCATTTAAACAGAAGTTAACTGAGGGATTTATAAGAGAATTTCATAATAAAGTTAAGTGGGTGCCGATTTCGTCTTCTCAAATATTGAGTGAACAGTTTATCCGAGAGTTTCAAGATAGAGTTGATTGGATGGAGATTTCTTATTTTCAGAAGTTGAGTGAAGGTTTTATCCGAGAGTTTCAGGATAAAGTCGTTTGGTCAAATATTTCATTTAAACAGAAGTTAACTGAGGGATTTATAAGAGAATTTCATAATAAAGTTAAGTGGGTGCCGATTTCGTCTTCTCAAATATTGAGTGAACAGTTTATTAGAGAATTTGAAGACAAAGTTGATTGGAGAAAGATTTCAGAATATCAGAAATTGAGTGAAGATTTTATCCGAGATTTTCATAATAAAGTAAATTGGAAATATATTTCAGAATATAAGATATTGAGTGAAGATTTTATCTTAGAGTTTTTGATATGAAGAAGATTTTAGAAACAAGAAAATTATCATTTCAATTATGTAAAAAATTAGTCTCTTAATTCTACACTTCTAGAATCACATTCGAATTTTTACAATAGGTTTATATTATGAAGGTTATTCGAGTGTGCTAGAAGCGTAAAAAGTATATGGCTATTTGATAGTTAGTTCATTATTTTTTGTATATGGCTGTTAGATTGCAAGATGCGATATTAATTAATAAATAACAAATAAAGGAGTGAAAGATGAAAGAGTATTATTGTGTTTTTTGGGGAAATACTAAGAGAGTTACTGGAAAAGTTAGTAGTGAGGTTGAAGCAAAAAAGTATTGTTATGGGATTTCGACTCCTGATATGATTGCAGTGAATCTTGGTCCAAGAAAAGATGTAGTAAATAAAATTATAATGAAGACAGATTCGCCAGATGAGATGTTGAAGTTGGCGATGAAAAAGTGAGTTGAGAAATTGACATTTAAGTGTAAGTTATGTTAAGGGGAAAAAATGACAATGAAAGAAACTATAATCAGTCTAGTGTCTCTACTTACACAAGAGAGACAAAAATGCTTATCCTTAGAAAAAGAGATAACTGAGTTGTTAGAAACAAACAAACAACTGACAGAAAAATTAACAACATTCAAATCTGAAATAACTTGTTTAAGAGATGCAATGAAAGTAGATACTGAAGCAACAATGAAAGAAAAAGATGAATTTAAAAGAATTCTAGGTGTGTTAAGAGGAATCAAACATCATTCTAAAAAGCAAGATATCTTTACGACAATATCTTATTCATGTAATGATATGAGTAAGATATTAACTTGATATGGAGAAAATTTTAGAGTGAAGATTTTATCTGAGAGATTCTGTATGGCTGTTTGAATATAAGATGTGATATTTTAATTAATAAACAAAGGAGTTTTTATGAATTAGAAGAGTAAGTGTGTTAGTTGAGACATTGAAAGATTTTGGTATTAAAGAAAAAATTAATTTCAAATTCTTAAGACATTTTTTGAACAAATAGACAAGGAGAAAGTGTGATTAAGAAAGAGTTTCATTTTGTGACACAACTTGTTGTTGTTGAACAGAATATTCGAAAAGTGAAAGAAATTGCGTTTGAGCAACGTTATAATGATGGTTATTTTCCAACACAAGATGATGACGTTTTTGATGAAACATATGACGGTGACACAGTTCCTATTACAATCAAAGTTGCAACGGCGGAACAGTTTGAACTTGTGAAGAAAGCGATTGTGGAAAATTCAATTGAGAACAGTACAATTGGTGATTTATTAGGTATCAATTCACATCGTTCATATACACAAGGAGTTCTTGAAAATGATGGAATGACATGTACAGATCCTGTATTTGGTGATATTAAAGTTTATGAGCCAACTTTGACTGTTACAATGAATTTGACATGGGATCTTACGTCAGATACTTAAATTTTTCTTATTTGATGTGAAAAGTGATATCACATTAATTTGGCAATATGAAATCTAAAGTTTAGCGTCTTAATTCCTTAAGACGCTTTTTGGTTAAAATAATAATGATGAGATGAGTAAATAAAAGAATTCTTTATGTGAGAATGAAAATATAAATAAAAAAGGGATAATCAAATTTGGCAATAAGAGGAAATGAGACGTTATATTAATTATAAATAAACATAACAGAAGGAGTTCAGATGTATCAGCAACAAGGTGATGTGATAATTGAGAGTGTGGTGGAGCTTCCGAAGGGAGCAGAACTTGCAAAACCTGGAAAACGTGGATGGATGTTGGCAGAGGGTGAGACTACAGGTCATGCTCATACAATTGATGACACAAAGTCTTCAACTCTCTACACATTCGGTGGCATTCTCTTTCTCCAAGTTCTCCAAGAAGTTTGTCTCTTACACGAAGAACATAAAAAACAGAAAATCAAACCGGGACTCTACAAAATTCGCCAAGTTCAGGAATATGATCATTTTGCAGAAGAGGCTCGAGCTGTCAGAGACTAAGATGTCCTGAAATCTTCAGTGTAAAAGACTGAGCTGTAAACTTTTTCAATTTACAGCTCAGTTTGTCAATACATGTTCTAAACAAGAGGGAGAAGGAAGAAATGAATTTTTCAGAAGTTCTTTTGACAACTGAGGAAGTGAAGGACATGATGTTTGGAAAGCATTTGTTTCAGTGAATAAAAAGGACTGGTCATGGGTATGGACCCACTTTATTTCTTATCAAATATAACCTGAACTAGTAAATCCTTTGTTTGTTAGACAGGACTGAAAACGTTTTTAATTTTCAGTCCTGTTTTTGTCTAATTTGTTTTTCGAATCAGACTAGTATATGCTAAGCACATTGTAAATTTAAGACCATAGTTTCATATTAAGAAGAAATTCGAGTATGCTAGAGATGGCTGTTTGAATATAAGAGTCGTTATTTAATTATATAAAACAAAACAAAGGAGAGAGAATATAATGTGTAGAGGAAAGTTATTAGAAGATGTAGTTAATTGGCACTTTATTTCAAAGTATCAGATATTGAGTGAAGATTTTATTAGAGAGTTTCAGTAGCTTGGCAAGCTATTTCAGCTTACCCAGAGTCAAAAATTATAAAAAATTGGTAGAAATTAAAATTGGCAATAAGAATACAATGAGTCGATAATTATAAATAAATAACAATTACAAAGGAGATTTTTGATGAGTGAAGAGAAAATTGAAGTTGAAGAAGGAAAGAAAAAAGGTCTTAATTTGCGGCAGTATGCTCCGATTATAGAGAAATTCCAGAAACTTTCGCCAGAGACAAGAGAGAAGTTGGGTCTCAAATCGTTGAAAGATGTGTTTTTGACTGAGACAAATGCTGAAAACCGGATGAAGATTGTGAAAGTCAATGGGATCAAGGCAATATATGATGCATGTGGTGCAACAAGTGTAGAGGTTGGTGCCGGTGAAGAAGATGGGTATGAATTAATTACTTTGAATATGGGAGACAATCGTCATCGTCCTTATCTTAAAATGGTTAATCCGTCTACTCAAGAGATTCACATTGAGGGTGTTCACCCCGATTGCAAAACAATCAAGGCTGCTTTAGAGTGGAGGAATAAGACTCCAGACAAACCAGTCGAATTGACTTAAAACTGAACTTTCAAAGGACATTTTTATGATTTATTTAACACGGGTAGATGTTTTGAAAAAAGCGTGAAGACACCTGAGTTAGAAGCAAGAGAGAAGAAATTAAAAAAGGCAATTTTAGATTTAACAAGAGGACTTTTTGCTGTGAGCGAAGTTCTTGATTGTGCGAGTTTTGATGATGGTTTTGTGGATGATGTTATAAAGAAGTTGTCTGGGCATTTTTCTGAATTTTTATCAGATCGTATGGAGGATATACATTAGAAATGAAAGAGTTAGTTCATACAGCTCTTATGACGCTTCAAAATCAGTTGAAAAAACATGGATATATTGAGTCAGTCGAAGATGTTCCAATTGTTCTTGGTGATGAAAGTTAAAACTGAAATCCTTTGTTTGTTACTGGACTGAAAACATTTTTAATTTTCAGTCCAGTTTTGTCTAATTTGTTCTTCGAATCAGACTAGCATATGCTAAGCACATTTTAAATTCAAAACCATAGTTTCCTATTAAGAAGTTTGGCTGTTTGATTACAAGTAGCGATATTATAATTAATAAATAAACAAACGATTTTCAAAGGAGAAAGAGTTATGAAACTTTCAAAACAAACAAAAAGTTCAATTAACACCATTTTAGGAATGGTTGAAGACAATGATCTTCGAGTCATTTACATTACAAAATGAGCTTGGAGGAAAGCATCTACGCAAATAAAAATTGATTAAATGAGGGAGGTTCTATTTTATGAGTAAAGAATCTGATATAAAAAAATTGTGTGAAAGTATACTTGACGTCTGTTTGTGTGTCTGGGATAATCCAAGTGGTGGTTATCAGTACAGTTGTCCTATTTGTCAAAACTTAATCGAAATAAAGGGCAAAGATATTATACCTACAATGCACACTTTCAAACATGATGAAAATTGTGGTTTTCTTGTAGCAAAAAGAATTAAGGGTGATTAAAATGAGAGCAACAAGATATGATATTAACAATGCTACTACTGCTGCAGAAGCGCTAGATGAAGCTCATCTTAATTGGGAAGCTCAGCCTGTAGGTCTGATTACAGAGAATGGTATTTCAGTTATTGATCATAGAGCAATTATTCGTTCAGATAATAATGTAGTGATAGGAGTAGTAGGTGATCGTTATGTTCCTATTCAGAATACATTTGCTTTTAGTTTTTTCGATACTGTGTGTTTGAGTCATCAAGCTAAGTATAATGCAGCATATGTTTTTGATGGAGGAAGAAAAGTTATTCTTGAAGCATCATTGGGTGATCCTGTTGAGATTAGAAAGGGGGATGAAGTAGTCAGGAGGATTCAGTTGATAAATACATTTGATGGGTCACATCCTCTTCTCGCTCAGTTTACTGTTTGGAGGTTGATTTGTTCGAATGGTTTGATGGCATTTTCAGAAATGAATAAGTGTAGAATTTTGCATACAAAGAATGGAGAGAATAAAGCGAATGATGCTTTGTTAGTGATTGCAAAGGGGGTTAAGTATTTTGAGCATTTTGAGAGTTTGTGTAGAGAGCTCGCTCAGAGGGTGATTGATCAGAAGGTTGTTGATGCTTTTTTGAAGCATTGTTTTGGAGAAGAGGGAGGAACAAGGCAGAAGAATTTGATAGCGAAAGTGATTGAGTGTTATGAAGCTGGGAAGGGAACTGGGCAAGGGACTGCTTGGGATATGTATAACGGATATGTGGAGTGGATTGATCATTTTCGTTCAGCTGATGATGAGACTCGGCTTGCAAATTCAATACTTGGTGCCACATATTTAAAAGAACAAGCATTCTCAAATATCTTAAAGTTAGTAAAATAGTTTAAGTTCTTGCTCTGATCCACAGAGTGCTGACGTCTATTTTTTTACCCATATTCGATTTCTTTTCAGACTCAGCACTCTATTTTTATTTTCTCAAAAATGGCAATTTATACTCAACAGATGGTGAGAAACTTGTAGAATTCTGGTCTCATGAATGTTAATTCTTGAAATTTTCCTTTCCTTCAAGATAGAGTCTTGACAGTGACAATGAATTTAACATGGAATCTTACATCAGACACATAAAGAATTCTTGAAAATTCATCTCTCCTTTATTTTAAAAGGGTCTTAAAACTAGGACCCTTTTTTAATTTAGACACCCTTAAGCTGATTCTAGTGTTAACTTGATTTGGCTGTTTGATTTCACTTTTCTTGGGTGACAGTGACAAATTGCTTTTCAGCTTTGAAAAATTAGAAAATTAAATCATCTCTTCTTTTAAAGGGTCTTAAAACTAAGGCCCTTTTTTAATTTAGACACCTTTAAGCTGATTCTAGTGTTAACTTGATTTGGCTGTTTGATTGCAAGAGTCGTTATTATAATTATAAATAACAAATAACAAGGAGAAAGAGAATGATTAAGAAGAAATTTCATTTTGTGACACAAGAAGTTGTAGTCGAACAAAATATTCGGAAAGTAAAAGAAATGTTGTTCGAACAACTTGAAAATGATGGAAATTTTCCGAAACAAGATGACGATGTTTTTGATGACACATATGATAATGATACTATTCCCATTACAATTAAAGTTGCTACGGATAAGCAATTTCAACTTGTGAAGGAAGCAATTGAACAAGAAACTCTTGACGAGTTGTTAGGTATCAATTCACATCGTTCATATACACGTGGATTAAATGATAATATGACATGTACAGACCCTGTTTTCGGCGATATCAAAATTGATGAATCCACATTGACAGTGACCATGAATTTAACATGGGATCTTACATCTGACACCTAAAACTGATTCATTTCTCTTTAAAGGGTCTTAGTTTTAGGACCCTTCCTTTTGGCAATCAGATTTTAAGAGTCGTTATTAATTCATCTCTCATTTACTTTAAAAGGGTCTTAAAACAAAGACCCTTTTTTATTCAATCACAAATAAACAAGTATGCACCAGCACACTCTAATTTTGGATAATGGTAATATATGGTGAATAAATCTTAGTATGATTGTGATATCCTAAGCTGATTCAAGTGTTAACTTAAATTAAAATGGAAAAATTTTATTGAAATCACTTATCTTGATGGCAATCAGATTTTAAGAGTCGTTATTTTAATTATAAATAAACCAACAAAAGGAGAGAGAATATGTACATTGATGTATCAGGACAAAGTACGGTTAATTTTACAATGGTAGATGAGAAAGGTGAGAGAAAGTTAGTTCAATTATCGATTTCGAATGGACTTCAAATCGCTGTCTGGAAAAAACATGATTTTCAAGAAGATCTTGTCACTATGCAAAATATTCCTCTTTGTGGATGAGGTATCAGTATGACAATTGATTTTACACTCACTTTGAAGAAACATCACATCGATGTTTCTTCATCATCAGGCAAAAGGTATATCATTAATTCGACATCATGTTCATGTCTAGGCTTTAAATTTCATGGTACATGTAAACACTTTCAAGCTGCATCTAACCATGATCTAATTTCGAAAATTACAACCAAAGTCGTGAACTCAAAAGTCACAGATCTGAGACTAGAAGCAATCAGAAAATTCCTTGGATCAAACAATATCACAATCTCTGATCAAAAACTCTATGAGATTGAAGTTGTTGTAACAAGAGATACTCTTCCTTCAAAAATTCTTGAATTGGCTGTTTGATTGCAAGAGTTGTTATTTTAATTATAACAAAAATAAACAAAGGGGAGAAATTATGCACTTAAATTAAAATGGAAAAATTTTATTGAAATCACTTATCTTGTTGGCTGTTTGAATGCAAGAGTCGTTATTATAATTATAAATAACAAGGAGAAAGAAAAAATGTGTCAAAAAGCTATGACAGTCAAAGAATTGAAAGAACAATTGTCGATGTATTCAGATGACCAAATTGTTTATTTTAGTTACAATTATGGAGATCATTGGGGGACTACTGTTGCAGCTCCTGTCACAAATATTTCAAGTGACTCCATCAAGTGGAGCGACTATCATCGAATGCACAAGATTGCTGATCTTGAAAACGAAGTCAACCATGAAGAAATCAAAAAAGTTATTGTAATCAGTTAGAATTCTCTCCTTTCTTTAAATAAAGAGAGTCCTAAAGAAAGGGACTCTCTTTTATTTTAGTCCAAGACTAGAAAACTCTAAGTTTTTGGCTGTTTGATTTCTAGACGTGATATAAATATTATCAAAATAAATAACAACAACAAGGAGAAAATATGAATTTATCAGAGAAACATGCAAAAATGTTGGAAGAGTTAATCAGCACAGATTTTCATTTTGAGAAAGAGAAAAAACCTGTAAGAGAAAAAAGAATTTCGAATGATGACGTCACTGATCTCAAAATTGCTCTTGAAACAATGACAATTGATCAATTAATGCAGCAATTATAAAATCCAGAATTCGTCCCAAGAAGACTAAAGTCTAATTAACCAATGGAGTAAGGAACTTTGAAGTTGATTAATTAGACTCTTCGTTTTTTATTCACTTCTAAATTCAAATACCAACTATCTATAAACTCAAACGTAATCTTAAAACGTACGCTTAAGCGAGCGCTTAAGCACGCACGTCCACGAGTCAATTTGCAATTCGCTAAAAGAACTAGCGCTCATACGCTTAAGCGCGCTTAAACGAAAATTCTCTTTGCAGTTTTAAAAAATTTAACAAACTTTTCAGTACAATTATGATCAAGACTTGTAAAACGTGCGCTTATGCGAGCGCTTAAGCATGCGTCCGCGAGTCAATTTGCAATTGCGAAGTTAGCGATCGCTAGCTTAAGCACGCATATGAAAGAGGTAAATTTGAAGAAACAAAAAAAGGGCCGAAGCCCTTTCTTTATTGCCGGTATTTTTGAATTATTTTGCAAAGTATAGATCGATGATCGATTGTAAATCGGCAGTTCCCTGGATTTTCTTGATGGTACCTTTGGAATTACCGAGATGATTTTCCTTGATCAATTTGGCGCCGAATGCTTCGATCCTGCCGGACAAAGATGCAACCAGATCGGTGACTTCGAATTGGGTGCCTTTCAGATAGGCTTTCTTCGTGGCGCCGGCCAATGAAAATTTGACACATGATTTTTTGGCTTCCATAATGACGCCTTCCGGAAGTTTGAGATCGGCAATCATGATTTTGGGTTTCTCAACCTTCGGTGTTTCGGCCGCAATTTCTTTCTTCGTTTTCTTCTTGGTGATTGCGACAGTAGCCGTGGCGACTGCGACCGGTGCTTCTGCTACAACCGCATTCATTTCATCACTCTTCTTCATTGTTGCTGTGGTCATTTAAGACTCCTTTTTAAGTTGTTTGAGAAAAAATTGTTTGGTTAATTATTATAATTGCAATATCGTCTCATTGTTTTCATACTGCCAAATTTTTAATTTTCCGTTGTCTCCTTGTTTGTTTTTTTTATTTTGGATATTAAGGATATCGATGGTTAGCTCCTCAACTGCCAAAATTTGTTTTTTTAATTTTTTTATTTTGTTTGATATTACCAATATCACCGGAAAGCTCCTCATCTGCCAACAATGTTTTTCTTATTTATCTAAGAATCAGTCTAACATATGAAGAGCACAGTGTAGATGTCAACCTATATGTTTCTATGGTTAAGTTATTCGTGTATGAAGAAAAAGGTAGAGTGGCAACAAGATGAAATGTTGTGATATAATAATTTAGGAAAGGAGAAAAGAGATGGAAGAGAGTGAGTTATTACTTTCTAAGTTGAGAGGATTCTACCTTTTCTGATTTTTGGCAGATGATAAACTGAAAACGATATATTAATTAATTAATAAAATTTTAAAAAGGAGAGAAATGAATGATTAAGAAAAAAATGTACAAAAGTGTCGAAGAAATTGAAATTGACTCGATTGACGAGTTGAAGAAGGCTTTGGAATTTGTTGGAGGAGGACAACCTGAAGGACAAAATTGCACTGTAATCATTCATCAATCTGCTTCAGAAGAAGTTGTCCAAAAAATCATTGATCAGTTTGACAAAGAAGCAGAAGAAACACTAAATAAGTTACATTATGGTTTGTCTTCCTGTGCTTATGAATTTCGAGGCATGGAAGATTTCTGTCAGACAGATGACTCAATAAAGTTCATGTTGAGATGGAATAACGGTTGATTAAAGCAGGAAGTTTCTTTCTTAGGTAGAGTCTTCTAGATTCTACCTTTTCTGATTTGTGGCAGATGATAAACTGAAAACGATATAATTATTATAATAAAAACAAAATTCCATTTGGCAAATCCAACAACAATGAAAGAAGGAGAGAAGATATGGAAGAGCAAAAAGACGTACAGAAGGGTTATTTAAGACAAATTGGTCTGCAATCTAATTTGAAAGGACAGATTGCAGACACAGTAGATAAAGTCAAAGAACAACTTTCTTTTGGGTCTGTCTTAATTCAAACACCCCAAGAAATGGAAGTCCTTAAAACTTTAGATTACAGTCCACAGTCATTCTTAACACTTGAAGGATTAACTGTTAAATCTTTTCCTGAAGATGATGATGATGATCTTGACAGTGAAAATGACTGGAATGGAGAACAAGGTGTCGAAGTTTATGGAAATGATGGTGAACTTATAAAATATTCTATCGGTGCTTCTATGATCACAGATGGAACTACACCCTATTTTTTCAAGACACCTATGATTTACGGAGACCTCTCCGAAAAATCATGGGAAATTGATCTTGATGAAGAACTTAAATGTGCCGAGTACTATATTCAAGAATGCGAAATTGAAGAAATTGAAGATCCAAGAGCTACAATCAATCTTTATTACAAGTGGGTTGAGAGTCTCAAACCTCAACTTTTCAAAATTCTCAACGAACTTGGGATTACTGAAATTAACATGGACCTTCCAAGCGAAAATGACATTAACAATCTCTAAAACTTCAAAGGGTAGAGTCTTCTAGATTCTACCTTTTCTTTTCTGATTTTTGGCAGATGATAAACTGCAAACGATATATTAATTATAATAAAAAACAAAGGAGAGAATGATTAAGAAAAAGACGCAAAGCGCTACAGAAATCGAAATCATTTTATCTTGGTACAATGACTAAAAAATTCTACAAATTTGACTTCCTCTAAAAACAAACTCATCTAGAACTAGCTTAAGCTAGTTCTGCTCAATTATTCACTTACAAATAATGTCTTAATTTGATTTAAACAAAAAAAAGATCTTGCTTTGTTTAGCAAGATCTTAAAGAATGCATTTGATTTTTGTTAGATTTTGGATAAGAAGTCATCGAAGTTCTTTGCAGATCCGAATGTAATTTGCAAATCAACTAGATCGTCGTTGTTGATGACGGTTTCTCTGTTTGGCCGACCTGCCCATGCTTCAATATGGGTCCGACTTGTAATCCACTTTGTTACTTCTTTCTCTCTTCTCATAAACTTTCTCCTTTGATTTTTTTTATTTGATATTACCTATATCACATCTTTTTGTTCTCACTGCCATCAAATTTTCACTTGATTGTTGCACGTAAATCATTGTCTATTAGATACTGATTAGCTTCTTCATAGTCTTCAAATTTACTCTCACAGTACAATGTACCATCTTCTTCAAAGAGAAGATTATCCTTTAATTCAAGGTAAACCCAGTCCATAATGTCTCCTTCTTTAATAAACAATTTCATCACACACATTTTTTTTAATTATAATACCTATATCGCTGTCCGTTCGACTTCTGCCAAACAACAAACAACACCCAATTTTTTAAACACAACTTTGTTTTAATCTTGAATCAGCTTGAACCATCTCTAGCATACTAAGATAATTTCACCATATATTACCATTACCCAAACTTAGAGTGTGCTGGAGCCTACTTGTTGAATTTGGCAGATGATAAACTAAAAACGATATATTAACTAATAAAAAGGAGAAGGAATGGAAGAGAGTGAATTGTTGATAGAGCAGTTGAGAGTAATAGAGAAAGAGATAAGACAATGTCAGTGTAAGAATGCGATTGAAAGATGTAATTTGATTAAAAAATTTACATATGACAAGAGAGAGAATGAGGATAAAGAATTTTGTTACTTTGGAGTATTTCAAACATATTCTAAGGGAGTCGATCAAAAAGACTTAGCATATTCTCCGATTGCTGGTCAAAAAATCAAAAAGCTGTTAGATTTGAACATCAATTGTTTCATTGAGTTTTCAACTCATCAAACAATCATTATTTGTTACACAAGGAAGAAGATCAAAGAGAGAACAGAAACAGAGAAAGCTGTTTTTGAAAAAGTCTATTTGGTTAGTACAAGTAACAAAAAAGATTATAAAATAAGATTATAAGACTTTTTTCGAATTCATAACCGTACAGAGCGCTCTTAAGCGGTTCCTAATACATTGCGGATACGTTGCCGAAACAACTGGAGAATTCCAGGGTAACAATCGAACACCGGAAGACTGGAGAATTATATGAAAATGTTTACAGAAACAACTGGTCCGCCCTAACTACTAACTATCTATCTGAAAATTTTATAAGAGAACACGTCTCAACCTGTCTTTCATTGATTTCTTCCTCTACAATGATGAAATCAATGAAAGACTTCTAGAATTTATGACAAAGCTGTACAGAGTCTACAACCTTTTTACCCCCTCCATTTTTTTAAACCCAACTTAGTTTTAATCTTAAATCAGCTTAGGCCACCTCTAGCACACTAAGATAATTTTACCATATATTACCATTACCTAAACTTAGAGTGTGCTGGAGCATACTTGTTGAATTGGCAGATGTAAAACTAAAAACGATATAATAATTATTAAATAAAAAACAAAAAGGAGAGAGGATGAGAATTGAGCTTGAGAAGCGCCTTGAAGAAGAGCGCAAGAACAAAGCAGCTAAAGAAGCTGAGGAACTTCTACAGGAAATTGCCGAAGATAATTTTATTGATACTCAAAGGGCCGCAAGAATAAGAGAATCCCAATATGTCACATCTCCAAAAATGTCAAACAATGATGACTGCAACTATGAATGCATGTCGTGCAAATTCATCTCATCCTGTCTTCTTGGTTTCTTCCTCTACAATGATGAAATCAATGAAAGACTTCTAGAACACCTAAAAGACAACACTTAAAGGAGAAACAATGAGAATTTCAGACGAAATTGAAAAATCCATGAAAGAAGATCTAATCCTGAAAGCAACTGATGAAATTGCTTCAGTCTTCAACTGCAATCTAAACTGGCTTGATCAAAACAGAGCCAAAATTGTCAAAATCTTAAAAACACTTATCGAAAAAACAAATTGCTAAACGTGCGCTTAAGCGCGCTCAGGCTCGCGAAGCGCACGCCTTTGCCGAATTGCAATAACGAACTTAAAGCGCGCGCTTATACGCGCTTTATGGCAGTCAATGAAACAAAGAAAGACAACACCTAAAGGAACACAATGACTAATCAACTTTATTCTCACTCTAAAGCGAGTAAAACACTCGCTTTATTCACTAACATCAACATCACTTTATTCACTTTCTTAACAAACAAATAAAATCACCAACGCTCATCTTTATTCACTAACACAACAATGACCTTATTCACTCGCTTAACAAGCAAATAAAATCATCGCCTCTTGTTTTTATTCACTAAACACATGTAACACATTATTTACTACAAACTACATCTCTAATCTCTTCTCTATCTCACACCACTAACATCATCTACACACTTATCGCTCTCTTTCACGCTTTACACTTCACACATACTCATCTAAAACATTTCATGCCACATCCACTCTTACCCAAACAAACACTTCATGCGTACATCCACTCTTACCCAAACAAACACTTCATGCGTACATCCACTCTTACTCAAACAAACACTTCAAGCTTACATCAACTTACACTTCATGCGCACTCCCTCTTTATTCACATACAAAAAAAGCGGGAAGTCACTCTCAAAACTTCCCGCTTTAATTACTTACGCTACTTTTCGCTTTGCTAAATTCTCTAACCTCTTCGCTTCTTTCGCCGCATGAAATTCCCTCAACCTCTTTGCCTCAGCCTCTACTCTCATCTCTTCTATCACTACCATGGCCTCTTTAATTGACGCTCTTATATCTCTGTTCTTCGCACCCTGCTTGCGAATTGTTCTGACTACTTGTCCCATACACTTCTTGCTCCCTTGTTTTTTTGAGTGTGAATAAAGATGGGGGAAATGACCCCCATCTTTATTCCGGATCAGAAGATTTACGCCCAGTACTGATTGATGATGTCCTGGAGGTCGGAAGTATCCTTGACATTTTTGATTGTCCCCTTGGAATTCCCCAAGTGATTCTTCCGGATCAACTTGGGGTCGAATTTTGTAGTCCTGGAATCCAGTGATTGGACCAAGTCCGTGATTTCAAATTGAGTCCCCTTCAGATAGGCCTTCTTGGTTAACCCAGCCTTGGAAAACTTTGTACATGATTTCTTGACATCCATAATAACATCCTTGGGCATGACCAAATTTGATAGGATGATTTTCGGTACCTTGACCTCGGCCTTGGCAACCTCTGTGATTGCAATTACAGTTTCCTTGACCGGTTGAGTCTGAGCCAAAATGTTTTGAATCTGTGAATCCTGAGCCGATGTCTCTGTTTCCTGAGTCAGTGCTGAATTTTGAATAATCATTCAAACCCCTTTGTTTAATTTGTTTAAATTTGATATTTAGTCCGATTTTTCAAAACTGCCAACCAGATTTTTTTATTTTTCAAGGTTGTTTGTTTTGATATTATATATATCATCAGTTTTCTCCAAACTGCCAAATCAGCTCGACCCAGTTTATCACACTCTAAATCTCACCAATTATTTCCTATGGTTAAAAAATTTGAATGTGCTCTACATATACTAGACTGATTTGGCAGTTGAATTAAAAACCAACGATATGATTATTAATTAATAATCCAAAGGAGGTTGTAGATGGTATGTGAATATGGTGTAGAGGAGGTCCCTTAGAGGGGTGGTAGAGGGGCCCTCGTGCAGGTATTAGAAGGTATTCTAGAGGGGTCCTAGAGGGGGTATTATAGGGGACGCCTAAGCCCACGGTCATTCTACCTCTTTTTTTTTTTGACAGGGTAGAAGACATGATAGGGTAGAGAGAGACGACTGAGTCATCATGTTGTAATTTTTTTTTTGGTAGGGTAGAGAGAGACGACTGAGTTATCATGTTCTAATTTTTTTGATAGGGTAGAGAGACGTCTAAGCACACGGTTCTTCTGCCTCAATTTTTTTGATAGGGTAGATAGATAAGAAGATATTTGTAGATAAAGTAGGGGTAGAAGAGAGAGAGAGAGATCTAAGTAGAGAAAGTTTAAGTTCATGGTATTTTTTGATCTTTTTATATGGAAGGGGTAGAGAGATGAGATAAGAAGATATATGTAGAGAGGGAGTGAAGAGTTTGTTTTAACTGTTATTTTTGATAGGGTAGAGAAGATTTTGTTTTTTCTTTTTAGTTAGTAGAGAGAAGAGTTTTAGTTTGAGATGTTTAGAGAGTGTAGGTGTGATTTTGTTTTTATTTTTGTTAGGGAGAAGAGAGCGTAAAAGATTGTTTAGATGTTTTTAATAGAGTATTTT
>Ga0315273_10006002_pt1 | contig 15082 bp, 17 predicted proteins | sample YL17G02_0_MG_FD_205753 | JGI IMG/M metagenome (GOLD analysis project Ga0315273, IMG submission 205753) | Sediment microbial communities from Yellowstone Lake, YNP, Wyoming, USA - YL17G02_0 | ecosystem: Environmental > Aquatic > Freshwater > Lake > Sediment | place: USA: Wyoming | collected...
TGTGTAGCAGCAGCTTCCGATTCGTCGTCTGAAACTCTGTTACGTAGTACGGGCATTTCGAGTGTTTTGTTTACTCCGTTGACCTCGCCTGCGAGAAAAACGCGCTTGTACTGGGCCTAGACCGACGCCGTCGCGACGGTCCTCACCTCGAAGGCGGGCGGGTGCTCCAGATGCTTCTTGACCGCGCACTGGCTGGCCGAGCGGACGAGCGCGTCGTAGTACTTCTCGGGGAACTCCGGCGGCACCTGGATGTCCAGGTGCACCTTGTCGACCATGCCGGTCACCGGGTTCGCTGCGATGCGCTGGCGGATCGAGATCCCCTCGGTGGGCAGGCCGCGCTGCGTGCAGAACCCCAGCACGTAGATGCCGGCGCAGGTGCCGATCGAAGCCAGGAAGAGCGAGAACGGGGTGGGCGCCGACCCCTCGCCCCCACCCTGGGGAGGCTGATCGGTGCGAACGGTGTGCGGCCCGACCTGCGCATCCACGCGCGCGCCGCCGGGGAAGGTGAACGTCATGTCCATGATTGCGAACTCCCCTTCGTGCATCCGTAGGGACGAAGCCTGTCTGCGCCCCCGCAGGCCGTCTCGGCCCTTCAACAGATGCATGCGCGCGCGAAAAGGTGACACGCCGCTCGTAGCCGGACCTGCCGTCGCATCTGACGGCGCAGGCAACTGCGGGCGCCACCTCGGTACAGCACGTCGTGCTGCGCGATACAGGCCGCAAGATGGTGGTGCAGCCCGTCGACACGCGCCCGTTCGAGATGGGCGCGAGGAATGTCCTCGGCCAAGGCAGCGCGTACACGGGTCTTGTGGCGACCTTCCGCCTGGCCGCCCTGGAACAGATCCGCGCGCTCGACAAGAACCGGGAGTTCCTGGTGATCGTCATCGCCACCGCACAGCGGGAGCGGGAGTTCAAGATCAAGGCGAAGCACTTCCCGGAGTTGAGGTAGGGCGAGATGCCGGCCCGGCGCCGCACGGTCGGGGTTATGATGGTAGCAGCGAGGGCGCATGGAACGCAGTGCCGACTCGATTGACCAGGCGCGCGGCGATCTCGAACATGCCCGGCACGACCCTACATCCCGACCCGGTACCCGGACGCGCACCCTTCGGGCTCGCCAAGGCGCCGCTACACACGCCGGGAAGCGGAGCGACTGATTGAGCACGCGCAACAGATCGTCACACTCTGTGAGAGTCTTCTATCGGCCAGGTAGCCGGGAGGAGATGATCAGGTTGATCGAGCCGGGCCTGTCGGCGCTCGCTGCTCGTGTGCCGTTGCGCGAGGCGGTGCTGTTCGGGTCGTGCGCCTCGAACCGGCACACCATCGCCAGCGACGTCGACCTGCTGATCGTCTACCGTGGACCGGAGCGGGACGATGTGTTCGATCTGGCGAAGCAGTTGATTCGGGTGCCCCGGCTCGAGCCCCACGTGTATTCGGCGTCCGAAGCGGAGGCACTGGCCGATGTGCTCGGGCGGATGAGGCGGGGCGGCGTGCGGCTGTACCCGGCGGAGGCTGGGGCCTGAGGAAGCGCGGCGCCGACGGGTGAACGTACTCGCCAGCCTGCCCAGAGCCGCGTGGCGGTCCCCGACCGAAGGGCGGCGGGTAACCAAGCGGAAGGCGGTTTCGCCCAGGAGCACACACGGTCGCCGAGGAGTGGGGCCGCCTCACCGTTGCGCGCAACCTACCGGTCACCGACGGGTTGCCGGCGGCAACCACCGGCGCCGCCTCGCGCACGTGTCGATGCCCAGCTTGCCGGGCGACAGATGCGCGCCGGCCCGTCGCGGCGGCGACGGCGTCGCCTTGTAGAATGCTCACGTGGCCAACGTCTACTTCGAGCTGACGCGGGAGTTCAACCGGGACGAACCGGTCGCGTTGCTGGCGTCCGGCCAGGCGGTGGTCTTTTACCGCATCGCCATCATGAGCAAAGACGGCGACTGGGTCATCCGGGAGAGCCCCGAGGCCTGCGACCGGGTGCGAGCGGTCCTCGCGGCTCGCGGGGCCAGGCACCGGCCGTCGCCGCCACTTGACGTGCGATGGCTGGCCGGCGGCTGGTCCAGCCACTTCCAGTTCGTGGACGACCGGGCCCGGCGCGTCCGGTGCGATTTCTTCAGCCGGCCGCCACGGGTGGCGGTTGCCCGGGTGCAGGAGATGTTCGGCGTCAGTGCGCCCCGGGATCGCCTGCTCGTGGTCGATCCGGAGACGCTCGTACGCATGAAACAGACGCAGCGCGCGAAGGACTACCCCGCGATCGGGGAGATCGCGCGATTGTTGCCCGCCGACCGCGAGTTGCTCTACACCACCGATCCGGATCGCATCATGGCGCTGGCATCCTCGGTTACCTCTGACGTCGATCGACCCAGCGTGCGGGCGGCACGCGGGGCGGCCGGACGCGAGCGTGTAGTCGTCGAACTGGCGCGCGAGATTGACCGGATGCAGCGGCGCGACCACGACCGAGTCGAACGGTACGTGGCCGCATCGACCCGCTACCTCGATGAGTTCCGGCGCGCAGCGGTCGACGAGATGGCATTGGCCGAAGCCCACGAGGTGGCGTGCGCCCTGGCGGAACGTTGGCTGCCGGTCGTCCCGCCCGGCCTGGAGCACGACGATGCAGATGCTCAGTGACGACGACGTGGATATCCGGACGATGTCGGACGAGGAACTCGATGCCGCCTGGGATCTCTGGTTCGACCTGGCGCAGGAGACCAACGCGTTCGATCCGGCGTACACGCACGGGGTTCTGGTCAGGTACCGCGCGAGAACGCTGAAGGAACTCCTGCTCGAGATGCCCCCTGGCGGAGACGATGGCGATTTCGAGCGCCGACAGGAGAGGGGACGTCGCCATAACCCGGCCGAGCCGGAACCAAAGGAGGCTCGGCCTGGTTATTAGCGGCCTTCGGCCGCGGAAGCCTGGTTGTGCCAGGCGAGGTAGGCCTTCAGGGATTTCTCCACGGCCTGCTGGCTGTGGAAGGCCACATCGTCGAGAAGCGGCGGCGAAACGGCCAGATCCGCGTCGGCTGCGCGCAGATCCGTATGCGCTCGAACCAGCCACTCCCTGGCCTCGGCCGCCTGCGCATCCTCAGGCCGCATGGAGCAGTATCCCTTCCCGAACCACCGTTGCCGGCAGGGACGCACGGGCCGGCAGGCGGCTCTCGAAGTCCTGGCGTGCCCAGACGAGCACGTCGCCCGCTCTCGGCAGGCCCCAGAGGACTTCGTACGCCAGGCGGCTTCGCCGCCGCTCGGCCGGCGCGTCGTCTGGGACGACGACCAGGAGGTCGTAGTCGCTGTCGATGCCCGCGTCGCCGCGCGCGCGCGACCCGAACAGGTAGATCTGGTGCGGGGCGAACGCGTGGACCAGCCGACGGACGATTTCCCGGAGCGTCGGGTCGTCGCGCGTTACGGCGTCGGATACGGGTTGCATGTCCGGTGGCTCCGAGGCCTATTCTAGCGCGTCCGGGCAGAGAACGGGCCCTGGCGAGTGACCTACCCTGTCACAGGCGTCGCCGAAGATGCGGACGTGCACGGCGGAAAACGGGCGGGCACGTTTACCTGTAAACGTTTCGTAACAACATGATGGCCGTGCGACATGCGCGCGGCAACGCGGTATGCTGTGGGCGTCGCGGGCGTCTTCATCGACCTGAAGGAGTTCGTATCGAACCACGCCGATCGCGCTTGTTCTGTCCCGGATCGCAGCCAGTGACCTACCCTGTCACAGCAACGAGGTAGCGTCGCTTCAGTTGCGCATACGCCCCCAGTTCGCGTGTCAACGGTCCCGCACACGGGAGGCGAACGACCGTGCATCCACCCGCCGACTTCGACGCCCAGTTCGAATCGCTGACCGGGCACCGTCCGTTCCCCTGGCAACGCGCGCTGTTCACGGAGTTCGTGGACGGAGCAATCCCGAAGCGCTGTGACCTGCCCACGGGGCTAGGCAAAACATCGGTCATCGCGGTCTGGCTCCTCGCCTTGGCCGCGCGCGCCCGCGCCGCCACTGTCGGCGACTTTCCCCGCCGGCTCGTGTACGTCGTCAATCGGCGCACGGTAGTGGACCAGGCCACACGAGAAGCGGAGAACCTGCGCAAGGCGCTGGTGCAAAAGCCCGAACTGGACCCGGTCCGCGCCGCGCTCAGCTCGCTCGCAGCCAGCCCGTCGGAGGTCCCGCTGGCCATCAGCACCCTACGGGGCCAGTTCGCCGACAACGGCGAATGGCGCGACGACCCGGCCCGGGCGGCCGTCGTCGTTGGTACCGTCGACATGGTGGGGAGCCGCCTGCTCTTTGCGGGGTATGGCCGCGGCTTCAAGTCGCGTCCGCTGCACGCCGGCTTCGTCGGCCAGGACGCGCTCCTCATCCACGACGAAGCGCACCTGGAACCCGCGTTCCAAGATCTCCTCACCTCCGTCGAGGAGGCACAGCGCGGGCGGGACTACCGCCGGTTTCGGGTGATGGCGCTCACCGCCACGTCGCGCCATGGAGCGGACGATGAGGCGGACGTCTTTCGTCTCACGGACGGCGATCGCGAGCACCCCGAGGTGCGACAGCGGGTAAATGCCAGGAAGGGACTGACGCTTGTCCCGGTCCCAGATGCGAAAAGTACTGCCGGCGGGGTGACGCGCCTGGCGCTCGACTACGCCGACAGCGGTCAGGCGATCCTGATCTTCCTGCGGCGGCTCGAGGACGTGGACGCGGTGGCAAAGAGACTCTGCGAGCGGGGGGCCGATCGCGTTCAAACGCTAACGGGCACGATGCGCGGCTGGGAACGAGACAAACTCGCGGAGCAAGACGAAGTGTTTGCCCGGTTCAAGCCCAAGCCTCCGGAGGACGCTCGCGCTGGAACCGTGTACCTCGTCTGCACGTCAGCCGGCGAGGTCGGCGTCGACATCTCCGCGGACCATCTCGTGTGCGACCTCACCCCGTTCGACAGCATGGCGCAGCGCCTAGGCCGCGTGAACCGGTTCGGGGAAGGCGACGCGCGCGTCGATGTCGTGTACGCGACACAGATCGAGGCGGTTGATCACGGGCCCGAAGGTGGCGAACCGACGGCGAGGGGCACTCAGCTGGAATTCGACCGCGCGTGGGCGCGGACGCTCGCGCTGTTGCAGCGCCTCCCGGTGCGCCAGGATGGCCGGCACGATGCGAGTCCGGCCGCGCTGGCTGTGCTCCCCGTCGCCGACCGACAGGCGGCGTTCACGCCCCCGCCGGTCGTCCTGCCGGCCACTGACATCCTCTTCGACGCCTGGGCGCTGACATCCATCCGCGAAACACTGCCGGGACGTCCAATGGTCGCCGACTGGCTCCACGGGGTGGCGGAGTGGCAGCCGCCGGAGACGTACATCGCGTGGCGGGAGGAGGTTGAGCGAATCACGGAGAAACTACGGGATCGCTACAACCCAGAGGACCTGCTCGAAGACTATCCGCTCAAGCCCCACGAAACGCTGCGGGACGTCACCAGTCGGGTCTTCGAGCACTTGAAAGCGATTGCAGCGCGGGCCCCGGATGAGCCTGCCTGGGTGGTCGGCCCGGCTGGTGAGATTGACGCCGCGCCGATTCACGCGATCGTCCAATCGTACGACCCGAAGACGTCAAGGAGAACCCTCGCGAACTGCACCGTGCTCCTCCCGCCATCTGCAGGCGGCCTCGGCGCGAACGGCATGCTCGACGGGGGCAGCGCGTTCGACGAGACGCGTAGCGACCTCTACGACATCGCGGACAGGTGGGAGGACGAGTCGGGAGCGCGCCGGGCTCGAGTATGGGACGACGCCCCGCACCCAGACCCCGGTGGGCGGATGCGGCTGGTGCGCACGATCGACACGCGGCCGCCCGCCGACGAAGAGAGCGAAGCAGACGTGGAAAGGTCCGCTACCCCGCGCCTCTGGCGCTGGTACGCTCGTCCCCGAGATGGCAACGACGATGGATCGCGAACCGCGAGGAGGGAGCAGACCCTGGACGACCACGCGATGGCAGCCGAACAGTTCGCCGTCGCGCTGGCGGACCATTTGAAACCCGGTGAGACCGAAGCGGCGGCGGTCCGATTCGCCGCGCGCCACCACGACGCGGGCAAGGCACGCATCCTCTGGCAGCAGTCGATCGGCAATCGCCAGTACCCGAACGTCGTCCTGGCCAAGTCGCGCGAACCGGTCGCCCGCTCGGTCACCGGTTCACCATCTGCTAGGGGTACGGGCGCTGTCGGGATGCGGCTCGTCGAGCTGAGCCGATACCGGCACGAATTCGGCACCATTGGCGACCTGCAAGGCCTCCCGGAGTTCATGGCCCTGTCGACTGACGGTCAGGATCTCGCACTCCACCTCATCGCGGCTCACCACGGGCGCGCCCGGCCGCATTTCCCCTCCCAGGAGGTCTTCGATCCCGAGCGGACAACGGAAGAAGGCGAGGCGCTCGCCCGGGAGATCCCGTGCCGATTTGCGAGGCTCCAGCGCAAGTACGGCCGCTGGGGCCTCGCCTGGCTCGAATCGCTGGTCCGCGCGGCCGACGCTCTCGCGTCCCAGACGCTCGACGAGGTGGAGCGCGAGTCCGATCCCGTGGCACCGTCGCACGTCATGGGGGTGACGTCATGAGTCAGTTGGTCGATTCGACCTTGCGCGTGCGGGTGGCCCCGGCGAACCCCGGGCAGTTCTTCGCGTGTTGCGGGCTGCTCGAACTGGCCGACCGGCTGTGGAACGGGGCGGAAGGGTGGTTCGAGGAGGACGGTTGCGGGTTCCGGGTTCGCCTTCTTGAACAGCGCTCGCCCGTTGACGCGGCTGAGTTGCCGACCGCTCTGTCAACCTGCGCGCTCCGCAATGCGATGACCGATCCGCAACGGCGCAGGCGAGAAGAGTTGTCGGCCACGCCGAAGAAGGAACGAAAGCGCGACCCGGCGATCGAAGCCGAGAAGAAGACGCTTGACGCGCTCTGGCGTGAAGCGCCGGTGTGGCTGGGACCCCCCTTCGATCTACGGCTCGACTGGTTTCTGGACGACCGCGCGAATGGCAGCACGTTCAAGACCTGGGCGGGCCAGCAATCGGTGATCGACATCGCAACCGGCCTGCAGGCGGCCGTGGGGCGAGTCGATTGGCCGGCGGTCGCCATTGAGGACTGGCTGATCGCCGGCGACGGCTCGGCATGCGGAGCGTTCAACTTCGATTCGAATCTCGGCGCCATCGGCACGGATCGCGACGTGGGCTTCAGTTTCGATCCGCTCGGGATCGGCGTCCGCTCGAATTCGCTGATCGAGCTCGCCGCCTTCGTCGGACTGCAGCGGTTCCGTCCGCTCAGCACGCCACGCGAGAACCGCCACGCCTTTTCGCTGTGGAGCGACCCGCTCCCGCCGTCGGTGGCGAGCGCGGCGGCCAGCGGAGCCCTGGGATCCGCCCCCGGGCAGCGCTTCGAGTTTCGGCTCTTGTATCGCACGAAATATCTGAAGAGTTTCCTTCCAGCACATTCTGCAGCGAGGTGATCGATGAGCCACGAATTGATCGAGCAGTACGATGCCTGGTTGAAGGTTGATGGCCCGGCCGCCCTGGTCATCCGCGAGCACCTGGTGCCGGTCGAAGGGCCGGACGGTGTCGTCTTCCCCGCAACGTTCGCGGCCGGAGACGGGTTCGAGGGGGGCTACAACATCGACCGCTTCCCGGACGGCAGCAACGTGTGCCTCATCGACACCGTCGGCTCGCAGGCCAATCGCATCGAGCCGCTGTTTGCGACGGAGTGCTACGCCGGGCTCGTTCCGCAGATCGTCATCAAAGCCGGCGACAAGCGTGTCAACCTCCTCGAGGCCGGCCACCGCGCGGGCGATGCCATCGTGCGCTGTTCCGCCCTGCAAGAGGAGTTGCGCGCCGCGTTCCAGGCTGTGCAGCATGGCGACTGCGGACCCCTTGCGAAGATTGCACCGACCTCCATCGTGTTCGGCGCGTGGGACTCGCGCGACACGCAGGCCAAGTTGCCGCGCCTGGTCGCGTCAACGATTCGCGCATTCAACGTGCGCGAACTCACGCGGTCGGCGCAGTACTGTCCTCCGGTCGACTATGCCGCCCTGGAAGTCTTCTCTGAGGAGGACAGGGCGAAGGCGGAGGGCGACAAGAAGAACCCGCTGGCAAAACGGGGGTTCGTCCACGTACCCGCAACAGGCACGCACGGCGGCGTGATCGCGACCGGCGGCATTCGTCGGGAAGCGACCTTCCATCTGGCCGCGCTGAGAATGCTGTCGGCGGCAGGCGGGCCTGAGACGGCCGACGCGTTGCGGCGCTACATCCTCGGTCTCGCGCTCACGGCGCTGACGCACGTGCCGGCGGGATACCTCCGTCAGGGCTGCCACGTCGTGCTCGACCCGGACAAACCGCGCGAGTTCAAGATGGTGTACGCCGACGGCCACCGCGAAGACGTGACGGTCACTCACCAAGAGGCGCTCGCGTTCGCGCAGGCGGCGGCGACGATGTTTGGGCTTGATCCGGGCAGGATGATCGATTTCCAGACGGCACCCGATCGGGAGGTCGAGTTCGAAACCGAACGGGCGAAGAAGGACGTGAGCGGCGACACGGATGCGGGTGGCAAGCGGGCACGCAAGGCGAGCGCGAAGCAACAGAAGTAGGGGGCCGAATGGCATCGCACCTTTGCCTCTCGTTCCGATTTCTCGACGGCGCGTTCCACGGCCGGGGCGACGGCGGTCGGCCTGAATGGCCGCCCTCGCCGCTGCGCGCGTTCCAGGCGCTCGTGCAATCGGCCGCGCGCTCCGCCGACGGCGCGCTCCCACCGCAGGTGGTCTCGACGCTGACATGGCTCGAACGACGGGCGCCGCCCGCTGTCGTCGCGCCTGCCGGCGCCGCGGGGAACGGCTACCGGCTCTCAGTTCCGAACAACGCCATGGACATCGTGGCCAGGGCGTGGTGTCGCGGCAACGAGTCGAACAGCGGGGACGCGAGTCCGGCCACGCACCGCACCATGAAAACCGTGCGGCCGACGTGGCTCGTCGATGGCGAGACCGTTTACTACCTCTGGGAGGTACCCGACAGCCATGCCGAGTATGTAACTGGGCACGCGGAGGTGCTCTCGCAGATTGCACGCAGCGTGGTCACCCTGGGCTGGGGCATCGACATGGTGGTGGGCGACGCGAAGGCACTGTCCGCCGATGCAGCAGGCGCACTCGCCGGAGAACGCTGGGAGCCGTGCGGGCATGGCGCTGGCGGTTTGCGCGTCCCGGTCGCGGGCACGCTGGACGGGCTGCGCGACCGGCACCAGGGGTTCCTCGCGCGCCTTGGTCCCAGCGGCTTCACGGCTCCGCCGGCGCTCGGCGCCCACGCGACGATCGCGTACCGGCGAGCCGGCGACGTCGCGCCAAAGCCATTGGCGGCCTTCTCGCTACTGAAGCTCGATGCCACCGGCTTTCGGCCATTCGACACGCTCAGGCGGGCGCTCATCGTCGCCGGTATGCTCCGCCACGCGGTACGAAACGCGGCGGAGCGAGCCGGGTGGGACGGGGCCAGGATCGATGCCTTCGTGCTGGGCCACCAGAACGCAGGTGACGGCGTAGACACTGCCGAGCGATCGATCCGGCGCCGGTTTGCGTACGTGCCGATGCCGAGCATCGAGGCGAGAGACAAGGGTAGGAGCGAGGTCGTCGGCAGCGTTCGCCGGGTCCTCGTCTGCGCGTCTGCGGAGGACTGCGAGGACGAAATGGCCTGGTTGCGCAGGGCGCTGCCTGGCAGTGAACTCGTTGACGAACGGACGGGCCAGCCGGTGGCGGTCGTGTCGTTGATTCCCACCAGCGACCGGATGGTGCACCGTTATCTGGACCCGGCTTCGTCGTGGGCCACGGTCACGCCGGTCGTCCTTCCCGGGTACGACGACCCGGCGCACTACAGGCGGCGGCTCGAGCGGGAGCCGGACGCGGGCGAACAGCGGCAGCTTCTCGATCGTCTCGGGCAGCGGGTCGACGGCCTGTTGCGCAAGGCGATCACCCAGGCTGGATACCCGCGGACGCTCGCCGACCACGCGGACCTCCAATGGCGGGAAACGGGATTCTGGCCGGGTGGCGACCTTGCCGGCCGCTATGGGGTTCCGGATCACTTGAAGCGCTTTCCTCGACTGCACGTAAGGCTGCGCTGGCGTGATCCACAGGGGAATCCGGTCTCAGTGCCGGGGCCGGTGTGCCTTGGCGGCGGGCGGTTCTACGGCCTCGGGTTGTTCGCGGCCTGGCGGCCCGCCTGAGAGCGGCAGGCGCACGCGAGGGCCTTCCCGAGGCCTCACCTCACCGCCGCCGCCCCGCGTCAACCGTGTTCGCCGACCGACACGACGACGACCCGCGGGGCATCAGGCGGTAGGGGCGGAGGCGGCGTTCACGACGGGCTGCGCCCGTGCTGTCTCTCACCCGACTTCTTGCCCTTTCGGACGTTGCTCAGGGAGCAGAAAAGTCTTGACGAGATCGCCCTCGCCGCAAACGGTCATGCCAGGGAATCGCTTGAACCACGGCCCGTTCGGCACGTCCGGTTCGGTGTCGAGCCAGCGCGCCAGAAACTCGAGTTGAGAGGCCGGGATGCGCCGGCTCTGGATCGGATCGAGCAGGTGCTGGAACAACGCGGGCGGGATGTGATGGCGGCGGACGTTCGGCACGACGCCACCTCAGATTCCGTAAAATCCGCGCGTCAGACGCTCCTTGATCCGGGCCGCGTCGATCGGATTCGACGCTGCGGCGAGGTCCGCGGCCAGCAGCCCAAGCTCTTCAGGGCTGAGGCGGTGTCCTCTCCCCTCCAGGACGGCCAGTTCGGCGGTTTCGAGGGTCACCTCCTCCCCGGTGGGCTTGCGCGCCACGACCGTGCTCCCGACGAGCGCCTGCCGCACGAACCAGTGATAGACGGCCAGCGCGCTCTTGATCACGTCGGTGCGCTTCGAGCGCGTCAGGTCGGCAACTTGGTCGACCAGCGCGAGTTCCGCTTGGGTGAGGACGGGCTGAACTCTTGCCATACTCGCAATGCCTCTCTTTCTGTGCTGATTGTACTCCTTTCTGCTCGGTCCGCCCAGTCCGGCACGGCCCGGGGTCGACCAGCGACCTCACCGCCGCAGCCGCGCGTCCACGGTGTGCTCGCCGACCGACACGACGACGACCCGCGAGGCGCCAGGCTGTGCGGGATTGAGCAGGACGTTGAACGTCTCGGGAACGAGCGCGGACGGAACCGACAGGAGCGGCGAGTTCCCCCGACGCAACCACGCATCGCCGAGCGCCCGCGTCACGTCCGCGCGTTCGACCCAGTCGGCAGCGAGCGCCGTCGTGCCGAGACGCTCGACCGGCATGTCGTCGGGCACGGCGAGCTTCAGCCGACGGTAGCGCCTGGGCAGCGAGTCCAGATCCAACTCGAGGTGCGCCAGTGTTTTCAGGAGGGCGGCGGCGGGGCTCTCCGCGCAGTACACGATGCGGCGGCCGCGCGTGTGCCACCGGCCGGACGCGCGCATCCCCGCGTCACCAGCGAGGGACACATGATTGCTGATGCGCCAGAGCACCACCTACGCGGCCATCCCGTCGTCGATGCGGTACAGGAGTTCCTCGACCAGGCGGGTCCCGGCTTCGGTGGTCAGCAGGTCGAGCGGGCTGCGGCCATCGAACTGGCGCTTGGCCGCGCGCAGCCATCGCCAGCTTCGCGACGGATCGCCGAACACCTCCTCGCCGGGACCGGCGATCCGCGCCATGCGCACCACGCGGTCGGATTCGTCCCGGCTCAGCGGTTCACGGCGGGCCAGCCGGTGGGCGAGCGTGCGCCTCGGGATCAGGATGGCATACACCTCGTCGTCCGTCAGGCCCGCCTGGCGCAGCGTGTCGATGGCGCTCGTCGCCAGGCGCTCCTCGACCAGCGCGACCAGGTCGCGTTCGGTTCGGAGCGTGCCGACCCCGAGCAACTCCCGCATCCGCTTCAGCAGGCCGGACCGGGTGGGCACTCCGGCTACGACGGCGGCGGCTCTGGTCACGTGTCCTGCCGATGCCGTCCAGGCAACATTGTCCATTTTTCGCATGTTGCCAATCGGATTAAGGGGCGCTGACTGAATCCATGCGGACCACCTACCTCGTCTGCTACGACGTCTGCGACGACAAACGCCGCGCCAGCGTCCACAAGACCCTGCGCGGATTCGGCGACCATCTGCAGTTCTCCGTCTTCGAGTGCCAGATGACGCCCACCGACCTCGTCAAGTGCCGGCACCTGCTCGGCCAGATCATCGACCACCGGCAGGACCAGGCCCTGTTCGTCGATCTCGGCCCCGCCGAAGGGCGGGGTGACCGCGTGATCACCGCCGTCGGCCGGCCGTACTCGGCCATCGACAGCCCCTGCATCGTCGTCGATGGCGGGGCCGACCGGTAGGTCCCGTCCTGCGAGGTGTGTATGCCTGAAGTCTCGTTGTCCCACTCGTCATCCCCTGGCGGCACGACGGCGGCGTCCGCCCATCTTCCCGACTACCTGCCCGCGCGCATGCTCAACGAGTTCGTCTACTGCCCCCGCCTCTTCTTCTACGAGTGGGTAGAGGGGGTCTTCGCGCACAGCGCCGACACGGTCGAGGGGGGCGTGCGTCACGAACGCGTCGACGCGAAGACCGACGAACTGCCGCCGGCCGGCGAAAGCGACGGCGACCGTATTCACTCGCGGTCCGTCACGCTTTCCAGCGAAGCGCATCAGCTCATCGCGAAGATCGACCTGGTGGAGGGCGCCGACGGCCGCGTCAACCCGGTGGACTACAAGAAGGGCCGGCCGGCGGACGGCGACGACGGGCCGCGCGTCTGGCCGGCCGATCGGGCACAGGTGTGCGCCCAGGCGCTGGTCCTGCGCGACAACGGCTACGCGTGCGACGAGGCGGTGGTCTACTACGCCGAAACGAAGCAGCGGGTCCGGGTGCCCATCGATGCGGCGCTCGTGGCAGACACCGAGGCGGCCATCACGGCCGCGCGTCGGCTGGCCGAAGACGGCCGCATCCCGATGCCGCTGGCCGACAGCCCGAAGTGTCCACGGTGCTCGCTGGTCGGCATCTGCCTGCCCGATGAGACCCTGGCGACGGCGGCGGCGGCGGCGGAAGCGGCGCCCGAGGGGCAGATGGCATTGTTCACCACCGACGCCTCACATGGCGCGGCGCTGTTCGAGCGGCCGCCGGAACTGGGCGACGTGCGGCGGCTGGTCCCCGCCCGCGACGATTTGCGGCCGCTCTACGTCACGGGACACGGCCTCTTCATCGGCAAGTCGGGCGAGGTGCTGCAGGTGCGCGACGCGAAGAAGACGATCCAGGAAGTGCGCCTGCGGGACGTCTCGCAAGTGAACGTCTTCGGCAACGTCCAGGCGAGCGCCGCCGTCGTGCAGGCGCTGTGCTGGCAAGAGAAGCCGCTGGCGCACTTCTCGTTCGGCGGTTGGTTCTATGGCCTCACGCAAGGGCTGGCCCTGCGCAATGTGTTCCTCAGACGCGAGCAGTTCCGGCGGGCGGAGTCCGAGGTCTTCTGCGTGCACGTCGCCAGCGACATCGTGGCCACGAAGATCCGGAACCAGCGGACGCTGCTCCAACGGAACCACGTTGAACCGCCCCCGGCTGCGCTGGACCAATTGAGGCGGTTGGCGGCGAGCGCCGCGAAAGCGGGGAGCCTCGAGACACTGCTGGGCGTCGAAGGCACGGCGGCGAGGGTCTACTTCGAGCACTTCAAGGGCATGCTGAAGGCGGAGGACGAGAAGGGCGCGCCGGCCTTCGACTTCGAACACCGCAACCGGCGCCCGCCGCGCGACCCCATCAACGCGCTGCTGTCGCTGGCGTACAGCCTGCTCGCCCGTGACCTGACGATCGTGTCGCACGCGGTCGGCTTCGATCCGTACCTGGGCTTCTACCACCAGCCGCGGTTCGGGCGGCCCGCGCTCGCGTTGGACCTGATGGAAGGCTTCCGCCCCCTCATCGCCGACTCCGCCGTGCTGACAGCCGTGAACACGCGGATGGTGACGCGGTCGGACTTCGTGACGACGGGCAAGGCGGTGGCGTTGAGCGCGTCCGGGCGCAAGGGGTTCATCCGGGCGTACGAACAGCGGATGGACCACCTGGTGACGCATCCGCTGTTCGGGTATCGTGTGAGCTATCGCCGGGTGCTGGAGATCCAGGCGCGCCTGCTGGCGCGGTATGTGAGCGGGGAGCTGTCGCGCTACCCCGGCTTCGAGACGCGATGATGCGGTGCGACATGGCGCGCGAGCGGCGAGGTGACGTCAGAAGCCCGGGGGCCGCTCGCGGGCAGGATTTCGGAAGAAAACCGACGATTGGAGGCGTCCGGCGGTGCCGACAGACGAGGTCGAGCGACGTTCCTCGCTGACCGCTCGCGCAGTAGCGGGCAACTCTTTGACAACTGTATACTTTGCGAGCGAGCTGTCTCCGCGGTCACGCGACCGCGGCCCCATTGAAGCTCGCCGACCCAGTAGCTGGTCACCGTGCCGGTCTGCGTCTCCGCGGTCACGCGACCGCGGCCCCATTGAAGCCAATCCGCTTCCCCGTGCGGATGCCCCGATGGAGAGTCTCCGCGGTCACGCGACCGCGGCCCCATTGAAGCTCGAGCGCCTGAATCAGATCCACGCCGATCTTGAACGGTCTCCGCGGTCACGCGACCGCGGCCCCATTGAAGCCGATACGTCGCGCCCGCCACGGCCCGGCTGACGGAGGTCTCCGCGGTCACGCGACCGCGGCCCCATTGAAGCTCGACGAGCGCGAGACGGGAGACGAAGAGCGACTTCGGTCTCCGCGGTCACGCGACCGCGGCCCCATTGAAGCGCCGGCACCGCCGATCTGTACTTCGGGCGCGGGGGCGTCTCCGCGGTCACGCGACCGCGGCCCCATTGAAGCCTCACGTCCGCCAAGGCGGCCGAGCAGCGGCTACCCGGTCTCCGCGGTCACGCGACCGCGGCCCCATTGAAGCGTGACGACGAGGCTCCGGTCCATGTGCAGGATCTCACGTCTCCGCGGTCACGCGACCGCGGCCCCATTGAAGCACGATGAGCAGCGCCGGCTACGTGGCCGGTGCGGCGGTCTCCGCGGTCACGCGACCGCGGCCCCATTGAAGCGCCGCGAACGCGCCCGACCCGCCACTACACCATTGCGTCTCCG
>Ga0315273_10006003_pt1 | contig 15080 bp, 6 predicted proteins | sample YL17G02_0_MG_FD_205753 | JGI IMG/M metagenome (GOLD analysis project Ga0315273, IMG submission 205753) | Sediment microbial communities from Yellowstone Lake, YNP, Wyoming, USA - YL17G02_0 | ecosystem: Environmental > Aquatic > Freshwater > Lake > Sediment | place: USA: Wyoming | collected...
GCGCGGCGGCGGCGGGCGCTCACGGCCCCGTCGGCGCCGGCGGCGTGGACGGCCGACGAGCCGCCCGCGATCCACTGCAGCTCGCGCCGCACGTCGCCTGCGGACTGCCAGCGCTCCTCGGGATCCTTCGCCAGGCACTGGCGCACGAGCCGCTCGAGCGCGGGCGGCGACATCGGCACGAGCTCGGCCATCGGCCGCGGCTCGTCCTTCATGATGGCGGAGATCAGCGACGCCTGGCTCGGCCCATCGAACGCGCGCTTGCCGGTCGCCACCTCGTAGAGCAGGCAGCCGAACGCCCACAGGTCGCTGCGCGCGTCCGCGTCCTTGCCCTCGAGTTGCTCGGGCGCCATGTACTGGAACGTGCCGACGAGCGAGCCCTGCGCGGTCAGCGGCGCGCCCGCCGCCGCCTGCGTCAGCACGCTGCCGACGGGACCGCTCGAGCCGCCCGGAACCGGGGCGGCCACGGCGCGGGCGAGCCCGAAATCCATGAGCTTCGCGCCGCTGCGTGTCAGCATGACGTTGCCGGGCTTGAGGTCCCTGTGCACGACGCCGGCGCGGTGCGCGCGGTCGAGCGCGTCGGCGATCTGCGCGCCGAGGCGCAGCACGTCGGCGAGGGGCAGCGGCCCCCGCTCGAGCCGCGTCGCCAGCGTCTCGCCGTCGACCAGCTCGAGCACGAGATAGTCCGTCTCGCCCTCCTTGCCGACGTCGTGCAGCGTGCAGATATGCGGATGATTGAGGCTCGAGACGGTCTTCGCCTCGCGCTCGAAACGCGCGCGCACCTCGGCCGAGGCCGACAGGTGCTCGGGCAGGACCTTGATCGCGACCTCGCGGCCGAGGCGCGAATCGCGGGCGCGGTAGACCTCGCCCATGCCGCCCGCGCCGAGCGGCGAGATGATTTCGTAGGGGCCGAGCCGGGTGCCGGGGGTCAGGGACATCGGGGGACACTACCGCACATCGAGCGCCCGCGGCCAGTTCACGGTCACGGCGAGCGGCAGCTCGTCCGCGACGACCTGGGGCTCGATCGCGAGGATCCTCTGCCCGTCCGGCGTGGCGTCGAAATCCTGCCAGCTCCCGCGGCCGCGCAGCTGGAACAGCGGCGCGGGCTTCCCGACTGCGAGCGTGGGCGAGGTGCGGACCGCCGCCGCCATCAGCTGGCCGTCGCGCGAGAGATAGAGCAGCTCCCGTCCCTGGCGCGGCCAGCGCAGGATCACCGCGCCATTGCTCGAAACGCGCACGCGCTCACCCGGACCCGGGTAGGGCTGGGCGTAGACCTCGAACGAGCCTGACTCGTCGGACAGGAACGCGATCGCCCTGCCATCGGGCGAGAATCGGGCTGCCGTCGACCGGGCATTGCCCGTGAGCAGCGCTGTCGGCGCGCCCCCGGCCGGGAACGGAACCAGGTACGCGTGAACGCCACGCGATGCCGAGATCTCGTCGTAGACGAGGATCCGCCCGTCCGGCGAGAGATCATCCGCCCACTGGAATCCGGCCGCGGGGAGAACGGGGTCGAGCTTGCCGGTTTCGAGGTCGAGGCGATGCAGTCGCGGCAGGCCGCCGGACACGACCGAGAGCAGGATCGTCTTCCCGTCGGGCAGGCTGTGGCCGCTGAACTCGCTGTTCCATTGCGCGGTCAGGCGCGTCTCGGTCCCGCGCTCCAGATCCATCGACCACTGATCGTAGGTCCCGAGCTCCGGCTGCGTGCGCGCGAACAGCAGGCGGCGGCCATCGTCGGAGATGCTGACGTCGTTGTAGTCCCCGGGCGTGCTCACGGTGCCAAGTTCCTTCCCCGCGCGATCGAGCCAGACCATCCGCATCGAGTTGCCGCGCGCGGCGTACACCAGGGTGCCGCCCTCGGAGGTCGCGAACTCGGCCATGCCGGTCGATCGGAAATTACGCACGCTCGGGGCGATCTGGAACGGGCGGCCGGAGATCGTCCCCTCCCGCCAATCGAAGCGCTGCCCGACCAGCGCCCCGTCCTGCGCGAACACGAGGAAGTTCGGCTCCGTGAACCCGGCCGTCGAGGTCATCGGCATCACCGCCCTGGGCGGCTTCCCGGGCGCGAACAGAAGCAACGAGTCGTTCCCGTCATCGCGCTGGAGGTGACACAGGAAACTGCGGCCATCGGGGAGGAAACACGGCCAATCGAAGCGCCACTGCCCGCGGCTCCGGTCGGCCTTCACCACGAGCGTCGGCGTGCCGCCCTCGGCCGATACGCGGAACAGGGAGTTGCCGAGCATCGAGCTGAACAGGATGTCGCCCGTTGCGCCCCAGCTCCCGGAATTGCTTGCCCGCTCGACCAGGTCGCAGATCGGCGTGGCCGCTCCGCTCGCGAGGTCGAGGCGCTTCAGCTTGTCCCTGGTGAAGAACGCGAGCGACTTCCCGTCGGGGGACCAGAACAGGGACGCCGCGCCCTCGGTGCCGGGCAGCGCTCTCCCCTCGGGCGACGACAGGCTGCGCACCCAGATACCGCGCGCACCGGTGGAGTCGACCGCGAGGTACGCGATCTGCGAGCCGTCCCTCGACACCACGAGCGACCGCTCTTCGAACGCGGTCGAGAACGCGCCGCCGGGAGGCGGAGCGAGGTCGAACCGGATCACGGGCGACAGGGCGGATGGGCTCACCGCCGGCGTCCGGACCAGGGCGAAGGCGAACCCGAGCGCAAGCACGCTCGCCACGGCGAACGCAGCCCACGGCAACCAGGCCAGGCGGGCGCGCGCCGGGTTCGCGGCCCGGCCCGCGGGCTCGCCCGCCGCGGCGGGAGTCTCCGCGATCTCACGCAGCTGGAGGTCGAGGTCGCGCGCCGAACTCCACCGCGCCGCCGGATCCTTGGCAAGGCAGCGGCGCACCAGGCGGTCGAATGCCGGTGGCGCCAGGGGCTCGAGGCTCGAAACCGGCGGTGGCTCGTGCGTCAGGATCGCCGAGAACACCGCGGCCTGCGACGCCCCCGCGAACGCGCGTTGCCCGGTCGCCATCTCGAACAGCACCGCACCGAGCGCGAACACGTCGACGCGCGCATCGAACGGCCGGCCCTCGAGCTGTTCCGGCGCCATGTAGGGCGCCGTGCCCGAGATCGACCCCGCGGAGGTGAGCGTCGAGGCGCCGGCAGGCATGGTCGGATCGTTGCCGGCCGCGCCCGTCGCGGGCGACAGCGCCTTGGCGATCCCGAAGTCGAGCAGCTTCGCGCCCGACTCGGTGAGCAGCACGTTCGCGGGCTTGAGATCCCGGTGCACGATGCCCTGCGCGTGCGCGGCCGCGAGCGCCGACGCGATCTCGCTGCCCAGGCGCAGCGCCTGCGCGAGCGGCACGCGACCGCGCTCGAGCCGGTGGGCGAGCGTCTCCCCGGCCAGCAATTCCATGACCAGGTACTCGACGTCGCCTTCGCTTCCGACGTCAAACAGGGCGCAGACGTTCGGATGCGAGAGGTTCGAGATCGCCCGCGCCTCGCGCTCGAAGCGGGCGCGCCGCTCGGCATCGCGCGCAAACTCGTCGGGCAGGACCTTGATCGCGACCTCGCGACCAAGGCGCGAGTCGCGGGCGCGGTACACCTCGCCCATGCCGCCCGAACCGAGCGGCGCGACGACTTCGTAGGGGCCGAGCCGGGTACCCGGGGTCAGAGGCATCCGCGGATCCTAGCACGCTCCGGCCGGAAAGCGCGCGGGCGCGGGGATCGCTCCCTGCGCCCGCCGTCGAGCACGAATTCGCACGTCGTGTGCGACCGCGCTCAGCAGACTTCGACCTCCGCCCGCAGGAAGTCGTCCGGGACCAGCGAGGTCGCCCGATGTTCGCTGATCGTCCGGACCGTCCGCATCAGGTCCTGGATCGCGACATGGGTTTCCGCCGGTCCCCCGTTCTCCGCGTGGAGAATCAGGTCGTTGAGCGAGAGCATCCCCTCGAGTTCGCCCTGGCGGTTCGTGACCGGCAGGCGACGCACCTGATGACGCTGCATCGTGAGCATCGCCTCGCGAACGTCGGCGTCAGCCCCGACGGTGTACGCCGGCTCCCCGATGATCTCCTTCACGCGACGCTCGTCCGGCCGCTTGCCGCTCGTGCCCAGTCCGATGCAGATGTCACGATCGGTGACCATCCCGATCACCTTCTTGGTCCGGGGCTCGATCACGGGAACCGCGCCACAGTCCCGGCGCCACATCAGGCATGCAACCGTGCCGAGGTCGGTCTCAGGAGTGCAGCAATCCACGCGCCGGGTCATGATGTCTCGCACCTTCATCGTCCACCTCCCCGGGCTAGCGCCCGACCAGAACCTTGCCCGTGCCCGTCCAGGTTCCCGCGGTCACGCGACAGAAGTACAACCCTGCGGGGATCCCGCGCTCATTCCAGCTCACGCGCTGGACACCTGCGCCCAGGCGTTCACGCCCGAGTTGCGCGACGCACCGCCCGGTGACATTGAAGACCGACACGGAAACGTCCTGTGGCTCCGCCAGCGTGAACTCGAGGACATGCGAGCCCGACGCATCCCGCCACACCGCAACGCGGTTCGTGGGCATGGAGGCGGCCAGCGCTTCCTCGCACGGCATCGGGCGTTCGTCTGTGTCTGCAAGCGGCTCGCGCCGCACGCCCTTCACCAGCTTTCCGTCCTTGAGCGCGACCCACACGTCGCCGCGCGCGGTCCCGCTCAGGCCACTCGGAATCGACATTTCTCCGACCGGCGAGATCTCGACCCAGGCGACGCCGTTGAACCGGTAGAGGCATCCGCAGCCGTTCTCGAAACCGATCCCGTACTGATCGTGGGCGCTCGTGCCCCAGATCTCGAGGCCGGTGCCGAGATCCGGCGAGGTCGGTTCGCTGAACACGAGGTCGAACTGACCGCCGAGGTCACGCGCCCCGCTCTCGCGGAACTGCCAGATGCTCGGCCCACTGTGGTCCGCTGCGCTGCCGGCGGCGAACAGGTGCAACTCACCCGCCGCGTCCCGCACGCCCCACGCGCCGTCGATGTGCATGGGCTGCGTGGCCGCCTCCCAGCGCCACGCGCCCCCGTTCAAGACCGCGGTGCCGCGGTCGCCGGGAGCGGCGACCTGGTCGCGGCCCAGGAACACGATCTCGTTGCCCGGCACGAGCTGCTCGTTCGTGTAAGCGACCGTCCAGCGCCGGCCCTGGCCGAGGAGAATCGAGTTTCCGGCGCGGAAGAACATGCGCCCGGGCTCACCCGCGATGCTGCCCGCGGGTCCCTGCACGCCGTCCGGCAGGTTCTCGACACGCCAGCGATTGCCATTGAAGTGATACAGACGCACGTCCCCGTTCGCGAGGTCCGTGGCTGCATAGACGTCATGAGCACTGACGCCGAACACCGAGACTCCGGTCTCACCTGGCGTTGCCAGCGCGACCGAGAAGGCGGAGCCGTCGTAGCGCAGCAGCGTGCTGTTGGTGACAAACGTCGAGCGCGTGCCACCCCCCGGATCGGGCGGTTCGTCGCCCTCGCCGAGGCGCGGCGTCTGCGTGCCGAGCGGTGTCAGGATGCGCGTCTGTGTGGACCACACGAGCACGACCGCCGGGTCGGCCCAGAGCGTACCAAGGATCGCTCCTGTCGCCAGGCCGGGGACGGGAACGATGCTCCAGTTGTGAAGTTCGGTTCCTGCGGTGCGATCTCCGGGGTCCACCCCGGGATCGAGCCGGCGGTCCGTCGGCCTATCCTGGGCGAGGGCCAGCGCGGGCGCGAGCGCGATGATCGCGAGGATCAAGGCGACGCGGCGGATACTCACGGGGTTCATGACCATCCCTCCGATTCTCGCCCGATCGGGGGACAACGGATCCTCCGACGGGCACTTCCCGGCGCCCTCATCGATGAGGGCGCTATTCCGTCGCGCGGCGCTGCACAGGGGAAGTTTCATCGCGACAACGGAACGCATGCGGCCTCGCAGGGCGCAGCGCAGTCGGCGGCGATGGTGTCGGACGGGAATTGCGGAACCGGAGTCGTCGCGTGGACCAAGTGCGCCCAGGGGAGGCGCTCAAGAAGAAACATGCGCTCGCGTGCGCACATGATCCAGAAGAATCCCTGGCCTGACACATCGTGATCATGTGATCACATGATCATCGTTCACGCCCATCGGCGAGCATGACCGCCGACATGGCACCGCGGACGTGGGCGGACCCGGCCCCGGGCCGCCGGCGCACGCCACGCATGCCGGTGCGCCGGCCACATCCTTTCCGCCTGGATCGTTCCCGGCCCCCGCGCCGGTCTGGCCCCGCGTTCCCGCCGATTCTCCAAGTGACACAAGCGCAAGCGGTTCGCTGGCCCGCGCCCGGCCGCCCACGCGCGGCTCGCATTTTGCAATGTTCGCGCGCGACAGCGGCCCCCGGGCGTCCGGTAACTTCGCCGGCCCCCCCGGGCCCGATCACCCCCTCCAGGGAGAGCACCATGCTGAAGAACCTGCTCGGCAACAGCTCGCGCGACAAGGAGCTGAACGAAGAAGTCCGCGCCGTCCTCCAGGAAATGCGCGAGGAGCGCGAGCGCTTCGAACTGCTCCTGACCGGCAGCCAGGACGCCACCGAGAGCCTGACCCGCCTCAGCGAGCCGATCGCCCGCGTCGCCGGGGACGTCGAGGCCATCGCCACGAAGTTCGGAACCTTGCAGCGGCGCGTTGATTCGGTGGCCGCGCTCGCGGAGCAGATCCAGGCCCTCGACGAGCTTTCGCAGGGCCTCATCGAGCGCCAGACCAGGGCCGAGGAACAGATCGCGTCGGCGATCGAGGACTCCCATCGTATTCGGACCGTGTTCGAGGAGCTGGCGCAGAAGACCGACCTGGCGGAGAGCCTGCGCGGCCGGCTCGAGGCCTTCCTCGAAGTCGAGAAGCCGTTCAAGATGCTGCAGGGCGACGCCGACGGCGTTCGTACCCAGATCGAGGGCGCGACCGAGCAGCTTGGCCGCGTGCGCGAGCAGCACGATCGCCTCATGGACGCGCACAAGCTCGGCACGTCCAAGATGGAGGCGCTCGATCGTCGCCGCGAGGAGCTGAGCCGCGACCTGCAGGACAAGGAGCGGCGCGTCGTCGACGTCGAGCACGTCGTCCGTGAGATGGACGGCATCCGGCAGACCGTCAATGACGTCAAGCGCTCGATGGGCTCGCTCAAGACTCTGAGCGACTCGGTTGCCCAGAAGATCTCGGCGGTCGAAGCCCAGAAAGAAGCCGTCGAGCGCGCGCTCGCCCAGTCCGAGAACCTCGAGCGTGCGATGCGGCAGCTCGACCTCGGCGTGAAGCAGCAGCAGGAGAACGAGAAGAGCCTGACCGCCACGCTGGAGCAGGTCGAGGCCCTTGCGGAGCTGCACGAAAACGTCCTCGAGCGCTCGAGCGAGATTTCTCAGCTGCAGCGCCAGTCGGGCGAGCAGATTGGCGTGATCAAGGACCAGCTCTCCGCCGCCCGCGACGAGGTCAAGAACGCGGTCGAGCGCTTCGACTTCGAGGGCAAGGGCCTCGAGTCGGTCAGCCAGCGGGTTGCCGACCTGCGCAGCGCGCTGTCGGAGTTCGAGGGCCGCTACAAGAACCTGAGCGAGGCCGGCATGGCGGTGCGCGAGCTCACCGGGCAGACGCAGGTCCTCGCACCCCGCATCCAGGAGCTGAAGGACGACGTCGCGCGGATCAACGAGGACGCCGAGCAGCTCCATGCGATCCGCCGCGAACTCGACGAGGCCACGAAGGTCTCGGCTGCGCTAGGTTCCGAGGTCGCGAAGATCGAGTCCATGCGCCCCGCGGTCGAGGCGGTGCGCGGCGACGTCGAGCGCCTTTCCGGCACGCACGCCATGGTGAAGGACACGATCGAGCAGGCAAAGCTCGCGCACGCCGAGATCGCGCGCATGATCACGAGTCAGGCCGAGACGCGCTCGTGGCTGATCACGACCGAGCAGGCGATCACCGAACTGCGCGCGCGCTGCGGCGAACTCGAGACCGTCACGCCGACGCTCGGGCGCGTCGAGCAGCAGGCGGAGCGCATCCAGGGCTCGATCAGCGCGATCGAGGCGCGGCGCGAGTTCCTCGAGGGGCTGCACCAGAGGCTCGCCGAGTTCGGCGCGCTGAGCGCCACGCTCGACGAGCGCGGGCTCTCGCTGGTGGCGCGGATGGACGCGGCGGAGCAGCGTTTTGTCGGGTTTGCGGCCCACGCCGAGGAGGCGGACCGGATCGGCGGCACGATCGCGACCGTGACGTCGGGCGTCGCGAAGGCGGCAAAGCAGACCGACGCGATCGTCAAGTCGGTGACCACGCTCGAGGCGCGCTGCACGTCGCTCGAGGAACTGGCCGAGCAGACCCGCATCCTGAAGGGCGAGATCGACCAGCGCCAGGCCGCGCTCACGGCGGCGGCGAAGGACCTCGAGCGCGCGACCAAGCTGCGCTCGCAGGCGGCGGACTCGGCACAGGAGCTCGGCGAGCTGGCGACGCGCCTCGACGAGGCGCTGGCCTCGGCGAAGACGTGGTCCGCACATCTCGACCAGGTGGCGACGCAGCTCGAGGAGCGCGAGACCAACCTCGAGTCCGTGGACCAGCGGTTCAGCCAGTTCGAAACGCGGCTCGCGAAGTGGGACATCGTCGACCAGCAGGTCACCCGCGCGCTCGACCAGATGGCCGCGCGCCAGGGCACCGTGCAGGCACTGCAGGCGGACCTGAGCCGCATGTTCGCGATGGCCGAGACGACGTGCGAGAACGTGCGCACGATCACCACGGCGCAGCGCGAGACGGCGGAGAGCCAGGCGATGCTCAAGGAGATTGTCGGACGACTCGAGGAGATGCGGAGTCTCGCAGGCACGCTCGACGAGCGCGAACGCCAGGTCAACAAGGCCGAGGAGCGGCTGGCGCGCGCCGAGGGCTTCCTGGGCGATGTCCGGTCCGGCCTCGATACGCTGCAGGGACAGAAGGCGCTGGTCGACCAGGCGGTCGAGAAGGTCGGCGCGCTCAAGTTCCTGCTCAAGCAGGCGGATGCGATGATCGATGGACTGCGCGAGGAGCGCAAGATGACCGAGGACGTCCAGGAGGCGCGGACGTCGGACGACGACTCGAGCGAGGACGAGGAGGGCGTCGCGCGCGCGGCGTAGCCTCGATCCGTCGGGCAGCATCGCGGCGCGGAAACTCCCCCAGGGTTCCGCGCCGTCGTCATTTCAGCGCAGGCGCTGCGCCGTGCCGCGGGCGACGCCCGCCTCGGCCCGGGGCGCAGAGCGCGCGGGCGATCCGGTCGCGGGGGCCGGGCGAAGCCGGGTTCGTGGACATGGGTTCACCTCCTGCGCGATGCGATGGCCCTGTCCGCCCGGGGGTCGAAGTCCCCGCGCGGATTCACCACACATCGACTTGTCCTGCGGTTTTCTGGGCACCGGGCCGCGCCGTGGTAAACCCGGGGGGTCCGCCGACCAACCACGTACGGAGGAACCACCCATGTCCCGAGTCCCAGCCCGTCCCGCATTGCTCCGGACCGTGCCCCTGCTCGGGGTGCTGCTCCTTCTCACACTCGCAGCGACCGCCTGCTCGCAGCAGGTCCCCGACACCACGTTCTCGCCGCCGATCGCCAGGCCGGACTACGCCCCTGGCGCGGGCCCGGTGGTCGCGATCGACGAGGGCCACTCGAACTTCCACACCATGGGTGAGCGCTACGGGGCGTTCGCGCGCCTGGTCGCGCGCGACGGCTACGTCGTGCGGCCCCGCGGCGGGCGCTTCACACGCCCCTCGCTCGACAGCCTGCGGATCCTCGTGATCGCGAACGCGCTCGATCCCCGCAATCGCGAGGACTGGCACGTGCCGATCTGGCCGGCGTTCGACAGCACCGAGGTGGCGGTCGTCGAGCAATGGGTGGCGGACGGGGGATCGCTCCTGCTGGTCGCGGATCACATGCCGTTCGGCGGCGCGGCCGCGGGCCTGGCGGCGGCGTTCGGCGTGCAGATGACGAACGGGTTCGCGAACGACGGCAACGGGCAGAGCACGTTCACGGTCCGGCGCGCGGACGGCCGACTGCTGGCGCATGCGATCACCGATGGCCGGGGTCCGGGGGAACGCGTGGACTCGATCACGGTGTTCACGGGCCAGGCGTTCGGGACCACCGCGAAGGTGGACACGCTGATCGCGATGGGACCGGGATCCTACCTGCTGCTGCCCCAGGAGGCATGGAACTTCACAAAGGACACGCCGCGCGAGAGTGCCGCGGGTCGCATGGTCGCAGCGGCGCTGGTGCACGGGCGCGGGCGGGTGGTCATGCTCGGCGAGGCGGCGATGCTCACCGCGCAGCTCGCCGGCCCGAAGCAGGTCCCGATGGGCATGAACGCGCCTTACGCCGTGGATCACCCGCGCTTCGTGCTCAACATCCTGCGCTGGCTGGCGATGCTGCCCTAGGGAGTTCCCGGGTCCACGACGCGCACCCACGCCGGGGTCGCCGCGTTCGCAGTCGCGCGCTCGGCGAGATAGCGCCGGTGCTGGAAGTCGAGGAAGCGCCGGCGCTCGCGCCCGACGACGAACAGCACCTGGGGCTCGGGAATCTCGCCCTTGATGTGGACCTCGTCGAGCCGGGCGCCGGATTTCGCGGCTTTCGGTTTCGGCGCGGTCGCGCTGGATGCGATCGGCTTCACAGAGTCCGGCTGGCTTGCGGACGCGAACGATGGCGCGACCGACGCGAGCGCGAGCAGAACGAGGGCGATCGGGACGTGCTTCACTTGGTCTTCTCCTCGGCCATGCGATCGGCCAGCGATTCGTCGAACTCCCGGCCGAGCGTCAGGAAGCGCTCGAAGTCCTGGCGCGCGGCGCCGCGATCGAGCCGGTAGAAACGCTCGAACACGGCGCGATTCAGCAGCGGCGCGGGCGCGTTCGGATCGCACGCCAGCGCCTGCGTCCACGCCGCCTCGGCCTCGCCCCAGCGCCCGAGGCGATGGAGCGCGGCGCCGCGATCGTTCCAGCACTCGGCGCGCCGCGGGTGCGCGGTGATCGCGGAAGCGGTCGCGTGTTCCGCCGCGTCGAGTTCGCCGGCCGCGAGCAGTCGCGCGACTTCCTGGCTGCGCAGGGCCACGTCCTGGTTCTCGGCATACCCGACCCCGAGCGAGTCGGGCGGCGGCGCGAACGGGGCGGACGGCTCGAGCGAAGCGACCAGTTCGCCGGCCGGCTCGGTCATGGCCGACGGATCCGCGGAAGACTCGTCCTCCACCGCGAGCCGCCACGGATAGTGCGCCACGAGGCGCGGCTCGAGCCGCTCCCAGATGCGCCCCGCCCAGCCTTCGCGCGGCCGCGTTGTCGTGTCCGCCAGCGCCGGCAGCCCCTCGAGCGCGGCGATCCACAGGTCCTCGGCGCGCGTCCAGAACGTGCGCGCCTGGGCCTCGAGCGCGCCCTTGTAGCCGGCGCTGTCGGCGGCGCTCATCACCGACGGCGGTGGCAGGGCCGCGACGCGCGTTCCGAGATCCTCGAGCAGCCGCCCGGCCATGAGGCCGCTCTCGCCCCAGAACGGGCTGTCGGTCGTCTTCGCCGCGGCCTTGAGCTGCTCGAGGGCGGGGCCGAGCGCGGCGAGCTTCCGGTGGAGCGACGCCTGCACCGGGTTCGCAACCGCAAGCGCGAGGCACGAATCCGCGAGCACGCGCCCGAGCGTGAAACGCGCGCGCGCGTCGGCGTCGGGATCGGCGGCGAGCGAAGCGGGGAAGCGCTTCGCGCGCCAGGGTCCGAGCGTCGCCATCGCTTCGGCGCGGCGGCCGCGCTCGTACTGCAGGTCCGCGAGGTTCGCGAGCGCGCGGGCGCGGGCTCGCGGGTCCGGCGCGTCGTGGGCGAGGCGGCGGTAGGCGGACTCGGCCTGGTCGGGCGCCCCGCCCACACGGAACAGGCGCGCGGCCTCCTCCTGCGCCGCGAGCCCGAGCGAGTCGCCGCGCGCGAGCGCCCCGCCGGCGGCAAGCACCCGGGCGGCGCCGAGCGTGTCACGCGCCGCGAGCGACGCCTCGCCGCGCTTGAGCAGCGCGTCGCCCGCGAGTCCCGAGGTCGGGAACCTGTCGCGCAGTCGGGCGAAGTGCTCGTCCGCCGCGTGCGGCTTGCCGCCCGCGAGCGACGCGAGACCGGCGCGATAGAGCGCAACGTCCGAGCGCGCGAACCTCGGGTAGCGGTCGGCGACGGCGGCGAACGTCCCGGCCGCGCCGAGCGTGTCGCCATGCGCCATCTGATCCTCCGCGCCCTTGAAGAGGGACGATGCCGCGAGTTCCGTGAGGCGCGTCTGTTCGGCGGCGTCGCCGGCCGTGCCGTAGGCGACGGCGGCGGCGGCGTACTGCGTCTCCCCATCGAGCCAGCGGCTCTCCGACAGCGCAATGCGGCCGAGCTCGGCTTGCGATCGGCGCGACGCCTCGCTCGTGTCGCGGCCCGCGACGTGCTCGAACACGCGCCGCGCGCGAGTCGGATCGTCGTGGTCGCGTGAACCGAGCGCGAGCGACAGCCACAGCGGCGGCACGCGCGGATCCTTCGGCGCCTCGGACTCGAGGCGGTCGATCGCGTGCTCGAGCGCGTCCTTCTCCTCCGCCCCGCGGTAGGCCACGGCGGCCGCGGCGCGTTCGCGCGCGAGCGCGGCGCCGAACGCGGCCTCGCGCCGGCGCTCGGGGGTCGCGCCGCTGGCGGTCAGTGCGCGCTCGTGCGCCTCGGCCGCCTCGCCGTAGCGCGCAAGGTCGAACAGCGCCTCGCCCTCGCTCGAATACGCCAGTGCGAGCGAGTCGCTCGCCGGGTACAGACGCTCGACCTCGCGGTAAAGGCCGACCGCACGATCGAGACCGGCGTTGTCCTGCTTCGTGCGGGCCCCCTGGTGCACGAGGAACGCGGCTTCGAGCAGCGCGTGCGCACCGAACGCGGAGCCCTGATCGCCGACCGCCGCGCCCGGCGCGCCCGGGGCAAACCAGCGCCCGAGGTCGAGCCGCGCCTCGAGGCTCTCGGCAGCGCGACCACGCGCGTCCCACGCCGCGAGGATGCGCTGCGCCAGCTGCACGTTCTCCGGCAGCGCCGGGTCGCGCTCGAGTGCCGCGCGCCAGGTCTCGGCCGCGCGGTCGAACGCGCCATCGTCGCTCTCCTGCTGCGCCAGCGCGAGCAGCAGCTCGTGCGCGTACGGCGGGTTGCCGTGTGCGGCGAGGAAGCGTCCGGCCGCGGGCGCGCCGCCGAGGTCCCTGAGCGCCCACGCGATGCGCGACAGGCCGTCGACCTGCGTCTCCTTCGACAGGTCCGGCAGCGCGAGCAACTGTGCGAACGCCTCGGCCCCGGCCTGCGCATCGCCGCGCTTGAGTGCCGCAAAGCCCTGCTTGTAGCGCGCCATCGCGACCAGCGGACCCGGGACCGACGCCGCGGCCGCGAAGTGCGCCTCGGCCTCGCTCCAGCGCTCGAACTCGAGCGCGCGGTCGCCGAGCTCGACGTGCGCCTCGGGCGCAAAGTCGGATTGGGGCATGGTCTCGAGCAGGACCGCGAGCCGGTGGTCGGCGCCCTCGAGGTCCCCGGCCTCGCGCAGCACGGAGGCGAGGTTCAGCATCGCCGCATCGCGGTGGGTGAACGCCTCGTCCTCTGACAGGATCATTTCGTAAAGCGTGCGGGCATGTTCCGGACCCCCGTGGCCCGGGTCGGCGAGCAGCAGGTCGGCGAGGCGGAAGCGCATCTCCCCGCGCGCCGACGACGCGGGGTGCCGCTCGAGAAACGCCTCGGTCCGCGCGACAGCCCGCATGCGCCAGGCGGTCGCGATCGAGTCGGTGGCGAACGAGTCCCCGGCCGCGTAGCGCGCGCTCGCGGCATAGCTCGCAGCGGCGAGGCCATAGTCGATGCCCTCGTGCTCGGCCCCGAGTCCGGCGAGTGCCTGCGTCAGCGCGGCGGCCACGGCGCGGGCACGCTCCTCCTGCTGCGAGCGCTCGAGCGCGGCGATCGCACCGGTCAGCGAGTCGGCCCGTACGAGCAGCGCGGTGCGCTCGGCGCTGCCGTCCAGCGTGGCGAGCGTCGAATCGAGGTTGCCCGCGAGTGTGCGTGCGGTGAGCGCCTGCGCGTTCAGCATTCCGGCCTGTGCCAGCACGCGGTCCAGCAGACCCGAGCGCCACGAGGTCTCGGCCGAGCGGGCGATCAGCCCGGGCGCATGCGCCGCCATGCGGTCGACGAACGCGCGCACGCCATCGGCGAGCGCGAACTCGGCGTGGACCAGCGAGTCGGCCGTGGGGATGCCGGGCGGCAGGACGCGGGCGCGCGTCCGCTCGGGACCGTCGAGTCGGAAGTGCCGCATCGCCTCGAACGCCAGGCGGTGATCGTCGGCGCGCTGCGCGATGCTTGCGGCGCGCGCGAGCACGCGGCGCGTCGACTGGGCCGTCACCGAGTCGAGTTCGGCGCGGGTGGCCGCGAGCGCGCTCGAGAGCGCCCCTAGCCGGGTCGCGCTGCGCTCGATGTCCGCGCGCTCCGCCCGCGCCTGCGACGCGCCGAACGCCACGTAGCGGCGGCGCGCGGCCAGGCGCGCGTCCTCGTCCACCAGGGCGCCGCGCGTCTCCGCGAGCGCGAACGCCGTCTCAGCCTTCCGATGCGTGAGTGCGCGCTCTGCCTCCCAATCCGCGCGCAGCGGGGGCGGCACGCGCGTGTCCCCGGCCGCCGGGACCGGCGCCTCCGCGACGACGGCCCGCGCGGACGCGGCCGGCAGCGACCCGCTGCGGTTGCACGCGAGGGCGAGCAACGCTTCGCCCTCGGCCCGCACGCCCGAAGCATCGACCACGCGCGCATCGCCCGGCGCGGCGCCACGCTCCCACGCCGTCCACACTCGTGCGGGGTCGTTCGCCGCCACGAGCGCCTGCCACGCGGTCTGTTCGGCCGACCAGTCGGCTCCGGCGTCGGCATACAGCGCCGCCGCATCCTCCCAGCGCTGCGCGTCCATCGCGGCCGCGGCGGCGATCAGCAGCGCTCCTCGGCGGGACGCTCCCGTCGAGTCCGCGGGCGGGGCGGCGGCAGCGGGCGAGGCATGGCCTTCCTCCGCGTCGAGCAGCGCGAGCCGGCGCGACAGCCACGCGGCATACGGGCTCGTCGAGTTCCAGGTGGTGGATGCGACGGCGACGCGGCGAAAGCGCCTGCGGCTACCGAGTTCGAGGTAGGCGTATGCCAGCAGGAACGCGGCGCGGTCGCGGGCGGGGCCGCCCTGCG
>Ga0315273_10006005_pt1 | contig 15078 bp, 11 predicted proteins | sample YL17G02_0_MG_FD_205753 | JGI IMG/M metagenome (GOLD analysis project Ga0315273, IMG submission 205753) | Sediment microbial communities from Yellowstone Lake, YNP, Wyoming, USA - YL17G02_0 | ecosystem: Environmental > Aquatic > Freshwater > Lake > Sediment | place: USA: Wyoming | collected...
AACCTGGAATGGCCGAACATGACCCTGCCCGACATCGCCAAGGCGTTCCAGGCCGACACGCTCCTCTACGTGGAGCTCGAGCAGTTCACGATGACCGAGGAACGGTCGGCCAACCTGCTGCGCGGGCACGCGAAGGCCCGCATCCAGGTCGTCAAGGCCGACTCGACGCGCAACCCCGTCTTCGAGACGACGGTCGAGACGATATTCCCCGAGGACCGGCCCGTCGGCGTGCTGGAGATCAGCGAGCGCCAGATCCGGATGTACACCACGGTCATGTTCAGCCGGGCCGTCATGCGCAAGTTCTACGACCATGAGGTCGAGGTCAAGGGAGGCAAGCTGTGAGCGAGTTTATTTCGCCCCCGGTGAATCACCGGGGGTTGAATGCGGCGGTCCTGCTCGTCGTCCTGGCCGCGGGGGCGGTCGCCGGGTGCCAGGGCTTCGCCTGGATTCTCGTGAAGACGGTCGGGCCGTGGGTGCCGGAGGACACCGTCGAGGCCGAGTACAAGTTCGAGGGCAAGAGCGTGCTGGTGCTGGTGGACGTGAAAGACCCGGCGATGGCGGCCGAGTACCCGCGGCTCGACGTGGAGCTGGCGGACCAGATCGGCCGGGCCCTCCAGGAGAAGAAAGCCTGCGGGCCGGTCGTGCCGGGCCGCAACGTCCAGACGGCCCGGCGGGCCGAGCCGGAGTTCCCGCGATGGTCGGTGGCCCAGGTCGGCCAGTATTTCAACGTGGATTACGTGATGCACGTGGAGGTGATGGAGTTCCGCCTGAAGGACAGCCTGAATTCGAACGTCTTCCGGGGGTACGCCGAGACGTCGGTCCGCGTCGTCGCGCCCGAGACGGGCGAGCAGGTGTGGCCCGTCCTGGCGGCGGCCCGGCTCCTGAGCGCCGAGACGACGCCGGACCAGACGACCGACGACGCCTCCCAGCAGGAGAGCATCCTGACGGAAGGGCTCGCCGGGAAGATCGCACGACACTTCTATACCTATAAGAAGGACGACCTGCCCCTGAGGCCGAAGGTGAAGTAGCGCGACAGTGCCGGTGGGCCCTGCGCGCGGCGGTGGTGGGCAGGGCCATCCGGGAACATCCTGAGGGCCCTGTAGAGGACCCCCCGGGCCGATTGAGGAAGGCGAACCTCATCCGCCAAGGTGGGTTCCGGGGGTATGCGAAGGAACATTGCTCGCCTGGAGGTTGGTGCCATGACGATAGCCGTCCTCGCGGCTTGCGTGCTCGCGGTTGGATCCGCAGCCGCGGAAGTCGTCATCACGGTCGATAACTCCAAGCCTCGCCAGGTCATGGAAGGTTTCGGGGCGACGACCTTCTCGCTCGTCCACTCCGGGCCGCTCGGCGACACGCTCGCGCCCGACCTCCGCCAACGGACGGTTGAAGCCTGCTACGGCCAGGTCAAGCTCAACCTGGGTAACCTGCAGATCGGCTTCGTGCGGCGGCACCCTGCGGCATCCGGCTCGCCGAAGTTCGACACCTTCGGATCGGAGGCCATGAAGAAGGGCCTGATCGACCCGGCCGGGCCGCTCGGCTTTACGGACTACATGCTCTCGGCCAACCTCCGCAACGGCAAGCCCGAGGACGGCGCCGAGCAGGGCGCCGCGGCGGCCGTCTTCTGGCGGGACCAGTTCAGGATCTCGCCCCGGTACCTGATGCCGTTCAATGAGCCGACGAGCGGCAACTGCGAGGTGGGCCGAGGTCAGACCGGCGCCGTCGTCGCCATCGTCAAGGCCCTCGGCAAGCGCCTGCGGGAGGAGGGTTTCAAGGACACGCTCCTCGTCGCGCCCTGCGAGGAGACCGTGGCGCGGAGCCTCGAGGTGGCCCAGGCGATCCTCGACGACCCCGACGCACGAGCGTACCTCGGCGCCGTCGGGTACCACTGCTACCCGTACGGGTCGCCCTATGCCGACGTCCGGAATATCCTCAAGACCGCGGGCCAGGGCAAGCCCGTCGCGGGCGAGATCGAGGTGCGGCGGCGCTTGCGCGACCTGGCGGCCAAGCACGGCCTGGCGACCTGGATGACCGAGGTCTCGCACGGGGAGGCGCCCGCGCTGGGGTTCGACCTCCTGCGCGGGCGGGCGATCCATATCCACGACGAACTCGTCTACGCCGACGCGGCCGCGTTCTTCGCCATGAACAACGTCTGGGACCTCGTCACGCACCGTGACCATTTCAAGGGCCGTGGCGGCGACGCCCCCGACGCGCTCTACACCGAGATGGACACCGTCGTCCTCATTGACAACGAGAAGGCGGCCGTTCACATCACGGGCATGGGCTACGCAATCGGTCACTACGCCCGGTGGCTCCGGCGCGGCGCGGTGCGGCTCGAGGCCGAGTCCGCCGATCCGCTCGTGCAGGTGACCGCGTTCCGCGGCGACAGTCCCAAACGCCTCGTCCTCGTGATCATCAACAACTCCCAACACGCACAGACCGTGCTGGTCGACGTGAAAGGGCTCGGCCTCTCGGGGAAAGTGACCGGCGAACAGTCGACCGAGAAGGCGTTCTGGAAGGCCCTGGAGCCGCGGGAGACGACCTCGGCCGTGTCCTTCGCGGCGGCCCTGCCGCCCTTGAGCGTGACCTCGCTGGCCGCGCCGCTGGCGGGCGCACCCACGGCCCCCGCGGGCCGCTAGGCCGTCCGACATATAAGTGCTCTTGGATGGTCTGCCTGAGGCCGGCGGTTCTGCCTGGGTCTGCGATGCTCAGCATCGGGTTCCGAGCGCCTTCTTGGCGGCCTGATCGAGCGCAGCGAGTCGAGGGGTCTCGCCGTGCGAGTGTCCGAACGGCAACGACCACAGCGAGATTCCTCGACTCGCTGCGCTCGCTCGGAATGACAACGCTAAACGCATACCCCGACCCGCCGCGCAGGCGGTCTCGGTATCAGGCGCGCGTGCGGCGGTGGAACTCCTCCGCCAGGCGATGGGTGATCGGGCCCGGCTTTCCGGAGCCGATGGTGCGCTTGTCGATCCGCACGACGGGGATGACCTCGGCGGCGGTGCCGGTCAGGAAGCACTCGTCCGCCACGTAGAGGTCCTGCCGCGTGAGGTTCTCCTCGCGGACCTCGACGCCGGCGTCGCGGGCGATGGCCAGGATCTCGTCGCGCGTGATGCCTTCGAGGATGCCGGCCGCAATGGGCGGCGTGAACAGGCGCCCGTCGCGCACGATGAAGAGATTGTCGCCCGTGCACTCGGCCACGTAGCCCAGGTGGTTGAGCATCACGGCCTCGAGGGTCCCGGCGTCGATCGCCTCGATCTTGGCCAGAATATTATTGAGATAGTTAAGACTCTTGAGTCTCGGGTTGACCGCGTTCGGGTGGTTCCGCATCGTCGCGGCCGTGATGATCTCCAGGCCGTTCTCGTAGAGCTCCTGCGGGTACAGGGCGATCTTATCGGTGATGATGAACACCTGCGGGTGCGGGCAGCGGTTCGGGTCGAGGCCGAGCGTTCCCTCGCCGCGCGTCACCACGACGCGGATATAGGAGTCCATGAGCCCGTTGGCGCCGAGCGTGGCCACGATGGCGTCGGCGATCTCCTGGGGCGTCATCGGGATCGCGAGGCGGATGCCGTTGGCCGAATCGAAGAGGCGCCGCACGTGCGCGTCGAGGCGGAAGACCTTGCCGTTGTACGAGCGGATGCCCTCGAAAACGCCGTCGCCGTACAGGAGGCCGTGGTCGAAGACCGAGATCTTCGCCTCCTCGCGTTCCACCAGTTTGCCGTTGAGCCAGATCTTGAGTCCCATAGCTGCGTTCCTTCCTGGCGTGCGCCCGAGTGCGGCGTTTAGCCGCGGCCGGCACGGCCGCGAAGTAGCGTACCGGCGACGGCTACACGCGACAACGGCGCCCGCTCCGGCTGGCAGGCCGTGGCCATGCCTCCCGGCGGGCCTCAGAATGGTGCTGCTCCTCCATCATGCATCATGTAGGGTGGGTGCTATGCACCCACCATTCGTTTGCTCGATTCCTGGTGGGTGCGGAGCACCCACGCTACGCGCAGCACGTCCCGCACGCTGGAATGTATCGGCATTTCAGTCGCCGTGCAAGAGTCTACCGTCGCGGAGGCGAAGGATGCGGTCGGCCTGCTCGGCCACCCGTTCGTCGTGGGTGACCACGACCACCGTCAGGCCGTCGCGCTTGTTGAGGCGCGTCAGCACCCGCATGATCTCGGCCCCGGTGGCCGTATCGAGGTTACCGGTCGGCTCGTCGGCGAACAGGAGGCGCGGCTCGTGGACGAGGGCGCGGGCGAGGGCCGCCCGTTGTCGCTCGCCGCCCGAGAGCTCCTGCGGCACGTGGCGGACGCGCTCCGCCAGGCCGAGGTCGCCCAGGACCTGGAGGGCCCGCTGGCGGTGCTTGCGGCGGGCCAGCGGCCACGCCATGGCCGGCGTGCGGATCATCGCCGGCAGCAGCGTGTTCTCCAGCACCGAGAGGTCCGGCATCAGGTAGTAAAACTGGAAGACGAAGCCGATGGCCTCGTTCCGCAGGCGGTCGCGCCAGCGTTTCGGCTTGGCGAAGGCGTCCTGGCCCTCGAAGATGACGCTGCCTTCCGTCGGACGGTCCAGCAGGCCCAGGAGGTGCAGGAGGGTGCTCTTGCCGCTGCCCGACGGGCCGAGGATGCACAGGAACTCGCCGCCCGCGACGCTCAGGCTCACGTGGTGCAGCACGCGGAGCGTCTGCGGTCCCATCGCGTAATCCTTCGTGAGGCCCCGGGCCTCCAGCACGGTTTCACTCATAGCGCAGGGCCTCCACCGGCTGCTTGAGCGCCGCCAGCAGGCCGCCTGCCATGCTGGCCAGCGTCGACAGGACCAGCACGGCCAGGCTCACGCCCACACACCACGGGACCGAGAGGTGCCGCGGGATGTGGTCGAAGTAGTACATCTCGCGCGGAAAGACGTCGATGCCGAGCGTCGAGTTCACCCACAACTCGATCGGGTCCAGGTAATGGAGCATCAGCAGGGCCCCCACCAGGCCGATCGCCGTGCCGATGAGGCCGATGATGAACCCGTAGCCCAGGAACAGGCTCCCGACGCCGGCGTCGCGGGCGCCGAGGGCCTTGAGGATGCCCACGTCGCGGCTCTTGATGTACGCCATGACATAGGAGATCAGGGCGATGAGAATGCCGAAACCCAGGAACATCATCCCCAGCATCAGGGCGGTGATGTTCCGCTCGACCTCGACCACGGTCAGGATCATGCGCTGCTGGGTCTCCCAGGTGTTGACCGTCAGGTGAAGGAGGCCGACCTCGGGGCGGTCGCGGACGAACGCCTGCCAGGCTCCGTCGATCTGCTTGACGATCGCGGAGGCCTGGGCGGGGTTCTTGACCTTGACCTGGATCTGGCTCGCCCTTGCCGCCGCGCCGGGCTTGCCGTCGGAGGGGGGCTGGCCGTCCATTCCGGCCATCTGTTGGGCGGCCGCGAAGTCCACATAGACGTTGGTGGAGTCGGCCTCCCAGTAGCCGCTCTTGAACGTATCAACAAGCGTAAGTGCCCGGCTGCTCACCCTGGGGATGCCGCCGGCCTCGACGTCCAGGGCGCCGCTGGCCCGGACCGGGATGGTCGAGACCACCAGGTCCCCGCCGTAATCGACGAGCGGGAAGTCGATGACCTGCGTCCGCTCGACCCGGGTGGGCGTGACGGGGATGAGGGTCGCCGACAGCGCCAGGGCCGCCGCGGTCCCCGCCCAAACCAGCATGGCCACGCGCCACAACCGGCGGCCGGGGCGCCGGCGGCTCGCCTGCCACACGAACAGGAAGACCACGACGGCCAGGGCGGTCAGGAAGGCGAGGAGCACCCGCCACTCGGCCCCCGCCTGGCCGATTTCGGCCACGGCGCGCGGCATGGGCGTGCCGATGACGCCGACGCCGGCGATGCAGCCGGGGTGCGGCGCCTGGGAGGGCGGAACCAGGTAGTCGGGCACCTTCAGGAGGTCGGCCGCGGGATAGCCGCTGCCGCGCTGCCGCTGGAGATACTCCTGGAAGCGGCCCATCTCGGCCTTCTCCGACGGGCGGATGCCGAGCACCACGCACGGGCGGACGATCGGCCGGATGCCGGCGTAGCGCGGCTTGACGCGGATGACCGCGTAGGTCTGGATGATCGGCGTGGCGGCTTGGACGCCCTCGAGGTTCTCGATCTGCCGCACGAAGTCGTCGTAGTAGGGCAGGCCCTCCATGTGCGCATCCACGATGATGTCGGCCAGCGTGCCGCGCGTCATCTCGCGCGTCTCGGCCACAAAGCCGTCCATGATGGCGAACACGAGGATCAGGAGGAACACGCCGAGGGCCGCCGGCAGGGCCGACACCATCGGCACGACGGCCTTCCACCCGCAGAAAAGATATTTGAGGCAGATGATGTGTTTGTAGACCGGCGTGCGAAGAAGGGCGGCCAGGAGGGCCAGCGCGAGCAGCACGCCGGCGGCCGTCGCCGGGATCACCCATCGCCAGGCCAGCCACTCGTTCAACATCAATCAGCCTCGCTTACGAAACCTGTAGGCCGGGGCGTGGGCCCCGGCCTGTCGAAACGCGCCCAGCAAGTTGGGGTACGTGTTCAGCGCGGGTGGCACGGTCACGCGCCGTTGCGTGACCGTGCTTGCTCACGCGTGTGAACATGCACGGCCACGCAACGGCGCGTGGCCGTGCCACCCACCGATCTGGTGTTACCCGTACAGGTGCTTGCTGGGCGCGTATTGTCATTCGGCGCTCGGCGGCGCGGCCTCGCTGCTGCCGCCGGGCGCCGCCGCGCGCGGCCTCAGGTGGGGGAACAGCACCACGTCGCGGATGCTGGCCGCATTCACAAGCAGCATGACCAGCCGGTCGAGACCGATGCCCAGGCCGCCGGCCGGCGGCATCCCGTACTTGAGGGCCTCGATGAAGTCCTCGTCCATCACGGCCATGGTCTCGGTCTGGCCGGCCAGTTGGGTGCGCAGCGCCTCCCGCTGCACGTCGGGATCGTTCAGCTCGGTGTACGCGTTGCCGACCTCCATCCGGGCGACCATCGGCTCGAAGCGCTCGGCGATGCCCGGGTGGCCGGCCTTGCGCTTCGTCAGCGGACACAGCCGGGCGGGCCAGTCCTTCACGAACGTCGGCTGGACCAGGTGCTCCTCAACCTTGGCCTCGAAGACGCTATGCGTGACCACATCGACATGCTTGTTGGATTCCTCGATGCCCAGCTCGCGGGCCTTGGCGCGGATGGCCGGTTCGTCGCCGAGGGCCACGCCCGCGTGCTCCTCCAGGAGGTCGCCGTACGTCGCCCGCCGCCACGGGGCCTTGTACTCGATCAGGAGGTCGCCGAAGGGCAGGCACGTCTTTCCGCCGGAGACCGTCTTGGCGAGGCCCTCGACCAGCGTCTCCACGATCTCCATCATGTCGGTGTAATCGGCATAGGCCTGATAGAGCTCCAGGAGCGTGAACTCGGGGTTGTGCCGCGTGTCGATGCCTTCGTTGCGGAAGACACGGCTGATCTCGAAGACCCGCTCCATGCCCCCCACCAGCAGGCGCTTCAGGTACAGCTCCGGGGAGATCCGGAGGTACAGGTCGACGTCGAGCGTGTTGTGGTGCGTGATGAACGGCCGCGCGGCCGCGCCGCCATAGAGCGGCTGAAGCACCGGCGTCTCGACCTCGACGAAGCCGCGCTCCAGCAGGAACCGGCGGATCTCGCCCAGGATCATCGAGCGCTTCAGAAACAGGTCCCGCACCCCCGGGTTCGCGAAGAGGTCCACGTACCGCTGGCGGTACCGGGCCTCGACGTCCTGGAGGCCGTGCCATTTCTCCGGCGGGGGCAGGAGCGCTTTCGAGAGGATCTCCACCTTGTGCGCGTCCACTGTGATCTCGCCCGTGCGGGTCTTCACGAGGACGCCCTCGACGCCCACCCAGTCGCCCAGGTCGAGGAGCTTGACGCGGTCCCACTCGTCGGGCGGGAGGGTCCTCTTATTGAACGCCAGTTGGATACGGGCGCTCCAGTCCGTCAGGTCGGCGAAGATGAGCTTGCCGAACTCGCGCAGGGCCGTCAGGCGCCCGGCGACCCGCGCGGGGGCGCCTTCGCCCGCCATCTCGAAGCGCTGCCGGGCCTCGAGCGCCGGGATCGTGTCGGCGAAGCGGTGGCCGAACGGGTCCAGGCCTTTCTCGCGCAGCGCCGCCGCCTTGCGCCGGCGCATGTCCTCGTATTCGCTTGCCATGTGCGCTCGCGTCTCTCTTGTGCGGGGCCCCGCGTCCGTCTTGAACCCTCGAATGATAGGGCTGTTGCCGCCGAGTGGCAAGCGAAAGTTACGGCGGGCAGGTCATGCGTCGATTGCCGGGTGGCATGCCCACGGCGCCGTTGCTGTGGGCATGTTCTCACCGTGCGATACGAGCATGCCCACGCGAACAGCGGCGGTACGTGAATAGCGTGGGTGGCATGGCCACGCGCCGTTGCGTGGCCATGAGCCCTGAAGCTCGGAGGAACATGGCCACGCAACGGCGCGTGGCCATGCCACCCGGCAATTGGGCGCCGCGCTAAACACGTACCAGCGGCGTGGGCATGCCAGTCGGCAAGCGAGCGTTGCCCTGCCTCGGCGAAAAGCGTGGCATGCGCGGCGGCGATGGGCCTATAATCGCGTCACGGCCTGGGGCCTTCCCAAGGGGATGCCATGAGCAAGTTCACTCTCTTCCTCGTGCTGCTTGCGGCGGCGCCTCTGTATGCCGAAGCGCCGCCCGCCGCCGCTCCTGCCGCGCCGCCTGCCCCGCCGGCTGTTGCCGAGGTTCCGGAGGTGCAGACGAGTTCGCCGGTTCTCGCGTACGTTCCCGACGCCGCCGACCTGGCGATCTTCGTCCGCGTCAACCAGTTGACGAGGTCTCCCCTCTGGAAGAAGTTCGCGGCGCCAGAGGCCGGGCTCTACAAGAAGTACTTCGGCGGGCTCCCGCTCGCGATCGATCTTCAAAACGATGTCGCGGCGGCCGCCATCGTCGTTGAGCTTGCCTACGAAGAAGGTCAGCCGCCGGGCAGCCGGTACGCCTTCATCCTCGAGATGAACCGCGAAGTCCGGCCCGGCGATCTTCTGCGTGAGTCCGTCGCCGCCCGCACCGTCGAGGGCGTCACGGCGCCCGTCTACCCGGTCGGGACCGATCTGCTGATGGCGGTTCTTCAGCCTCGGCTCCTGGTGCTGGCGACGGGGGACTACCTGGCGCGGATCATCCGCCTCCACGACGGTCCGCGGGAGGCGGGCGCCAAGGCCGCCGGCCCGCTGCCCGTGGACGCCCTGACTGCGCCGGGCGAGGTTGCCTTCGCCGCCCGCGTGTCGCCCGGCCTCAAGGAGTCGATCCGCGGCGAGTACGCGAAGATGCACCGCCGCACGCTGGGGCCGAACGTGGGCGTGGAGGGGCTGATCGAGTTCTCCCTCTACTACAACCTTTGCCGCGTCGTGCTCGAGGCCGAGACCGTGACCGGCTCGGTCTACCTGCCGCGCGAGACCGACGCCTTGCGGGCCGAGGTCCGGTTCGCCTCGAAGGCCATGGCGCCGTTCACGGTGGCGGTGCTCCAGGCGATGGCCGACCCCCTCCAGATGGGCCTGCCCGCGCTCTTCGGCGGCACGCCCCTCGACGAACCGCCGCCGGCGCCCTTCTACCACGCCGTGGCCGAGGGCCCGGCCGTGAAGCTCACGATGCCCCGCGCCGCCATCGAGCGCCTGGTGGACGCGCTTGTCACGGCCAGCCGGACCGAGGCCGGCCGGGCCGCGAGCGCCGAACACCTGCGGACCCTTGGGGCCGCCATCCAGACGTACGCGACGGACCGGGGGAAGTATCCGGCCACGTGGGCCGACCTCGTGCGGGCGGGGCTTGTGCTCGACGCCGGCGTCTTCGAGAACCCGGCCCTCGCGAGCCACCTGGCCGCAGGCGATTACGAGCTCGTGCCCCTGACGAAGGAAGCCGCCGCCCAGAAACCGTACGCCAAGACCCTGGCCTACGAAGTCTATCCGAAGGACGCGCCGCCGCCGGCCCTCAACGTCCTCTTCGCCGACGGGCACGTCGAACATCTTGAGAGTAGTAGATTCCGAGAATTGTACAAGGAAACCCTGGAAAGCCTGGGCCGTTAGCGCCGCGACGCCGCGCACGGATGGCGAGCACGGTTCTTTGAGGAGCATCGCATGCCGCGCGTTTTCATGGAGCAGTTGACCACCCCCGGCCAGATCGTCGAACAGGTCTTCCACGTGGCCGAGAAGGACCTGCGGACCACGAAGAAGGGGGGCCTGTTCATCTCGGCCAAGCTGCGCGACCGGACGGGCGAACGCCCGGCCATCATGTGGGACGCCACGCAGGCGCTCTTCGCGGCGATTCCGCAGGGCGGCTACGCCCTGGTCAAGGGCCGCGTGGGCGAGTACGGCGGGACGCTCCAGATCGTCATCGAGGCGATGCGCCCGGCCCGCGAGTCGGAGGTCGACCTCAACGACTTCCTCCCCGTCGGGGCCGGCGATCCGGAGAAGCAGCTCGCGCGGCTGAAGGAGATCACGGACCAGGTCCGGCGGCCCGCGCTCCGGGCGTTCCTCGCGGCCGTGTGGGCCGATGAAGCGCTCGTGGCGGCGCTGAAGCGCGCCCCGGCCGCCGAGAAACTCCACCATGCCTACCTGGGCGGCCTGCTGGAGCACATCCTGGGCGTCGCTGAGGCGGCGGTCCTCATCGGCAAGCAGTACCCGCGGCTCGACCTCGACCTGCTGCTCGTGGGCATCCTGTGGCACGACATCGGCAAGACCCGGGAGCTCGCCTACCAGCAGGCGCTCGGCTACACCGACGCCGGGAAGCTGGTCGGCCACATCGTGCAGGGAATCCTGATGATGGAGGAGAAGATCCGGGCCGTCCGCGCGTCGGGCGCCGAGTTTCCCGAGGAGCTGGCGAACGTGATGCGGCACCTGGTGCTGGCCCACCACGGGGAGTACGAGTTCGGCAGCCCGAAGCTGCCGATGACGGCCGAGGCGTTCGCCCTCCATCACCTCGACAACCTCGACGCCAAGCTGCACGCGTTCTGGCGCGACGTGGCCGCCGACGCCGACCCCACCCGCCGGTGGACCGGCTTCAACAAGATGTTCGGCGGGGCGCTGTACAAGGGGCTGGATGAGCCCGCGGAGGAGCACGACGAGCCGCGCAAGCCGCTCAAGGGCGGACTTTAGGCATTTTTGATTTTAGGTTTTCGATTGAACGGCAACGACACTCACCACCGCCTGCGACCGGCGAAGGGGCCGGCCGTTGGTCTTCAAATCGAAAATCTAGAATCGAAAATCGAAAATTGCAGAGAGGAGACGCCCCTACGCCTTCGGCGTTTCCGGTTGAGCTGGCGCCGCGGGCGCTGCTGCCGGCGCTGCCGCCGCTTCCGGCTCGTTCATCGCGTTGTGGATCGTATCGTTCATCCGGCGCATGAGTTCCGCGAAGTCCGCGTGCGCCCGCATGAACCCCTTGATCGTTTCGTTGGCGGCCACCGCCTGGTGGAGACCTTCCAGGTTCCGTTTCTCGTCGACGCCGATGGGCTGGCCGGCGCGTTCCTTGCGGCCGACCATCTGGGCGGCCCGGTTGTAGGCGTCGAGCGCCTCGGTGGCGGCCTTGTCGGCCCGGACGCGGGCGTCCGCTTCCTTGAGCATCGTGTAGCGCGGGTGCCGGCTGATCGCCTGTCCGAGCGTGGCAGCCAGCCCCATGATTTCCTCTAAGTTATCGGCCATGCTTGTTTCCTTGCGTGCTGGACCATGAGACAGCCTACGGCATCGGGGGCCCAAAGGCAAGGCCCGGCATTTGAATTCGGAAGCTGGTATTAACGCAAGGGCGTGCGAGGGAAAACAATCGGACCGAGCTTTTCTCTAGCTTGCCGTCTGGCAGACGTCGCCGATATCGACATCAACCTTCTGTCGCGCGGCAGCGGAAATCAGTTCTTCGTATGTTTTAGTTATAGTTTCATCATTCGGCCTTCGCGGCTCGGTCCACAGCTGCGCCAAGAAGATGTATTCCAGTTTCACCGGCTTAACCTCAATGGACACACGGAATCCCGGACACTTCTCAAGCATCTTCCGGCAAAAAGCGCGCACACCCTTAATGAGGCCGCCCACCACCAGGTTGGTTTTTCGGCTGTAGTACACTGTGACCAAACCGTCGATGCGATGAGCTCGATAGTCATCGGGCGACCACACGAACTCAATGCAATCGCCCGCGGGGATGTATGTTGCCTTTGGCTTAAAGGGTTTCTGTGGATTCCCCACGCCGAGTACGGCCTTTGCGAATTCTTCGTTGGTCATTGTCTTCATAGCACTCTCTCCCGAAACCTTGTCGCGTGGCCCTCTGGGAGACCGGGGTCGTCTGGGTCGCATTGATACCAGTACCAGTTATAGACAACCTTTTCGCGATTCACGAATACCAGAAACACTTCGCCCGGCCACGCTGACTTGCTGGAGCCGTCTTCATTATAGGCCAGGGCGGGAACCCCCGAATAGCACAGCCAGCCCTCTTCTCGTTCTTGCCTGGGCTCATCCGCATCCCGCATGAGCCCCAGAAACACGGCCTTGGGTTGCTGTAGAATCATCGGCACGATGCAGGCCGCCTCTTGAATCTGCCCTTGGCTGCGGCCTGCACTGGCCATGACCTTCTCGTAAGAGTACGTAACCGTCATCGAGCGCCCGGTCCATGGATCAATGGCGTAGGTAGTGAGGCGTTGGCGCCGAGTACGGGTTGCCTTCCCCATGTGGCGATAGTACCCGGACCCGCTTGCCGCTGTCAATAGGGGCCTTTCGTCGAACAGGGATTGAAATTGCCACTTTCCCGCACGGGGCGTATACTGCTGGCACAGCCAATTCACGGAAAGACCACGAATGACGACACGTGAGAAGATCCTGGCCCAGATGGAATCGCACCACTACCACCCGATGAAGCTCCGGCGGTTGGCGCGGTTCTTCGACGTGGCCGAGGAGGATTACGCGGAGTTCCGCGCCCTTGTCAAACGCATGATCTCCGACGGCGACATCGGCTTCAGCATCCAGGGGAGACTTCAGCTTCCGCCGCCCGAGGAAAAGCCCCGCGCGCGGCCTCACGGGCGGACCGTCCTGGGCCGCTTCAGCCAGTCGCAGCGCGGGTTCGGATTTGTCGAGCCGGAGGCGAAGGACGGCCCCACCGCCGGCGAGGACGTCTTCATCCCGCCGGAAGAGAACCTGGGCGCCGTCACGAATGACCGGGTGGTCGCCGAGGTGGCCGGGAAGTCCCCTCGCGGCTACTACGGCCGCATCGTCGAGATTCGCGAGCGCGGCCAGACGCACTTCGTCGGCACCTACTACGTGGCGGAGGCCGGGCCGGTCGTGCGGCCCGACGGCGGCATCCTCCAGCAGGACTTCGCCGTGCCCGATGCCTCCAGCGCCGGCGCCAAGCCCACGGACAAGGTCGTCTTCGAGGTGGTCAAGTACGGCCTGCGCGGCGAGCCGGGCGAGGCCGTCATCACCGAGGTCCTGGGCGAACGGGGCGCCCCGGGGGTCGACACGCTGGTCGTCATCCGCCAGTTCGAGTTGGCCGACAAGTTTCCGCCGGAGGTCCTGGCCGAGGCCCGGGCGGCGGCCGAGCGGATGGACGATGCCTCGCTCGAAGGGCGCCGCGACTTCACGCGCGAGACCGTCATCACCATCGACCCGTTCGACGCGCGCGACTTCGACGACGCCATCAGCCTGACCGAGCACGACGACGGCACCGTGACGCTCGGCGTCCACATCGCCGACGTCTCGCACTTTGTGCCGGACGGCTCGGCCCTCGACGCCGAGGCCCGCGAGCGCGGCACCAGCGTGTACCTGCCGACGAAAGTCCTGCCGATGCTGCCGGAGGTCCTCTCGAACGGCGTGTGCAGCCTCCAGGAAGGCCGCACGCGCCTGACGAAGAGCGCGCTCATGCGCCTCGACGCCGAGGGCGAGCCCGTCGAGGTCGAACTCGCCAACTCGTTCATCAAGAGCGCCAAGCGGCTGACCTACGAGGAGGCCAGCGCCGCCCTCGAAGACAAGACCGGCGGCCTGCCGCCCAAGGTGGCCGACCTGCTGGGCAAGATGAACCGGCTGGCGAAGAAGCTCCTGGCCCGGCGGCGCCGCCAGGGCTACCTGGAGCTCGACCTGCCGGAGGTCGCCCTGGAGTTCGACGACAACGGCCGCGTGGTGGCCGCCCACCCCGAAGACACGAGCTTCAGCCATCGTATCATCGAGATGTTCATGGTCGAGGCGAACGAGGCGGTGGCCCGCGAGCTCGACAAGGCCGGCCTGCCGTACATCCGCCGCATCCATCCCGAGCCCGACGACGAGGCCGCCGAGGACCTCATGCACTTCGCCCACAGCGTCGGCTACGCCCTGCACAATCCGCGCAGCCGCCACGAGCTTCAGAGCCTGCTGAACGCCGTGCGCGGCAAGCCGGAGGCGTACGGCATCCACCTGGCGGTCCTCCGGAGCCTGAAGCGCGCCGAGTACAGCGTGAAGAAGGAGGCCCACTTCGCCCTCGGCTCGGGCGCGTACTGCCACTTCACCTCGCCCATCCGCCGGTACCCCGACCTGACGGTCCACCGCGCTTTCGACCTCGCGGTCCGCGACGGCGGCAGGAAACGCAAGGGCGGCCGGCATAAGCCGGCCCCGGCCGAGGCGGCGGACCCGGCGACGAAGTCGCTCGTCGAGATCGCCGCCCACTCGTCCGAGACGGAGCGCCGGGCCGAGGCCGCCGAGCGCGAGCTCACAAAGATCAAGCTCCTCGAATATCTTCAGACCCGCGTCGGCGACACGTTCACGGGCATCATCACGGGCGTCCAGCAGTTCGGCCTGTTCGTCGAGAGCCCCGAGCTCCTCATCGACGGCCTGGTCCACATCTCCAGCCTGAAGGACGATACGTACCGGTTCGACAAGCGGCGCTGGGCCCTCATCGGCAGCCGCACGGGCCGGGTGCTGCGCGTCGGGTCGACGCTGGAGGTGCAGATTGCGGCCGTCAACATCCGCCTGCGCCAACTCGACCTGGCGCCGGTGGCCAAGCCCCGCGCGGGCCCACCCGTTGAATCGGAGGTCGTCGCCCGCCGCCAGCACAAGGCCGAGCGTGTCGCCCGTAAGACCGCCAAGGCCGAGAAGTGGGCGAAGCGACA
>Ga0315273_10006006_pt1 | contig 15078 bp, 12 predicted proteins | sample YL17G02_0_MG_FD_205753 | JGI IMG/M metagenome (GOLD analysis project Ga0315273, IMG submission 205753) | Sediment microbial communities from Yellowstone Lake, YNP, Wyoming, USA - YL17G02_0 | ecosystem: Environmental > Aquatic > Freshwater > Lake > Sediment | place: USA: Wyoming | collected...
GCTTTTCACCGTTCATGGACCCGGAGCGGTCCAGGACAATGGCCAAATTCACGGCCGGGCGTTCCATGATCCGCGGCGCCGGCGGTGGATCCAAAGTGATCTTGACGATCGCTTTATGAAAACCGCCGGCCGGCAGGGTTCCGCGATCAATATCCACCCGGCAGCCCACAGAGCCGGAAGCATGCGCTGATAAGGGCCATAAAAGTGCCAAACCGAAAATCAGGATAGTTAAAATTCCTAATCCCGCCATTTCTGAATTTTTAAATATTTCTTTTTGCATGGTCATCCCCTCCCTTTTATTCTGTTTTTTCGTTGAACTGGATTCGGAGCTCTATTGTTGGCCCCTCCGGTTCGATATTCAATTAAGATCAGTTTATGATTTTTCAGGGGATTTGTTGTCATAGGGACGTAAAATGAATGTAAAAAATATGTAAAAATGTTTTTTTGATCCTGAAAATCCAGGATCAAAAAAACATGAATTCCGGCAAGCCGGAACAGGAGTTCCAGCGAGATCGCCGGAATAAGCCCGTACGATGGTAATGGGTTGATCATTGACCTTTCACTTATCGACAACAAATTGTCGATATACGGAAACTAAGCGCCTAAATGTTTTTTCGATACTGAAAAGCATAGGATCGGAAAAACATCAAGGGCTGATCAATCCTTTATATAGAAAGACCAGATAGGCGCCGGTCAGGATATAACCCATAAAACGCGGCAGGCGGCCGAGAAATAAAATGAAAAAAAAGTGCAGGATTCCGGCTGCCAATAGAATAAAGATGCTGAGTTGAAAATAGACCGGGATTTGAATGGCTTTAAAAAGAGCGAAAAGCCCGACACACATGGGGATGCAGATATGGCCGTCACCCACCTGGGAGCTGTAAACGATATCGGGACGAGAGATCTTGGCGTAATAGAAAGCCATCAAGCCGTTGGGCATGACCATCAGAAAGCCGCTCAGCCAACCCAGGTTTTTAAAGACGAAAATGCCGGTGCCTTTCTGGCTAATCCAGGTCACCAGGCTCTCAATGCTGAGGTAAACGCCGTAACCGCCGGCAATGATCAAGGCGATATCGATGATCATCAGCCAGGGCAGCTTTCTTTCCTGGCGCACGTTGGTTTTCAACACTTCGAAAACATGAAAGATCTGCCAGAAAAAGAACAGGCCTACCAGGACCAGTCCGTCGGCCAGATCCAAACGTTTGTCCCGGGCCAGGGCCCAAAGAACGCCTGTAAAAAAGAGCATACCGATCAGGGTCAACAGGACCGCCAACCGGTTCAGTTGATTGGTTTTATCCTGATTGCGATTGTTTTTTTTCTTGCCGGATTTACGCGGAATGATGTGCATGGACCAAAAGACGGCCGGTACGCCGATCAGAAGGGTCAAGTTGGTGACATTATTGACCAGACAGTTTTCAAGCACCAAAGTGCCGTTGCCGCCGGAGAATCCCATGAAATAGGCGAAGATCAGGTTTGACAGGCCTGAACAATAAGGCATAATCAGAGTACCCAACACCGTGCCTTCCAGGCCGTTTTTTTCAAGGGCACCTAAGCGCCAGATCATTAAAAAAGAGGCTGCGAAAAACAACCCCAAGGAAAACCAGGGATCATTTTTATAGACCGCGGTCATGAAATGATTTATTTCAAGGAGGTTCACCAGGTTCTGTCCCATATGACCGGTTCTGGTCAGGTTTGTAGCACAAGCGAAGATAAATGAAGCATGCCAGTTACGTTTTAGGCAGGCTCTCTAAATCAAATAACCGTCCAATAATTTTTTCCAGCGTTCTTTGAGATCATGGTAATCCATGACCCATTTTTCCAGATGGTCCACATCTAGCCTGGGGATATTCAATTTGGCGGCATAAGTATAGGTTCGTTCCTTTTCAGCCAGGGCGAAATTCCCGTCCAGGGAAGCCAGGATGATGCAATCCCGGAGCACGGCTAGGGCGGTCGCGCGCGATACTTTGAGCCGGCTGAACGAAAACTTCTTATCGATTTCATCCCATAGCGCCTCCGCATTGATCCCGAAACGTTTAGCCTGTTTTTTCACAAAATCGAATTCGCGCGGCCCGTTATCTTTATCAGCTTTGGCAACCATAATCAGAAATTTAACATATATTTCCGCATCAAAATCTTTATGGTCGCCCTCCTGATGCATGATATCCGCCATCTGTTACCCTCCTTTTAATGGTTGATCCATTTCCATATGACCAGCTCAGTATTGTAGCAAATATCCCCTGTTTCGACAAGAAATCTAAATGTTTTTTCGATCCTGAAAAGCATAGGATCAAAAAAACATAAATTCCGGCAAGCCGGAACAGGAGTTCCAGCGAGATCGCCGGAATAAGTCCGTACGATTGTCCGGCAGTGATTATCAACATTTTCATTATCGACAACAAATTGTCGATATGTGGAAACTAAGCGCCTAATTAGCCGGCTTTGCTTTATTCCGCCGGGTCTCTTTCTATATCAGGGTCTGGAGATGTTTGGGCTCTATCTAAAAACGTTTCCATTTTCAGATGTCCGGGCGTCATAATCGTCCGAATGGCCCCGACCTGATCGATCCGCAGGGTTTGGCAGCCGAGTTGTTCCAATCTTTTCAAAACCACGGCATTGGGGAAACCAAAGGCGTTCCGACTGCCGGCCGAGATGATGCACCATTTTGGTTTAACCGCGCTCAAGAAAGATTCGGAATTGGAAGATTTGCTCCCATGGTGACAGGCCAGCAAAACCGTGCTCTGCAAATTTTCGTCAAGCCTGGCGGTCAGCAGCTCCTCGCCTTTTTTCTCCAGATCGCCGGGGAAGAGGAAAGATTGTCCGGCATATTCCAGCCTGAGTACCAGGGATTGGTCGTTGAAAGAGAGCATAGGGCCGGAGGCCCCATCGGCCGGCGGTTCCCCCAAGGGGTGCAGCACCCGGATTTTGACACCGGCGATCTCGCGTACAGCCTGTAGATCTAGGGGCGAGCCTTTTTTAACCTTGCGATCATCCAGAATTTGCATCAACTCCTGATAGGAAAGCTCTTTTCCCGGCGTGCCGTTCCACCAGAATTCTTTGGGCTTAAAATGGGCGGCGATAAAACGCAGGCCGTTCATATGGTCTGCTTCCGGATGAGTCAGGACCAGGTAATCGATTTTTCTTATTTTGCAAGACAAAAGGGCCGGCGCCAGTACCATCCGACCCACATCGAAATCGTCCTGGGTGAAGCCACCGCCGTCGATCAACATACGTTCCCGGCCCGGGAATTGGACCAGGGCCGCATTCCCTTGACCCACGTCGAGATAAGTCACGCGTAAAGATGGGTCAAACCGCGTTTGATAAAGCCAGTAGCCGGCATCGGCGCCGGCGATCAAGATAACCAGTAAAAGGCCGACCCGGCACCAGGCCCTGCGCCTGAAGAAAAAAATAAAAAAGAGAAGAGCGTAAAATAAAGCCATCTCCAACCCATTGGGCCGGATGGTCCAGACGGCGGAATATTCAAAATTGGCCCAGAATCGGATCACGGCCATAGCCGCCTGCATGCCCCAGGCTGCGGCTTGTAAAACCAGGTTGGCCAACCCCGGCACAAGAGGCAGTAAAAGCGCGGCTAAAAGCCCCAAGGGAATAATCCAGAAACTGAAAAAGGGGATGACCGTCAGATTGGCGGGCACCACCACCAGCGACGTACGGTAGAAGTAATAAGAAGTGAGGGGCAAAACCAGAATCGTGGCGCCCAGGGTCACGGCCAGGGCGGCAAATGTGGATTGATAAAGGTATTTTATTATTTTTTTAATTCCGGTATCCGCGGGCGAAAAGACCGGTATTTTATTGAGCATTGCGGGAGTCAGCCAGATCAGGCCGATAACGGCCGTAAAAGAAAGCTGAAAAGAGATGCTGAAAATAGCCGCTGGGTTGATCGCCAGGATGACCAGGGCCGCCAGGGATAGGGTGGACCACAGGTCTTTTTCTCTGCCGATTACAATGGAAAAAAGATAAGCCAAGACCATGATCATGGCTCGTTGGCTCGAATATTCCAGGCCGCTTAAACCGGTATAGAGAACCACCGGGAAAGCGGTCAGAACAGCCGCCGCTTTGCGGGTATCCAGCGCCAGGGCCAGGCGATAGAACCGGGCCAGCAGCCATTTCAACGGAAAAAAAACCAGGCCGGCAACCAGGGCGATGTTGAATCCGGATACGGCCAGGATATGCCCGAGCCCGGTCTTGTTAAAGTACTCTCTGGTTTCAGGGTCGATTTCCTGCTGTTCGCCCAGGATTAAGGCGCGCATCAAGGCCTGGTCCTGGAGAGCGAGGTTTTGTTTAAAGAACTCCCGGATCGGTTTTCTGATTTTTTCAAGGGTCTGCAAAGGAAACCCGAGATCCCCTTGGCCCATGGGCACAATCGAACGGCCGTCGGCCACCGCGGCGGAGCAAACCAGACCTCTTAATTCCATGGCCCGGATATAATCATATTGTCCGGGATTATTAAAGTTTTTAAACGGGCTTAAGCGGGCGGGGAAACGAATGCGTTTTCCGGGTGAGCATTCAGGTATATTGTCGTAAATCGTTATTGAAATTTTCTCATGAACGATTTGGGTACCGGACGGATCGATTAGTTTTTCAACCTGAACATAAAGCCGGGCTTTCTCGGAAAACAGGCGCGGCGGTTCCAGAACCGTCCCTTCCAAAACAACCCGGGAGCGGACAGAGGCCAAGGGCCGCAGGATCGAGTCCGGTTCTTTATTAAAGGCGAACCAGGTCCCGCAAAGGAAAAAAAATATAAGTAAAACGGGATAATGGGATTTGCCGGAAAAGAAAAGCAGAAAGACCGGGACCAGGCTGATCAAGGCCAGCACCGGGAAGAAAAAGACCTGATGGTTGGTGAGGAAAAGAGTGCTGCAGAGAATTCCCAATATTAAGGCGATTAAAATCGGTATGAGCGGACGCTGGAACATTTTAGGCCCTTAGCTCAACCATATCGACAAAAAGTTGTCGATAAATGAAAGGTAAATAGTTAACCGGTTACCATCGTACGGGCGCTTATTTGGATTGCGCGGATATGTCCGCGCTTTGACTCAGCGCGACACGTCGCGCTTTAAAAAGCGGCGTCTTGCCGCCGCACTCCAAAGATCGACAAAATGTTGTCGATAAGTGAAAGGTAAAAAATTATTGAAACTCTATCATACGGACTTATTCCGGCGCTCTGGCCGGAATTTATGTTTTTTTGATCCCGGATTTTCAGGATCAATAAAACATTTAGGGACTTATTTTGCACTTTTTATGATAATATTCAAGTAATTCCCAATATAAATTATTGATGGAGGGGATCAAGAGGCAATGCGTTTTTTGGCCGATGCCATGTTGGGGAAACTGGCGAAATGGTTGCGGGTGATGGGCCATGACTGCCATTATCAGTCTTCTTATTGGCCTAAGGAATTGGAAGGCTTGATCGAACAAGGCCGGTTGTTGCTGACCCGGCATATGGTTTCTTTTGAACGATATCCGCGACAAGCCGTGTTCATCCATTCCGATCATGTGGCTGAGCAATTGCATGAATTGAAAACAGCCGGACAACTCGTTGCCGCTGATGCGGCCTGGTTTTCGCGCTGCCTGGTTTGCAATGAGCGTCTGGAAAAGGTCGAACCGGAAACAGCGCGTGAATCCGTTCCGGAATATGTGCTGCATGCGGCAGCGGGCGGATTCAGCTTCTGCCCCGGTTGCCGGCGGTTTTTTTGGTCCGGCAGCCATCGACGGGTTATGGTGCGGCAATTGCGGGAATGGGGGTTTGATCTGGAGGTGGGAAAGTGAGAATGTTCGAAAGTGTGAAGGTGAGCAAGAGAAAGAGGGAATTATGATGGATTCCCTTTTGTTGTTGTTACTGTTGGTCGGTTTGGAACTGGTTTTGGGTGTCGACAATATCCTGGTTATTTCTATTTTTGTGGGTCAGTTGCCGGCCGACCAACGCAATAAAGTCAGAATCATCGGCTTGAGCCTGGCGTTTCTGGCGCGAATCCTTATGCTTTTTATCCTGATCAAGCTCTCCGGCTTGACCCAAGATGTCATCGGTCCGTTTTCCATACGCGACTTGATTTTGCTCGTAGGCGGACTGTTCCTGATCTGGAAAGCGGTGGCCGAAATTCATTACGATTTTTATGGAAGGTTTGGATCAGCACGTACCCAAGGGTTATATTTATCTGCCGATGGGGTTTGCGCTTTGCGTGGAAATATTGTAACTGCGTTATGAATATAATCGGAAGCGGAAAGCAAGGGCGTCGGTTCGATGATCGAATTTAGAAAGGTAGGTGCAGCCTTTAGGCTGCGTGGGATTGATAAAAGTTTGTAAGTGGAACAAACCAGAGTTCGTAAACGGTGCAGGCTAATCCCGCGAAACGCGGGACTGCGGCTACCTTTCTCGGCAACAAGTTCTCGATAGTATAAATAAGAGCCAAACTGCACATATCTTTTTTTTGGATGCCGTTCTCCCGGTTTTGTAGATTACGCATTCGGCATTGGCGGAGGCGCCGGGGGTTCGAATACATCCTGATACGCGGAAAAGTAGGCACCCAAGATCAGGGGTTGCAGGAAAAGTAAACCGACATAACAGCAACACGCGCCGGCAATTGAAAGCAGTATAACCGTAAAGCCCAGGCCGGTCATCTTTAAAAAATTGTGCCAGCAGGCCTTGAAAGCGGTTTTCACCGCATCCCAAGCTTTCAACTTGCGTTCGACAATCAGAAAATAAGCGAATTGAAGAGATACGCCTATAAAGCCAAACAGCAAAAGGCTGAAAAAGGCGAGCACGGCCAGAAGGCCGACCGAGATTAACTGAAAGCTTAGGGCTTCCTGTTGGAAGGCGTAAACCATGCCGCCGATGTTAAACATGATAATCATAACCAGAGGTAAAGAGATGGCCAACATCAAGCCCAACCAAATAAGCGTGGCCAGAAAGCTTTCCAGAAAATAATCAAAGCCTTTAAAAAGATCTTCGAATTTTACTTCCTCGTTGCGAATTTGCTTTTGAAAGCAAATGAAAATTCCGCACATCATGGGGCCCATCAGGATGCCTAAGGGGGCCAAAGAACCCAGTAGAATCCCTACCACGGTAATGCCGAAAAAAAACCAGTATTGGCCTTTGATAAGCTCCCGGCCTTGGCTGAAATAATCTAGCACGCCGTATTGCGCTTTTTTATGATGGACGGTAGTGGTGTTCATGGATTCAGGCCTCCTTTGACCCGGACAAGCCGGGACCTTTGAAAGGTTTTATTGATTCTACATTTTTAGAAAAGCCATTTCCAGCCCAGGTAATTTTGCAATGCCGGACCGGGTAAAGCACAAAGCATGAGCAACAGGGTTTCCAGCAGTTCATTGCCGGCACCCAGCAGGTCTCCGGTAATGCCGCCGAAGGTCTTCCGGAAACGGGCCTTTAAAAGCAGGGTCGCCGTCCAACCGATCGACCAGAGCACCAGGCCGATCGGCCCGAAATAAACGATAGCGAACATGAGAAATAGATGAGCGCAGAGCAAGTGCTTGACAGAAGCCCCCTCGGAAAACGGCCGGCCCATACCGGATTCCGGCCGGGCATAAGGCAAGCCGACCAATAAATTCACCAGCAAAGCCCGGGAAAGTCCTGATATGAAGATGATCCATATAAACGTTCCGGAATCGATCAGCCTGCAAAAAAAAATATACTTGGCAAGCAGAGCAACCCCTAAGGCCAGGACGCCGAAAGAACCGATTCGGGAATCTTTCATGATGGCCAGACGCTGCACCCGATCCCGGCCGCCCCAACTGTCGGCCCAGTCGGCCAGGCCGTCCAGGTGTAGACCTCGGGTTATGATGATCTGAAATAGAACCAGGAGAAGGGCGTTGCCCTCGGGCCAATGCAGCCAGGAGATTCGAAGCCATATCCATTCCAGGCCGAACAGCAGGCTGCCGATAAAAAAGCCGACCAAAGGGAACCAGGAAAGGGCTGCGTTGAAATCGTCTTCAGCCTTCCCGGGGATGGGAATAATGGTCAAGGTCCGGATGGCGCTGATGAAGCCTCGCATTTTCAAGTTTATCCTTTGGCAAAAGATGGGTTTAATTTTTAGACCCATCCAATATAGCGGCTTTTATAAGCAGGGATCATACAATATATGGAGAGGAGGAGCAAAATTAAAATGGTTTTAAAAATGTTTTCCTTAGAAAAAATATATTTTTAACAAATTTAAACTCAATTTTTTGCAATGCGTATAAAATTAAAACAAACATTACCCATTGTTTTGCTTACGCATATTATTATTCAATTATGCGAAACGGAAACGTTCTCCGGGATTTTGAGATGCAATATTTTGATTTCATTGCATTTTTAGACAGCAAACCAGAATCTTATCCCGTTATCATTGACAACAACCCTTTTCTTCTGTACCTTGAAATCGATCCCTGGGAGTCAAACATCCTTAAACTAATTAAGGTCGGCTTCCTAAATGCCAATTAAATGATTGGCGCAAATTAAGACCCAAGATAGAAAGACAGGTGCGTTATGCCGGACAAAAGGGTTGCAGTAATGACCAGTAACAACAGGTCCAGCTTGGGGAGGCTGATTCGTAGTTTCAACAATGATGTGAGAATGATTGCCAACCTCTTAATCGACGGCGGTTCGCCTCATCGGTTTGAGGCCTTGACGATTCTTTTGAGGTTTAAATTAATCGAATCCAAGATTATTATTACCAATCCAAAATTAGTCGATAGCATGGCCGTCAAAAATTTACATATCATGAAAGAGGCTTTTCTGAGCTACGTCATTCGCGTTCTGGAAAAAGGCCTCAAAACACCCGCTTAAATGTTTTTTCGATCCTGAATGTTTTTTTGATCCCGAAAAACGTGGGATCAAAAAAACATAAAAAATCTAAAACGGCCGGCCGAATTCCGCTGTGTCGCCCAATTCCTCTTCAATTCTTAAAAGCTGATTGTATTTACAGACCCGTTCGGAGCGGCAGAGCGAACCGGTCTTGATCTGCCCGGTGCCGGTGGCTACGGAGAGATCGGCGATAAAAGGGTCCTCGGTTTCGCCGGAACGGTGGGAAATGACCGCGTTCCAGCCGGCCTTGTGGGCCATGGTGATGGCATCCAGCGTTTCGGTCAAGGTGCCGATCTGGTTTAATTTAATCAGTACGGCATTGGCCGCTTTTTCCTTGATGCCCCGGCCGATGCGCTCGGTATTGGTGACGAATAGATCGTCTCCTACAATCTGGATCTTCTCGCCCAATTTGGCGGTTAGTTTCCGCCAGGCCGGCCAGTCGTTTTCATCCAGGCCGTCTTCAATGGAAAAGATCGGGAAACGTTTGATCCAATTGGCATAAAAATCGATCATGGCTTCCGAGCTGTGCTTGGATTGATCCGACTTGGAAAAGACATAGTGTCCTTTTTCATAAAAAGAAGAGGCAGCCGAGTCCAGGGCCAGGACCACATCGCGGCCCGGTTTATATCCGGCCTGTTTGATGCCGGCCAGGATCATTTCAACCGCTTGATCATTGGACTTCAGGTCCGGGGCAAACCCGCCTTCGTCGCCGACGGCGGTGGAGAGGCCCTTGTCCTTAAAAACTTTAGCCAGGCCGTGAAAAACCTCAACGCCGATACGCAAGGCTTCTTTAAATGTTCGGCCGCCGACCGGCATAATCATGAACTCCTGCAGGTCCACGTTGTTGGCCGCGTGCACGCCGCCGTTCAGGATATTCATCATGGGCATGGGCAAGCGGCAGGCATTGGTTCCGCCGATATAACGATAAAGCGGCACACACAGGGATTCGGCCGCAGCCCGGGCCACAGCCAGGGAAACCCCCAGAATGGCATTGGCGCCCAGTTTGCCTTTGTTGGGCGTTCCGTCCAACGCGATCATCAAGGTATCGATGGCGCGCTGATCGGTGGCATCGATACCGGTAATTTCAGGACCGATCACATCGGTCACATTGCGCACGGCCGTTTCAACGCCTTTGCCGCCGAATCGTTTTTTGCTTTTGTCGCGTAGTTCAACGGCTTCATATTTTCCGGTGGAAGCGCCGGAAGGCACGGCGGCCCGTCCGATGGCTCCGCTGGCCAGGCCCACTTCCACTTCAACGGTAGGATTTCCGCGTGAATCCAGGATCTCACGCGCGATGACGATTTCAATTCTCTCCATTTTTCATTTTCCTCCTTATTCCTTGATCCTCTTGTGTTATTGGGAAAGCCCTAAAAATTTAAACAGATTAAAAATACCGTTTTGCCAGGCCAGGCCGAACGCCAGCGCCATCACGGCAATTAGAACCCATATCCAGACGTTTTTCCTGAGCTTGGCCCACAAGGCGGTGAGTGTTTTGGACATAAAAAAGCCTTTGAAGCCCTTTGGCGAGAAAGGCAGCGCTTTCGGGCCGCCCTTTAAGCGACGGTTTTTGTCTTCTTCTCCATAGGAGTAGTAATATTTATAATATTTGGCGTCCTGGAAATCGGGGCTAAATTCCGGTTTCATACCGTTCAGCACGACACCCATAATATTGCAATTCACCTGGGTCAGTTGACTACTGGATCTTTTCAGCAAGCCTTTGGAAACCGCACCTAAACGGTAAACCAGCAAAACGCCGGCTACCTTGGCTCCGAGAATGACCGCATCGGCGGTTGAGACAATGGGCGGCGAATCAAAGAGAATCAGGTCATACTCCTTTTGGGCTTCGGCGATAAATTCGGTCAAATGCTTGGACTCGATCAATTCCGCCGGGTTGGGCGGAATCATGCCGCCGGTGATGATATGTAAATTATCGAGCCCGGGGGTCAACATGACTTCTTCCAGGGTCATCTTGCCCATGATGATGTCGGTAATGCTCTTGACCGTATCCCGCCAGGGATAGTTGCCCAGAAGAATATCGGTCAGGCCCGGGGCTTCCTCGACCCCGAAAATCTTGGCCAGCATGGGCTTGCGCAAATCCGAACCGATCAATAAAGTTTTCAGCCCAGCCTGGGCCATGGTGATGGCCAGATTGATGGAAATGACCGTTTTGCCTTCCTGGGGAGAAGTGCTGGTAATGGCGATGGTCTTGATCTTCTTTTCCATGTCCTTGAATTGGATATTGGTGCGCAGGGCTCGAAAAGACTCGGCCATCATGGATTTGGGCGAGAAATGGGTTATCAGATGGATGGAATGCAGGAAGGGCGACGACCGGATGGGTTCGGGATATTTACTGCGCATTTCTTCCTGGACTTCTTCCGCGTCTGTTTCCGGAACAACGCCCAAGACCGGTGCGCCGATGTTTTCTTCCACATCTTCGATGGCCCCCAGGGAGGTATCAAAGGTCTCGGCGATAAAGGCCGCCACCATACCCAGGACGATCCCGATAAGGATCCCCAGAAGCCCGGTAGAAACGGGCCGGGCCGGGTTGACGGGAGAACTCGATTCCAATGCTTGCTTGACGATCGTCACTTCCGGGGCTTTTTCTTTTTCAGCCTTCTGGATCTGGGCTTCCTGGTTTTTGCGTTCCAGCAGATTGATCATGTCGCTGTAGAGGTCTACATTTCTTTTGAGGCGTTCGAACTCCACTTTCTTGTCCATCAGGTTCCTGGTTTGAATTTCATTGTTCGCCAGTTCCGCTTTCAAGTCGAGCTCTTTTTTATTCAAAGTGTCGATCTGCAGGCGCATCAGGATAATCATTTTCTGAGCGGTTTCAACGATTTTACGGGTGTGGACCACCACATCGGGATGTTTGGGTGTGTACTCATGTAAAAGCGTATTGCGTTGAACCATCAATTCCACCAAAGCATTATTGGCTTGCTGGTATTCCAGACTGGACTTGGTCGAATAGAAGTTGGTGGCCCCCTCAAAGGGGTTGGCCGGGAATTTTATGAGGCGCTTGAGAATGTCTTCCAGCTCCTGCCTTTCACTCAAGACCTTGCGGATATCATTCTGGATCTGCTGGGCGTTGTTTAAAAGGTTCTCGCTCTGGGCTTGGATAGATACGATTTGATTGACTCGGCTGAAATTATTAAATTCATCTTCCGCTGTTTTGAGGTTTTTTTCCGTTTGCGCTTTTTGACTTTCGATATATTTTATAGCCTCGCTCGTACGCTGGGTTTGTTCTTCCTTATGGAATTCCTGATAAGTCTCGGCTACGGTTTTAGCCAGTTTTTGAGCGAATTTGGCACTGGAATCCTTGGCTTCGATATTGATGATATTGGTGAAGCCTTCGCGCTTGGCCTCTATTTGACCCTGGAGCCCTTCGATGATGCCGGCAATCGATTGGCTCATCTGGTTGCTTTCGATACCGGCCTGAGCAACCAGGTCCATTTTTACGGTCACTCTTTTAAAAAGTTCAAAGCTTTTGATCACGGCTATCTGGGTTTGGATATCGTCGCCGCCGGACCAGGAGATGGTTTTCGTATAGAGCCCTTCGACGATGTCTTTCTCGAATTTGATGCTGCAGACCGAAGCGTAAAGCGGGGTAGGCGCCTTGATAATGGCCACCGTAATACTGAAAATGCACAAAACGATCGCGGTCACGAAGATAATGAGCTTGCGCTTCTTGAGGACCCGCCAATATTCACGAAGATTAATGTCGTATTGTGTCAACTCTTTCCCTTTCCTATGCTTTTGCGATTAATTATCGAAATATAGGTGACGGTTTTTAAAATAGCGTGTTTCGAAATCACTAGGGTAAAAGAGAAAATTAAGCAAAGGCGTTGTGTTTTTAATCCAGTCGTTGATATCGCCGATCAACATGCGCGGAACATAAACCAAGTCACCGTCTTTCAGCTTGATATTCTGGGCCATGTCCGCTTTTCTCAAAATGGCGTTCAGATCGGCCATCATTACTAAAGGTTCTTTGCCGGGTTCATAACCGCGCACAATCAAGGTATTTTTTTCTTTGGCCAGTGAGGTTAAGCTGTCCGCCAAGGCAATGGCCGCCAGAAGATCGCGGGCGTCTTTAAGAGAGTAAATCCCGGGTTTATTCACTTCTCCCATGACATAGACCCGTTCACCGTAAGCCGGCAACTCGGGAACATTAATCACGTCGCCCATGGTGATGATTACATTCTGGCTTTCATCGCCTTTTTCGATGATATCATAAAGATTGATCAGATAGGTCTTGCCTGCTCGGTTCAGTTTTACGTTTTTGATATCCGCGTTAATGGTGTACCCGCCACTGAGCGCGACCAGGTCCATCAGGGTGGTTTTGCCCTGCAGGTTGATCCGTCCGCTGGCGGCTTTACCGAAAGCGGAAGCCCGCAGGTTGGAAAGTTCGCCGACGATCATGGCGTTTTTGCTGTTAAATTCTTTGACCAGGATATCGATGCGGGGATTGCGCACATAGCCCGACAATTTTTCAGTGAGCATTTTATCCATCTCGGTGGTGGTCAAGCCGGCCACTTCCAGGTCGTCCATGAAAGAGTAGGAGATCTTGCCGCGGCTGTTAATGGTGGCCGTGGTCGTTGTTGTTTTATCGCCCACATGGGACTGGATTTCAATCACGTCCAGGGGACCCAGCCGATATTCGGCAATGCCATCGGTTTCTATGAAGACTTCATTGGCGGTCACTCCGCTCAAAAAAGCATTATTGGCCCGACGTTTCTCGGCCGGCACCATATCCATGTCTTCGCCTTTTGCGGCTTGGAGCACTTCTTTGACCGGGATGCCTTTAATGGCCGTGGAAGAATAGCAGGAAGATAAAAGAGGCAACCCCATCAGGAGCAAAAGCAAGAATTTACTCCGTATTGCAAACCGGGATCGCTTTTGGGCGGTATTAAAGAAACAATTAAAATTATTTTTCATCACGCATGCTCCACTACAATTTTTCTTGTTTTATCCGAAAGTTATTTCAAGAATGCGATCCGCAAAAATGTTGTTTTTATTTTTGAGATAACTTGTATCCAGCGCCCTCCCATTTAGGGCAACTTGTTTTCATCGATGCTTTCGACAACATACAAAAGGGGGTTTTGAGACAATTGAACGATTTCCCCGGGTTGCAATTTTTTGCCCTGGTTGTCATAAAGCAGTTCAAGGGTCGGCCGCAAGGGTTGATTGCGATCGGTGGAGATCACCCGGCCGATGGATTTGTTGTTCAAGCGCACCCGGGAATTAACCGGGAACAGGGAAATTTGGCTCAGAAAAACCTTAAGGATTTTGGGCGGGAACAGATTTCTGGCTTCTTTCAGAATAAACTTGACCGCGTCGGTTTGAATCAATTTGTCCCGGTAAGGCCGGTTTTTGATCATGGCCAGATAAGTATCGATCAAGCCGATCACGGCCGCCAATTCCGAAATGCTATCCTCTTTCAGGCTCCGGGGATAACCGGAACCGTCGGAGCGTTCATGGGTTTGGAGTACTACTTCCGCCAACCATTGGTACCGGCTGCCCATGCGGTCTAAAGTCTGGGAACTAAGCTGGGAATGGTTTTTGATGACTGTGATTTCATGCGGATCCAACCGGCCTTTTTTATTTAAAATAGCGCTGGGAATTTTATACATGCCCACATTTTCCAGAAAGGCGGCCAGACCCAATTGCAATAATTTTTTCGTGTCGTAATTCAATCCTTTGCCGACCCGCAGACTGGCGAAGGTCACATCGACGCTGTGTACCGGCATATCGTCCTGAGGCTGGCCGGTGCGCATGGCATATTCATAAAGGGGGTCGATCAGGTTATGATCGATCACGTGGTGTAAATCGGCCAAAATAGGGGAAGGGCTGATGCCGAGATCGCTTTGCACCCGGTCGCGGATATCGATGGCGCGCCGGGTGAATTTGTTGTAAATCGTTTCCGCCTCCGAAGCGATGGCTTCCTTTTCCAGGGTTTCACGGGAATTTTGGTCGGTGGATGCTTTCTGCCTGATCTGCAGGACCTGTGAATCGCTCAACCATAAACGGTCGGCCTCTGTATGAGTTTCTTCTTCCGGACTGTTTTTTTTACGGGACGTTTCAATGATATCAGAAAATCGCACCATCGTTGATTACCCTCTCGATTATTCGGGAATATATGATCGGCTCTTTTTGACTGAATCCGATCAGCAAAGAGAGGTCGCAAAGATTATTGATCTTACGCGGCACTCCCAGAGTATGCTCATAAATTTTTTCAGCCGCCTCGCGACTGAACACATTTTTTTTAG
>Ga0315273_10006007_pt1 | contig 15077 bp, 11 predicted proteins | sample YL17G02_0_MG_FD_205753 | JGI IMG/M metagenome (GOLD analysis project Ga0315273, IMG submission 205753) | Sediment microbial communities from Yellowstone Lake, YNP, Wyoming, USA - YL17G02_0 | ecosystem: Environmental > Aquatic > Freshwater > Lake > Sediment | place: USA: Wyoming | collected...
ATTGTTGGGCTCCTATTCACGCATAATGTCCGCATGGCCTATGATCGGGAAGCGATTTTTAGAAAATTGTAGACCTTTTAAATCGATGCCTTCTGTGCGAGAAAGGGGGGGATGATCGATTTACAAACTGGATTGAATGAACGTCAGCGAGTGGCTGTCCTCTGCACGGAAGGTCCCCTTCTCGTAATAGCCGGCGCGGGCGCTGGCAAAACGAAAATGCTCACGACCCGCATTTCCTATCTCATTGAGGAATGTCGGGTGCCGCCCTATCAGATTCTTGCCATGACTTTTACGAATAAGGCGGCGGGAGAGATGAAGGAGAGGGTTGAGAAGATTTTGATCAGCTCCCGGAGTTCGGCTTTGGGCGCGCCGGAAATCGGAACGTTCCACTCGTTTTGTGTTCGCCTTCTGAGGCGGGAGTTGTTGAATACCCCCTTTACTAAGCCTTTTGTGATTTATGACGACTCAGATCAGCTGAGTTTGATCAAGGGTGTTTTGCGGAAGTTGAATATTGACGATAAGGCGTTTAATCCCAAGGCCATGCAGGGGCGAATCAATCGCGCTAAATGTGATGCCGTGGAGCCGCATGAAGTGGAAGTGGTGGCGCATGATCTTTTTTCGAAAAATTTGAAACGGGTATACGAAGAGTACCAAAAGGAACTCACGGCCAATAATGCGCTGGATTTTGGCGAAATCATTTGCATGGCTTACCGCCTGCTTCGCGATCGCTTGGATGTTCGGGAGCGGTATCAGCAGCGCTTTCGTTACATTCATGTAGATGAGTATCAGGATACGAACCGGGCCCAGTACCTCCTGCTTTCCCTGTTGGCCGCGCCTCGAAATGGCGGGCACCAAAATATCTGTGTCGTGGGAGATGAAGACCAGTCTATTTATAAATGGCGTGGAGCGGATATTAATAATATTCTGGATTTTGAGAACGAATATCCCGGTGCGAAAGTGGTGAAGCTGGAGCAGAACTATCGTTCGACGAAAACGATTTTGGAAGCCGCAGGCAAGGTCATTCGGAATAATAAATCACGGAAAGATAAGACGCTTTGGACAGAGAACGAGGAGGGGCAGTCCGTGATTCGTGCCCAATTGGCGGATGAGCGGGCCGAAGCGGAAATGGTGGTCTCCGAAGTCAAGCGGATCGCGGCGAGTGACGCCCGGTCTTTCAATGAGTTTGCGATTTTCTACCGGACCAACGCCCAAAGTCGTTCGTTTGAAGACGTGCTGAGGAGAGAGAAAATTCCTTACCAAATCATCGGGGGTCTTCGGTTCTACGATCGCAAAGAGATTAAGGACATTTTATCTTATTTCAAAGCGATTATAAATCCATCCGATTCGGTAAGTTTGAAACGCATCATCAATGTGCCGGGGCGCGGGATTGGAAAAACCAGCCTAGACCGTCTGGAGCAGTTCCACATGGAAGCCAACATCGGTGGTAGGGTCTCCTACTGGGAAGTTTTGCAGAGGGTCGCACAGGACCCCGCGCTGACATCCTCGACCGTGGCCAAACGCGTGGGGTTGTTCGTTAAGCTCATGCAGCGGTTCATCGATGAGCAGCCTCGGTTGCTTCTTTCTGAGCTTTATCATCTCATTTTAGATGAGACCGAGTATGTGGTGGAGCTGCGCAAGGAAGGCACGGAAGAGGCCAACGCCCGTGTGCAAAACTTGGAAGAGTTCAACAGTCTTTTGCAGGAATTTGAAGAGGATTTTTTAGAGAAAACCCCTGAGATTGAGCTTGCCGTACATGCCGTACATGCCGCACATGACGCACATGACGTGAGAAAAGCCGAACTCCTGCCGCTCTTTATTGAGCAGTCCGCCCTGGCCTCTGATCTGGACAAATTAGGAGGGGACAAGAGTGGGGACACGAGTGCCGTGAAGTTGATGACCCTGCATTCGTCCAAGGGCCTCGAATTTCCAGTCGTTTTCCTGGTTGGGATGGAGGAAGGATTATTCCCTTCCATTAAGCCGTGGGAAGAGACTCCGGACGAGGACATTGAGGAGGAACGCCGCCTCTGTTACGTGGGCATGACTCGCGCCCGTGAGACGCTGTATCTGATGAGCGCTACGATTCGGAGAATCTGGGGCAATGTGAGTTATCAGCAGCCATCGCGATTTTTTGACGAGATTCCAGAGGAGGTGATTGAGTTCCGGGATTTCTCGCATGGGAGTCGCGTGAATGAGTATAGGACTGGGTCTTCGCGGCAGTATGGCTCCGGGGCTGCTGACCGGTCGGGCTATGGAAATGGGTATGAAAATAGGGATGCCGGCATGGGTAAGGTGGTAGGGAGGATTGGTCCAGTTCCAGCGGGTGGTGGTGCCCCCATTAGTTTTGGTGGGGCGGCCAGGTCGGCTGGTCATTCTGCTGGGCTTACGACGGAGCCCTCGTCGGGCGGGGGTTTGAATGACCCTGCGCCGTCGTCTGTTGATGCGAATAGTGCTCTGTCTAAGAGCGCCGTATTTAAAAATACTGCGCCTAAAACACTCTTCGCAGCAGATTGGGTGGGTAGGCAGATGTCTCACCCCGAATATGGCAAGGGAACCGTAGTGGCGAGTGAAGGTGTAGGACCGGACCAGAAAGTCACGATTCAGTTCCTGAGTCGGCAGCAGAAGAAGTTTTTGCTTCGTTATGTGGCTAGTTATTTTGGGTAGGGGTGAGTTGGTAACTGACGCTCGCACAAGGCTTTCTTTTTGCGTTTGGGGAAATCTCAGCCCAATTCAGGGTGAAAGCAGTGTTAATTAGGGGACGGGTTGTAAGTATTTTTCTTTTGCTGGAATCGGAGTTTTGCTAAAGCTCAAGAAATGAAAAATAAGGACACACGCCTGGTTTATTCGACGGATCCGGCTCTCAATAAAAAGTGTGAGAAATGCAAAGAAGTCTTGTCCGAGTGCGTCTGTGAAGCAGATATCGACCCCAAGGCTTATAAGTTCATCGCTATTCTGAGAATTGAAAAAGGGGGGAGAAACGGGAAGACCGTCACCGTGATTGATCAATTGCCTAAAAACGAGGTTTTTCTCAAAGATCTTACAACAAAACTAAAGAAAAAATGCGGCTCGGGCGGTACCTATTTGACCTCGGGTAAAGAAGGCTTGATCGAAATTCAGGGGGATAAGCGAGAGATCGTCCGCGCCGTCCTGTTACAGCAAGGCATCAAGTCGAAAGGTTAGGTTATTCTTAGACGGGTCCTGAGTTCTATCGAGATTTTGAAATCAATTTCACATATGCCGCGAGCATAGATGAATTGAGTTTATAGATTATCTAATCGGAAAATGCTTTTTAGATTCCAGTTTCCAATAAATGAACGGTCCAAGCAGACGACAAGGGGAAGTTCTTGACGAACGACACGTCGGCTTCCTATGCTTTAGATCTAAAGATAATCCTTTAGGAAAGAAGAGTTCAAATAATGTCTTTTGGGTCGTTTAGATTTGGATCCCCGGCCCAAAAAAATTATTTGAACTCTATAGGATCTCAAGTTCAAGAACTATCTAATTACCAGAGGAAAGGGTACTGTTTATGAGACTAAGAATATTTTTGACTCCAAGTCAGGCAAGACGGATATTGCTTATTCTAGTTGTGCTTTCGAGCGCTTTTGCCAGAGCCGACTTTTATGAGGGTAAATTCAGAAAATCCAACCATCCGATTCCTGGTAGATATATTATCGTATTAAATAATTTCTTTTCTCCTAATTTTAGCGAAGAAGAAAGACTCGTTGCTCACTTTGGCGGTCAAATCATAAGGCACTTCGATAACTCCACCCTGAACGGTTATGTAGCGACCGTCTCAGAGGCATCTGCCATCGAACTCAGTAAACGCGATAATGTTGCTTTTGTTGAGCAGGACTCATATATGAGAATTTCTCAGACTGAATCTAACGCTACTTGGGGACTGGATAGAATCGACCAAGCTTCTCTGCCTTTGGACGGAAATTACAATTTTACTAAAACAGGACTAGGAGTGAATGTGTATGTCATCGATACTGGGATTCGGCTTAGCCACCAAGAGTTTGAAGGGAGGGCGTCTCTAGGCATAGATACCGTAGATGAAGGCGGAAGCGGAATAGATTGCAATGGGCATGGCACCCATGTTTCTGGAACAATCGCTGGTAAAACCTATGGGGTCGCAAAGCAAGCCAAGTTATTTGCGGTTCGTGTTCTGGACTGCGAAGGATCGGGAGCGGTATCGGGTATTATTATGGGGATCGAGTGGGTTACCAGTCATCATCAAGGTCCTAGCGTGGCCAATATGAGCCTGGGGGGCGATGCCTCGAGTGCTTTGGATATCGCTGTGCAGAATTCAATTCGAAGTGGGGTTACCTATGTTCTTGCTGCTGGAAATAGTTCCACCACGGCGTGTAACACCTCACCCGCGCGGCTGAGTGAAGCCATTACGGTAGGTTCAACTGCGAGTGACGACTCTATGTCTACATTTTCGAATTATGGGACTTGCATAGACATTTTTGCACCCGGAACTTCCGTCAAATCTTCTTGGGATACGAGTGATACCGCGATTAATACAATTAGCGGTACATCCATGGCCTCACCCCATGTGGCGGGGGTGGCTGCACTCTATTTGGAAGGCAATCCAAGTGCGCCACCGATGCAAGTGGGTCAGGCGATTTTCGCATCTGCCATTCCAAATAAATTGAAATCAATTAGAACTGGCAGTCCGAATTTACTGCTCTCGTCGTTGATTACAGATGGCGGGCAGCCAGGGCCTAATCCTTCGCCGACTCCGAGTCCTTCTCCAACTCCCCTTCCAACTCCTTTTCCATCACCCGGAGAGCCATGTGAAAACTGCAGGCTCTATACCGACACTCTTCCAAGTACCGGAGCAATAAGATATCAGCCAAGTGGAAATTACTATTATAGCAAGCAGGATAAGATCCACGCTGCGTGGCTGGTTGGGCCGGAAAATACGGACTTTGATCTTTATCTCCTCAAATGGAGCGGCAGTTCTTGGAATAAAGTAGAAAAAAGTGATGGGCCAACCTCCAGGGAGAAAGTTACCTATTTTGGCAGTTCTGGATATTATGTTTGGCTAGTGAAGTCTTATAATGGATCCGGAACTTATGACTTGAGCTTAACGCCTCCCTAGCCATCAGTCTCAAGCGAGGAAAACCTCGGCCTTCAAGCAGGGGTAGAAACCTCGCCCCGTGTCCTTCCCTCACCCGGGCCTTTAGGCCCGGGTTCAAAGAAAAATCTGGAAGAATGGCACAGTAAAGACTAAGTAATAAGTCTAAGGAGGCAGTTTATGGTCGAAATTAATGAGGAGTTGACGCTCAAGGTCGGGCATTTGGCTCGTTTGGCTCTTTCGGAGCATGAAGTCAAAACTTTTACCGCTCAGTTGGGCATGATTCTGAAGTATGTTGAGCAGCTCCAAGAGGTGAATGTGGATGGCGTTGAGCCTATGACGCATCCGTATATCGATCGCGCTGATCTGGCAGCCCCCTTGCGCAAGGATGAGGCCAAGCCGTTTCCTCGGGACGAGAATGGGAAACCTAAGGTGCTTTTGCATGCTCCGGAAGTGCTTTTTGATGGTTTTAAAGTCCCTCCGATTCTTTAAGTTTGATGGAGAATGAATGAGATGTTGCCTAGAAATTTGAATGAAAAGCTGAGTACGGAAAAATTTAGAACGATTCGAGAAATTCATGATGCTTTTGATAAAAAGCTGCTCTCTCCGGTCGAGCTGACGCGAGATTATCTTGCAGCCGCTCAAGCGAGTGAAACGGGGGCTTACTTGCTCCTCTGCGAAGAGCGTGCAATGGAACAAGCCAAAGCGGCAGATCAGGTGCTGGCGCGCGAAGGGAAGGTTCCTCGCGACCGATTGCCTCTGCTGGGGATTCCTCTGGGGATTAAAGACAATCTGACGATGGACGGCGTGCGGACGACTTGTGGTTCAAAGATGTTGGAAAATTATATCCCTCCTTACACGGCCACATGCGTGGAGCGCCTTGAAAAAGCCGGAGCCGTCAGTCTGGGTAAGTTGAGTATGGATGAGTTCGCCATGGGCGGGTCCAATGAAAACTCCGCGTTTGGTCCCGTCAAGCATCCGACTCACCCGGACCGTGTTCCGGGTGGATCCAGTGGGGGCTCGGCTTCGGCCGTGGGGGCGGGGCTTTGCGTGGGTTCTTTGGGCTCGGATACGGGGGGATCGATTCGACTCCCTGCCAGTTATTGCGGCGTGGTGGGTGTGAAACCGACTTACGGCAGAATCAGTCGTTACGGATTAGTGGCTTTTGCTTCGTCACTGGATCAAGTGGGGCCCCTGACGCGCACCGTGGAAGATGCGGCCTTGCTGATGGATGTGATGTCGGGATTTGATCCAATGGATTCTACGACGGTTCCCATGCCCGCAACTCGTTCATTCCAGGCTTTGCAGAAACCAGCGGATCTGAAGGGGCTTCGCGTCGGCATTCCCAAGGAGTATTTCATCGGAGGTCTGGAGCCGGACGTGGAAAAGGCCATTCAAACGTCCTTGAGGTGGTTGGAGTCGCAAGGGGCCAAGCTGGTGCCCATTTCCTTGCCTCATACGCAGTACGCCGTGGCTATTTATTACATCGTTGCCGTGAGTGAGGCCTCCAGCAATCTGGCCCGATTTGATGGTGTGAGGTTTGGGGTCCGCCCCAAGGATATTACAGAGGTGAAGGACTTGACCGGTTTTTACGAAGCGGTTCGAAATGGCTTCGGGGCTGAGGTGAAGCGCCGAATTATTTTGGGGACTTTTGCATTATCAAGTGGCTACGCCGAGGCTTATTACAAGCGGGCATGTCAGGTTCGGCGGCAGACAAAGCAGGATTTTGATTTGGCCTTTCAAGACGTGGATGTCATTGTGGGGCCTGTTTCTCCGACTACGGCCTTTAAGTTAGGAGAGAAAGCCAGTGATCCGCTGCGAATGTATTTAAATGATATTTTCACGATTCCGGCCAATTTGGTGGGGTTGCCTTCGATGAGTGTGCCTTGTGGAGTGGACTCCAAGGGCTTGCCCATTGGTTTTCACCTGATGACGCCGTTGTTTCAGGAAGACCGTATGTTTTCGGTGGGGCAGGCGGTTTTTCAAGGCTTGGGTGGCGGTTCAGGCTACGGTTTGGCCCAGGGTTCCAACGTAGGGAGGTTGTAGACTATGCATCCTGAATTTGAAGCAGTGATTGGTTTAGAGGTTCATTGTCAGCTGTCCACGGATACGAAAATTTTCTGCGGCTGTCGCGCACGGATGCCGGATGGAACTTCTATTGCCGACGTGGAAGTGAATTCAAATACGTGTCCGGTCTGCACGGGGCATCCTGGTACATTGCCTGTATTGAATGGGAAAGTCGTGGAGTACGCGATCAAGGCGGGGCTGGCGACTCATTGTAGGATTAATTTGCACAACGTTTTTTCGCGGAAGAATTACTTCTATCCCGACCTTCCCAAAGGCTATCAAATCAGCCAATTTGATAAGCCCATCTGTGAACATGGATACCTTGAAATTGAAACGAAGGCGGGCGCCCGCAAAGTCGAAATTCAACGAATCCACATGGAAGAAGACGCGGGTAAAAACGTCCATATGGCTGGGTTCTCCCTGGTGAACCTCAATCGTGCCGGGGTTCCCCTCATTGAGATCGTCAGTGGCCCCGACATGAAGACCTCGGAGGAGGCTGGGGCCTACTTAAGAGGTTTACATGCCATTGTCACTTACCTGGGTATTTGTGATGGGAACATGCAGGATGGAAATTTTCGCTGCGACGCGAACGTCAGTGTCATGCCCAAGGGGGCGACCCAGTTGGGAACACGGGCGGAGATTAAAAACGTAAACTCCTTTCGATTTGTTGAAAAAGCAATCGATTACGAAATCGCGCGCCAGATTGAAATCGTAAAATCAGGCGGAAAAATTGTTCAGGAAACCCGGAATTATGATTCAGATAAGAATATTACGGTTTCCATGCGGTCGAAAGAGGAAGCCCATGATTATCGTTATTTTCCAGAACCGGATTTAACTCCGCTAAATATCGATCCCGCGCTCGTAGAGCAGATTCGCGCAACCTTGCCGGAGCTGCCCGAGCAGCGGCGTAACCGCCTGATTCATGAACTGGGCCTCTCCGTTTATGATGCGGGTGTATTGACTGGCTCAAAGGCCTTGGTGGAGTTTTTTGAAAAGGGAGTGGGGATTCTTGTGAGTGCGCCTTCTGATTCGAGAAATCAGATGGGCGGGCAGGCCGCCGCCAAACAGTACGCTAAATCAGTGGCCAATCTGATGACGGGAGAGGTGGCTCGGCTAGTGAACGAATCGGGAACCGAAATCGGGGCCAGTAAGCTCACACCCACTCATATTGCGGACGTCGTTCGTCTGGTTCAAGCGGGCTTGATCTCCAGCACTGCTGCGAAACAGGTCATTTCTACCATTTGGAAGACGGGAGACGCGGTTGCGGTGATTGTCAAAAGCGAAGGTCTCGAGCAGGTGAGTGATACAAGCGCTCTGGAGCCCGTGATTGATCGGGTGATTGCTGCGTTCCCTGGACAAGCGGCCGATTTTCGTGGAGGCAAGGATAAGCTCTTGGGGTTTTTTGTGGGCCAAGTTATGAAGGAAATGGGCGGTAAAGCAAATCCAGGAATGTTGGGAGATTTGATTAAGAAAAAATTAACGGCGTGACGGGGTGGCGGGGTGACAGGAGGGCGGGGTGAAGAAACTGGCGAAATTTTTGGCTATCTTATCGGCGCTTTTGATCAGTGTCGTGCTGGTTATTTCGTTAGTCGTGGATGTGGATAAGTACCGTCCCCAAGTCGTGGAAGCCGCAAACCAAAAGATCAATGGAACGTTAGAGCTGGGCAAACTTTCACTTTCCTTCTGGGGTCAGTTCCGGATTGATGTGAGTAGTTTGAAGCTGAGAGATGGGAGTGGACGGGAAGTTGTGAGCGTGGATCATGCTTATTTTCATGTTCCTCTGATGTCCCTGATTTCGGGCTCACCGATGCTTACGCTTGAGATGAATCAGCCGACTCTCCATGTCGTCAAGAATCGTGAGGGTCAGCTGAATCTTGTGGGTTTGGCGAAAACGGTGGCCCCTGCCTCGGGTAGTGTCCCTCTCAGTGTCCCTCTCAGTGTCCCGTTTGCCGCCATCGCCTACAGGGCACACATGGGGATTGAACTCAATCATGCCTTCATTCATTATCGGGACGAACTCACTGGTTTGAAAGCTGACGTCAAGGATTTAAATGCCGGGTTAAGAATGGCTCCAAAAGTAGCCGGCAGTGATGGCCCGATTCACCCGCTTGTCTATCGGGGCACGTTCACCGCGCCTTCTTTGTCGGTTCAATTTCCTCCCACCGGAGTCAAGGTCGCCAGTGCCGGGAAAGTGGGCAGTGGCGCTTATATGGATATAAGAGAAATCCGCTGTGGTTTTAATTATGAAAAGCTTCTCTTGGATTTTAGCGACTGTAGCGCCAAAGTTTTTTCCGGCACCGTGAAGGGCACCTCTCAGTTCAGTTTTAAAACCAAGATACCGCAATATTCGTTTAGGACTGAGGTTTCGGGTTTAAATATGTCCCAGGCCATCGAGTCCAAGATGGCTATGTTTAAGAACACCTTGACGGGGACCGCCAAGCTCACGTTCCGAGGGCAGGGGGCGAGCTTTGATTTTGATTCGGCGATGACTGCTTTGAGCGGTAGTGGTTCTTTGAGGGTGGAGAAGGCGGTTTTTGCGACGATTGATGTGATGAAAATGGTCAAAGATGGATTGAACGAATCCTTGAAGAAATTGGGTGAAAAAATTCCTGCGCTAAAAGGGCAGTTGATCACCACTTTACCCAATTTCGTGTCTAAATATGAGACCGTCTCAGCGGACTTCACGATTGCGGAGGGGAAATTCCGGGCCCCTGATCTGATCGCGCAAGCGATCCCGAATCAGGGAATTGATCTCAAGGGAAATACTACGGTTGGAATCAAGGATTATTCTCTGAACACTTCCTGGGACCTCATTGATACCTATAATTTGACTCATTTGCGGGACATAAGTATTGAGGAGGCCGACGTTCAGGTGGCGCACGTCTTTGCCGAGGGAAATGCTCCCGTTCATATTACGGTTCATGCCGATTGTACGATCATGGCACCTTGTTATTCTTATACGGAAATTCCGGCTTATTTATCGAAAATTGCCATCACTAATATCGGCAATGCCCTGGCGGGGAAAAGCCGGGATGTGCTGAGAAAGAAGGCCGAGTCCTTGATCAATAAGATAGTGCCGAAGGATTTGCCACCGGGTTTACCCCCGGATCTTAAAGCCAAGCTGAAGGGATTGTTACACTAATTTATGATTCGATCATCGATTGACCTAGGCACAAATACTTGTCTGTTATTAATTGTAGAATGGGATCCGCAGCAAAAAGCGATTACCTGTGTGCTGCGTGACGAAGCCACGGTAGTCAGACTGGGCGAGGGAGTGGATCAGACACGGATGCTTCAGGTGGCTCCGATGGAGAGAGTGCTTTGGTGTTTAAAGGATTACGCCGAGACGGTTCAACTGTTAGGGGGCAATCCTGCTGAGACGATCTGCGTGGCCACGAGTCAAGCACGGGATGCGATGAACAGTGCTGAGTTCTTTGACAGGATCAAAAACAAGTTCAATTTTTCCTTCAGGACTCTCTCGGGAGATCAGGAGGCGCACTTGACCTTCTTAGGGGGCTTGTTGCCGGGAATGGACCGGGACACGGCCGCTGTGATTGATATCGGCGGTGGCAGTACCGAAATCATTTCTTCTCAAGGGGGGCATAGCGTAGACCTGGGGTCCGTCAGGTACACCGAGCGATATTTAAAATCCAATCCAGTGACCGATGAAGAGTTTTGGGCCTGTCAGGAGGCCGTAGATCAGGAACTGCAAGTGTTTATTTCATGGAGAAAGAAACAACTCGAGCTCACGGAACTCGTGGCCGTGGCCGGTACGGCCACTTCCCTTGCGGCCTGGCATCTGGGGCTCATGGAATTTGATTCAAACCGGGTGGATGCTACAATCTTGAGCCGGGGGGATGTTCATCGAATGGTTGAGGAACTGAAATGGCGCACGATTGAGGAGCGGCGGCAGCTTCCCTGTATGGAGCCCATGAGGGCTGATGTGCTGCTGGCGGGCGCTATTATTCTTTGGAGAGCTCTGGAGCTTCTCGATTTCAAGGATTGCCGCGTGAGTAGCCGGGGTCTTCGTTACGGGTTAATCTTAGAGTAGGGGCTCTCTAATATTCGACTTCCATGCTTTCCAGGTCACGGCGCAGAGAGTTGGCCAGCCCTAGGTCTCTTATGGCCAATCGTCGCAGCAAGGATTCACGAAATTGAGGGTCGGCAACTTTCAGCATATCCACAATTTGCTGGAAGCCATTGATGGGGATGCCCTGTTGCTCGCCGGGGCGTGGATCTGTGTGGTTTTCAGTCATAGGTTCATTTTTCATCGGCCTCAGTCTCCTTTTTCGGTTCGCGGTTCTTTATTGCCAGAATTGCCAGACTTTCTAGCTTGATTATGGAGCGCTTCTGTGGACACTTGGAATTTTTTGTGAAGGTTTTCAATCTCTGCTTGCGAGGTTTTTCTGAATTCTCGCACTTGATCTTGATGGGCGGCTCGAAGTTTATTCAATTCAACGTCGGCTAGGTGTTTTTCGTCGGTGAGCTTCTGGTCTTTGGTGACTTGAAACTGCCGAAGCTTTTGGTCCATCTGTTCGGCTTCTTGAGAAATTTTAACTTCATAGGCGCCCCGGATGTTCTCCACCTCAGTGCCAAACTGAGCCGAGAGGTGAGCTAAATCCTGGGAATGTTGAGCCTCAATGTTCCGGAGCTCCACCTCGTTTTGATATTCGAGGCGGCTGCGGTAGTTTTTCATTCGAGTCTCTTCCGTGGCCAAATTTCCTTGACTCGTTGATGTGATTTGCGGTGCCATTCTCCTCTCCCCTCGTTTACCTCATTATGAACTTAAATAGGAGGGTGGCCAATAGGCAGAGTTTGCCGGGGTTTTTCGGGTCAAGAGAGCTGGTCAAATAAGCAGGTTGTGGAAATAAGAAGGTTGGAATTACGAACTGAACTGTCTTAATCTTTAACTTGGAGAATCATCATGCGTATTAAGCCCCTCCCGTTACTTGCGCCAGTTCATTTGGAAACTCAAGACTTACTGACTTACCTGGCCGGAGTGGTCGTCTCCGTACTGACCTGGCTTTTGATCCTTGGGTGGGCGCCTCATCTCATGATTCCGGGGCACGATGGCACCGGTCTTGACCTTCCTTACATGGGGGAATTAGCCCGGGTTAACGGCGAGTGGACAAAACTCCTTTACCGAGGCAGCTGGCTAGGGGGGATGAAAATGCTCGAGGTGACGGGGCTTTCGTGGTGTCTTCCCTTTTTAACCCGCCTAGGCTTTGCACCCTACGCCGTGCTGAATGGTTTTGTTTTTTTCATTCAATCCATTTATGCTTATCTCGGGATCAAAGGTGTAAGTTCTTTGCTCACACTCTGGAGAGCGCAACCGATTATTCTGCCCTGGCGTTTAAGACTGCCCCTGGTCTGGCTTTTCGCATTTGCCCCGGTGATGGGATGGCGGCTCTGCTATGGTCACAGTACGGTGGCGATGGCCTCCCAGTTTTTTATTTCAATTTTAACCAGCCTGCTTGCGGCCATGGCCGGGACCTCTACCGTTTTTTTGGCGCTCATTTCCACATGGGTTGCCTACACTTGTTTTCAGAGTTCGATGCAACAGCCCATTCTTTATGCAGTCGTTTTTGGGGCCCCCATTCTTTTGGGACTATTTTGGTCGGAATTTCAGAAGGAGTTTGTAGCGGCATCCAATGAGAAGCTACCCCTCCAGTTTCTTTTACGCAGATGGCTGGCGATCCTGGGCAAAACATTCATTCCAACCGTCACCGGGTTACTTCTGGCCCTGGATACGTTCAGCCTGGTTCTCCTTCAAAGCTCCTCTGGCGACTCGGCTCGGTCAGTTCAATCAGGATCGGTGACTTATTCCTATCTGACAGGAGAGATGGGCGATTGGCTTGGCTCCCTTTTATGGACTCTGGATACCTTTCAATCAGACCGAGCGGAGATGATGAGGCATGAGGTGAATTACCCGCTGGGGCCTCTTCTTTTGGTTTTTATTCTCCTTTTTCCATGGCAAAAATATTGGAAAGTAGCGGTGGGTCTGGGGGTCAGTCTTTTTCTCACGATTGCGTTCAGTAATCATGTCGGTTGGATTGCTGATGGTTTGATCGGGTTGATTCCTCCTTTGAATTACTTCCGAGTTCCGACTCGCTCCGCCCTGGTGATTGCGATGACACTGCCTATCTATGCGACTGCTTCTCTGCTCAATGCTTGCGATTTGAGGCGATTGCAGCTGGGGTTTAGGGAAGTCTTGTTTTGCCTCGGGGCCTTGGCTATGCTTGTTTCGCTTCCCCCGGTTGGGCGCGAAGTCTTGCTCTGGGCTGGCGTGTTGGCTGTTGTGGGGAGTTATCTGTTCTTTGAATATAGGCAATACAGCCAAAACAAGCAAAACGGGCAAAAGTGGATGGTTGCCCCCTGGTGCCTCATTCTGATGCTCGGAGTGGGGAGTGTCCTGGCTTTTGGAGAGCGCCGACTGCCGTTTTTTGACGCCGAAAAAACTCTAGCCGAGTCCGCTAAGATTCATGATCACCTGGTTGCGCAAGTCCCTGAGCTGAGTTCGCCGTTGACACGTGCTTACTTGAATTTTGTTTTACCGGTTTTCGGAAATAATACTGGAATGGTCTTGGGGATTTCTTCTATTTCCGGTTACGGCTTTCCACTTCGACGTTTCCTCCAGGTCGTGGCAGCTTTGGAGGGTGTGCCCTATGAGCCAACTACGGTGAACTTGAACATTCCACTGGACCAGCCAAAGTTTCAAATCCTCCGCCAGCTCTATAATGTAAAGTACGATCTCAGCGTCTTACCTTCCCAGGAGATTGGGGTCACGGCGGAGACAAATACAATGGGTCCGGCCTGGTTTGTGGATACTCTGGAGCCGGTTGAAACCTTTGAAGGTTTGGTGGGAAAATTACAAAACTCGAGTCAAGTTAAGACCACTGGGTTTTTGATTCGAGACGAATCGGCAATTCCATCGGGGCTGCTTCAATGGCCCCATCAGCCTAGCTGCAGAGACGCCCAGGTAGTCAATGTTGCGACTGACTCCGCGGGCCAATCCTTGAATTTCCAGCTCAAGACTGAAGCAGATTGCCCCCTGATCATCTCTACCAATTACGTGAGTCGATGGTCGGCTTTCCTGCTGGAAAATGGAATAAAGAAGTCCCTCTCTGTTTTTCCCATCGATGGAGCATTAACCGGGGTTTTAGTTCCAAGGGGGACCTCGCGGCTCACGCTGGAGTACGAGACCAAAGCTCCCAGCTGGGCCCAGGTTGGAAAATGCTTAGGGTTTATACTACTCGGACTGATGGTCTACGCACTGGGATTCATGAAATAAGTGGATAGGAAATTTAAAACCTATTTTGGGCCGCCTATAGATCTAAAGATAATCCTTGAGGAGAGAAGAGTTCAAATCATGTCTTTTGGGCCGTTTAGATTTGGATCCCCGGCCCAAAAACATGATCTTGAACTCTATAGATCATTGACTTGAGCTATTTCTGCGGGTTCCAGGGTTTTCTGAAAAATCCGAAATGCTCGAAAGCTGGCTTGGAGTTGTCCCAGGCGCCGGACCCGGCGCTCACCCAGAGCGATCTGGGACTGGACGGAGGCAGCCAATACGTGCGTCAGCTTTTAGATAAACGTTTCGGGCAGTATCAACTTGAACTTCATCCTGATAGAAACTCTAGCTGAGCACGCAGCGGGGAGTCCCCGAGTCCTAATGAATCTCGCCGGTGAATGTTTAGCGATCGGTATGATGAAGGAGGCGACTCAGCTCGATGAAGGCTTGTTCTTCGAACTGTTTCCTCCACAATCTTCGGCCGGGGCCCGAAGAAAATCCTCTCAGTCCGCCTCAAAGTAATTATTCCTAATCACCTTACGGCCTCGTTCGATGTTTATCGCACGGGGCCGTGCCTTATCCGAAACTACCCTCGCCAACTACTCCATCAAAGACTGTGAAAATAGGTCCATCAAAAAG